>Ga0164290_1000700_pt1 | contig 90445 bp, 86 predicted proteins | sample Micstemetagenome_FD_108782 | JGI IMG/M metagenome (GOLD analysis project Ga0164290, IMG submission 108782) | Contaminated culture microbial community from soil near Moab, Utah, USA - Microcoleus steenstrupii SON62 (Illumina Assembly) | ecosystem: Environmental > Terrestrial > Soil > Soil crust... | reverse complement strand
GAAAAATTACAACGAACCCCAAGCCATGCGTGATGATTTGATTAAAAACGGAATCGATTCCACCCTTATCTACCTCGATTATGCAGGTCTGCGCACATTCGATTCAATGGTCCGATTACGGGAAATTTTTGGACAAGATTCCGCAACAGTCATCTCGCAGCCTTTTCACAATGAAAGAGCTTTGTACATAGCCAAAAGAGAAGGCATTTTCGCTGTAGGATTTAATGCAAGAGATGTAAATAAAAAGGCTGGTTTAAAAGTACAGGCTAGAGAAAAGTTAGCAAGGGTAAAAGTTTTTATAGATTACCTCTTTGGAAAACAGCCCAAATACTTGGGAGAAAAAGTTATTATTCCTTAATGCGTTTAGGATAAGCCGTACTTACTGCGTGGTCAGCTACCCAACCACCTGATGAATCCTAAATATTTTTCATGCAACTTGGCTCCCGCTATCTACTGCACATTTGCGGCTTTTTGCGGTCTGCTTTATTTTCTACATTTTCGCAGGGTTTTAGTGTAAATCCAATAATCGAATTAACTAGTAAACAAAACAACACATGTGCGGAATAGTAGCGTATATCGGTCCCCGCGAAGCATATCCTGTAATACTGAAAGGCCTTAAACGCCTTGAATATCGAGGCTATGACAGCTCCGGGGTGGCTTTGCTCAATAGCGGAGTAAAAGTTTTCAAAAAAAAGGGGAAAGTTGCCGAATTAGAAGAGACTCTGCAAGGAAAAGATCTTCATGCTAACATTGGCATTGGTCATACCAGATGGGCTACTCACGGTGAACCAAACGATGTAAATGCACATCCCCATATTTCGGCAAGTGGCAAGCTGGCTGTAATACATAATGGCATCATTGAAAACTATGCGCAACTAAAACAGGAATTAACAAACAAAGGATATCATTTTAAAAGCGATACCGACACAGAAGTATTGCTCAACTTCATTGAAGACATTCAGAAGAACAACAATTGCACGTTAGAAGAAGCCGTTCGCATTGCATTGAAACGTGTGGTTGGGGCTTATGTAATTGTATTAATTGACCAGGAAAATCCTGATACATTAATTGCTGCACGCAAAGGTAGTCCGCTGGTAATTGGTATTGGTAAAAATGAACACTTTCTTGCATCAGATGCCTCGCCAATCATTGAATACACCAAAGAAGTGGTGTACGTAAACGATTATGAAGTAGCTATCATTAAGCCGGATGAATTAATCTTAAAAAATCTCGGCAATGAACGTCAAACACCTTACATAACTAAGCTGGATATGGAACTGGCTGCAATTGAAAAAGGCGGCTACGACCATTTCATGCTAAAAGAGATTTTTGAACAACCCCAAACCATGTACGATTGTCTCCGTGGAAGATTGGATGCAACGGCCGGAACCATTACCATGAGTGGTATTCAACAATATGCCGAGCAAATCATGAATGCAAAACGCATTGTAATGGTAGCCTGTGGTACCAGCTGGCATGCAGGCTTAGTAGCCGAATACATCTTTGAAGAATTGTGTAGGATAAATGTAGAAGTAGAATATGCATCGGAGTTCCGCTATCGCAATCCTGTTATTGATAAAGGCGATGTGATCATTGCTATTTCTCAAAGCGGCGAAACTGCCGATACATTGGTTGCCATTGAAAATGCCAAAGCAAAAGGTGCCATCATATTAGGTGTAGTGAATGTGGTAGGTTCTTCAATTGCCCGTGCATCACATGCCGGTGCTTATACACATGCTGGTCCGGAGATTGGCGTGGCATCTACCAAAGCATTCACTGCGCAACTTGCAGTATTAACAATGATTGCTTTAAAGATCGGAAAAGATAAAGGTGTGCTGGATCATGACCGCTATATGCGTTTGCTGAACGAATTGGAAGCGATCCCCGATAAAGTAGCAACCATTTTAGCACAAAGCGAAACCATAAGAACTATTGCAGAGAAATATAAAGATGCAAGGGACTTCCTTTATCTCGGACGTGGTTACAACTTCCCTGTTGCACTGGAAGGCGCATTAAAACTGAAAGAAATCTCTTACATACATGCAGAAGGTTATCCCGCTGCAGAAATGAAGCATGGCCCGATTGCTCTGGTTGATGAAAACCTGCCTGTTGCTTTCATTGCTACAAAAGATGTTTATCATGAGAAGGTGATCTCTAACATGCAAGAGATCAAAGCAAGAAAAGGGAAAGTGATTTCTGTGATTAATGAGGGTGATGAACACAGCACATCGCTTTCAAACGATGTAATTATTGTTCCTGAAGCAGATGAAATTGTTGCTCCAATGCTGAATGTGATCCCTATGCAGCTGCTGGCTTATTATATTGGTGTAGTAAAAGGTTTGGATGTAGATAAGCCGAGAAACCTTGCAAAATCGGTGACAGTAGAATAAATCAACTGTTGACCTAACTTCAAGCACAATGAACGAGATTCATAAAATTCCTCTTCAGTCTATAGGATACAACTTTGTACCGGGTCAATATTTACCGGAAGGAAAAGATGAATACCACCTGCGCAATCAGCAGAACCGTAGTGGTATCAATTACAGAAATCTTACCGCTTACGAGATAGAGGTTTTGGTTCGCAATAACAATACTTCAGACGATTGGAATAAGATACAGGTATCAGATGCATTTAACCCTGAGTTGGTAAAGCATTGTAAGTTCTATGGCCTGGTGCGTATTGGTAAACTTGAAACCATTGCCATAGAGTATCATAACGTACGAATGCCGGTGGGTTTGTACAACAGCACCGTCATCAGTTGCGATTTTGGAGATAATGTAGTGATCAATAATGTCAACTACATGTCACACTACATCATTGGTAACGAAGTAATGATAGCCAATGTGCATGAACTACACGTAACCGATCATGCAAAGTTTGGCAATGGCATTATTAAAGAAGGCGAAGATGAAGCCATACGCATTTGGGTGGAAGTTTGCAATGAGAATGCAGGTAGAAAAATCATCCCCTTCAATGGCATGTTGGCCGGAGACGCTTACCTGTGGTCCAAATACCGCGACAGGAAAACGTTGATGCAACGCTTTAAAGAGTTCGCTGAAAAGAAATTTGATAAACAAAGAGGGTACTATGGTAAGGTAGGCGACAGAAGTGTGATCAAAAACACCAGCATCATTAAAGATGTTTGGATTGGCTCTGATGCCTATATTAAAGGAGCAAATAAGTTAAAGAACCTTACCATTAATTCACAGCCCGGTGCTGCTGCAACACAAATTGGCGAAGGTTGCGAAATAGTGAACGGCATCATTGGCTTCGGTTGCCGTGTGTTTTACGGCGTTAAGGCAGTGCGTTTTATAATGGGCTCGCATTCTCAATTAAAATATGGTGCCCGCCTTATCAACTCTTACTTGGGTGATAATTCTACTATCTCCTGTTGCGAGGTATTGAATTCATTGATTTTCCCTGCACACGAACAGCATCACAATAACTCTTTCCTTTGTGCCGCATTGGTAATGGGACAAAGTAATATCGCTGCTGGCGCAACAATTGGCTCTAACCATAACAGTCGTGCGGCTGATGGAGAGATGATTGCGGCAAGAGGCTTCTGGCCAGGGCTGTGTGTGAGCTTAAAACATAATTCCAGATTCGCTTCTTTCTCCCTGCTTGCAAAAGGGGATTATCCTGCCGAGTTAAATATTCCTCTTCCTTTCAGCCTGATTAGTAATGATATCACCAACAACCAATTGGTAGTAATGCCCGGTTATTGGTTCATGTACAACCTTTATGCATTAGCAAGAAATGCTGGTAAATATGTGGACAGAGATAAACGCCATGAAAAGATTCAACATATTGAATACGACTACCTGGCACCTGACAGTGTGAATGAAATACTCGAAGCGATGAATCTCCTTTGCAGGTTTACTGCAATGGCCAATGGGACTACAGGCAGTAATGAAGAACTTGTACAAGCAGGAAAAACCTTATTAGAAGATGCCAACCTTGACATTAATAGTTTGGATGTAAAAGCATACGGCTTTGAGGCAGGCTCCAGACCAACAAAACTGATAAAAGTTAAAGAAGGATATAAAATTTATAAGCAGCTGGTTATTTACTATGGCTGTACAGAACTTTTAAAAGCAATTGAAAAAGGCAACTTTCAATCGTTTAGTGAATTAGTAGCTTCTTTACCTAGTAATCTAACCAGAAGTGAGTGGATCAATATTGGCGGGCAGTTATTTTCAAAGGTTGCTCTACAAAACTTTTTAAAGACTATTGAAGAAGGCTCAGTTGACGGATGGGATGCCGTACACCAGTTTTATATTGACCAGGGCACTGAATATCCAAATGCTAAGAAAGAACATGCATGGGCTTCTTTGCTTGAAGTATTGAATAGCAATGCTTTAGAATTTACTGACGACCGATTAAAAGAATTGCTTCAAGAAATAGTAACTATAAAAGAGCGGATGTATCAAAACATTTATGAATCCCGTTCCAAAGACTATCAAAGTGCCTTCCGCAAGCTGGTGTATGATAACGATGCAGAGATGGAAGAAGTGATTGGAAAGCTGGAAGACAACATCTTTATTAAACAACAAGAGGAAGAAGTGAATCGTTTGAAAAAGATGGTTTCTGATGTTCGAAAGAAATTTAAACTATAAAAAAAGCCCTTCAATTGAAGGGCTTTTTTTATAGAAACTAATTGATTACTTAGTTTTTGTAGTATCTGTACCAGTTGTACCTCTTGTACCTGTAGTATCAGTTGTCATACCACCCGTTGTGTCAGTAGTCATGCCACCTGTAGTATCAGTTGTACCAGGACTAACAGATGTACCAGTTGTGTCTGTAGCTGTAGAATCGCCTTTGTTGTCTCCGCTACCGCTGTTATCGCAAGCAACTAAAGTACCGGCAACAGCTAAAACGAATAATAATTTTTTCATTGTACTTGGTTTAAGTTAATTAACTAATGGCCGCAAAGGTAATAGCCTCGTTTAAATAACCAAATCCTAATAAAAATTTTTGTTCACACTACTTCTTCCTGAAAAAGATACGGACAGGCACACCCGTAAATTCAAAGTTTTCACGCAGTTTATTTTCCAGGTAATTTTTATAAGGTGTCTTAATATCGTCCGGAAAATTGCTGAAGAAAGCAAAGGATGGAACCACCGTGGGCAACTGCGTTATGTATTTAATTTTAATGGGATGCCCTCTTACCACTGGCGGATGATAAGACTCGATTGCTTTCAACATGATATCATTTAGCTTTTTAGTAGACACCTTTCTTTGGCGGTTTTCGTAAACCTGCAAAGCCACTTCTATAGCCTTATGAATTCTTATTTTGTCTTTCGCTGAAATAAATAAAATGGGTACATCACTGAATGGCGCCAAACGTTGCTTTAATGCTTTTTCGTATTCAACGGCAGTATTGGTTGTCTTTTCTACCAAATCCCATTTGTTTACCAACACAACCAGGCCCTTGCCTTTTTTTGAGGCAAGACTAAAGATAGTCAGATCCTGAGCAGCTATTCCTTTTTCGGCATCAAGCAATAACATACATACGTCCGCTTCATCCAAGGCTTTAATGGCACGGATCACTGAATAAAACTCAAGGTCTTCGTGCACCTTCGCTTTTCGACGGATACCCGCTGTATCAATTAGTATAAAGTCTTTTTGGAATAGATTATAACGTGTATGAATTGTATCTCTTGTTGTGCCTGCAATATCACTTACAATAGTTCGCTCCTCACCTATTAATGCATTTAGCAGGGATGACTTCCCAACATTTGGCTGACCTATTATAGCAAATTTGGGAAGTGCTTGTTCCTCTTCAATGTCCTTATCATCCTTTATTAAAGCAGTAACATCGTCAAGCAAATCGCCTGTGCCGCTTCCGCTAATAGCTGAAAGAAAGTAAATCTTTTCAAAACCTAAACTATAAAATTCAGAAGCTTCAAGAAGCCGCTCATTGTTGTCTACTTTGTTTACCACCAGGAAGACAGGCTTGGTAGAGCGACGTAGCAAGTCAGCCATAGCATCATCCAGATCTGTTATTCCAGTAGTTACGTCTACGATAAACAAAATAGCACTTGCTTCCTCTACTGCAATTTTTACCTGCTTGCGGATCTCTCTTTCAAACACATCCTCGGTATCAGGAACAAACCCGCCGGTATCTATCACGTAAAAGTTTTTTCCGTTCCAGTCAGCGATACCATATTGGCGGTCGCGGGTAACTCCCGGAGTATCTTCAACAATCGCCTTGCGTTGCTCCAGCAACCGGTTAAAGATGGTGCTTTTCCCTACGTTTGGTCTGCCTACTATTGCTAATGTAAATGCCATTCAATTTTAGATTTTAGATTTACGATTTACGATTGCTATTTCGCAATCCACATTCCGCAATCCATAATGATTTAATATCCGTATTCCTTTAAAAACGTTTCATTCTCCCGCCATTTTGGTCTAACCTTCACAAATAATTCAAGAAACACTTTGCTGTCTAAAAATTTTTCTATTTCCTGTCTTGCCAGGGTTCCAATCTGCCTGACCATTTTACCGCCTTCACCTATGATGATCGCTTTTTGGGTTTCTCTTTGCACAATAATATCTGCCCTGATCTTTATTAAAGTAGACTTCTGCTTGAACTCATTAACCAGCACTGTTGAATGATAAGGTATCTCATCTTCAAGCAAGCCATATATTTTTTCTCTTATGATCTCTGACACAAAAAACTTTGTGGGCAGATCAGAGATCTCATCTTCTGCATAAAAGGGTTCGCCTTCAGGCAACAGTTCTACAATTTTGTTTAAAAGCTCCTGAACCTTATGCCCTTTTAACGCTGATACAGCAAAAACTTCTTTACAGTACTTTTTTTGTCTAAAGAATTGCTCAGCGTCGGCCAGTTTTACGTTGTCTGCACTATCTATTTTATTGATAACTACCAGCGCCGTTGCCTTTAATTTAAGCGAAGAGAAGATCTGATCGGCCTCTTCCCAATTATCGGCTACATCTACCAATAAAATAGCCACATCCGCATCCTCTAAAGCACTTCTTACAGACTGCATCATCCTTTCATGCAGCTTGTACTTGGGATCAATAATTCCTGGCGTGTCAGAAAAAATGATCTGGTATTCAGGTGTGCTGAGGATGCCTTTAATGCGGTGTCTGGTGGTCTGCACTTTATGCGAAACAATAGCCAGTTTTTCGCCCATGAGAGCATTCAGCAAAGTGCTTTTGCCTGCATTTGGTTTACCGAATATGTTTACAAAGCCTGATTTCACGATTAAGAGATATGCAAATTTAGATGAACCACCTATCAATAAAAAAGTCCCGCCATTTAGCGGGACCTTGTTGCGAAGCTAGGGATCGAACCTAGGACCTTCGGGTTATGAGCCCGACGAGCTACCGCTGCTCTACTTCGCGATTTGGATTGCAAATATAGGAGGACATGCTTTTACAGCCAAAGAATTTTTAATGCCTTAACAGTTTTGAATAGAAAAGCCCCGCCAAATAGCAGGGCAGTGTTGCACATGAGTGACTGTTTATGACTTGCGGGAGATTGAGCTGGCCCCGCTCGTTTTGATATTCTTTACAGATGGATTTCCTTTATAAACAAGGCTGCTTGCACCACTTAGTTTAGCATCTTCAATATCTTTAGTAACAGATATAGATATACTGCTGGCGCCTGAGCCATGAACTCTTTTACAACTGTTTGCAGTAAAACCTATTGCCTTAACATCGCTGGCACCTTGTGCGTCAATTGACACCTCATTAGCAGAGCCTGAAAGCGTAACATCGCTGGCACCATTGGTACGGATATCCATTGAACCTGTCACATTTATTTTTCCATCAAAATCGCTGGCACCTGATAGGATTAACTTAAAGTTAGAAGCAGACAAGCTACCTTCTATATTAATATCGCTGGCGCCACTGGCTCTTAACTCTTCCAGTTTTTTTACTGAAACGTAAGCTCTCAGCTTCCTGTTTTTTGGCCAGAATTTTTTAGGGCTATCAAAACAAATTTTTAAAGTATTGCCGGAAACTTCAGTTTTAATGTATTGCACATCTTCTTTATCGCTGGCACTCACAGCCAGTCCTTCTTCTGACCCTTGCGTAATAAAAACATCAAATGCACTGGATATGCTTAAAGCTGTAAAAGAGCCTATTTTCCTTTCCTCGACATTAACATCGTTCACGGTTTTTTGGGCAAACAAGGCAGTTGTGAAGAGAGAAACTAAAATCAGAGAAAATATCTTTTTCATAAACAATCATTTTTAAGTGAAACGGCAGCGGCAGAAAAAGGTTACAGGTTTTAAAAAAATTTCTTCCCTACTTTTGTCCTCGATAAACAATTTTTCAGTGTTTCCGGGGTGCTTTCTGTTTAAGCAGAAGGCTGAGATTACACCCGCAGAACCTGATCAGGGTAATGCCTGCGCAGGGAGTAATTTAGTTTGGCGTTCAGGGTTTAGAGTTTTGGGTTAATGCCATCAACTCCAAACATCAAACTCTAAACACCAAACCTCTCCTCTCAGCATTTTCCCTTTCATTTTCAAACATTTAAAAAAATGAAAAGGACTGCTTTTTTTATTGCAATGATGACTGCCTTACAAGTGGCAGCACAGGAAAAAGAAGACACGACACAATTAACGCCGGTAGAAGTAAAAGCGGTAAGAGCTAATGCTACAGCTCCTTTTGCCAAAACCAATTTGTATCTGAAAGACATCTCCAAGCAAAACCTGGGACAAGACCTGCCCTTTCTCTTAAATCAAACACCTTCGGTTGTAGTAAATTCTGATGCAGGTAACGGAGTTGGTTATACAGGGATTCGCATCAGAGGGACAGATGCTACAAGAATCAATTTGACACTAAATGGCATTCCTTACAACGATGCAGAAAGCCAGGGTGTTTTCTTTGTCAACCTTCCGGATTTTGTTTCTTCTGTTAACAGCATTCAAATTCAAAGAGGTGTGGGAACCTCAACGAATGGTGCGGCAGCATTTGGTGCAACCATTAACCTAAGCACTAATGAAGCGAATAAAAAGGCATATGGTGAATTGAACAACAGCTTTGGTTCTTTCAATACATGGAAGAATACGATCCGGTTTGGAACAGGATTGCTAGATAATCATTTTACCGTTGATGCAAGGTTATCCCGAATTACAAGCGATGGCTATATTGATAGAGCAACATCCAATTTAAGATCAGGTTTTGTTTCTACTGCTTATTTATCCGACAAAACCAATTTTAGGTTGAATGTTTTTTCGGGTAAAGAAAAAACCTACCAGGCATGGTATGGTGTTTCAGAAGCTGATCTGAAAAATAACAGAACGGTGAATTATGCAGGAATGGAAAAGTCTGGTGAACCTTATGATAATGAAACTGATAATTACAGGCAAGATCATTACCAGTTCTTCTTTGATCAAAAGTTAGGAAAGACATGGACGGTTAATACTGCATTGTTTTTAACTGAAGGCAAAGGTTATTATGAACAATACAAGGCGAACAGGAAGTATTCAAGTTATGGAATGCCGAATCCGCCCAATGCAACCAGAACTGACCTGGTTAGACAACTATGGTTGGACAATGATTTTTATGGTAACATCTTTTCCTTGCAACATCAGTCATCAAAAACAAATTTGATTATTGGCGGTGGCGGGACAAAATATGATGGTGTGCATTTTGGAAAAGTGACTTGGGCTGAAAAAGGATTAACCGGCAATCCTATCTGGTACGATTTAGATGCAGTGAAAAAAGACTTCAATGTTTACACTAAATGGCAGCAACAGCTGTCAAGTCGCTTACAGTCTTTCATTGATCTGCAGATTAGAACCGTGGATTATACAATAGAAGGTTTTAGAGATAACCCTACGCTTCCTATAAACACAGAATTCAATTTCTTTAATCCGAAGTTCGGCTTGACTTACTTGTTCAATAACCTGCAGGCTTATGCTTCATACAGCATTGGTCAGAAAGAACCAAACAGAGAAGACTTTGAATCGGGTGTGGAACAACAACCAAGACCTGAAGAGTTGAGAGACCTTGAAATTGGTATTGAGCAAAAAGCAAAGAAATACAATTGGTCTGCTAATCTGTATTACATGCAATACAAAGACCAATTAGTGCTGACAGGAAAGATCAATGATGTGGGGGCTTACACCAGAACAAATATTGATGATAGCTATAGACTAGGGGGTGAGTTAGCTGCAGGTACAACCATCAATCAATATGTAAAAATTGCAGGTAATATTGCTTTAAGCAGAAACAAGATCAAAAACTTTAAAGAGTTTATTGATGATTATGATAATGGAGGGCAAAAGGAAAATTTTTATAAAGAACCTGATATTTCCTTCTCACCCAATGTGGTCGGTGCTGCAACAATCACTGTTCTGCCTTTTAAGTCTTTTTCCGTTGATTTACTTTCTAAATATGTCGGCAAACAATATGTAGATAACACATCTAATAATGCACGAAAGCATGATGCTTATTATGTGCAGGACATGAGAGCAATCTATTCTTTCAATAAAAAGTGGTTGAAGAATGCAGATATTATTTTACAGGTGAATAATGTATTCAATAAGAAATACGAACCGAATGGCTATACGTTCAGCTACTATTCAGGTAATCAACTCACAACTGAAAATTATTATTTTCCAATGGCAGGAATGAATTGGATGTTGGGAGTGAATTTGAAATTCTGATTTTTTTTATTTGGCCACGAAGGCACAAAGACACAAAGTTCTTCGTGCCTTCGTGTCTTTGTGGCTATTTATCTCTTTAAATTCTCCAGCATATCCTTCGTCATAGCCGCAAGATCATATTCATGCTTCCAACCCCAGTCTCTTCTTGCTTCGCTGTCATCAATGCTTTGTGGCCAGCTGTTAGCGATTGCCTGGCGGTAATCCGGTGCATAAGTGATATTAAAATCAGGGATGTGTTTTTTGATTTCGCCCGCAATTTCTTCAGGAGAAAAGCTCATTGATGAAAGATTATACGAGGTTCTTGTTTTGATCTTTTCACTCGGTGCTTCCATCAGTTCAATCGTCGCACGGATGGCATCCGGCATATACATCATAGGCAAGTAAGTATCTTTTTCTAAAAAGCAGTTGTATTGTTTATCAGCTAATGCTTCATGATAGATTTCTACTGCATAGTCCGTAGTGCCTCCACCGGGTGCTGATTTATAAGAGATCAATCCCGGATAGCGAAGGCTTCTTACATCAACGCCATATTTATTGAAATAGTAATTGCACCAAAACTCTCCTGCATATTTAGAGATACCATAAACAGTAGTAGGTTCTATGATGGTTTGTTGCGGGCAATTTTGTTTAGGTGAAGTTGGTCCAAACACAGCTATAGAACTGGGCCAATATACCTTACTGATCTTTTCTTCTCTTGCGATATCCAGCACATTCAATAATCCTTGCATGTTCAGGTGCCATGCAAGATTAGGGTTCTTTTCTCCCGTTGCAGAAAGAATAGCTGCTAGCAAATAGATCTGTGTAAATCCCTGGCGTATCACCTGTACATGCAGCATTTCTTTGTTCATCACATCCATACTTACATAAGGACCTGTGCCGTGCAACAAAGGATTTTCCTCACGCAGATCGGATGCAACAACATTTCCATCACCATAAATTTTTCTCAATGCCAATGTCAGTTCCACACCAATTTGTCCTGATGCACCAATAACAAGGATTTTATCTTTCATATAGCTAAGTAAAGGTGCAAATAGTTGACAGACAATACATGACTGATGACAGAAAAGCCCTTTGTGTAAACAGTCATCTGTCGACTATCATCCATCATCTGCCATCCTCTATCTTTGCTGCATGAATTCGTTTATAGAAACATTATTTGCCGGACAGGAATACGATAAAGACAATTTCTTTTTAATAGCAGGCCCTTGTGTTGTTGAAAGTGAAGAACTGGTTTTTGAAGTGGCACAAAAAGTTTCAGACATCTGCAAACGCCATAGCATACCGCTTGTTTTTAAGGCCTCTTACAGAAAAGCAAATCGTACCAGTGCATCTTCTTTCACAGGCTTGGGCGATGAGATAGGATTACAAATTATTCAGAAAGCAGGTAAAGAATTAGGACTCCCCACAATAACGGATATACATTCAGAACACGATGCGCAGATGGCAGCACAATATGTTGATATTTTACAGATACCGGCTTTCTTATGTCGTCAAACAGATTTGTTGATTGCTGCAGGTAAAACAGGTAAGATTGTTAATGTAAAGAAGGGACAGTTTGTGAGCGGTGATGCCATGAAGTTTGCTGTAGAGAAAATTAAGAATGCAGGCAACGATAAAGTGATGCTGACAGAAAGAGGAACAACATTCGGTTACCAGGATTTGGTAGTTGATTACCGCAATATTCCAACTATGCAACACAACGGTGTGCCTGTTGTAATGGACTGTACACATAGCTTGCAACAACCGAACCAAACATCAGGTGTTACGGGTGGTAATCCAACCATGATCAGCACCATTGCATCTGCTGCTATTGCTGCCGGTGCAGATGGATTGTTTATTGAAACCCATCCTGACCCAGGCTGTGCAAAAAGTGATGGAGCAAATATGCTGCGGTTAGAATTGCTGGAAGAACTATTAGTGAAGCTGGTGAAAATTCGCAAAGCAGTTATTTCATAAACATCAATGCTACTTCAAGTCATTCATTGTAACAGACCGTCCTCGTTCTTTTTTATCATAAACAAAACGCACTTTGGCACTTTTTGTTTCTGTTGATGACAGGAATAGCTGATAACGTTGTGTGCCTGCAGTAACAATTAGTACAGCCGTATTCGGAGGAATATCTCCTAAATTTTCCGCCCGCATTTCCACTTCCTGGAAAGGGTTATCCAGATCAACACGAATTTTAACCGTAACCGGTTTGACACCTAATACTTGTGTTGAAAGCACAACACGGCCATTTACCAAAACTGTTATGGAGTCGCCATCTATTTGTGCATTATCATAGAAGTCCAGTTTTAATTCCCCTGTATCAACCAATATTTCCGGTATTTCTTTAAACACAGATTCCTTTGTTCTGTATAAAGTAATAGGACCAACAGAACAATCCTGTCCAGAGCCTTTTATTTTACCGCCCCATGTACCGCTTAGTATTTCCTGGTTACCATTCTTACTGTAAGTGAGGTCATAGAATTTTATGCAAATCTGGCAGGTGACCGGTATTTTATAGGTAGTAACATCTGTTTCCTGTATCCATATTTTTTTAGTTTCCTTATTGTACCAACCGGTAATGCTTTTCTTTACATAATTATCTACATCCAGGAAATGATAGGAGCTGCCTGATACAACGCCATCTTTAATCTTAATCTGAACCTCCATATTGTTGACAGGAAAACAACCAGCCCGCATATCCAGACTTCCTTTCCAAAATCCGGTAAGATCTTGCGAAGAAGAAAGTAGTGAAAGGCATATACAAAAGGTCAGCAGGTAAAATTTCACAATAAGAAATTAGCATTAATAACGCATGTGCCGAAGGAAATAGTGACAAGAGGTTCTTAAAGTTTCGGCAGCACGTTAAATTAATAATGGCAATAGTTGTGCCTTCTACCCTTTCATTTTCTTGATGAGTTGCCCCAACACCTTTAAGCCATAATCCACATCGGCATCGTACGTTCTACCGAAACCGATCCGTATACAATTAGAATAACATCCCTGAGATGAGAATATCTGGCCGGGCGAAATGGATATTTGATATTTCAAAGCTTCCTGGTAGAGCTTGTATGAATTGATCTTTTTACTCAATTCAACCCATAGTACAAAACCGCCTTGTGGGTGACTCACCTTTACATCGGGTGGAAAGTGTTGCATAATGCCCTGAATGTATCGGAGGCACTGCGTATGTAATGACTTGCGCAGGTTTTTTAAGTGATATTCATAACGGCCAATGCTTAAAAAATGTGCAACAGCAGCTTGTGTTAATGTATTACCACTGATGGTATGCATCATCTTCAATTCCTTCACTTTGTCTGCAAAACGTCCGGGAATACACCACCCTACACGGTAGCCAGGGGCAAGTGATTTAGAAATAGAACTGCAATGAAGCACCCAATTCTCTGTGTCAAACGTTTTACATGTTTTTGGACGATGCTTGCCATAATATAGCTCGCCATAAATATCATCTTCAATCAATGGAATTTTATGCTTTGTGATAAGCTGCACCAGCTTTTTTTTGTTTTCATCGGGCATGCAGTAACCAATAGGGTTGCTGAAGTTGGGAACAAATACACAAGCTTTGATATTAAACTGTTTGATAGCACTTTCCAAACAAGCCAGGTCAATTCCTGTTTCAGGGTCCGTTGCTATTTCTACCACCTTCAATCCAAGACTTTGCATCACCTGGAAAATACCGAAGTAAGTTGGCCGTTCAATGGCTACAGTATCTCCCACTTGTGTTACTGCTTTCAAACAAAGTGAAAGAGCTTCCATGCATCCGGCTGTAACAATGATTTCATCTGCACCAATTTTACCGCCCCAATTAAAGCTAAGCTTGGATATTTGTTTTCTTAATTCCTTATTACCCTGAACATCCTCGTAATACAAACAGCTTGTTTTAGAAGAACGTAGTGCATGAATAACTGATTTATTTAGTTTGGCAGCCGGCAATAATTCTATTGGAGGAGAAGCCAGGGAGAAATTGATCAGGTCTGTATCTGTTAGATTACGAAATACATTTGCGATCATTTCCCTCGTACTGACTTCTGTTTCTATTGTTTCAGGCCTTGTAAAAGTTGGTCTGGCAGGAAAGCGTTTGTTATTAAAACGAACATAGTAACCTGACTTAGGTCTAGCTTCAATCAAACCTTTTCCTTCCAGGTGATAATAAGCCTGGAAAGCAGTTCCCATACTAATACCATACTCCTCGCTTAACATTCGTACAGAAGGAAGCTTATCTCCTATTCGCAGTATTTCATCATGGATCATTTTTTCTAAACCTTCAGCTATCTGCAAATACTTATGATCGTTTTTAGCAAGTAGTGTTTTGGGCATATGAAAAGTTTAAAGTCTAAGGTTTAATGTTTAAAGTTGTTTTGAGTGTGTAGTTCATTACCAATTGAAACAGTAACTAAGGTTGAGGTATAGTAAATGACATCAACCATAACCTTAGACTTTAAACCTTACCCTTCTATCTGATCTAGTCAAAAATAACAAAACTGAATCTGTTTTATATTTTTTTCTTTTTCCAGCTTTGTGTTGTCATGAAAAAAGATCTGCGGAAAGCATACATAGCATTGGCCATAGTTAGTTTCTTTTGGGGAACAACTTATCTCGCTGCCAAAGTAAGCGCTTTAGAAATGCCTGGCTTTTTTGTCGCGGGGCTAAGGCAGTTCATTAGCGGACTCATATTGGTGGGCTATTTCAAATTATCAGGACATAAATGGCCGGATAAAAAATCGCTTCTCCACATTTTAGTTCAGGCTGTATTACTGCTTTGTATTAGTAATGGATTGCTCACATGGGCTATGCAATATATTCCAAGCGGATTGGGAGCTATCATTGCAGGATTAGTGCCCCTTTTTGTTGCACTGTTCAGTATTTTGTTTTTACAGTATGCAAAGTTTACAAAGATCATGTTGCTTGGACTGGTCGTTGGTTTTGCAGGAGTTGCCACCATCTTCTACGAGCATTTTAAAAACCTGGTTGATGCCCGATTTGCTTTTGGCATTGGTTTATCGCTTACTGCTACCATCTCGTGGTCTTTAGGAACGGTTTATTCATCCAGCCATAAGCCTTCTGTTAGTCTTCTGTATTCTGTAGGATTGCAAATGCTGATGGCAGGTGTTATCATGTTGATCATTTCCCTTTTTGCAGGACAATATATCAATCCAATGCATGTAAATGCAGATGCCCTTTGGAGTTTGCTATATCTCATCGTGATAGGATCGTTGCTGACTTACTCGGCTTATGTATTTGCTGTAAGTAATCTTCCTCCAACATTGGTTTCTGTATATGCATATATCAATCCAATCGTGGCAATTATACTTGGATATTTACTTCTGAATGAAGCAATCAGTATAAATGTCATTATCGGAACAGCTATAACACTTGCAGGAATTTATTTGGTGAACAGAGAATTTAAAAAGCAAAGCCATGTCAATTAGCATTGTTGATTATAAACCGGAACATCAACCCTACTTTGAAAAGTTCAACAGAGATTGGATTGAAAAATTTTTCTGGTTAGAAGAATTGGACAGGTATGTGTTGACTCAACCGGAAGAAGCAATCCTAAGTAAAGGTGGAGCTATTCTGATGGCCACATACAACAATGCAATAGCAGGTACAGTTGCACTAAAGAAAGTAAGTCCTGAAGTTTATGAGTTTACCAAGATGGCGGTAGATAAGGCTTTTCATCGAAAGGGTATTGCACAAGCATTGAGCTATGCCGCCTTTGATAAAGCAAAAGAATTAGGTGCTAAAAAAGTTATCCTTTATTCCCAAACAGGATTAGAGCCTGCCATAGCATTATACAAAAAATTAGGTTTTAAAGAAGTGCCTTTGGAAGAAGGTGTTTACAAACGTTCGGACATCAAGATGGAAATTGAATTAATCACAATTACAATCACTTATTAAATACTTTATGGAAATCATTTCTGACATTACAGCTACAAAAAAAAATACATCACGATTAAAGGAAGTGGATTGGAACCATTTGGAATTTGGGAAGATCATCTCGGACCATATGCTGGTTGCCGTTTATGAAAATGGTAAGTGGGGTCAGCCGCAAATCATTCCTTATAGCGATCTGCAATTAAGTCCTGCAACTTTGGCCCTGCATTATGGACAAAGCATTTTTGAGGGCATGAAAGCTTTTTATACAACAAATGATTCGATAAACATTTTCCGTATTGACCATCATCACAAAAGATTAAACCGCTCTTTACAACGCATGTGCATGCCGGAAGTGCCAAGAGATTTATTCGTTGACGGCTTGCATCAACTCATTCATTTGGACAAAGATTGGGTGCCGAAATCAGAGGGCAGCTCTTTATACATTCGCCCTTTTGTATTTGCCAGTGAGGCACGTTTTGGCGTGAAGGTTTCGGAGAAATATCATTTTGTAATTTTTTCAGGTCCTGTACCTGCACTCTATCAAAGTCCGATAAAAGTAAAAGTAGAGCGGGAATATATCCGTGCTGCTAAGGGTGGAACAGGTTTTGCCAAATGTGCCGGCAACTACGGTGGGGCATTCTATCCAACCCAATTAGCAAGAGAAGAAGGATATGATCAGGTGCTTTGGACTGACGCAAGAGAGAATGAGTTTATTGAAGAGTCAGGAACAATGAACGTAATGTTTATGATTAATGGCAAGCTGGTTACTCCCCCATTGTCTGACTCTATCTTAGACGGCATTACAAGAGATTCTCTTTTGGATATTGCAAAAAGCCTGGGCATTCCTGTCCAGGAAAGACAAATAGGTGCAACAGAATTAAAATATGCATTCAAGAACAAAACTATTACTGAAGCTTTTGGCGCAGGCACGGCTGCTGTGGTAGCTCCTATTTCAGTTATAGGTATTGATGGTGTTGATCATCACTTGCCCATTTATCCCGACAATGCTTTGATGTTCCAGTTGAAGAACGAATTGGATGCAATACGGTATGGAAAAAAAGCAGATACTTACAAGTGGAATTATCTCATTTAAGAAGTATAAGAAGATCGGAAAAATTTTTCTATTGAACAGGTCGACGAAATATTTTAACTTGTAGAAATACTTTTTATGAGAAAGATACTCTTTGCCCTGAGCTTTCTTCCTGCTCTTATATCTAAAGCTCAAAATTGTAATGGCTTTTTGTTTCTCTCTAACAATGCTGAAGTGCAGATGACAGTGTATGATAAAAAAGGAAAAGAAAGTGGTGTCCAAACCTGGAAGATCACCGAGGTTAAGAAAGATGGAAACGGATTTCAATCAACAGTGAACAACACATTTAAAGATGAAAAAGGCAAAGAGATTGGAACAGGTAGCGGAACTTATAAATGCAATGGCGGCATATTACAAGCCGATATGAAAATGGCTATTCCGCAACAACAGATGGAAGCCTTTAAAAACGGCAAGGCCAAATTTGAACCAACCTATATTGAATATCCCGGCAAGTTAGATGTAGGACAAAGTTTAAAAGATGCCGAATTCAAAATGGATATTGAAATGAATGGAGGAATGAATTCATCGGTAAATTTTAAGCAACAAAACCGAAAAGTGGAGAGCAAGGAAAGTATAACAACACCTGCAGGTACATGGGAGGCTTTTGCGATCTCTTATGATGGACATTTTCAAACTAAAATGGGGGGTATTGGTCTGCCTGGTTTCAATTTCACCGTTAAAGAATGGTTTGTTCCAAACCTTGGTGTGGTAAAAACAGAGACTTATGCAAAAGGCGGCAAAGTGATCGGGTCAACACTCATCACCTCTATTAAGAAATAGCTTCTCGTTGTAGTATTTGAAGACACTTCTGCAGGCTTGCCTTCCAATCTTTTAGCTGGATGTTATAGGCTTGCTGGATTTTTGTTTTATCCAGAACTGAATACTTTGGCCGCTTTGCCGGTGTAGGGTACTGAGTCGTTGTGATTGAGTTAACCGTGCAAGTTAATCCTGCATGGCTTGCTATTTCTTTTGCAAAATCTGCCCAGGAAATAACCCCTTCATTGCTATAATTGTACATACCTGCCTGCCAATTTTGATGAGCAATGATCTGCATGATGGCTTCTGCTAAATCAGCAGCATAAGTTGGCGAACCAATTTGATCAGCTACAACATTAAGACTGTCCCGTTCCGCCATTAATCGGAGCATTGTTTTGACAAAGTTTTTTCCAAAGCTGGAATACACCCATGAGGTGCGAATAATAATGCTATCAGGATTGCTTTGCAAACAAAGCTCTTCCCCTAAAAGCTTCGATGCTCCATAGGCATTTAGAGGATCAACTTTATCTGATTCCTTCAACGGTGAACTTGCATTCCCGTCAAATACATAATCTGTAGAAACATGAATGAACTTAGTATGAAACTCCTTGCATAATGCAGCTAATTGCCCAACTGCCTGGCCATTGATCTGATTAGCTATCTCAACTTCTTGTTCTGCTTTGTCAACCGCTGTGTAAGCTGCCGCATTGATCAGGTAGTCAGGATGATGTTCTTCAAAAATTTTTTTGGAAAGAGATTCATTTTCAATTGGCCAGATAGAGCGATCAAAGAAAACAAATTGGTATTGAGAATATTGATTGGAAAGCATTCTTAGCTCAGTTCCCAACTGTCCATTGCTTCCTGTTACCAATATTTTTTCGGGTGAAGTGGTCATGGAAACACAAAATTATTTTTGCTTTCTGCAAGTGTTGGACTTAGTTTATCTTTTTCGGAAACAATTTCTTTTCCCGCAGGAATCTGCCAGTCAATATTTAATGAAGGATCATTATAAAGAATGCTGCCTTCGCTTTCCTTGTTATAAAAAGCATCGCATTTATATAGCACGATAGCAGTTTCGCTTAGCACAGAAAAGCCATGTGCAAAACCAGCAGGAACATAAAGCTGTTGTTTATTCTCAGCGCTTAGCTCAATGGAAAAATACTTTCCATAGGTGGGTGAATCTTTTCGAATATCAACAGCCACATCTAAAATCTTTCCTTCCAGTACCCTCACTAATTTTGTCTGTGCAAACGGGTTGACTTGATAATGCAATCCACGGATCACACCATAACCGGACTTAGATTGGTTATCCTGAACGAACTTCATATTGATTCCTGCCTCAGAGAAAATCTGTTCGTTGTAAGCCTCAAAAAAATAACCGCGGCTGTCCTCAAACACTTTTGGCTCAAAAACCAATAAGCCAGCTATATGGGTTGTATGGAATGGCATATCTTAAAAACTCCAGTAAGTTCTGCTTTTTATTTTACCCCTGTAAATTCCTTTCAGATCAGCAACGATGGCATTTGGTTTAGTGATAGACGAAAAATATTTTTCATCCAGTTCTGCATAAGCTTCATGGCATACGGTTACGATCACGGCATCATAATCGTCAGCCATTTTTTCGGCCAAGCCAAAACCATATTCATGCTTTAATTCTCCTCCGTCTGCATGCGGATCAATTACATCAACATTCAAGAAGAAGGATTGTAGTTCCTTCACCACGTCAGCTACTTTGGAATTGCGTATATCACTTACATTTTCCTTAAAGGTGGCTCCCATTACCAGAACCTTAGCCGCTTTTACATCGCTTACATTGCTGATAATATGCCGCACTACTTTTTTAGCCACATAATTTGCCATATTATCGTTGATGTGACGGCCTGCAAGGATCACTCTTGAGTTATATCCCAACTCAGCAGCTTTGTAGGTAAGATAATACGGATCAACACCTATGCAATGCCCGCCTACCAAGCCTGGCGAAAACTTCAGGAAATTCCACTTTGTTCCTGCGGCTTCCAGCACTTCAAATGTGTTGATGTTCATTTTATCAAAGATGATGGAAAGCTCATTCATCAAGGCAATGTTCAGGTCTCTTTGCGTATTCTCAATGATCTTGGCTGCTTCAGCTACTTTAATAGAAGACGCCCGGTGTACACCTGCATCCACAACCAGTTCGTATACTTTTGCTATTTCTTCCAGTGATTCTTCATCACAACCTGAAGCAACTTTTACCACAGTGCGAATGGTATGCTTTTTATCACCGGGGTTGATGCGTTCGGGAGAGTAACCGGATTTGAAATCCTGAACATTTTTTAATCCGGATAATTTTTCAATAATAGGAAGGCAATCTTCTTCTGTACAACCCGGATAAACAGTTGATTCAAAAACTACATAATCACCTTTCTTGATCACCTTACCAATTGTTTCAGAAGCTTTTTTTACAGGAGTAAGGTCGGGCACATTGTGCATGTCAACAGGCGTAGGTACAGCCACTACAAAAAACCTGGCTTCACGTAAAACATCCAGCGAATTAGTGAATGCAATATCACATCCTTCAAATGCAGAGGCATCCAACTCATTGCTTGGGTCAACGCCCTGCTGCATCATCTGGATGCGCTTCTCATTGATATCAAAACCGATTACCGATATTTTTTTTGCAAATTCCAATGCAATAGGCAGGCCTACATAACCTAAACCGATCACAGCAAGTTTTGCCTTTTTGTCGATTAACTCCTGATACATTTGTTTTTGGGAATTCTATTTGTGACTTTCAAATTCTTTCGGCTGCTTACTCCACTCTTCTGGTGGTAGCGATTTAAAATAATTATATGTTTTAGCCAATCCTTCCTCACGGTTTACCCTTGGCTCCCAATCCAGAATGGCTTTTGCCTTAGAAATGTTAGGCCTTCTTTGTTTTGGATCATCAACAGGCAATGGCTTATAAACGATTTTTACCTGATGCCCGGTCAGCTTCAAAACTTCTTCTGCAAAATCTTTTAATGAAATCTCATCCGGGTTGCCAATATTCATCGGCATATGATAGTCGCTTAACAGCAAACGATAGATGCCTTCCACCAGGTCATCAACATAACAGAAGGACCGAGTTTGTGATCCATCACCAAATACAGTAAGGTCTTCACCACGTAAAGCCTGCCCAATAAATGCCGGCAAAGCTCTACCATCATTTAAGCGCATTCTTGGACCATAGGTATTGAATATGCGAATGATCCTTGTCTCAACATTATGAAAAGTATGGTAAGCCATCGTAATGGATTCCATATATCGCTTCGCCTCGTCGTAAACACCACGTGGACCAACAGGGTTTACATTACCCCAGTATTCTTCTGTTTGAGGATGTACAAGAGGATCGCCATAGACTTCTGATGTAGAGGCAACAAGTATTCTTGCATTTTTATCCTTTGCCAAACCAAGGCAATTATGGGTTCCCATTGCGCCTACTTTCAAGGTTTGAATGGGGATCTTTAAATAATCAATGGGGCTTGCAGGAGAAGCAAAGTGAAGTATATAATCCAGATGTCCTGGTATATTAATAAACTTGGTTACATCATGGTGATAGAACTCAAAGTTCTTTAGCTTGAAGAGATGCTCGATGTTACGCAGATCACCTGTGATCAGGTTGTCCATAGCAATAACATGATACCCTTCTTTAATAAAACGATCACAGAGGTGCGAGCCTAAAAAGCCGGCCCCGCCTGTGATCAATATTCTTTTTTGTTGCATGGTTATTAGGGTTTAACTGTTGCTCTTCCTATACTCTCATAATGGTAGCCTAATTGTTGCATGGCAGTCAGGTCAAACAAATTACGGCCATCAAAGATCACTTTAGACTTTAGCTTTTTTGTCATGGCTTCAAAATCCGGTGTACGGAATTCGTTCCATTCTGTTGCAATGATCAAAGCATCAGCATCCTCCAGGCAATCGTATTGATTTTCTGCATAGCCAATAACACCATCCATAATTTCTTTTACATTATTCATTGCTTCCGGATCGTAAGCACAAATAGATGCTCCTTCTCCTACTAAAGATTTAATAATATAAAGAGCTGGTGCTTCTCTTATATCATCGTTATTCGGTTTGAAAGCCAGCCCCCATAAAGCAAACTTCTTTCCAACAAGGTCGTTATCAAAATGCTTTTTGATCTTTGGCATCAAATGAAGTTTTTGCTCTTCATTTACATCCATCACGGCATTTAATATTTTAAAATTATAGTCCACTTCGTGGGAAGAACGTACCAGTGCTTGCACATCTTTAGGGAAACAACTTCCTCCATAACCAATACCAGGGAAAAGAAAGCGTTTACCAATACGGTCATCGCTGCCAATACCTCTACGCACCATATCCACATCGGCGCCAATCCTTTCACACAAACGGGCTATTTCGTTCATGAAAGAAATCTTGGTAGCAAGAAAAGAATTAGCAGCATATTTAGTTAGCTCTGCAGATTCTTCATCCATAAAGATCACCGGATTGCCCTGGCGAACAAATGGCGCATACAGATCAGACATGATCTTTTTTGCTCTATCTGATTTCGTTCCAACAACTACCCTGTCCGGTTTCATAAAATCTTCCACAGCAACGCCTTCCCGCAAAAATTCGGGATTGCTTACCACATCAAATTCTCCATTATAATTTTTAGCAATGGCTTCGTGTACCTTCCTAGCCGTTCCAACAGGCACAGTACTCTTATTTATAATGACTTTATAACCAGTCAATAATTTTCCAATTTCTCCTGCAACACCTAAAACATATTTCAGATCAGCAGATCCGTCTTCATCTGGCGGTGTCGGCAAGGCAAGGAATACGATTTCTGCATCTTTTATTCCTTCCGGCAGATTGGTGGTGAAATGCAACCGGTCTTCTTTCAGGTTACGTTGAAATAATTTTTCCAGTCCTGGTTCATAAATAGTTATAATGCCATCAGACAGTTTCTGAACTTTTTTTGCATCAATGTCTACGCATGTTACCTTATTGCCGGTTTCTGCAAAACAGGTTCCTGTAACCAATCCTACATATCCGGTACCTACAACAGCAATTTTCATACGGTATTTTTTGGGGTTTATTTATTGGCGAATTCTAAAACTTTTGAGGTGATGAATTGTATTTGTTCCTCGTCCATTTCTGTGTGCATAGGAAGGGAGATCACCCTCTCTGTCAACCAATCTGTAACAGGAAGTTCGGTATTCTCGGAACCGAAATGAGCAAACATCTTCTGGCGGTGTGCCGGAACAGGGTAATAGATCATAGAGGGTATCTTGTGCTGCGCAAGATAGTCATGCAAATCGTTTCTATCAATACCCTCCACAATTAAGGTATATTGATGATAAACATGCCTGCAATAGTCCGCTCTGTAAGGCGTGGTTATTTTAGAATGCGAGGCAAAAGCTGAATCGTATGCATCGGCAACTGATCTTCTTTTATTGATGTATTCATCAAGATGCTTTAGTTTAATCTCAAGTATGGCGGCCTGTATGGTATCAAGGCGGCTATTACAACCCACTACATCATGGTAATAACGCTTACTTTGACCATGATTGGCTACCATCTTCAATTTATCAGCTAATCCATCATCATTTGTAGCAATGGCCCCGCCATCTCCATAACCTCCTAAATTTTTAGAAGGAAAGAAAGAAGTAGTTCCAATAGTAGCAATAGCCCCAGTCTTTTTAACTGTTCCGTCTTTAAAATAATAATCGCAGCCAATTGCCTGTGCATTATCCTCTATAACGTAAAGATTATGCTCGGCTGCTATCTTCATAATTTCTTCCATATTAGCAGCCTGTCCATAAAGATGCACCGGAACAATAGCTTTTGTTTTAGGTGTGATAGCTCTCTGCAAAGCTTTTGTGTCTATGCAAAAAGTTTTCGGATCAACGTCTACAAATACCGGTTTCAAACGCAACAGGGCAATTACCTCGGTTGTAGCAATGTAGGTAAAGGAAGGAGTGATCACTTCATCGCCCGGCTCTAAATCCAAAGCCATCATGGCAATTTGCAGCGCATCGGTACCATTGGCACAAGGAATAACATGCCTCGACCCACTGTAGGTTGCCAACGCAGTAGCAAAACTTTGTACTTGTGGACCATTGATAAAAGCGCAGCTTTCTAAAACAGACAGTACAGCAGTATCAATCTCCGTTTTTATTCTGGAATACTGCTGCTTGAGATCCACCATTTGTATCGGTCGCATCAAAATAATTTTTAAGGCGCCGCAAAAATAGGGAAATATGGTTTGGCTGACCGATTGCTTTTACTTTTGCGGGCACTAATACAGCAGCTTTGCTCCTCATCTACACTATTTCAATTCGATTATATGTTTTGGCTATCCGCATAGCTTCGTTATGGAATGAAAAAGCAAGGCAATGGATTGAAGGCAGAAAACATGTTTTTACGGATTTGAAACTGAAAATCGGTGATGACTCCAGGATCATTTGGATGCACTGCTCCTCTGCAGGTGAATTTGAGCAGGGCAAACCGGTTATTGAGAAGCTAAAGGTGATTTATCCTGATCATAAGATCCTCGTTACCTTTTTCTCACCATCAGGATTTAACGTTGCAAAAAAGTATACTGGTGCTGATTTTATTTCTTACCTGCCTGCTGATACTTCTAAAAACGCAAGGATGTTCCTTGACATCGTAAAGCCTCAACTTGCTGTATTTGTGAAATATGAGTTCTGGTACCATTTTCTATCTCAAACAGCTTACAGGCATATTCCGCTACTGATCATATCAGTGATTTTCCGGGAAAACCAATTGTTTTTTAAATGGTATGGCAGGTTTTACAGGCAAATGCTGTTTCTATTCCGGCACATTTTTGTTCAGGACCAGTTTTCATTAGACATTCTAAAAAAGCATGGTATCTCGCATTGTAGTGTGGGAGGTGATACCCGTTTTGATAGAGTAAAAGAAATTGCTGATCAGTTTAAAACCATCGAGCCCATCAGGCACTTCATACAAGACAAACAAGCAATTGTTGCAGGCAGCACCTGGCCCGAAGATGAAAAATTATTAGCTGCATTGACTGAGAAAGATATCAAACTCATCATCGCCCCGCATGAAATTAATAAAGAGCATATTGGGGCGGTTCAGAAATTATTCCCCGAGGCTGTGTTGTTTTCTCAGATGAAAGAAGCGTTTGATGAAAGTGTTACAAATCCGCTATGGAATACTGTTCAAAAAGAAACTGGTTCTTATTTAAAAGAAAGACTTGCATCAGCACGGGTTTTGATCATTGATAATATTGGAATGCTTTCGAGATTATACCACTATGCAACAATCACCTACATTGGCGGTGGGTTTTCCAAAGGGATACATAATACACTGGAAGCAGCGGTGTACGGTAAGCCTGTGCTATATGGTCCCAACTACATAAAATTTAGAGAGGCCAGAGAAGTAATTAAAAACGGAGGAGGCTTTAGTGTATATGATGCGCAGGAATTACAATCTCTCGTAGATTCCCTGCTCAGTAAAAAAGAAATGCTTCACCATTCAGGCGAAGCATCAAAAAAGTATATTGAAGAAAATACAGGTGCTACTGAAAAAATCATTCAATTCATTCAGGCAAACCGTCTTCTTACCAAATGATAAAAATGCTGTACAGTCTCTTTATCATCATTCCATGCCAGTTTTACTTTTAATTCACGATTGATCCAATACTCTGCTTCAGACAAAACATGAAAACTGTTGATGGTTTTGATGCTGCGTTCATACATGGCATCATCGCCCCTAAATAATTCGCTTACAAACAAAAAACGATCATTAATACCAATGGCCTTGCGCAGATCTTTAACCGGAGTTTCTTTTAGTATATGAGCAACTTCTTTTTTCTGCTCTTTAAGACGGTCGTTAAGCGATTCTTTTCTTTCAGCAATCAACTCATTTACTTCCTTTCTGGGTGTATGCTGAATTAAAGTAGGTGCTTCATCAACTGTATCGAATGAAGGCAGGTATGCCTTGTGCTCTGCCGCAATAGTTGTAGTTTGAAGCTTCTCTTCTTTAACAGGCTCTTCAAATAAAGAGGGCTTACGTAATGTATAAGAAGGTTGGGGTGTTGGTATTTCAAATGCCTTTGTTTCAACAACAGGAATTTCTTCAGGCACCTCTACCAACTGGAAATACTCTTTTTTAGGTTCCTCGATCTTTAGCGGTTCTTCTGCCTTTACTTCATCAGAAGGACGAATTACTTCTTCAGAAAAATTAATGTTTGGTAGTGTAACTGCTACTTTAGCTGTCCCCAGACTTCCTGATCTTCTTTGTTGGATCAATAATTCTGAGTGCAACATTTGAACGGTAAGTAATAATTGAGAAGGCGTAGCTGCTTCTTTTTGCTGGCGGTAAAGCTGCTCGATGAGGGCTTGTATTCTTTCCATTGTTGATGGTACTTTGCTGTTTAACAATAGGATTTGCAATGGTAACGAAAAGGTGTGCCTAAAATTACTAATGGTTTGCCAATGTGTTTATAAAACAAGCCCTATTTTGCGCAAATGTTTATCGAACCAAACATACGTGGAGAACGGCGTGGCTGGATAGAAGTGATCTGCGGCTCCATGTTCTCTGGCAAAACAGAAGAATTGATTCGCCGGTTGAAAAGAGCTAAGATTGCGAATCTTAAGGTTGAAATATTTAAGCCTGGCATTGATGTTAGATATGATGAAGTAAAAATTGTTTCCCATGATGAGAATGCTATTCAATCTACACCGATAGATAATTCACAAACCATATTATTAATGGCGCAGGATGTTGATGTGGTGGGTTTGGACGAAGCACAATTTTTTGATGAGGAGATTGGTAATGTATGTGAAGAGCTAGCTCGTAAAGGTGTGAGAGTAATTGTTGCAGGACTTGATATGGACTTTATGGCAAAGCCTTTTGGGCAAATGCCTTTCCTAATGGCTAAAGCCGATTATGTTACAAAGCTTCATGCCATTTGTGTAAAGTGCGGACATATAGCCAACTACTCGTATCGAACTATACCAAACGAAGAGCAAATTATGTTAGGTGCTAAAAATGTTTATGAACCTCGTTGCAGAACCTGTTTCAATTTAGATGGCCTTCTCGACTAAGAAAGATATACCACCTTACTGTTTCTCCTTTCCGGTAATCTTTATTTTACTTACTGCATTCATCGTTCCACCAAATTTTTGCTCCATATTCCCATCCGTTACCAAACCGATTTTTGGATCAACATGAAGCGTACCGCTTTGCGTCCCTTTCATTTCCGCCACATTTATCGTTGAAGCCATATCCAAAACAACATCATCAGCATTAATCTCTTTTACCGTATAGGTTGTTTTAAATTGACCGGCGATCATACCTTTCGTAGTAACCTCTCTGTCCCATTTGTCGCCAACTTTGACTGCCTTTTTAGGAAAAATGTTGAAGGCCTGTGAAAAAGATTGCTTGATGTTTTCTTCACTAAACTGGGATGCAAACATCTGGCGCATCATATTTTTCATTTGTTCATCGGCACTTACTGAGCTTACCATCGCTTCCGTCAGCTCCTGCATGCCAACCACTTCAACAATTTGCCCTTCTTCACTCACTTTCATCTGAAAGCTTTTGCCTTTTAAGGCATGAAACATTTTACCCATCATATTCATCGGGTTGCCGCTATTAGCTGAATCTTTTAACGGTTCATCTGTATCCACTTCAACGTTCATACCCGGAGCATCCATGTTCATTACAATTCTGCGGTAGGTTGTACTTAATGTTTTGATACCATTTAGGTCATCAGTTACAGCAATCTCATAATTAAAATTCATGTCAGATGACATTTTTTGCCCCTGCACTTCATTATCCATATCTACATTCATTGAATAGTTATAGGTCTTGCCTTTTTGAAGATTGAATTTCAGAACTACAGCTTCTTTATCGGCTGAGGAACAAGCCTGAAAAAGAGAATGCAGAAGAAATGCTGCAAAAAGAAAAACAGAATTGAACCGCATAAAATGATTTTGATTAGGCAAAATACATCTTACTAACAATTACTTTCGCAAAAATCATTGGCTTGCTGACACAGATCTGGACACTATTTAAAAAAGATCTCCTCCTGGAAATAAGGCAGCAGTATGCCTTTTATGGCGTAGTGCTGTATGTTGGTGCTACCATATTTGTTTTATTTATGGCCATTGAAGAACCGGACAGCCGCGTTTGGAATGGTTTGTTTTGGATCATACAATTATTTATAAGCATTAACGCTGTGGCCAAAAGTTTTTTGCAGGAAAGTCGTAACCGAATGTTGTACTATAGTACAATTGTTAGCCCTCAAACATTTGTGCTGGCAAAGCTTCTTTTTAACTCAGTGCTTATGTTGGCAATGAGTGCTATCTCTTTTATTTTATTCCGCTTATTCCTTGGCTTGCCTGAAGTGAACTTTGGTGTATTTATCGGTATTGTGTTTTTAGGCGGATGGTGCCTTAGTCTTGTATTTACTTTTCTTGCAGCCATAGCAGCCAAAGCGCAGCAGAATGCAGCCATCATGGCCATCCTTGGTTTTCCTATCATCATTCCACAATTATTAATGTTGATGCAGGTATCTAACTCCCTGTTTGCATTAAATAATACAGTGCCGATTGCTAATATTCTTTTATTAGTAGCCACCAATGGATTGGTGATTCTTCTTTCAATTATTCTTTTCCCTTTTCTGTGGAAAGACTGATCTGATATGCAAATATGCAAAATGTGCGGATATGCAAATTGATTGGCTATCATTTGCACATTTTCGAATTTGCATATCTGCACATTGGCTTTCTCCCTTAAATTTGCCACCAATTAAAACGATTGCTGCAATAATCCATCACCAATCATGAATAAAAACTGGTGGAAAATACTTTGCGTTGTCTTATTGGTTTACACTTTCACTGCCGGCTTATTGTTTAATGTGCCCCGCAAAGAAGTTCTAAACGAAACCATACGGAATTTGTATTTCCATGTACCGATGTGGTTCAGCATGATGATCGTTTTTACAGTTTCTGTTGTTAATGCTGTAAAATATTTACGCACCAACCAAATCCGTTACGATATTCTTTCACGCAACTATGCAGGCGTTGGGATTCTATTGGGGTTGCTTGGCTATGCTACAGGTACAGTGTGGGCTTCTTATACATGGGCCGACCCAAACAAGCCTGTTATTGATTCGTTCAGTGCTATTGCAAGAGACCCTAAACTTATAGGGGCTGCTATTGCTTTATTGATTTATTTCGCTTACATGGTCCTTCGTGATTCCATTCAGGATATGGATAAGAAAGCAAGGATCTCTTCTGTATATAACATATTTGCTTACGCATTTTTATTCCCTTCACTTTGGATTGTTCCGAGGCTGTTAGAAAGCTTACATCCGGGTGGAGAAGGCAATCCTGCTTTAGATCCCAGGCAAACTGCCCCAATGATGCGCATTGTTTTCTACCCTGCAGTTATTGGTTGGACTTTATTAGCAGTTTGGATAGCTACATTAAAGGTGCGTTTCCAAATCTTAAAAGAAAAAAAGTACTTAGCATAATGAAAAAGCTCATCTTATTCCTTTCTTTTCTGTTTACTAACATCATCCTTTTTGCACAAGAAGAGAAGGGAGCAGAGATGGCAGACACTATGCGCAGTAATGGTAAAATATATGTTGTGATTGCCGTGATACTTACCATCTTTGCGGGAATTATTTTTTACCTCATTCGCCTGGATAGAAAGATTTCGAAATTAGAATCACAAGAAAAATAAATTGGTTAATCAAAACAGAACAACATGTCAGAATATAGTTTTTTTGGCGCCGTAGAAAGAAGCTTTGATAAAGCGGCTAAGTTCACCAAATGGGACCCAGGAATCTTAGAGCAGATCAAAGCATGTAACTCCGTATACCAGATGAAATTCCCCGTTAAAATGGATGACGGGAGGATTGAAGTAATTGAAGCATATCGTGTGCAACACTCGCATCATAAAACGCCTTGTAAAGGTGGTATCCGTTTCGCTGCCGAAGTGAATCAGGATGAAGTGATGGCTCTTGCTGCACTGATGACCTATAAATGCGCCATCGTGAACGTACCGTTTGGTGGTGGTAAAGGTGGTATTAAAATCTCTCCTAAAAAATATACTGTGTACGAGTTGGAGAAGATCACTCGCCGTTACACAGCAGAACTGGTTAAGAAGAATTTTATTGGCCCTGGTACCGATGTTCCTGCTCCTGATTATGGAACAGGTGAAAGAGAAATGGCATGGATCGTTGATACCTATGCCAGCTTACGTCCGGGTGAGATTGATGCTGCTGGTTGTGTAACCGGTAAGCCAGTGACACAAGGTGGTGTAAGAGGAAGAAGAGAAGCAACCGGTTTGGGTATCTTCTACGGCATTCGTGAGATTTGTAATATGCCAGATACTATGGAGAAGTTAGGCTTAACACCCGGCATTGAAGGCAAACGCATTGTGGTGCAAGGTTTAGGCAATGTAGGTTATCATGCTGCTAACTACTTCCAGCAAGCTGGTGCTAAGATCGTTGCATTAGCCGAATATGAAGGTTCTATTTACAGCGATGCAGGTTTGGATGTAGCTAAGGTCTTTGAGCATAGAAAAACAACAGGTTCTATCTTAAACTTCCCTGGTGCTACCAACTTTGCAAAGAATACTGATGCGTTAGAATATGATTGCGATATCTTAATTCCTGCTGCGTTAGAGAATGTGATCAATGGCGATAATGCTTTACGCATAAAAGCTAAGATCATTGGTGAAGGTGCTAACGGACCTTTAACTCCTGAAGCAGATGAAGTGTTCATTACTAAAGGAACGCTTGTGGTTCCGGATATGTATCTTAACGCTGGTGGTGTAACGGTTTCTTATTTTGAGTGGTTGAAGAACCTTAGCCACGTTCGTTACGGACGTATGGAGAAGCGTTTTACAGAAAACCTCAACCATCATATCCTTGGACAGATTGAAGAACTAAGTGGTAAGAAAGTAAGTGACAGGGAAAGACAGTTCATTATGCATGGTCCTGAAGAAGTTGACCTGGTGCATAGTGGTTTGGAAGAAACGATGATCACTGCTACAAGAGAGATCATGGAAGAATGGAAACGCAACCCGCAAATACCTGATATGCGTACGGCTGCTTACGTTGTTGCAATCAACAAAGTAGGAACAAGCTACGCTGAGTTGGGTATTTTCCCATAAGACTCACGCACATGAGAAAACCAACAGGTAGCCCCGCAGAAATGCGGGGCTTTTTATTATTTCTTAGTTAGAAAGCAGTCCTTTAATAATGCGTAAGCATAGAGAAGCTTGTTCAAAAGTTATATTGAAAGTATTAGCTTAATAGTAATTATTATTTTTTACAACAGATTTGTGTAAAAACAAAGCGTTTCCAAAGTGGTGTTCAGTTTCTATATTAAAATGATGCAGTTCGTACAATCCAAACATAACAAACTGGAGATCTGTCAAAAATTCAAGTACCTCAGGAAGATAGGTATTCATATCATTTCGCTTTGAAAAGCCGACTTCAAGATAGATCATCTTGATTTTATTGTTTTGCAAAGCATGAGATGCACCTTTCAATACAGGCATTTCATAACCCTCGGTATCAATTTTCAACAGATCAATAGTTGTCAGTTTCTGCTCCTCCAAAAAATTATCCAGCGTATTGGTAGTAATAATCTCTTCTTTTGAATTATCAGTAATGTTCATAGAGATAGTGTTAAGAGAATTCAAAACACTATTCTTCCCTTCAAAAATCCTGATCTTTAATTCTTCCGATTTATCACTCAAGGCTAGCTTATGACACTTGATATTGGAGTAAGCTTTTACATTATTCTCTAATTGCTTGTATGTAGAAGCAATTGGCTCAAATGAATGGATGGTAGCTTTAGGAAAGTGCTTATTAAAGGTGAGAGCTGTTTGACCAATATTAGCACCAACATCAAAGATGGTATCAGGCTTAGCACCTATTTTTCCTTTTAAATCAACAATCACATCAGCCCCTACAGGTAAAACAGCTTTCTTATAGGTCCAGTAGCCGGTGATCTCAATAAACTTTTCCCGAATACGCTTTTTATTCATAACACTATCACAGGTCAATATTAAGAAGATTAGCAGAAAATCTTATATAAAGTCCATGCCTCAAACAGGATATCACATATCTAAAACAAAGGAAATATGGCTGATTACTTTGCTATAAATTAACCTGAAGCAGCCCTATCAGGGGAAACTTAAGATTTGAAAGCCATACTTTTTTTCGTAAGACGTTAATGCATCCAGCAGGTAATATTTGTGAAGCAAGCCACTTAGCACAACAATGTTTTTACCGGGGTACTGATTGATATAGTGCAGGATACGTGTAGCCATAAAGTTGTTTCGATCATCCCAAAACTTTAGTTCACCCTGGTACCAATTGCTTAGCGAAGTATCTGTTACATATTGAAGCACCGCTTCTTCATGGCTCGACCGGTCTAAATGATAAAGGGCACGGCAACTATCCAGAACCTCATCTCCATTCATAGTTTCCAATGGAGTATTCATCACTTTGGAATAAATGTAGGTAGTAAGCTTTGTGTACCGGACATAGTTAAGGCTATCATCAGTGCTCATTTCATCAGAACGGAATGCCTGCCGCAGGGTGCTGTTGATGCGCTTGTAATTGTTGGTCAGATCGCGGAGGTATTGCTTTCTGTCGAAAGTGGTATCATAAGGTTTGATGATGCAATCCTTGTTTTTGTTTTTATACTTCTGAACGGCCAGGTCTTCAATAGGTATTTTGAAACCTACTTCTTTAGCAATGGTCAACGCTGTTACTTTTTTATACTGATCATCCTGTTCAATCAAAATCACATCAGGCTTTATATCCTGCAGGTATTTGTAAATGGTTTTGTGATCGATGTGCTGGTTGCCATCGTGCTTGGTGCCAATGATGGTAACATTGGTTTGTGCAAACAGGGAGAAAGTAGTGAATAAAAGAAACGTTATGGCAATGCTGACTTTTCTCATGGCTGTCAATTCTACGGAATAAACTAACACGGGAGGGAAAATTTTGGTGTTAGCCAGCTAATCCCACCAATCTACTTTCGGATCCGTCGGAGGATGTTTTATGACTTTTATCTTGCCGTAGCCTGCTTTCTTCTTTTCCATTGCCAAATACTCAGGTGTTATCTTTTTTCGTAGCTCTTTGTAAGCATCACATTCATTATTCCAAATAGCGTAGATGATGGTTTCTTTATAACGACTTATATCTTGAGGATGCAAACCCTCATCGTTCAACCATTCCAACCCTTTGGCTAACATAGCCGCCGCCTCCTTGTTCTTATAAACGCTTACCGTTTCAAAAAATTGATTCCAGTAAATACGGAACCGGAGGTGTGGCATAAAGTTTAGATAATAGTCAAAATGACTTTGTAAAAACTCAAAATATACTTCCTGTGGGTATTCCCTCATCAATTGGAAAGAAGTAGCTTCAGGGTGAACATGCCATTGCTTAAACTGGTCCTTAATAAAAAGAACGTCTTCCTTCTTTTTATACTTTGCTAAAGCATAAAGTGCATTTTCAATGTCTTCATTCTCCTGTCTTTTCGCTCCAGCCATCTTTTTGACATGCGAATAATATTTTTCTAACGGTTCCAAAGAAGCGACCTTACTATACGCTGATCTCAAATAATTGTGTTCGGCAATTATTTTATCAATTGTTATCTGCCGTTGAGCCGCCGAAGCCCAGGTGCCACTACGAATGATTACTTCAGAGACTTTTTCAAGGCTGTAACCAAACTCTCCACCGCCTGTAGTTATTAGAGCTGTATCATCAAGATGGGACATCAGTATTTCAAAAGGATCAACTTCTTTTCTATTTAATAAACCTAGAACTGCGACTACGCGTAGAATTGGATGTTCGGAAAGTGTAAGTTTTTTGAGTTCTGCAATCGAAGTTTTTTTCTGAATGTAGCTAGTTACCGAATCAACTCTACCTAGGATTCCTTTTGTCACAAGTTCAATGAGATAAGGCTGCAGCGATTTATCAAAGTCTCTTATCGCATAAGGATATTTCTGTTTGTTGTTGTTATCACAAGCCATTAGCACTGCGATAAGCATTAACAGAAAGATGTTTTTTGAACTCAGCATGATGGTATTGATAAATATACAAATGATGCTTTGGATTTTCTAGGAAGCGGCCTACTGATATCTACTTCATTCTGATAAACCAAATCAACACTCCTGTTACACCCAAACCAACGACCAAGTACCATATCGAACGACCCTTACCCACAGGTAAGTTCTCCGGATCAAACCCAAGTTGGTAAATAGGGACCCTTCTTATTTCAGCAGTATCAAGTGTTAGAAGCATCACAGGACACCTTGAAGACTTATCTAGATATAAAGGCTTTTGTTCTTGCTTTACTCTTTCAAGGTTCTCTATGCCATATTTAACAATGCTGAAGATCTTATCGTAGGCCACAACACTATCTGTATAGTTGTGATCAAAGAAAATTCGTAAACCAACATCTATATCTTCCGTAAAGCCTTGGTTAATGCTAACAACTTTTTTATTGGGATCTATCGCTCCGACATATTTTGTATATCCTCCAATTTCCTTTACGTCATAACAATCTTTAGGAAGTTCGAGAAACTGATACTGTCCAATAGTGTCATAACTTATTGTTGCGTATCCTGAATCAAATCTATTATGCTTCAGTATTCCTACATCTACTAAGATTAATATTCTTATTCGGCCCTTATAAGGTAGTTCAGTAAAAAGTTTATCTACAAAACCATCCAAAACTTTTTGGTTTCGCTCATCTTCCTCATAATATTCAGGCATGCAAACAGTAATGTAGCCCTTAGAACTTTTGTATACGCGTATGGTACTGGCAAAACTGTTGAAGGATAATAATAAGAGCAGAGTGATAAACAACCAACGTTGCATAAGTGTGTTTAGATATAATTTAATTATGGTCGTTCACGGCATTTGGCAACTGTTATAATCGAACCCTTGAACCATGAGCCTAATAAATACTAAAAGGCAACTTCATTTGCATTCTTCACACTCTACGGGGGGACGTTTTCTATCTGGAATCAAGCACACAATAAAATTGAGCAATGATTGCAGACCCACATTCGTGTAGTTTGGCAACTCTATTTTGTATGTTATTGAGTTGCGCTGAATTAACACTTCCCACAGGCTACCCCACTTAGTCGACCTTTCTCCATATAAACCTGTCGAATCGAGTTTGTTTATTCTGATGATACTATCGACTACCTCTCTTTCTTTAGAATTAAATTGATATTCATATGAAGATGAGACCACGTTTACAACATAACGTTCCTTATTAAGGATTTTTTTGTTCTGCTTCAAAACAAACTTTTCTCTATCTATGTCAATCGAGTAATCATCTGTATTTGTTGGCACACACCGATAATTGAACACTAATTTTTGAACCTCTTGGGCAAAGCCAAAACTTGCAAACAAAAAATTGATAAAAAACAGAGATAACAGTTTATGCTTCAATAATTACACTTTTATTGTTGCACCGATGTACGGGTTGTAGCAAAGGTGGTTACAAAATACACCAATACTATCTACAAACACAGCAAATACTCACCCCCTCCAACCCCTTCACAAACTGTCTCACCTCCTGCAGTTTTTCCACGGGCAATTGCAGTAGCACATCTGAAATAGCCATTTCATCTGGCTTGGGTGACAGCTTATGAAGCGGATGTTTGTCATGTACAGCGCTTCCTTCCTCCCTTCTCCATGCCAGCACATCATTCGGTGTACAGTTTAAAGCTATGCATAAACGTTCCAGGTGCTTTAATGATAAGCTTCTCACTCGTCCGTTTGCCAGTTCATTGGCAGCGTAATAGGTAAACCCCGCTTTCACCAGCAGGTTCACGGGCTTGGTTATACCTCTTTCCTTGAATAAAGAGGTAAGATTGAGGTAAAGCATAAGCAGTGTGTTTTAAAAGATGAGGATCAAAAATTAAAAACATTCCTCCAAAATTCAAAAAACACCCGAATGTTTTAATAATAACCCGGCTGTTTTTAATATACGCCTGACTGCATTTTAAATACACCCAACCGCTTTAAAACACCTCCCGGCAGATTTAATAAAAGGCCCGGCAGATTTAAAACCACACCCGGCAGCATTATAATTACTCCATAGGGCATTTTAAATATTCCTGGTGGCATTAAAAAAACTCCCGTCTGCATTTTAAATATGCCCAACAACTTTTAAAAAACACCAGAAAAAATTGCAAAACCTCCCAAAACAATCCCGCTAATCTGCCCATGACTATCGAGACAAATCCCACTGATCTGCGGTCAATAAAAACCCCCGCTGTAAACAGCGGGGGAACAACTAAAAACACAAGCCGTGTTCTATTTCCTTTCTGTCAACCAACAGAAGAGGGTGGCTTCATTGGAACGAAAAAGTTTGAAACTTTTGTTGCCGCTCTTCGACAGGCTCAGAGTGACAACAAAAGTTTTAGTCTGGCTTTTTGCCATCTAAAAAGGTATTGATGGTGCTGAGCTGTGCACCATTTTTACCGTCGTCTTTTACTGTGTAATTGCTATAGAAATTTTCAACAGTGGAGGCAGTGTTGTATAATTCCATATTGCGGCGGATGTAAGCCGGAACATTTTCAAACTCGTTGTTAGGATCGGCTGCGTTTAGGTTAAACGACAGGTTACGTAATTTCTGTAGTCTTTCAGCCGTCCTTTGTTTTTCCGCCGTATCGTTCCCAAACTGGGACTCCTCTACTGGTGGTTTTTGATGTGTTTGAGCCTGATGGTTCTGTGGCGTCTCCGCCGCCGGAATGTCGTTACGTATCACCAGTTGCATGTCGAAAGTTTCCGGATCTTCTACTTTTGCAACAGGTGCCGGAACCGGTTCTTCGGCAGGTTTAGAAGTTGATACTTCTGCTTTGTTCTCTGCGTAGATATTGGATGGTCTGGCCAGATAACCCCCCGACGCTGCAGACGTCGAAGTAGTATTTTGCTTAGGATTATTTGATTGTTGCGGCTGAGTGGATAAGATGGAGTTTCTCAACTGCTCAAACTTATCATCAAGCTCTTTCTTACGTCTTTCTAATTCTCTTTTCTCTGCATCGGCTTCTGCTTTTTCATCTTTCAGCTTTAATTGAAGATGTACAGGAACCTCTTCCTCTTTTATCTTTTCTTCTTGTGGTTCTTCTTTAATTTGGGGTTGGAAATAAACAGGTTTTAAAACTATGTCATTTTGCTCTTCTTTCAACTGCGGAGCAGGAATTTCTTCTGGGAAATTTTCCTCTACCAGCCTGGGAGCTAATACATCCTCAACGATGGCGGATTCTAAGGTGGTGGCTTGTGGCTTTGGGGATGGCTGCTCTCCCAAAGTCATAACGATCTTTTCTTCTTTTTGAGGCTCGGCTTTTGGCGTTTCGCGTTTGGTGAACGGATCTTTAAACTGGAAGCCAGTAGCGATCAAGGTGATTCCAATTTTATCACCTAGTGTATTATCATAGCCCAAACCAAGAATAACATCAGTGTTCTCGCCGGCCTGGCTTAATAAGTGGTTTTGAATGATCTCCACTTCATCCATCGTAAACTCATGTTCGCCTTCGGCAGAGTTGATGTTGATGAGGATCCACTTAGCACCGCGGATGTCGTTATCATTTAATAATGGAGAGCTTAATGCTTCCTCGATAGCACGTTGTGCACGGTTCTCGCCTTCGCAAGCTGCATTACCCAGGATGGCAACGCCACCGTTTTTCATTACTGTGCATACATCGGCAAAGTCAACGTTGATCTGTCCGGTGCTGCTGATCACATCGGTGATACATTTTGCTGCAGTTGCTAAAACATTATCGGCTCTTGAAAATGCTTCACGCATTTTTAAGTTGCCAAACTGGTGACGCAGTTTGTCGTTGCTGATCACAAGTAAGGTATCAACATACTGCTTCAGGTTTTTGATACCATCTTCTGCCTGCTGCTGGCGTTTTTTTCCTTCATAAGAAAAAGGAGTGGTAACAATACCTACGGTAAGAATACCCAGGTCCTTACAAATTTTTGAGATAATGGGTGCGCCACCGGTACCAGTACCACCGCCCATGCCTGCTGTAACAAACGCCATTTTAGTATTTACTTCTAAAATGCGTTTGATCTCTTCAAGTGATTCTTCGGTTGCCTGGCGACCAATCTCAGGATTGGCACCGGCACCCAAACCTTGTGTAAGGTGTGGGCCTAACTGTATTTTATTCGGCACGTTGCTTTGTGCAATGGCTTGTGCATCGGTATTACAAATAATAAAGTTTACGCCTTCTATGTTCTGGCTATACATGTGATTGACAGCGTTGCTTCCGCCGCCGCCAATACCAATCACCTTGATGATGGATGATTTTTCTTTGGGAAGATCAAAGTGGATCATAAGAATTTGGTTTGTGCTTTCACCATAGTGATTGCTTTGATGAATTTAGATGGATGAAGATGGTGTCTTTCTAAAGTTCAAAGTTGAAAATCAAAAGCTCAAAGTGGTGTTTTATTCGACTATGAACTTTTAGGTTTTCGATTGATGGACTATAATTTATGGTCGTCTTCTTCTTTGAACATTTCAATCAAACTGGTTTTGAACTTACCCCAGAAGTTACTCATACCTCTGCGGCGTGTTTCGGTAGAAGTTCCGTCTGCATGAACTACTTCAAACTCTTCGCTTTCAGTAGATGTCTTTAATGCATCAGGTACTTCAACTTTCTTAAACGTTTGATCGAACAGCTTACGCTTGTGCTCGTAATCATCATAACCTTTCAGGATCAATCCCAGACAAGTAGCATACGTAGGCTTAGCCAACTCTTCTATGTGGCCTGCTGCTAAATGTTCGTTCGGTAATCCAATTCTTGCATTTAAACCAGTCACATATTCTGTTAACTGTATCAAATGTTTCAATTGCGATCCGCCACCTGTAAGGATGATACCGCCATTCAACATCCTGTTATCCAATCCAACCTGTTTCAAGTGATATGAAACGAAATCTAAGATCTCGCTTGTTCTTGCATGAATGATCTGCGAAAGATTCTTTACAGAGATCTCTTTTGCGGGCATACCACGCAAACCAGGAATAGTGATGTAGGCATTTGCTTTTGCTTCGTCGGGCAATGCGCTACCAAACTGAACCTTCATTTGCTCAGCCTGTGTTTTTAAAACGCCTAAGCCTGTTTTAATGTCGTTGGTAATATTCTCACCTGCAAATGGAATTACTGCAGTATGTTTTAAAATGCCTTCATAGAAAACAGCGAGGTCGGTTGTACCACCACCAATATCTACAATGGCAACACCTGCTTCCATATCTTCCTGCGCCATAACAGCAGCAGAAGAGGCAAGCGGTTGCAGTACCAAATCTTTTGTTACCAGGCCAGACTTCTCTACGGAGCGGTTGATATTCCGTATAGCATTCTTATCGCCAGTAATGATGTGGAAGTTGGCACCTACTTTAACACCACCATAGCCAATTGGGTCGGCAATGTTTTGGAAATTGTCAACTGTGTATTCCTGCGGAATTACATCAATGATCTGGTCGCCTGCAGGAATGTAGGTTTTGTATTGATCAGCGATCAACTGGTCAATCTCTCTTTGCGAAATTTCGTTTTCTGTGTCGTGTCGTACAATGTCACCACGGGTTTGCAAACTTTTGATGTGATGACCCGCAATACCTACATACACTTCATTGATCTCCAAATTGGGATTAGAAGCGTAACAATTTTCAAGCGCAGTTTTGATTGCTTTGATCGTCTCATCAATGTTTAATACTTGCCCATGCTTCACTCCGTTGGAGTTGGCCCGACCAAATCCCAAAATCTCCAGCTTGCCAAACTCGTTCTTGCGTCCGGCAATGACGGCAATTTTGGTGGTTCCAATGTCAAGCCCCACAATAATTGGTTGCTCGTTGTTCATGTTTATGGTTGTTTTTAGTTGTTTGCTTTTGGTTGATTGGTTTATTCTGTTGATTAGTTGAAAATGATTTTATCAGCTGCATTGCTACTATCATCATCGGTTGCGTTGCACTCTTGTACGTTCCAAATACAATTGTGCAATCAACACAATCAACTTATTCAACTCAATTACCTCTTTTCATCACAGCTTTAGGCTGCTTGTTCGTCTTCACTTGTTGCTTCGGCTTTTCAATGGGTTTGGATGGTGTGGTTTTCGCAGGATTGGATTGTGTGGTTGATTTGGTTTCAGTAGGGTTTGGAGTAGTCTTCAAAGGGACCTGATTGTTCTGCGCTAAGGAATTATTCGTTGAGTCTTTAACTATAGTTGTTTGGTAGGCTGCATTTTGTTGTTCTTCTTCTAATTTTCTATTTAGCAGTTCCTGTATGTTCTTCTGTAGTTGTATAGAATCTACTTTCGAAACAGCGCCGCGGTTCACAGCTACTATCTGTCCTTCATACTGTGCATCCAGCACACTGTATTTAGTAAATCCGGCTTTGCTGATGACCTGTTTGTAGAACACCAGTAAGTTGTTCAGTTTCTCACCAATCTTCTCAGCGGTGCCAATCCTGATCACATGGTCACCGATCACAGGAATAATCTCAAACTTTCTTTCAGGTGTAATATCTATTTGACCTGTTTGTGCATTCCAGAACTCGTTGTTATAGATATACTGGGCAACTGCTTTTACTTCATTCAATAAAGCACTGTCTTTTCCATTTAATCTTTTAGCCGATGTAAAACCAGTTACAACAGGGACTCGTGCTGTAACAGTTTCCAGCAAAGGCATTCTTACACCTGCAGTATCTATATAGAATGAGTTACCTACAGTTGTAAACACTCTTGCAATCGGTTCTCTTTCTCTTACTACCACATGCAATACATCCAGGTTGTCGAAATAGATCTCAGCATCTTTTATTCACGCATTTCTTTCCAGACTTCTTTCCATCAATCCCAGGTCGATTGCCTTCAAAGGTTTGCCAACCAACTTACCTTGTACAGATTCGATTTGTTTCTGTATGTCTCCTTTCTCTATATAATATTTTTCCCCGCTGCCTTTGATCAATACTTCAACACTCTTGCACTGGTGCGCCACTTTACGGTTGCTAGCAGCAACCAATAATGTTGTAAGCCCGGCTATTACAGCCAACCAAATGGTCAATACCAATACTTTGTATATGATCTTTTTACGGTTCACTATTTATTTTCAATAATTTCTTTAACTGGTTTTACTAAAGCATCAATATCACCTGCACCGGCCATCACCACCACTTCACCAAACTCTTTATTCAATTCATGTTTCCTCATCCACTCCAGCATTTCCTCTTTACTTAATAATTGTTTGCTTTCTTTTTCAACTTTGTCCAAAATGATCTTGCTTGTTACCCCTTCCATCGGTAATTCCCTTGCAGGATAGATGGGTAACAAGATCACATTGTCAGCAATAGAAAGAACTTCTGCAAAGCCATCAACAAAATCTCTTGTCCTTGAAAAGAGGTGTGGCTGAAAAACAACCGTAACCACTCTTTGCGGAAACAAGCTTCTTACACTTTTCAGCAATGGTCTTAACTCTTCCGGGTGATGTGCATAATCATCGATCAATACAGGCTGCACATAACCACCTTCTGTTTGCTTCTTCGGTGGAATGGCATACTCAAACCTTCTTTTCACTCCTTTATAGTCTGCAACCGCTGCTTTGATCTTTGTATCATCGATCTCCAACTGGTGTGCAACTGCAATAGCTGCCACCATGTTCTCCACGTTGTGCATCCCTCCTACTCGTAACTCAATATTTGAAAGAACGTTACCTTTTAGATTCACATCAAAGCGGTAACCGCCTTCTTCAATTTTTAAGTTGCTTGCAGATACATCTGCCGCGTCATTTCCTAAACTATATGAAAGCTTTTTAGATGCTTTCACTTCTCTCATCCTCGGCAAACCAAACTTGTGCAACAGCAGTCCGCCTTCCTTTACTTTACTACCAAAAGCAACAAAGGCATCATGCATGCTTACTTCATCTCCGTATATATCCAGGTGATCTGCATCCATTGCAGTGATGACTGCTATATCCGGACTTAGTTTCAAAAAGCTCCTGTCATATTCATCGGCCTCAATCACACAGGTTTCATTTTCACTACTCCAAAAGTTGGTTCCGTAGTTAGATGATATACCACCTAAAAATGCATTACAACCATAACCAGTGTGACGCAGTATGTGTGCAATCATGGTTGAGATGGTCGTTTTACCATGTGTGCCTGCCACGCAGATGTTGAATGAATCTGAGCTGATAGCTTGCAACACATCGCTACGCTTTACCACTTTGTATCCATTCGTTTGATAGTACACCAACTCTGCATGTTCTTTCGGAATAGCAGGTGTGTACACCACCAGGTCAACATCTTTTGGAATGCCATCAACATCCTCATGGTAATGAATGGCAATACCTTCCCTTTCCAATTCTTGTGTAAGAGCTGTGCTAGTCCTGTCGTAACCACTAACTTGTATGCCTCTTGAAATAAAATACCGGGCGATGGCACTCATGCCAATACCGCCTATGCCCACGAAGTACACGGCCGCCACATTCTCAAGAGTAGTTAGTTTTACTTCAGTCATTTTTTATTAATTCATCCAATGGTTCTCAAAATCTCATTCGCCACTTGCTCATCTGCATCAGTTACTGCATACTGAGCTATGTTATTTCTTAACTCGTTCTGCTTATGTTCATCCTTCGATAAAGTAATGATGGTTGGCACCACTTTATCTATCGCTTCACTATCCTTTATCATTAGTGCTGCATTTTTCTGAACAAGGTTCATAGCATTCACCGTCTGGTGGTCTTCAGCAGCAAAAGGATAGGGCACGAATAAAACGGGCTTTTTAACTACACACAATTCAGCAATGGCCATAGCACCTGCACGGGAGATCACAATGTCTGCCGCCGCATAGCCCAGTTCCATTTGCGTGATAAAATCATTCACCCATACATGGTGTTTACCACTTACTGTTTGTTTCGCCTTTGCTGCATAAGGCTTTCCTGTTTGCCATATTACTTGTAAGCCAGATGCGATCAATTCATCTATTCCTTTATCAATTGCTTCGTTGATGGATTTAGCACCAAGGCTTCCACCAACAATCAAAAGCGTCTTTCTTTCTTCACCTAAACCAAAAAAATTCAACGCTTCTATCCTGGAAACAGATGAAACATTCACAATTGCCGGACGTACAGGATTGCCAGTGATCATGATCTTATTTGCCGCGAAGAATTTTTCCATTCCATCAGTTGCAACAAAAACCTTTATGGCTTTTTTACCTAACAGAATGTTTGATTTTCCGGCAAACGAATTCGACTCATGAATGAATGTTGAAAGCCCTTTTGCCTGCGCATAACGCAATACAGGAAAAGAAGAATAACCACCAACACCAATCACTGCATCAGGTTTAAACTGGTTGATGATACCTCTTACCTGGAAGAAGCTCTTCACCAGCTTAAATGGCAAACCAATATTTTTTATCAAAGAACTTCTGTTGAAACCCGCTATATCAATCCCTTCAATTTTATATCCTGCTTGCGGCACTTTCTCCATCTCCATCTTTCCTTTTGCACCGACAAAAAGAATTTCAATTGATGGTTCTCTTGTTTTTAGTGCATTGGCAATAGCAATAGCAGGAAAAATATGTCCGCCAGTCCCACCGCCTGCTATGATGATCCTTTTGCTCATGCTTCTACTTCTTCTTCCTCTTCTACTTCTTCAGTTGCCGCTTCTTTTTCTTTTTGCAATTGCTCCTCGTATCGTTTCTTGCCTTCTAACTGCTCTACGTTTCTTGCCACACTCAGGATAATTCCAATAGACAAACAAGTAAATAAGAAACTACTTCCGCCCATGCTGACTAATGGAAGTGTTACACCCGTAACCGGAAATAAATTCACATTCACTGCCATATTGGAAAGAGCCTGCAATACCAACGTAAAGGACAGTCCTAATGCCAGGAAAGCACCGAAAGCGTAAGGACATTTTTTAAACAACCGGATGCTTCTGAATAAGAAGACCAAGTAAATGAATATCATGAACGCACCACCTAACAATCCATATTCTTCAATGATGGTTGCGTATATTGAATCGGAATAAGGGTGTGGCATGAAGTTGCGTTGCTCACTATTGCCCGGACCCATACCAAACAATCTTCCATTAGCAACCGCGATCTTCATTTGATTAACGTGGTAAGTGCTTTGGTGGTCTTCATCTTTGTTACCATACATAAAACCTTCCACACGGCTCACCCACGTATCAACACGTTTGAAAATCCCAGATGAAGATTTTGTTTCTGCAGTTGTATCGTCTGAAGATTTATGTTTGATAACTGCAGCAATAATTAAAAATGCAACAGGTATCAGGGCAATACCTATTGTCATAGCTAAATGTTTTGTAGATACTCTTCCTATAAATAATAAGAGCATGCAACTTGCCCCAAGTAATAATGCAGTAGAAAGATTAGCCGGAGCAATCAAAAGAATAACAATAGCTATCGGGATCATTACAGGCAAGAAGCCTTTTTTGAAATCTTTTATTTTATTCTGCCTGCGGCTTAATAGTCTTGCCAAATACATGAACAAAGCCAACTTCGCTAAGTCAGAAGTTTGCATGGTCATGTTCAATATCGGCAAGCGAATCCAGCGGCTACCTTCATTCAGCGTAACACCAAAGAAGAGTGTATAAACAAGGAGTGGAATAGAAAAAAGGAATAACCATTTTGCCAGTCGGGAATAAATAGTGTAATTAACTCTATGTGCAAAATAGATCAGCACTAAACCAACAGCAATAAAGGCAATTTGTTTGAAGAGATAAACTTCCGTATTGCCTTTATACATTTTATAAGCCAGCGAACCCGTGGCACTGTACACAACAAGCAGTGATATCAAAGCCAGTATCACCACTAGTCCCCATATTACCTTATCACCTCTTGTCTTTTTAAGAAGTGCAGCCGGCTTCATGCTGGTGGCTATGTCAGAAAATTTTATGTCGGCTTGGTGGCTCAAAATAGTTTGTAGTTTATAGTTTATAGTTTGTGGTTATCGTAGCTGGTTCGGCATCTACTTCATCATTCAAAATTCCTTGTTCATCTGTTCGATATTCTACAGATTCTTTACAGCATCTTTAAACTGGTTACCTCGGTCTTCATAATTCTTGAACAAATCAAACGAAGCACAGGCCGGACTTAGCAGCACCACATCACCCGGCGCAGCCAACTGGTAGCTTGCTTTTACGGCATCTTCCGCACTTCCTGTATCTACCGTCTTCACTGCTCCGTCAAAAGCATCATGTATTTTTTGATTATCAACTCCCATGCATACAATGGCTTTCACTTTTTCTTGCACCAAATCTTTTATCAATGAATAATCATTGCCTTTGTCAACACCACCTAATATCAGGATGGTTGGCTTGGTCATACTTTCTAAAGCATACCATGTAGAGTTTACATTAGTTGCTTTGCTGTCATTAATAAATTCAACACCTCTTACTGTAGCAACAGGCTCCATGCGGTGTTCCAGGTTATTAAAGGTTTGCACCGCCTCACGGATCTTATTCTTTCGAATGTCCATTGTTGCCCCTGCCACACAAGCTGCCATAGTGTTGTATTGATTGTGTTTACCTTTTAATGCAAAATCATAAATGCTCATGCTCTGCTGCTCAGAACCGGTGTTCACTTGCAACTCATCGTTCTGAATCTGTCCCCCTTTAACTACTTTCTGCTTCATACTGAATGGTAATTGATTTGAAATAATTTGATTTCGTTCTAAATAACCCGTGATGACCTCATCATCAAGATTATAAATGAAATGGTCGTTTGAATTCTGATTCATCGTAATGCGAAACTTGCTCTTCACATAGTTCTCAAATTTGTAATCATACCGGTCTAAGTGATCTTCTGTGATGTTGAGCAGCACAGCTACATCCGGTTTGAACGTTACTGTATCATCTAACTGAAAAGAGCTGATCTCGGCCACATATAAAGGCTTTGGATCTTCTGCTATCTGCTTGGCGAATGAATAGCCAATATTTCCAACCAATGCACAATCCAGTTCTGCTGTTTTGCAAATGTGATAGATCAATGCAGTGGTGGTTGATTTTCCATTACTGCCCGTGACAGCGATAATTTTGCTTTCGCCTTTAAATCGGTAAGCCAGTTCTATTTCGCCAATGATTGGAATGCCTTTGTTCCGGATCTTTTTTACCAATTCATTCTTTTCCGGAATACCGGGACTTTTCACCACTTCATCAGCGGATAAGAGAACTCCTTCATTGATCTCTTTTTCATAGAAATCAATTCCTGCTTCTTTCAGTTCATTACGATAACCATCTTTCAAAGAGCCTTCATCCATCAATACAACATCATAACCTTTTTGCTTCGCTAACAAAGCCGCTCCCACACCACTTTCTCCTCCGCCTAATATGACCAGTCTTTTGTTCATCGTTTTTAAGAGTGTACGGAATGTTGGTTTTTCAACAGCATTACATTTCAGATGATCTGCACCACAATTCTCTTTCGGACGTTTGGCTTTTCATAGTCCCCTTCGTCGGTGGTTTTTCAACAATGTTTTTATCTCAACTTCAATGTCACTATCGATACAACAACACATAATATGGTTACAATCCAAAACCGTGTTACGATCTTGGCTTCGTGATATCCTAACTTTTGATAATGATGATGCAAAGGGCTCATTAAAAAAATCCTTCTGCCTTCACCAAATTTGCCTTTTGTGTACTTGAAATAACCCACCTGCAACATCACACTTAAGCTCTCTACTAAAAACACCCCACAAATAATCGGTATCAACAATTCTTTATGTACAATAATGGCTAATGATGCAATCAAACCACCCAGTGTTAAACTACCTGTATCTCCCATAAACACCTGGGCAGGATAAGCATTATACCATAGGAAACCTACACAAGCACCGATCATTGCCCCAATGAATATGGACAACTCACCGAGGTTAGGTATGTACATGATGTTGAGATAATCGGCAAACAAGAGGCTGCCGCTTGCATAAGCAAAAATTCCAAGCCCTGCACTGATAATGGCTGAAGTACCTGTAGCCAAACCATCCAATCCGTCTGTGATATTTGAGCCGTTTGAAACAGCAGTTATAATAAAGATCACAGCAACGATGTACAGAATCCAAGTATAATCTCTCAAGCCTGCAGGCAATAATCGTGAGTAGTTAAACTCGTGACCTTTTACAAATGGAATGGTTGTAACAAAAGATTTTGCCTCAACAAAATGTTTTGTTTTCCCATTGATTACTTTAGTGATAACAGCGGAATCCGCTGCTGTTGGAATCCCTTGGTACTCCCTCCAAATCCTTACATTAGGGTTAAAGTATAAGGTGGCACCAACTATGATTCCTAACATCACCTGTCCAAAAATTTTAAACTTCCCTGCTAAGCCATCTGCATCACCTTTCTTATACGCAACACCTTTTTCCTGTGCTCTTTTCTTCGCTCTAATTTTTAAGTAATCATCAATAAATCCAATCATTCCCAACCACACAGTACTAATGATCATTAAGCGGATATATACTTTGGTCAGGTCCGCTAATAATAATGTTGGAATCAGTATGGCAACAATGATGATGATACCACCCATTGTTGGCGTGCCTTTCTTTTGTTGCTCGCCAGCCAAACCCAGGTCTCTCACAGACTCACCAATCTGTTTATTTCTCAAAAAATTGATAAGACGTTTACCAAATACTGTAGTAATAAAAAGTGAAAGAATAACTGCCAGTAACACCCTAAAGGTGATGAACTGAAAAAGCCCGACACCTGGAAAGTGCCAGCCTTCAGATTCAAACCATTTAGATACGTGATACAGCATTTGTTATTTAATATTTTGGATCTTGTATTTACTATTTTTTGTTCCCAACTTCATTTCTACTATCAGCTTCTCTTGCGTCGCACTCTTCATCGTTCTGTAATTCTTTCACCACAACTCACCGTTCACTACTCAGCACTCACTTTCCTAGCAACTCAAACATCTCCCTTAACACTTCCTTATCATCAAAATGATGTTTCACACCGTTGATCTCCTGGTACTTTTCATGTCCCTTGCCCGCTATCAATACAATGTCTTCCGGCTGACTCATACTTACTGCTGTTTTAATAGCCTGCTTTCTATCCGGCATGGAAACAAACTTTCTTTTGGCTGCAGTGTTCAACCCGGTTTCCATATCGGCCAGTATTGCTAAGGGATCTTCTGTTCTCGGATTGTCGGAAGTAAAAATGACCTTGTCGCTAAACTCACAAGCCACTTCACCCATCACCGGTCTTTTTGTTTTATCTCTATCACCACCACAACCAACAACAGTGATCACCTGCTCATGACCTTTTCTTAGTTTTTTTATTGTTGAAAGAACATTCACTAATGCATCCGGTGTATGCGCATAGTCAACAATACCTACTACTTTATCGTTGGGAGAAATGATGTAATCAAACCTTCCTTCAGCACCTGTTGTATTACTTAAGTGTTGCAACACCATATTCTTATCTTCTCCCAAACAAATGGCAGCACCATAAACAGCTAATAGGTTATAAGCATTAAACTCACCAATTAATCTGAAATGAACTTCCTGATCATTCACAGTCATCACTAAACCAGTAAGGATATTCTCCAGGATCTTTCCTTTAAAATCTGCGGCTGTTTTTAGACTATACGTAAGCTTTTTAGCTGCTGTGTTTTGCAGCATAACATTGCCACGTTTGTCATCCATGTTTGTAATAGCAAATGCATTGGATGACAAACCATCGAAGAAACCTTTCTTCGCTTTGAGGTACTCATCAAATGTTTTGTGATAGTCTAAATGATCGTGAGTGATATTGCTGAAGATGGCACCCGCAAACTCCAACCCTGCAATACGATTTTGATGTACAGCATGAGAGCTTACTTCCATGAAGGCATATTCGCACCCTTCATCGACCATTTGCTTTAGTAAAGCGTTTAAGCTAACAGCATCAGGAGTTGTGTGAGTAGAAGGAATAACAGTACCGGCAATCATGTTCTCAACAGTAGAAATCAAACCGCATCGGTAATCCAAACTACTAAACAACTTATATAATAATGTCGCGATGGTTGTTTTACCATTGGTGCCAGTAACACCAACCAATTTTAATTTAGCAGAAGGATGTCCGTAAAAGTTATGAGCCATGATGCCCGCAGCTTCGGCACTATTTGTGACTTGTACATAAGTAACATCGTCAGAAGTTTCCGCAGGCAAAGTTTCGCAAACAATTACTGCGGCGTCTTGCTCAACTGCTTTTTGAATATAGTTATGACCGTCAACTGCGGCACCCCTTACCGCCACAAATACACTTCTGTTCGATACATTACGGGAGTCGATCTGCACACCACTAACAACAACATCAGTACTACCTGATACTGCTACAATATGCACCTTATATAATATGTCTGCAATTGTCTTCACTAATTCAATAAAAGAGTTACTGATTGATTTTTCTTAATAGCTGTTCCTGCGAGTATATCCTGCGCCGCCACTTTTCCCCTTCCTCTTACACTTACTTTTAACCCCAACTCTTCCAAAGCATATAATGCATCTTTCAAGGTCATTCCCTTCAGTTCAGGCATTATATTTTTCGAAGTAGATAAAGGCTTGATAACTGGGTTAAAACTGCTGTTAGCATACACTACACTCCAGTCTTTGTTAGAAGAATCAGCATGGGCCACTTTCAATGAAGAGATAACATGCTTTACATCTTTACTATTACCTGCATAAGTGAAATAGGTGCTGTCTTTTACAATAGCGGGTTGCTTTAGCTTTTTGCCTTCAACATACATGGCGTATAATTTCACAGCAACCTCTTTAAACACCGGTGCTGCTAGCTGACCACCATAGTGCATTGCCGCATGTGGTTTTGTTTTCACAACCACTATACATGTATATTCAGGATTATCAGCAGGAAAATATCCGGCAAAAGATGCCTGGTAAACACCGTGATGATATTTTATACCACCACCTGCTACGTGAGCTGTACCTGTTTTACCTGCAACAGGAAATGGACAATCTGTAAAAACCGCTTTTGCTGTTCCTTCTGTCACCACAGCTTCCATCGCCGACCTTGCAGCTTTGATCACTTCGGGCTTTGTGATCTGTTCATCTAAAACAGTTGGTTGAACTTCTTTTATAGTAATGCCATTGCTCTTGATTGAATTCACGAGGTAAGGCTTCATCATCTTACCGTCGTTAGCAACAGCATTGTATAACATTAGTGTATGAAGTGGGCTCACTTCAATCGCATATCCAAATGAAGCTGTAAGCATATTACTTAGTCCTCCATAACTCTTTCTTAGATCCGGAAGTACAGGAGCCTCTTCACCTAAAAGGTCAATACCGCTCCTTCTATCTAAATGAAATTTTTGTAAATAACTTTTAAAACCGCCGAGGTCCTCTCCAAATGCCTTCAATGCCAATTTGCTCATTCCAACATTGGAGCTATGGGCAAAACACTCCTTCACATTCAAAACCGATTTTGGTGAACGTTCAGCATCCGTAACATTACGTACACCAACATAGGCATGGCCTGCTGTTCCCACTTCAACCATCTCGTCAATCTTAGCAGAGCCGTTATCTAACACAGCAAGCAAGGTGGCCAACTTAATAGTTGATCCGGGTTCTTGCGTTTGCAATGCATAGTTTAAGTTCTCAGCATAGAGGCCATCTTTCTGTCTGCCCAGATTAGCAATTGCTTTGATCTTACCTGTTTTCGTTTCCATTACAATGCAGGTACCCCACTGGGCTTCGGATTGCTGCATCATCTTCATTAGGGATGATTCAACAATATCCTGCATGTTTACATCTATTGTTGTGATGACGTCTTTGCCGTTTTCCGGTTCTATTTCGTATCCTTCAACAGGAACAGCAACCCCTCCAGCAATGAAGCGGACCAAACGCTTACCAGTTGTGCCTTTTAATAGTGAATCATATGTTCTTTCCAAACCAACATTCTGTGCATTGTCACGGGATAACCCAATAGTTCTTTTAGCCAACATGCCAAAAGGGTTTAGGCGTTTGCTTCTTTGTTCAGCAATAACGCCGCTTTTATTTCTGCCCAACTTAACTAATGGAAATTCACGGAAGGCTTTATATTCATCAAACGACAAACCTTTTCTTAGTTGATAATAACGGTTTTTGTTGTTGTACGCTTTTTGTAGATCTTTCCTGTATTCTGAAGCTGTTTTGTCTTTGAAGAATTTAGATAGTGCAATAGAGAAAGAGTCAATGTTCTCTCGAAAGCGTTTGCCGCCTTTTTCACGCAAACCATCAGCACCAAAATCCATGTATATATCAAAATAGGGAATAGAAGTGCTGAGCATTTGTCCATCTTCACTATAGATGGTTCCTCTTTCAGCATCCAGCTCAACATAACGCTGGTGCAGGCTATCTGCCATGCTGCGCCAATGCTCACCTTCAAACTGCTGAATATAAAACGCCCTGCCTAACACCAGAAAGCTCAAAAGCACGACGCCAATGAAGCTTAAATAAACTCGCCACAGTATGTCGCGTTTTATTTCCACTATTTTTTAAGGTGTTTAGTTGGTTCAGTTAATATTGTTACTGTCAATTAGTATCACAGGTGCTACGGTTAATTCTTTCAATCCTAATGGTTCTACTGCCTTTATCAATTCGCTTTGCCTGCTTTTGAATAACACATCGCCTTTTACAGATTTGTATTCATGCTGCAGTTCTTTTAGTTCTCGCCCTGTCTTATTAATTTCTCTAATCGTCCTATCTGCATTGTGACCATTATAGATATAGATCACTGCTAACACTGCCAGGAAAAGAAAAAAAGGAATTTGCCTGATCACTGATTGATAATTCAGCAACCGGTTCACATTAAAGCGGGTCTTCTCTTTTTTGCTTTTGTCTTGCATTACAGCAGTTAATCTTTTTAGGTTTTTAATGGGTATCGGTTCTATATCTTTTCAGCCACTCGCAGTTTTGCACTGCGTGACCGTGGATTTCTTTTCATTTCTTCTGCATTGGCAACAATTGGTTTTTTATTTACCAGCTTCAAAGTCTTTTCAACCTCAATTGTTACAAATGGATTCTCTTCTTCTGCCTTGAACGTATTATCTCTGAAAAACACTTTTATGATTCTGTCTTCCAAAGAATGAAACGTGATAATGGCTGCTCTTCCTCCTCGTTTTAAAACTGAGGGAAGTTGTTCCAGCATCTCTTTCAAAGCATCGAGTTCGTTATTTACTTCTATTCGCAAAGCCTGAAAAACCTGGGCGAAATACTTATTCGGATTGCCCTTTACAATGGAGCTGACGGCTGCTTTAAAACCGTCAATCGTTTTAAATGGCGCAACTACTCTTGTTTGCACAATCAGTTTAGCCAGGGTTTTTGAATTGGTCACTTCTCCATACTGTTCAAACAACTTGTGTAGTTGTTGTTCAGAAAAAGCGTTCAATACCTGAGCTGCTGTTTTTTGCTGCCGTTGGTCCATGCGCATGTCCAGCTCAGCATCAAAACGGGTAGAAAAACCTCTTTCCGCTTCATCAAACTGGTGACTGCTTACTCCCAGATCGGCCAACACACCATCAACCTCAGCGATTCCGTTCAATCGAAGAAAGCGTTGCAGGTGGCGGAAGTTGTGGGGTACAAAAACCACCCTTTCATCGTCGGGCAGATTTCGCTTGGCATCAGCATCCTGATCAAAAGCAACCAGTTTTCCTGAAGCGTTCAGCTTTTCCAAAATAGCCCGGCTATGACCTCCGCCCCCGAATGTGCAATCCACATAAATTCCGTCAGGCTTTATTTCGAGGGCTTCAATTACCTCGTTCAACAGAACAGGAACATGATAATCAGATGAAGAATTGTTTTGTTTATCCTTCATTATTTCCTTTTACCATTACCTGTTGCGCCAGGTTACTGAAATCCTCAGGCGAATAGGATTCAAAGAACTGTTTATAGTTTTCAGATGACCAGATTTCAATTTTGTCAACCGCCGAAACCAGCACGATGTCTTTTCCCAGCTCTGCATGTTCCTTCAGGTTTGGAGGAAGCAACAGCCGTCCTGCTGAGTCCAGTTCCACCTCGGTTGCACCATTTAAAAAATACCTTCTGAACCCCCTAACCTTTGGGTCGAAATCGTTCAAGGCACTGATCTTGGCAAAGAGCGGCTCCCAGCTTTGGATAGGGTAAAGAGTCAAACATTTTTCAAACCCCCTGTTGATAACGAATTTGGTATTTTCGCCTTCCGGCAGTTGCTTTCTAAGGCCGGCTGGAAGCAAGAAGCGACCCTTTGGGTCAACCGTTGCCTCGAATTCGCCAAGAAAGCCTGTCATTATCAACAATTTAGATGATGGTGGAAAAGATTGACACAAAATAACACTTTTTCCCACTTTTCAACAGGCTTTTCGGCCATTTTTGTTTTCCACAAGGTGGAAGATCCTTTAAAACCTTTGTGGAAGCGGCTTTCAGATCGTTTTATAAGTTTTAGAGATATGAAGGCTGTGAATGAGGTGTGGATAAAGGTGAATTACCTGTTAACAAGCGTTGAACGAAGCATTATAAGCAATGGAATTTAACCCCGCAAAAATTAGAATTAGTGATTTCACCTACAGATTGCCTCAAGAAAAAATTGCCGAGTTCCCTTTGCAGAAACGGGATGCCTCGAGGTTATTAAGTTATAGTAAAGGGCAAATACAGGATCGAAATTTTAAAGAAGTAGTTGAGCTAATCCCTGCTAACTCACTCCTTGTTTTAAATAACACAAGAGTAATTGAAGCAAGGCTTCTTTTTCAGAAACCGACTGGTGGTATAATAGAGATTTTTTGCCTTGAACCTCATCAACAATCTATTGAGCAAGCTCTGCAAAGTGGAATCTCTGTAGAATGGAAATGCATGATTGGCGGTGCTTCTAAATGGAAACCTGGACAGTTATTAAATAAAGAAATAGAGTTAGATGAAAGATCAATTGCAGTGACTGCTAAATACATTTCAAAAGAAGAAGACAGTTTTATCATTGAGTTTTCATGGAATGATGATTTGCAATTTGCAGAAGTATTACATGCTGCGGGTGCTATTCCACTCCCACCCTATATTAAACGAACAGCTGACAAAATTGATAGTGAACGTTATCAAACAGTGTTTAGTAAAGAAGAAGGATCTGTTGCTGCACCTACTGCAGCCTTACATTTTACTGATGAGCTTCTTAATAAAATAAAAGAAAAAGCAAGTATTGATTATGTAACACTTCATGTAGGTGCAGGAACATTTAAACCTGTGAAAACAGAAATCATCGGCGAGCACCAAATGCATGGCGAACCGTTCACTGTTACAAAAGGATTGATTGAAAATCTGCTCGAAGCCGAGCATATTATTGCTGTAGGTACAACTTCTTTAAGAACATTAGAGAGTCTTCATTGGCTGGGAGTAAAATTGATTGCAGGGAAACTCAATGAATGGGTTTTATATCAATGGGAGGCGTATGAATTAATCGAAAGAAATATTTCACCCAAAGAGAGTTTATCTGCACTATTAAGCTGGATGAATGACAAAGCGATTAATGAACTGCATTGCAGAACAAGTTTGATCATCGTACCTGGTTACCCTATTCAACTACCAAATGCTCTGATCACTAATTTTCATCAACCACAATCTACTTTGCTTTTATTAGTTGCTGCTTTTATTGGTGATGATTGGCGAAAAGTGTATGAACATGCTTTAAATAATAACTACCGGTTTCTGAGCTATGGTGATAGTAGTTTTTTACAAAGAAATATTTAAGAATCTTTCTTTAACGGCAGTTCAATAATAAAGCAGCTTCCTTTACCTAATGTACTATCTGCTTTAATGTTCCCGTCATGCGCCTCGACTACTGTTTTTACATAACTCAATCCCAATCCAAAGCCTTTTACATTATGTATATTACCCGTATGAGCCCGGTAGAACTTTTCAAAGATTCGCTTTACTGTTTCTCTTGTCATTCCTATCCCATTATCCTACATACGGATGATCAATTTTTTGTTATTGGATGTTGTGGACAGATGAATTCGTGGCGGCACATTGTCTTTTGAGTATTTCACAGCGTTATCCAGCAGATTATTGATCAGGTTATTGATATGCACTTCATCCCCCTCAATCAAATCGTTTTGTGCGTTCAGTTCTGTTTCAAGTGAACCTTGCTTTTCCTGCAATCGCAAAATAAAATTGTCAACTACGTCACCAATGATCTGATGAACATGCAGCGGTTTTACATTTAAATGCACTTCTTGTCTATCCAGTAAGGCTGACTTTAAAATAGTTTCCACCTGTCGGTTCATCCTTTGATTTTCCTCCTTAATAATATCGCCGAAGTAGCGGAGCTTCTCTATATCCTTTTGTACTTTCTCATTACGAATAGCATCTACTGCAAGTGAAATAGTAGCTATTGGCGTTTTAAACTCATGCGTCATGTTATTGATGAAATCGTTCTTGATCTCACTTACTTTTTTCTGACGCAGCATGGTTCGAACCGTCAAGAAGAAGGCTGTGAAAATGATGAGGGTGAAAATGATAGCAATAGCTATCCTGGGTCTTAGATCTTTAGTAACGATCTTTTTGATGCTTGGCACAACAATTACCATTACTTCATCCGTGCTTAAGTTCTCCGTTGCCGATCCGCTTGGTGCAACCAGAGCATAATGCTTTACAAAATAATTATTAGGATCGGCTAATGACTCCGGTTTGAAGCCTGCCGATAGCTTTAATGGAACACTCACCTCACCTGAAAAAGTATAAAAGCCAAATTCAAAAGGAATTTTCTCAAGCTTATGATCTTCAAAAATTTTCTGAATTTTTTCCTGCAGTTCTCCTGTAGTAAAACGGTTGGCTACTAAAGGTCTGCTGAAGTCTAAAGGATAGTCATCAAAAAGAGATTTATTATTTGGAAGAGGTGACCCTTTGAATTGAGCCAATTCTTGCGAAGCCTGTGTTCCTGCATCAATTATTTTTTGTTCAACCTGGTCCTGTCTCAATAAAACCATGTTCTCTAACCAGGAAATTTGAATATAGATAATACCAAGTACAGAGATAGTGATGAGTACGACAAGTATGGGAAATATTCTTTTCACTTCTGGAAGATGCTAAAAAATTGTGGTCTACAAAAATATAGAGCCATGTTACATACGCTATGGCATAAGTTTGTTATACCTTATTTTTAACATTGACACTTATAGAAGAGATTATGGTACAACCCGGAACTGGTGTTTTATTAATTGCCGACCCTTTTTTAAAAGACCCCAATTTTATGCGCACTGTTGTGTTTCTTACCGAGCACCGTGAAGATGGAACCATTGGTTTTGTAATCAACAGGCAGTTTGAAAATACATTAGATGAATTATTGCCTGAAATAGAAGGTCACAAATTACCCGTCTACTTTGGTGGCCCGGTTCAACCCAATACGGTTCACTTTTTACATCGTTATCCGGAAGAAATTCCAGGAGGTATTGAAGTAATGAAAGGTGTATACTGGGGCGGCGATTTTGATTCTGTTGTTGAGTTGATCAATAGCGGTAATGCTGATCCTGAAAAGATTCGTTTTTATATCGGCTATTCAGGTTGGGGTGCAGGGCAACTGGACACCGAAATGACAGAAAAAACCTGGCTTACTGTGGAAGCTACAAGAAAGTTAGTTTTCCATCCTAATGCAGAAGAGATCTGGAAAGACTCACTTAAACATTTAGGCGGCGATTATGAAATGATGGTCAATTTTCCGATTGATCCCCAGTTGAATTAATTGATCACATACCAATAAAAAAGCCCTTGTTAACAAGGGCTTTTAATTTTATATAGAAAGACTTTATTCAACAACCGTAGCACCTTCTACCAAAACAGTTACTTTATTATTCAGCACTTCTACAAAACCGCCCTGAATATCATAAGAAGTAGTGTGGTTTTGTTTGTCTCTTAAAACCTTTACACGACCGGCTTTTAACGCACTTACCAATGGCGCATGCTTGTCCAGCACTTCAAACGAACCACTGATACCAGGCATTTGAACGCCATAAACATCGCCGCTAAACAATTTTTTCTCCGGAGTTAAAATCTCTAAAGTCATAATTCGGGAATTTGATAACTCGATAATTCGACAATGGTAGCCAATTGAAAAATTTAATTAGCAAATTGTCTTATTATCCCTGTGCCTGCGCTAACAACTTCTTACCTTTTTCAATTGCATCATCAATAGTACCTACCAGGTTGAAAGCTGCTTCAGGATACTCATCCACTTCACCATCCATGATCATATTAAAACCGCGGATCGTTTCCTCCATTGGTACCAGTACTCCTTTCAAACCGGTAAAGGCTTCTGCTACGTGGAATGGCTGCGATAAGAAACGTTGAACCCTTCTTGCACGGCTTACCGTCAACTTATCTTCATCGCTCAATTCATCCATACCAAGGATGGCAATAATATCCTGCAACTCCTTATAACGTTGTAAGATCAGCTTTACTCTGTTGGCACAAGTGTAATGCGCTTCACCTACAACCGTTGGAGAAAGGATACGTGATGTAGAATCCAATGGATCTACCGCAGGATAGATACCTAAGTCAGCAATCTTACGGGACAATACCGTTGTAGCATCCAGGTGGGCAAAGGTTGTTGCCGGAGCCGGATCGGTCAAGTCATCCGCAGGTACATAAACCGCCTGTACAGATGTAATTGAACCATTCTTGGTTGAAGTGATACGTTCCTGCATTAGTCCCATTTCAGTTGCCAGCGTTGGCTGGTAACCCACGGCTGAAGGCATACGGCCTAATAAGGCTGATACTTCAGAACCGGCTTGTGTGAAACGGAAGATATTATCAACGAAGAATAAGATATCACGGCCTTTGCCAGTACCATCACCATCGCGGTAGTATTCTGCAATGGTCAAACCAGAAAGAGCTACACGAGCACGGGCTCCTGGGGGCTCATTCATCTGTCCAAATACGAAAGTAGCTTTTGAATCAGACAGATCTGTCATGTTCACTTTGCTCAGATCCCATCCGCCTTCTTCCATGCTGTGTTTGAAAGCATCGCCGTATTTCATGATTCCAGCTTCAATCATCTCACGCATCAAATCGTTCCCTTCACGGGTTCTTTCACCCACACCTGCAAATACCGATAGACCAGAATACGCTTTTGCAATGTTGTTAATCAACTCCTGGATCAATACGGTTTTACCCACACCAGCACCGCCGAACAGACCAATTTTACCACCTTTAGCATACGGCTCAATCAAGTCAATTACTTTAATACCGGTAAATAATACCTCTGTAGCTGTAGAAAGCTGATCGAAAGCGGGTGGCTTTGCGTGGATGGCACGGCCATTTACTTTTGGCACTGGAGGCAAACCATCAATCGGATCACCCGTTACGTTAAACAAACGTCCCTTAATTGCCTCTGATGCAGGCATTTTAATAGGGGCACCAGTATCCGTTACATCAATACCGCGGGTCAAACCTTCAGTACCGTCCATTGCAATGGTACGAACGCTGTCCTCGCCAAGGTGTGTTTGCACCTCAAGCACCAGCGTATCACCATTTGGTCTTTGTATTTCTAATGCATTATAAATTTCAGGAAGGCTGCCTTCGAACTGTACGTCCACCACGGCGCCAATGATTTGTTTTACCTTACCAACTTTTGCCATAAATAGCTTTTAAAAGAAGAGTTTTAGGGAAAAACAGCTCAAAAATGTGCTGCTTTTCATTATCAGGCTGCAAAGGTAAGGGTGCATCATCAATCTGCCAATGGATTGAGGAAAGATTATAGGCAGGCAGCAGGAATTCTATTTTGCATCTGTTGTGTCACTCACTTGTACGTTCTGTAATTCTATTCAGCTCTTCAGACCAGAGAACAATGGAGTAAAACAGAGAGCCACAGAGGTACACTATTAATTCCCTTTAGCTCCTGTAGGATAATCCAAATGATGAATTGTTTACTCGGAAGCAATTTCCATAACATATTACTCTTCAATTTCACCCTTCACCTTTTATCATTAGCCTTTCTAACGGATGGGCACAATTTTTTTCATAGTTGTTATCATTAAAAACATTTTATGGAACAAATGAAAGATCTGAAAGACCTGCTGCAACATGAGATACAAGATCTCTATTCAGCAGAACAGCAAATAATTGCTGCCATGCCTAAAATGATTGAAAAGGCAAATCATCCTGAATTGAAGAAAGCTTTGCAAAACCACTTAAAGGTGACAGAAAAGCAATTGAAGCGCCTTGACCAGGTAAAAAAAGCATTTGGTGAACAGGAAAAGAAAAAAGGCGGTTTGTTTGGATTGTTTGGAGGCGAGCAAAAATGTAAAGGAATGGAAGGCCTGATAACAGAAGGACAAAAAGTAATGGGCGAAAACATGACGCCTGAAGTCCTGGATGCAGCCATTATTGCCTGTGCCCAAAAAATAGAGCATTATGAAATTTGCGGCTATGGAACTGCCCGGGCCTATGCAAGAGAATTAAACATGGGTGCAGTAGCGGAGTTATTAGAAGAAACACTCGATGAAGAATATGAAGCAGATGACCTGCTAACCGATCTTGCCGTTGGTGACATCAATGAAGAAGCAGAAGAAGGTGGCGAATACGAAATGGAAGAAGAGGAAGAAGGCGCAGCGGTTATGGCAAGCAATGCAAGAGGCGGTGCTGCATCGGGTAGAGGTAATTCCGGTAGTTCATCAATATCAAATAGTTCAGGAAGTAAAGCTCCTGCAAAGGGTTCGTCCTCGAGAGGCAACTCCGGTGGAAGAAGCAGCAATGGCTCCGGACGGGGAAATGCAAGTGGCGGAAAAACTGCGGCTGCTAAAAAGACAAGCAATGGCCGCGGGGGTAATACAAGTGGCAGAGGAAACTCTAATGGCGGAGGCCGTTCTGCTGGCAGAACAACCGCAGCTAAAAAAGGCGGAGCTGATAAGAAAGGAAATAGCAGTCGATAATTTTTAATTGGCAGTTTGCAATTGCCAGAAAAGGTGCAAACTGCCAATTTCATTCTACCCTATCTGATTTTTCAAAAAGCTTTCTATCGTAGCACAAGGAATGAACATGGGCTTATCATTTATACTGATCAAAAGCTCACTTCCGGAAACAGTATAAGAACCTTCAATGGTTCCCATCACCTTTACACTGAACGATCCGCTATTTGCATCTCCGTTGAACTCTCCACCCTGCCCTTGCACGGCACGTTTTGCTTTTTCTAACATTGCTTCTGCTGAAGTGGTAATGGGAATCGAAAATTTACATGACATAGTATGTGCTTTTATTAGTTGCGGCAAATCTCATGCTCAAAGATGACATGGACAAACGCTTTTATTTGCACAGGGAACCACAGAGAGTTATTGAGAGCCTCCGAGGGCCTCTGTTCTTCTTAGTGGCTCTCTGTGGGCTGATTTGCTGAATAGAATTACAGAACGTTCAAGTAAGTGACACAACAAAAGTCAAATAGTAGCAATGCAGTCTACTACCCAAAAATTCTACATTTTCTCTTAACGAATTCTAAAAGCAAAGAGGCAGTATGCTCCATTTAAAGACAAACATTAAAGGCATGCCTTTTGTAAACTCTGCCATATATGAAGACGTTTATTTTTTATGCAGCCATCCTTACCAGCCTTATGGCTTCGTGCCAGAATAGTAACAGCCCAGGTGGAAAAAGCGATGATAGTGATAAGCCCGAAAGTGAAAAAAAAGTTAGCAAAAGAGACTACAGCATTACAAAGGCAAATTCCTACTCAGATCTTTTCCTGGATAGTATGGCAATGGAAAAATTCATTGAAGAAAAAGGATTGAACGAGTCCATCAGCCGCCGTATGCGTAGCTTTTACAATGCCCGCAATTATCAATTTGCATGGTTCACTTCAGCCGGCCTGACGGAACAGGCAAGAGGTTTTTGGAACCTGCACGATTATGTTACCACTTACGATAAAGACACGACTCTTAAAGACAAGGCTCTTCAAAAGCGAATGGAGCGACTAACCACCGAAGAAAGTCTTTCTGTGAATGCCAATGATAAGTCGTACAAAAACACAGAGCTAACACTAACCCAGCATTTTATTCAGTACATGCTAAACAACTTTGAAAAAGGTTATGTAAAGCGTAAAGAGATGGAACGCTTTGTTCCATTCAAAAAGCAAAATGCAATGGAACTGGCGGATTCTCTGCTTACCAAAAAGCATAAGGACAATAAATATTTTGAAGACGTACACGAGCCTTATAAAAAATTGAAAGATCAATTGGGCCGGTATTATGCCATTGTGCAGAAGGGAGGTTGGCAGCCAATTACATTATCTGGAAAAAGTTTGAAGCCTGGAGCCACGTCACCAGTAGTTGCCCAGATAAAAAGAAGATTACAGATAAGTGGCGACATGCCGGGTAATGACACCTCTTCTATATATAACGATACACTGATGATGGCTGTTAAAAATTTCCAGGTGCGACATGGGTTTAAACAGGATGGAATTATTGGCGCAAATGTTTTGAAAGAGATGAATGTGCCCGCCCAGGCCCGTTTACGCCAGATTTTGATGAACATGGAACGTATGCGTTGGATGCCGGCTGAGATGTCGGGTAACCTAATACTGGTGAACATTCCGGAGTTTATGTTGCATGTTTATGAGAACAATCAGAAAGCATTTGACATGGTAGTAGTGGTTGGTAAGGAAGGGCATAATACTATGATGTTTAACGGTGACTTGAACCAGGTAGTTTTTAGTCCTTACTGGAACGTACCGCCAAGCATTGTTGAAAAGGAGATTCTACCTGCATTAGCTAGGAATCCTGGCTATTTGGAAGGTCAGAATATGGAGCAGGTTGGTAATGATGGTGATTTACCTTCAATCAGGCAACGTCCGGGCCCGGGCAATTCATTAGGTAAAGTAAAGTTCCTGTTTCCCAATAGCTTTAATATTTACTTTCATGATACACCTTCTAAAAGTTTGTTTGATAGGGACATGAGAGCTTTCAGCCATGGTTGCATTCGCTTAAGCGATCCTTTTAAGATGGCAAAATATCTTTTGCGTAAACAACCCGAATGGACAGATGAAAAAATACAAGCAGCTATGAATGCAGGCGAAGAAAAATATGTGAAGCTGCAAAAAGCTGTTCCGGTTGTGATTACCTATTATACAGCCTGGGTTGATGAAAACGGATTACTGAACTTTAGGAATGATATCTATAAGCATGATGAAAAACTGATTGGTAAAATGTTTCAATAAAGTTCATGTTCATATCTTTTGAATAGGCAATCTTTGGTTGCCTATTTTTGTGCGCAACCATAAGCCATGCAATTAATCGAGGTCCGTGATAAAAAAGCAGAAGAAGAATTCATCCTGGTAAATGTTCTCATCAACAAGAACAATCCTAATTATATACGTCCGTTGGATAAAGACATCAATGATGTTTTTGATGAAAAGAAGAACAAGACATTTCGTTTCGGAAATGTAGTAAGATGGGTTTTAAAAAATAACGACGGCGAATTGATTGGAAGGATAGCGGCTTTCACCAATAAAAAATACAAGAATAAGGGTGATGAGGTGCCGGTTGGTGGCATTGGCTTTTTTGACTGCATCAACGATCAGGCGGCTGCGGATATGTTGTTTGATGTGGCAAAGCACTGGCTGATGCAACAGGGAATGGAGGCAATGGATGGCCCTATCAACTTTGGCGAAAGAGATCGTTGGTGGGGCGTAGTGATAGAAGGATTCCAGGAACCATTATATGGAATGAATTATAATGCTCCCTATTACCAAGGGTTGTTTGAAACTTATGGCTTTCAGCCTTTTTTTCACCAGATATGTTTAGGTAAGAATCCAAAGCAGCGATTAAATGATAAGATATACGACCGTCATGCCCAATATGAAAAAGACCCTGCTTTTAAAGTAACACATATCAGCAAAAAGGAGCTTGAAAAATATGCAGAGGATTTTGTGACAGTTTATAACGCCGCATGGGCAGGGCATGGTGGACTAAAACAATTAAAGAAAGAACAGGCTCTTATCATGTTTAAAAAAATGAAGCCTGTGATGGATGAGCGAATCATATGGTATGCTTATCACAATGACAAACCCATTTGCATTTTTATCAACCTCCCCGATCTGAATCAATGGTTTAAACACTTAAATGGAAAATTTGATCTGCTGCACAAGCTGAAATTTTTATGGGTCAAGAAGACAAAGCCCTGCAAAAAGTTCACTGGAATTGTCTTTGGTATTGTACCCGAGTTCCAGGGAAAAGGGATTGATTCATTTATAGTCGGCGAAGCCTATAAAGATGTGATCAAACCTGGCTTTGATTATACCGAATATGAAATGCAGTGGATCGGTGATTTTAATCCCAAAATGCTAAATGTGGGTTTGGGTCTAGGAGATGTTTTCCAAAGCAGGAAGCTGACAACCTACCGTTATTTATTCGACAGAACGAAGGAGTTTAAACGGCATCCAATCTTAAGCTAAACGAGGATTTTTCTTTAATAACCAAGTGGATATTTTAAGAATTGTCCCGAATTGAAATCCCCTATCTTGCAACCGCGAGTTATGGAAAAATTCATTGTTTCTGCCCGGAAATACAGGCCCCAGGCTTTTGATACAGTAGTAGGTCAAGAACATATCACTACTACATTAAAAAATGCTATCAAAACAGGTCATTTAGCACATGCTTTTTTGTTTTGCGGTCCACGTGGAGTGGGCAAAACAACCTGTGCCCGTATTCTGGCAAAAACCATTAATTGCGAAAACATTGGTAAGGATGGTGAAGCTTGTAATGAATGTCATTCATGCAAATCTTTCAACCAGGGCACGTCCATGAATATTCATGAATTAGATGCTGCATCTAACAACTCGGTAGATGATATCCGAAGCCTGGTAGAACAGGTGCGTTTTTCACCGCAGGCTGGTAAGTATAAAGTGTATATCATAGACGAGGTGCACATGCTTTCTTCTTCGGCTTTCAATGCCTTTTTGAAAACGCTGGAAGAGCCACCACCCTATGCTATTTTCATTTTAGCCACTACAGAAAAGCACAAGATTCTCCCTACCATATTAAGTCGCTGTCAAATCTTTGATTTTAAGCGCATCACTCTGCAGGATACAGTAGACCATTTGCAGAACATTGCTAAGAAAGAAGACATTAAAACAGAAGAAACCGCACTACAACTGATTGCTCAAAAAAGCGAAGGTTGTATGCGTGATGCCTTGTCTATTTTGGATAAGATAGTAAGCTTTACCAATGCTACTGTAACGTATGAAAATACCATCGAGCACCTGAATATTTTAGATGCTGATTATTATTTTAAGCTGATGGATTGCATGTTGCAACAAGACCTGGCAGGAGGCATGTTGTTGTATAATGATATCAACAAAAAAGGTTTTGAAGGTGATATGGTATTGAATGGTTTTGCAGAGTTTTTAAGGAACCTGTTGATCTGCAAAGACGAAAGAGTAATTAGCTTATTGGAAGTGGTAGAGAGCTTCAAAAAGAAATATGCGGAAACAGCGAAGAAAGTTGATGCATCCTACATTGTAAGCGCATTGAATATTTTGAACGAAGCTGAGATCCATTTCAAAGCTGCAAGGAATAAAAGACTACATGTTGAATTAGCAATCATCAAGCTTTGTTACTTAGGGCAAGCTTTACAACTGACAGCAAACGGTGCTTCGGTAGATAAAAAAAAACTTGTTGAAGCCGGAAGGCCGGTAGCCTTTAGAAATATTCCTCCTATTGTTGCTCAGCCTAAATCTACTCCGGCTAAACCCACACCACCCAAAGAACAAGAAGCAAAACTTATTATTGAAACAAAACCGGAGAAACCTGTTGTTGGAGAAAAGCCTGCAGTTGTTGAAGAACAAATTCCCGTTTATAACGGTACACCTAATGGCGGCAATGGCAAGGCAAAATTGGGTTCGCTGGAAGCTATTCGTCAGAAAGTGGGCAATGGCAATGGGAAAACGATTATTGATAAGCCTTTGGATGATAAAAGCCTCCGTAATGCATGGGATGCTTTTATTGCTTATCTCAAACAATCAAAAAACCCGGCATGGCAAAGCTTTGAAGTAGCACAACTTAAGATAAAGGATGAGAATTCGTTTGAAGCCATTGTAGCTAATAACATCAACCAAAAATTTTTGGAACTGGAACGCAATAAGGCCTGTGAGTTTTTGCAAAAAGAATTAAGCAATCGGCAACTACAGTTTTTAATTGTATTGGTTGAAGGAGAAAAAGAGCAGGTGCAAATTGATATACCTCTTAGCTCGAGAGAGCAGTATCAAAAGATAGTTGAAGAATTTCCGTTGGTAAAAGAGTTGAAGGATAGGTTGAGGCTAGAATTAGACTACTAATCCAAATAGATTAAAAAAGACCTTTGATTTATTCTAAACAAAACATCCCGGCAAACCGGGATGTTTTTTGTTGACGTTACAGCTTATGTTATTATTGGTTGAACTATTACTTACAAGCTTCCTTTCTTCTTCAATAAATCAAAATAGGCTGTCAAATCTTTTTTTAATTCCTTCTCCAAAACAGCTTTCATGTCTTCCGGATAAGGATGCTTGAACTTCCATTGATTGAAATAGGCTTTCATGGCCGCATCAATCTTTTCTTTTCCAAACTCTAACTCCAGTAAATACATCCAGATAGCTGTTTTTAAATATGAAGCAATACCGTATTCATCCTCTGTTTTGAATTCTGCAGATGGAATATCAATGGGAGACTCCATCGGTATGGCTTTATTTAATGCATTGTAAACTGTAGCCTGAAATTCACTTGCAGGAAGGTCTTTCAATTCTTTAGGAATCTGGTTGCCGAAAATGCTATTGTAACGATACTTATCCGCTTCATATCTGAACTGATAATAGGTATTCAATCCTTCATCCTGCCATGCATGCATTCTTTCGTTAGAACCTAACATGCACATAAACCAATTATGTCCTACTTCATGTGTGATAACAGCATCTAATTGTTCTTAACTGGCATCTGGTGAAGTGATCAAGGTTACCATAGGATACTCCATACCCCCTGAAGATTCGTTCTTAGGACCCTCAACCGCCTGCACGACCGGGTAAGCATACTCACCTAAGTAAGATGAATATGATCTGGTTCCATCTTTTACATACTTAGTACTATTTACCCAATTTTTATTGCCATCAGAATGATGATACGTAAATACATCCACCACTCTACCTGATTCCATTTTCAATGTATCATATCGAACTACAAAATCTTTATCGGCAAACCATGCAAAATCCGGAATGTTTTCTCCTTTATACTGTAGGGTTTTCAATGCAGTGGAAGGGGCTACATATTTAATGGCGTTCTTTTTAGAAGAAGCTGAAACGTTCTTACTACCTATTTCTTTATACTGCTTTAATTCATCAGCATTTTGTAACACACCGGTAGAACCAACAATATAATTGGATGGCAACGTAATGCTTACATCAAAACTTCCAAACTCGCTGTAATATTCTCCCATGTCTAAATAAGGGAATTCATGCCAGCCTTTGTGGTCGTATACTGCAGGCTTAGGGTACCATTGAGCAATCATGTACGACTGCTTTACATGGCCTGAACGGGAAATGTATTCGGGCAAGTCAACGAAAAAAGGAGTTGCGATTTTTACCTTGCTGCCGGATGGCAATGGTTTTGGCAAAATGAGTTTTACCACATCAATATGTTCAGGGTGTAATTCAAACCTTGCTTTTTGACCATCAACAGCAAAGTCAAGACTATCCAGGTACCCTCTGTCTTTGAATTTAGCTAGTTGCTTTTTGCCTTTGTCTTCACGCATCATTTGTTTTGCGTAAGCTGTGTTATCATTCTTATAAGCATTAGGCCAGATATGAAGCCATATAAAATCTAATTGATCGGGAGAGTTATTAATGTATTCGATCTCTTCGGTACCTTTTAAAGTGTGGTCTTTATCGTTCAGTGATACATTGATCTTATAATTGACCTGCTGTTGCCAATAAGGCTTTTGAGCAAAAACAGTTGTAGTTACAAAGCATGTGATTAAGAAAAACCATTGTTTCATCAAGGTAAATTTTACCCAAGATAAAACAGCCTTTCGGAAATGATAGTCAACGCTTGTTAAGTCTTTGGCGGTGCTCCAGAATTAACGATTCTCTTTACTACGGTTTGTTACCAAATATCCAATGATGATCATTAAAATGGATAGACCAAGGAAACCAAAATTCCATGCATCGGGATTGCTGCTGACTTCCCGAACATTATGCAGTTTGAGTAAATGATGGTCAATAATGCCTTCAATAATGTTGAACAATCCCCAGCCTAGCAACATTCCTCCTATCAACAAATTACCGGAGCGGTCAATGTCTTTACGCCAGAGCAATTTCCAAAGCAACCCGATGCCGATTACAGTAACAATGAGGGTAAACGCATGAAAGATGCCGTCCCAGAACATGTTGACACTTTTGGCAACCAAAGTGGTTGGAGGCAGTTTGTTAGAGAGCATCTCGTGCCATTGCAATATCTGGTGTAATACAATGCCGTCAATAAAACCTCCTATGCCAATACCAAGTATCATAGCGGTTGTAGTTAATGGTACGGGTGTCAGAATTTGCTTTGTGGGATATTTTGAAACATTTGCTTTATGCCGCTTTGCTGTCATGGCTGAAAGCACCGCTACAACTATTGCCAGTACAATAAATGCAGAAAGCATGGTGAGTAGATTGGGAGCGAAACTGTCGTTCCAGATGGCTTCCTGAATTTGTTTATTGCAGGTGATACAGATGAGATGCATAGCACTTTGTTTGTAAGGTTGTAGCAATTAATAAACCAAGGGGGTTATCTCGCAGCGAACACAGCGACGCAACGAGTTTCGTCATTGCGAGGAGCCTAAGAATGACTATAATTAAATGAATGATCTGCGACGAAGCAATCTCCTACTAGAAGGACGTTTAATCGGGAGATTGCTTCGCAATACCTCAACACAAAGGCACAGCTGCGTTCCTCGCAATGACGTGCAATATGCTCAATAATATTACAGGACGTTGAAGAGTGCGACGCCAGAGACGATGATAGTAGCAATGAAGCTCAGTACATAAAAATTTTATTTCGCACAGAGAAGGCACAGCACACAGAAATCCAACTCGAAACCCTAAACTCCAAACTCCTAACCCATTTGCCTGTTTTGCTTTAATTTCGGCACTTCAAAAACAAAGAACCAAATGGCCGACGTGATATTGATGCCCCGCCTAAGCGATACGATGACCGAAGGTGTGATTGCAGCCTGGCATAAGAAGGTGGGAGACTCCGTAAAAAAAGGCGAACTGCTTGCAGAAATTGAAACGGACAAAGCTACCATGGAGATGGAAAGCTATAAAGAAGGAACGCTTTTGCATATTGGCGGTGACAAAGGATCTAAGATCCAAGTGGATGAGCTGTTGGCTATTGTGGGTAATGCAGGGGAAGATGTGTCAGGATTGATTGGAGGAAACAAGTCAACCGTTAACAGTCAACCGTCAACCGAAAAGATATTTGCATCAGATCAACAAGCGACTTCTCAACCGCAAGCTCAAAACAATAAACAAGAAACTGCTTCTATTGATATTAGTAAGATGGATGAGGTGGTGCTGATGCCTCGATTGAGTGATACGATGACGGAAGGTGTTATTGCTTCGTGGCATAAGAACGTGGGTGATGATGTAAAGAAAGGTGAAGTGCTGGCCGATATTGAAACAGATAAAGCAACGATGGAGTTGGAGAGTTATAAGAATGGCAAGTTGCTTTACCAGGGTGCCAAACAGGGTGAAAAGATTGCAGTGAATGATTTGCTTTGCGTAATTGGTGAAGAAGGAAAAGTAGATGTGAATGCAATTGTAGCTGCTGCGAAGGGAGGTGGTTCAGTTCAAAGTTCAGAGTCGAAAGTTCAAAATGAGAACCAACTGTCATCCGATAATGGTCAACCGCAGAACAATCAACAACAATCAGCGCAGCCAACACAATCAACGGCTCAACCAGTAAACGGCTCAACTACTTCCGATGGTCGGATAAAAGCTTCTCCTCTTGCCAAGAAATTGGCCCAGGAAAAAGGCATTGATCTTTCACAAGTTCAAGGGTCGGGTGATGGTGGTAGAATTGTGAAAAGTGACGTTGATAATTTTAAGCCATCTCAACAAACGCCTTCAAGTGCTCCGGCACAATCAACTAATCAACCAATTACCCAATCAACTTATCAACCCTCAGGACAGGAGGGCCATACTGACATTTCTGTTTCGCAAATGCGTAAGGTTATTGCGAAGCGTTTGGGTGAAAGCAAGTTTAGTGCACCGCATTTCTATCTCACGATGGAGATCAACATGGATAATGCCATGCAGGCACGTACGCAGATGAACGAAGTGAGTGATGTAAAGATCTCTTTCAATGATATGGTGGTGAAAGCTTCTGCAATGGCTTTGCGCAAACATCCGGCCGTGAACAGTTCGTGGATGGGAGATTTTATTCGTCAGTATCAACACATAAACGTTGGAGTAGCCGTGGCTATTGAAGATGGATTGATCGTGCCCGTGATACGCTTTGCCGATCAAAAAACATTGAGCCAGATTGCTGCTGAAACAAAGGAATTGGCCGGTAAGGCAAGGGCCAAGAAACTGCAGCCAAACGAATTCACAGGCAATACATTCACCATTTCTAATTTAGGAATGATGGACATTGAAGAATTCACTGCCATCATTAATCCTCCTGATAGTGCCATCATGGCTGTGGGAAGAATTAAAGAAGTTGTTGTAAGAAAAGGCGAAGGATTTGGTGTGAGCAATGTGATGAAAGTGACTTTAAGCTGCGATCATAGAAGCGTTGATGGAGCTGTTGGTGCAGGATTTTTACAGACGTTTAAAAAGTATATGGAGAACCCGGTGACAATGCTTGTCTGAACCTAGATTTGGGAAGAGTATTTGGAAAAGCTCCAGGATTCTGGAGCTTTTTTTATTTTGATTCAAACATTTTGATATCAAACAACAACTTTGTGTATGGATCAAGAGCAACTTTTACTGGCTTGCTCTTACTATAAAATCTTTTGGTTATTTTTTTACCAGATACATCAACAGCAATAAAATCTTTGAAAATATCTTTCGTACCATCTCTATACTCAAGTACTAAATCTAACTTACAATTAAACCTATAAGGATTTGCAGGTAGAATTATTAGTTCGAGCAATCCCTCTTTTTCATAACTCCACCGTAATTCAAAATTGGGAACATTAGGTTGATATAGCCACTGATCGAAAAACCACTTTAAATCTTTGCCTGAAACCTTTTCAGCCACAGCCTGAAAATCTCTTGTGTCTGCATTGCTGAATTTGTATTGGTTGTAGTAAGCTTTAATAATTTCTTTGAACGTTTTATCACCTACTTCCTGTCTTAACATGTGCAGCACCCAACCACCTTTTTGATAGCTGTTTGCATTGAGGAGTTCCATATATTCAGTAACAGAATCCACTACAGGGAGATTGCTTTGTTTGGCAAATGCAATGATTTGTTTTCTATCCTGGTCCAATCTCTTTTGAAAGCTATCTACGCCGTATTTCTGTTCTATCCAGAGGTGCGTCATGTAGGTGGCAAAACCTTCACTCAACCACAGATGAGAAAAGTTCTTTTCCGTTGCCGAATTACCAAACCACTGGTGTGCAATTTCATGAGCAATCAGGGCTTCTGACTTCCTATCACCTGTTACAGTATTTTCTGCATAAAAAATAGCATTAGCATTTTCCATTCCACCAAAAATGGTTTTGGATTGTACGTTAGCCAACTTCTTATAAGGATAAGGACCAACATAACTCTCAAAAAACTTAATCACATCGTCTGCTAAAGCATAATCAAAAGAACCTTTTGCGCTGTCTTTTTTATAAACCCATGCAGTAACAGGAATCTTAAAAGAGCTGTCCACTCTAGCCACTGCAAAATCAGCAGCTCCAATTACCATCACTTTTGTTGGAATGGCAACGTCTTCTTTCCAATGCGTTATCTTTTTATTTCCCGACACACTTCTCTCTTCCACCAGAGTTCAATTGGAAATGATTCGGTAATGTGAAGGAGCCGTTACTACAAACTCTACTGAAGCTTTATCTGATGGCACATCGTTGCAAGGAATCCAATGCTGTGCCCTGTTCGGCCAGTTATCTGCAAAAAAGGTTCTTTCTCCATACTTGCTTTTTGAAATAATCAATCCATCTTTCGGATTGCCCATGTAATGAATTTCGAACGTTTTTACATCGCCTGCAGCAGCATTGGTTATAATCCGCAGTTCATTATTACGATGAATGAATTGCTGTGGCCTTCCATCAACCAAAACGGCAAATGTTTGCATGCCCTTATCTTCTTCAATGGTAGCCAGATTAAATACAATTTGTGATGATGGCTCTAAGTATTTTGTAGTGATAAATGCTTTGCCGTTAATTACATCAGAAGCATCAGCTAACTCAATCTCGTATTTATAATGCTGCACATCTATGGGTTGTTGTGCAAATGATATAAATGACATCAGCAAAAAAAGACAAGCAAAAATCTGTTTCATAAATTAATCTTTAAGTAGACTTGGCTATCTCTGTGTAACAGTAAAATTCGTGTAATTGTCGATTGATCTGGTTACAATTTCTCGAGCATCTCCACTACTTTCTCTCTTCTTAAGATGACATAACCAATCCGATCGTTGCTTATACCCTCTTTCAATTGATAGCTAAATTCCAGCTGGTCATCCGTAACATTTGTTTCAAAATATTTAAAGGAAATGTTAGGGTATGGTTTTAATTCTTCCCCTATCTCATATAAATGGGTGGATAGAATAAAAAGTGAATTTTTTATTTTGATCAACCCCCTGATCACTGCCAGGGAGCATTTCATTGCATCCTGAACATTCGTTCCCTTGAACAATTCATCTATCAACACCAGCCACTTCTTGCCATCGTTTATTTTGTAGATAGTATTTTTTATACGTTGTACTTCATTAAAAAAATAACTCTCTCCTTTAGCAATGTTATCAGCTACGTTGATATTGGTAAGCAATCCGTCAAACACTGTAAGCTCCAAGGATCGGGCAGGCACACCCATTCCAATGTGTGCAAGAAAACATGAAGAACCTATTGACTTGATCAATGTGCTTTTGCCCGCCATATTTGCTCCTGTAAGAAAAAGAAAATTTTGGGCTGGTTGCAAAACAACATCATAGGCCACCGGCTTTTGAAGCAGCACATGATATAGACCTTCCGCTCTGAAAAAAGGTTCTTCCTGCTCTACAAACTTTGGAAACTTCAGGTCAAACGTTTTAACCGCTACTGCCATGGAATACCAGGCTTCCAGCCGGCTGTAAATGTCAATCAGTTCAATCGTTTCTGTGCGATACTGCGTTCGAAGATGATAAGCAAAGTATAGATTTTGCTTGATGTCAAACTCTTCCTTTGATTTTGTTGAAGCCAACTTTTGCAAAGGTTCTTCCTGCAAGATTTTTCTTATCCGGTCAATATAAAACGCAAATGTTGCCGGAAGATCAATTGAGGAGAAGATCTGATATAGCTTTTTTAATCCGCGATAAAAATCACTCAAATGCTTCACAGAATATTTAAGCATGGAATAATCATGCGGATGCAGCAGCTTGTAAGCATACGCATTGAAATTGCCTGGGTTTTGCGGTACAGGATCCAGGTTGTAATCCATGAACTTATCAATCATGATGACTGTTCCGTTAGTGATCTCTAAAGGCCAATCGTCAATATGCGTTAATAAGGTTTTGATGATATTTTGGGTTCCAATGATCCTCTTAATATCATGATGAGGTTCAGAAAAGAAACGTCGCAGCCATTCCTTGCCGCCAACCGTTTTGGTAAAGTTGAGCTTATGAAAAATAGAGAACTCTTCCTCCGCCTGAAAAATGGATATATCGTTGAAGGTGATTTTGTCTATCTGCATTAACTATTGAATATTGAAGATGTACTATTTAATATTTGCTGGCACCAAACAATATTCAATATTAAATATTACCTATTAAATAAGAGCCTTTTGCCTTTGATAGATTCATTCCACTCTCCATTTCCATAAACAAGGCTTCCATTAATAAAGGTGTGAGTAATTGATGCCGGGAAAGATCGCCCTTCAAAAGGGCTCCAGCCGCATTTATAAAGAATATTTTCTTTAGAAACTTTAGTTGAGTCGTTCGTATCAACTATAACCAGGTCGGCAAAATAGCCTTCACGGATATAGCCTCTTTCTTTGATCTGAAAACAATCGGCAACAGCATGGCTCATCTTCTGAACGATCTTTTCCAGGGAAATTCTCCCTTGCTTATAATAACTCAGCATCAATAATAGTGTGTGCTGAATCAACGGCACACCTGCATGTGCCTTCTCATAAGGCTCTAATTTTTCTTCCCATGTATGCGGTGCATGATCAGTGGCAATAACATCCAATCTATTGTCTAATAAAGCCTTCCATAATACCTCTTTGTTGTTTGGGGCCTTGATAGCAGGATTGCATTTAATGAGGTTGCCGTATTGAACATAATCATCTGCTGTAAAATGCAAATGATGAACACACACTTCCGAGGTGATTCTTTTATCCTTCAAAGGGATCATGTTGGTGAATAGCTGTAATTCCCTTTCTGTAGTTATATGCAAAATATGCAGCCTGGTGTTATGCTTTTTGGCCAATTGAATGGCTTTGAACGAGGATTCGAAACAAACTTCTTCATTGCGGATAATGGGATGGTCTGATGGTTCAAGAACTCCTTTTTGAGTCTTAAGCCTTTCAAAGTTTTCTTTGATCATGCTTTCTTCTTCGCAATGGGTAGCGATCAATAATTGAGTTCCACTAAATATCTTGTCCAGTGTGAGGTAATTATCTACCAGTAAATTACCGGTTGACGAACCCATAAAAATCTTTACACCGCACACTTCATTCTTTTTTTCATTCGTCCGCATTACTTCATCATAATTGTCATTGGAAGTGCCCATGTAGAATGAATAATTGGCCAATGAGGTTTGCGAAGCAATGTTGTATTTGTCTTCCAACAGTTCCTGAGTAAAAGCGGGGGGCTGTGTGTTAGGCATTTCCATAAAAGAAGTAACACCACCAGCAACAGCAGCTTTCGATTCGGTGTAAATGCTGGCCTTGTGTGTTAAGCCGGGCTCACGAAAATGCACCTGGTCATCAATACATCCGGGCAGAAGGTACTTTCCTTCTCCGTTTATCTCAGTTGCATTGCCTTCATTTGAAATAGTTGGAGCAATTTTTTCTATTCTTTCGTTTTTTATTAAGACGTCTGCTACTTCTATCTTTCCTTCGTTTACTACGCTTATATTCTTTATCAGGTATTTTTGCATAATTTGAAAATCGAAAAACCTTTGCATGCAAATTAAACAAACCCTTGTAAGACTTTGTTTTTTACTGTTTCCGATTACTGCATTTTCTCAAACTACATATCTGCCTAAGGATTCAAGAGAGTATATTTTATTAGAACGTTTGGAAATAAAAGCACAAAAAGATTCTGTATTAAATTTTTCAAAGACAAAGCCATTTAGTAGAAGACATGCTGCAATTTCCTTTTTGGGTTACCATCGAAGAAATCCTGACAGTACACTTTATGATATATATCCTAATCCTCTTGAGAATTATAATGGCTATGTTCTACTTAGAAATAATCTTGAAGAATTGCCGGATAGCATGAGAAATCCAATTCAATCAAAAAAACCTATTCTCAAGCACTTTTATAAAACACCAGCGAACCTCTACGAGGTCCACACCAAAGATTTCTTCCTCGCCATCAATCCTGTCATTCAATATTATGTTGGTAAAGAAAAAGACAATGACCAACATATTTTCCTCAATACAAGAGGCATCACCCTAAGAGGTCGTATAGCCAACAAGATTGGTTTTGCTGCTTATGTAACCGATAACCAAGAAAGAGATCCTTTATATGTTCAGGAATGGGAAAGAGAGAGACAAGCTGTACCTGGACAAGGTTTCTACAAACAATTCAAACAAACCGGCTACGATTATTTTGATGCAAGAGGTTATGTAACGGCCAATGTTGCCAATTATATTGATGTAGCTTTTGGATATGACAAGAATTTTATTGGCAATGGTTACCGCTCCTTATTCTTAAGCGATTTTTCCAACAGTGCTTTATTCTTTAAGCTCAACACCCGCATCTGGAAATTTAATTATCAGAACTTGTTTATGGAGTTGCAACAAGCTGAACGGACGGGTGCTGATATTTTAATTCCTAAAAAATATGCAGCCATGCACCACCTCGACATTGCCATTACCAAATGGCTGAATGTTGGCTTATTTGAAGGTGTGGTATTTGGCCGTCCGGACCGGTTTGATTTCAGTTATCTTAACCCGGTGATCTTCTACCGTTCCATCGAGCAGCAAAACGGAAGCTTTGATAATGCTGTTGTTGGTTTAGATGCAAAGGCCAACGTGGCCAAGAAATTTCAATTCTACGGACAGTTGCTCTTAGATGAATTCAACCTAACCGAATTGCGAAGAGCAAAAGGCTGGTGGGGAAATAAGGTAGGACTACAAGGCGGAGCCAAATACATTGATGCGTTCAACATCAGGAATCTTGATCTTCAGGTTGAATCAAACATTGTTCGTCCTTTTACGTATTCGCATAGAGATTCGGTGGCAAACTATACACACTACAATCAACCTTTAGCACACCCACTGGGTGCTAATTTCAGAGAGGTGATTGGTATTGCACGTTATCAACCAGCACCTAAAATGCTTGTGGTTGCTAAAGCATTTTATTTTATGAAGGGAAAGGACACAGCTAACACAACTACCAGTTTTGGTAGCAATATTTTTTTACCAAACGTGCCACCTTTTCGCAAGCAAGATTTTGGTTATGAATTAGGAGCAGGATTAAGAACTAAAACTGCATTGGCATCCTTGTTACTCTCCTACGAATGGAAGCCGAACCTGTTCTTTGAGATCAATCCGGTGGTGCGAAAAGAAAGTGCAACCGCAGTATCGCCTTCAAGAAATACGTTTATTATTTATGGAGGAATAAGATGGAATATGCATAGAAGGGAGTTTGAATTTTAGAACCTGACCTTCCTCTAATTACTTTTTGTATCGCAAAGAATGCAGAGAACAACGCAAAGGTCGCTATGCTCTTTGCGTTCTTTGCGAACAACTCCGCGATCTTTGCGTTACTCTATCTACTCAATAGAATTACAGAACGTACAAGTGAGTGACACAACATAAGCTTAATAGTAGCAGTGCAGCCAAGTACAAAGATTTCGCACAAAGGCACAGAGGTTACCCTTCCAAATGAATTGAAAAAATGATCATCCTTGATTTGATTCCATCTATCACTCTCGAATAATTTAAATTCTCATTGCGGCCGTGCAAATTGCCTAAGCCATTACTGAATTTTATTTCGGGGGAAAGTATAAATGATTGAAAATAAAAATTAAAACCCATGCCGGCTTCAATGCCATAATCCATTTTCTGCAGCTTGATCATATCATCGGCCTTTCTTGCCTTGGCATTTGAAGCTAGGTCCATATCAATCTTTCCACCTCCCAACATGTATACCCGAAAATTGCCTATGCGATCTGAACGAAATTTGAGCTGAAAAGGAAAGCTTGTTATTACCGATTCTACCTTTTTAGTAATGTCGGTAGTATTGTCAATCGGATCATTATACTTCAGCTTAAAAAACAAGCTTCTTTCAGCAAACATCAATTGTGGATTAAAGCGAAACTCAAAGCGGTTTGATATTCTTGTAGTGGCCAGCAATCCCAAAGCAAATCCGCCTGCATTTAGCGGCTGTGCCACCAGAATACTGTCCTGCTGTAAAAAAGAAGGATGTAAGTGCGTTTGAAAACTAGCCTTGTTCACGGCTAAGGTGATGCCGAAATAATATTGCTTAAGGTCGTGATCTTGCAGATACAGTTCTCTTTTTTGCGCAGAAGACGCATTGCAAAAAATGCAAAAAAGCAGCAATGCTAAAATCCTATTCTTCGCTACCGTTTTCTTCCACTGTAAATACAACATATTCCTAAGCTTAGCGGTTTAAATGAGGTACCGGAAAAACCCGTTTTATTTAAGATGTCAACAAATTGCTGACGGTCAGGAAATGCTTTAGCCGATTCGTTCAAATATTGGTAAGCACGTTTGTTCTGATTAAACCACTTGGCCATCTGCGGTGCTATTACTCCCATATACAAATTATACAGGTTCCTCACACCCGGTATCCTGGGTTTGCTAAACTCCAGCACCACCAACTGTGCACCGGGCTTCATCACTCTAAAGATCTCCTGCAGGCCTTTTTCGAGGTTCTGAAAGTTCCGCACCCCAAAGGCCACCATCACGGCATCAAACGTATTATCAGCAAAGTTTATTGTCTCTCCGTCGCCGCGGTACAGGGCAATCTTTGTTCCAAGTTTTTCATTCTCAATCTTTTTTCTCCCTACTTCCAGCATCTTTTCCGAGATATCAATGCCGGTGATCTCTTCCGGCTGTACCATTTTCGCGGCCATAATGGCCATATCGGCTGTGCCCGTGGCTACATCCAGAATATGTTGCGGATTATCTTTTTTAAACAACTTGATGGCCTTTCTTCGCCAACTGACATCAATACCTGCACTTAAAAAGCGGTTCATAAAATCATAACGGGGAGCAATGGTGTCAAACATCTCCGCTACTTGCTGCTTCTTCTCTCCTTCTTCCGAAAAAGGCTTGATTCTATCGTGTTCAAATTGCGTCATGAAGCGGCAAAGGTAACCGCAGATTGGTAGGATTAGGAATGGATTAGCAGGATTTTGATTTTTATGCAGCCATTGGCATTGCTACTATCATCGTCCCTTGTGTCACTCACTTCATCATTCTGTAATTTTATTAAGCAACGTGCCGCCAGTATTCCCTTTTCATAACTTGCGCAACCAAAATGATTCTCCATTCTCCATTCTCCATTCTCCATTCTCCATTCTCCATTCTCCATTCAGTCTATCTTTGCTTTCATGGAGATCATCAAATCCGAATACCTCATCAGCAGTCCATCTGTAGATATGTGTCCAAAACCCGACAAGCCGGAATATGCTTTCATTGGTCGCAGTAACGTTGGCAAATCTTCTATCATCAATATGCTTTGCAAAAAGAGAGAGGTAGCCAAAACATCAGCCAATCCGGGCAAAACACAACTGATCAATCATTTTACAGTTACATCCTCCGATAAACAGGTTTGGTACTTAGTTGATCTACCCGGCTATGGCTTTGCAAAAGTTTCGCAAAACCAGAGAAAAGCCTGGCAGAAAATGATTGAAGGGTATATCCGCAAAAGAGAAAATTTAATTAATCTGTTTGTACTAATTGATAGCAGGCACGAACCCCAGCAATTAGATCTTGAGTTCATTAACCAACTAGGTGAATGGAGAATACCATTTGCCCTCATCTTTACCAAAGCTGATAAAAGCACACAAAAAGAAGTAGCTCACAACGTTTCTGAATTTCTGAAAGCCTTATCCAAAACCTGGGAAGAGCCACCACCCTATTTTGTAACATCAGCCGTAAAGCATTTAGGAAGTAAGCAAATACTAACTTTTATCGGCAGCCTGAATAAGGAATATGAAGCACATAAAAAAGGTCTGGCATAAAATTTTCCGTTTTAAATTGCAAGCCTCTTAATTGTGAATATGAAACGAGCTGTATTCGAAAGAAATTTGGTTGTTTTTTTATTTGTACTGGTTTTAGTTGTTTTTTCTTTTGCAGAAAGAGACAGCAGAAAGTTGAAACAGGTATACAACACTACTGTTCTTTTAAAGAAAAGCAGCAATGCAACTTTAGCCCGGCTGAATATTGAACTTAATTCACAACAATAGCTTTCATGTTCCGCTTGCTCATCCAGGTAAGCTTTATCTTCTCATCTTATTTTTCATTCTCGCAGACCGATCAAAAGAAGCTGGATTCGTTACAACAATCCATAAAATCTTCAACCGATTCTTTTCAACAGTGGCAGGATAGCTTTAATAAAGCTCAAATACAAAAAAGTATTGAAAGGTCCCAGATCAATACAATTGAATTTGCGAAACAATATCAGGAACAAAAAAAGAAAAGAGAACGTGAGCAAGCGATCAGGTATATCATTATAGGAGTCGTGTTCCTTATCCTGCTGGTTGCAGGACTTGCAAAAAGGAAAAAGAAGGCTACGTCTTAGTTCACAACCTTATTGGCACAGCTACTGCTTGCAAAAGCCTCTGGCTTTGCTTTAAAGGCAAATCCCATTCCTAAGATGTATCCCATGGCTTCCTTCAAAGCATCATTGCTTTTGAAGTGCGGATTGGTGTTGATATCAGCATGCACTTCCATGTCCACATTATATAAAGTAAAAAGATTGCACAACTCATATGCAATCTCTATACTCTTGGCTACTTCTACCAGCATTCGCTCTTTGATGGAATACTGGAGCCGTGTTTTTTCGTTGTGGATAAACATGAAGCCTCCATGGCCTTCCCGTAAAAAAACAATAACAGTAGCAAACTCGGTTTCCTGTCCTTTTACCTGTGAGTCGGTGCCAATACAAACCTTAAGACGATAGCCATTCTCGGTTTCGCGTTTGATGGCGTTTTCAACAGCATCGTAAATAGGCAGGTTAATAGGTTCACCGCTAAATTTTCTCCAACGCATAAGAAAAGAGGTTTTTCCAAGTTACGGAAAAACCTCTGAGTTACCAAGGGGGAACGGATTATGGTATTGTTAACGAACCGCTATTGCTTTACAAAGCGTTCAATTATTTGCTCTTGATGGTTTACAAAACGTATCAGGTATATTCCACTATTTACATTGTTCAACTCCAACTCATTGTTGCCGGTTCTTAACTGTCCCCTACTTACTAATCGACCGGAAGCATCATGTATCGTATAATGAAATGATGAAGGACTGAATATGGCTAAAGAACCAGAAACAACATTACCCATGATAAGTGGTTTAACCCTGGCACTATTTCTTAACTGAATTGTGTTAGAATAGTATTGCTTGCCATCATCAAAATGCACATGCAATCTGTATTGCAGCCACCCCGATAATACGGGACTATAATGTTGGCTTCTTGATGCAGTGTTTACATTTCCAAGAGGGCTAAAATCCCTGCCGTTGTTGGAAACTTCCAGCACTTGTTTTGTTACCGCTTCATCTGCATCAATGATCCATTCCAATTTATGCTTACCATTTTCAGTAGTTCCTTTCAGTTCTAATTTACGTAGAGGTAATGGAGCTAATTGAGTGAATGTTCCTTGTATAGCATAAGAGCCTATACTTCCATACTCCGATGCATATTGATTTCCTTTCCCATCCAGCATTAAATAGTATGTACCAGCATCTAAAACGGTATCGGCAATGGAATGCAAAAGGGTTCCTGGATTGTAAGTTGCAATTACATTTTGATTAGATGTCATTAGTTGCACCTGGAGATCAAGGTTGGATCCTACGTTACCAGTACCGACATTATAAGGTACAGCAGTTAGTTCCAGCCTGCCCCTGTTTGCTAAAACCACCTTGAACATATCACGGTCATCCGTTTTCTCAATAACACCGCTTACATTAAACTGATTGTTTGAAAATGTTGCCAATGTTGCTGTCCCCGTCATGGCATTGTGATCATCAGTGCGATAACCAAAACCATTTGTCGAGCCGGTTATGATAGACAGGTCATCCTGTGTGCTGTTACAACCGTAGGGATTTGGACCGTTATGCCATACAGTGAAGTTGCGGTAATAACCCACACCCATAATGGGTGCCCAACCAATCTCTCCACTACCGTTGCCTGCATTATATTCTGCTGTCTTGGCACAAGTGGCATCATAAGATGATTGATGTCGCAATCCTAAAGTATGGCCAGCTTCATGCGAAGCAGCTTCTGAAATATTCTTAACGTTATAACCCAATAGCGAAGTAAATACAAAGCAAGGTGTATTATCACCCCATTTAAAAGAACCAATGTAGGCTACACCACCGGCACTCCCATACCATTCCCATGAAGTAGTTAACACAACACGCATTCGGCTGGTGGCAGGTGCTGCCCAGTATTTTGCCGAGTCGGTTGTAATATTAATGTTGAACGGCCTGAAATCTTCTGCCACACGGTTAAAGATTTCTGTAATCTGGCTGCTACTTAAATTAGAACTATTTAAGTCAATAGGCCCGCTGGTATTCCAGCTGGTAGCATTCATGTAGTGACCATCAAAATCAAGAAACATAACTGCAGTTGCAGAAGGATAGCTGTTGTAAGCAGGTGTTTGTGCAATTGCTTTTGACGAAAGCAATAACAACGCCATCAGGATTTGGTAAATGTTCTTCATTTGGTAGGATTGGATGGATTGAATAAAAAGAAGCTATTACTCGCTGAACAAATCGTATAAGCCAATTTTATTTAAAACATATGCGCCGTTGTCTTTTATCACCTCGTACGCATCACCATGTTGCATACTGATCATTCTGCCAATGTAATTAAAGCTACCGTCAGCATTAGTAGTACGTGTAAAAGTAAAGTTAGCTCCAGGCCTGTTTGAGGACCTAATAACTACACTTTTCACAGTAGCATCTTCTGACCTGGAAACAATTGTTCCCTGCAAACGAAACTGCTCACTTACCATTGTATTAATGCCAGATCCAACTGAAAGTGAAAACAACGTTTCTAAGTCACTAACCTTTAAGTTCATTCGTTGAGGCAGATCAGCAAACAGCCTTGGCTTGTTGTAATTGGGCTCGTTAATGGGAATAGAATTGCTTTGCGCTGAAGATGATAGATAGCCAATAGTTAAGGCTACACTTAGTGTAATGGTTTTCAGGATATTCATGGATACGGTTTAAAAAGCTTAAATAACTTTTACAGGTGCTCTTTCAATAGGCTACTGCAAGATTGATAAAAGCAATTTTATTTCAAAGGGCAGTAACAACAATTTGAAAAGAATAAGTGATAACACTAAAAACAATACCGTAAAAGTCCGAAAATAGAATTGGTGTTAATACTGTCCTGTAGCAAGCATCACCAGGGTGCAACCAATAACCGGTTCTATATTATTCTCTTCTGCTTCCTTTATAAGGTCTTCATTCTCTGTACCAGGATTGAAGATGATACGTTTTGGTTTCAGGCTTAGTATATAGTCGTAATACTCAACCTGGTTCCTGGGATTGAGGTATAATGTAACAGTGTCTATTTCGTTATCAGGAACATGATCTGTTTTGATCTGAACATCCCCTACTTCGCCTTCCTTCTTTCCCACTGCAACTACAGGATGGTTATGCGATCTTAATTTGCGAATTGCCAGATACGCATATCTTGATGGATTATCTGTTGCGCCAAGCACTAATGTTTTTTTTGCCATAACAAAACTTCTCCTGTAGTAAAATTACAAAGCCTATGCCTTAAAATGGGGTGCCATGCGTCCTCCGTATAATGGGCTTAGCTAAAAAAGGCATTGCTTTAAAACTTCCAACAAACAAATTGCTTAAACTTTTTTTGCCGAAAAATTGCTGAATGATGCGGCCGGTATGTAACCGGCGTGCAAAGTGTTTATTCCACTCCTTGGTGTAATGTTGCTCTAATTCATGAAGACTACTATCTCCACTCAGGTAATTATCAATGAGGCTGAATGCGATTTTACTGGTGTGAAAGGCTATGCTCATGCCATTACCACATAAAGGCGTGATCATACCCGCAGCATCGCCTAACATTAATATTCCGTTTTCAACAGGAGTTTTTGAACTAAAACTAATCTGGGAGATTGTAACAGGGAAGCCAGGCATAAATGAACTCGTACTAAATATCTTTTTTAAATAAGGATTAGTATATAAAACCTCTTGCTCCATTCTTTTTATGTCGTTGCCACATTGTTTTAAATTACCAGCCCTGGTCATGTAACAAAGACAATATTTATCCTCTTCAATTTTTGAGATGCCGCAATAGCCATTCTCGAAATTGTGAAGCCCGATCACATTTTCTTTCCAATCCGTTTTGATATGGTATTTCACACCAACGAAATTGTCAAGACGCTGATCCTGTTTCTTCAAAAAATCCCGTTTCCATTTTATATCCATATTAGAACGTTTGCCATAGGCAGCACAGCAAACTTTTACGTGGTACGCATCAACACCACATTTTATATTGAATAATTGGTCATAAGAGACGTCATCTACTTTATGCCTTTCCTTTATTACCACACCATGTTGTTTGGCAATTTGGGCCAGTTCGTTATCCAGGTAATAGCGGCTAACTCCAAACCCACCCAAAGGCAGCCTGGTGGTAAACGATTTGCCATTTGGTGCCGTGAGAAATAATGTGTCAATACCAGGTAAAGACAGGCTGTCCAGAGAAAGCCCTAACGACTTTATAAAATCTCTGCTCTCCAGGCTAATGTATTCGCCGCATACTTTGTGAAAGGGATAGCTTTCTTTTTCGAAAAGGATAACCGAATGACCTTTTTTAGCTAGTTGTATTGATAGGGAAAGACCGGCCAGGCCTCCCCCAACAATGCCAACATCGTATGTAGATGAATCATTCATGCTTATAGGTGATGAGCCAACGAAATGCCCATTTCCACTGACACTGAAAATTACTAATCCCCGCCTTCTTAAAAAGATCTATCCAATCGCTTTCTATAAAGCCTCTCTTAACAGAAAGTGGTGCATCGTTCTTTACCAGTCGGCTTTTTGAAAATGCTTTGGTCAGGAACCTGATAGAATGATAGGCTAAAAAATGCCGGTGCAGATCATTAATAAAAAAGCCAGTGGATGTGTTGCCTTTTAACCAGCTGATCATAAATACCAATTCTTCATCTTTAAAGTGATGGCAGAATAAAGAAGTAAATATGATTTGCGGCCTTACATCAAAAAGCACTTGCTTATAATCGGAGCAAATAAATTCAATATCAACGTTACTGCGCCTGCTTTTGGCATATGCAATACATTCAGGATTGATATCAACACCTGCCAACGAAAAGTTCCATCCATTCTTTTTACCCCACTCTTTTATCACTCTTAGATTATCTCCACCACCACAGCCTATTTCAACAATTCTGATCTGTCGGTCTTTGCTTTCCTTGCATAGCAACTACTTCAAACCATCAAGAGTGATTTTATGTCCGCCGAGATATTTATTGATAAAATCCAGTTCGTACATATTACGCCGGATCTCTTCAAAAGGAATATCATTCCTATCCAATAACTCGCTTTGATATGAACGCTGTTTGAATGAAAGCATCAACTATGTGCAGTAAAAGTTTCTACCGTAAGCCCCGGGCCAAAAGCTGCTCCAAATAATTTCGGGATTGGTTGCTTTGCCTCCATCATCTTTTTTAATACAAATAGAATAGTTGCCGACGATAAATTGCCTACCTCCTGCAATACACTATACGAAGCTGAAAGCTGGCCATTTGTAAAACCAAGGCTTTTATGAATCGCTTCTAAAATTCTTTTTCCTCCTGGATGAATGCACCAGTGACTTACATCTAGTGCCTTGCTGTTTTCTTTTTGTAAAGCCTTTTCTGTTATGGTTTGAAAGTCCTCTTCAATTAAATCGGGAATGTAGCCACTGAGTGTCATTAAAAAACCCGAAGAAGAAAGCTCCCATGCCATGTCTCGTTTGCCTTTTGGTATGACTTCGCTATAAAAGTTATCAATATGCAATCCGGGATGCTCACTGTCATCAGAACTGATCAAGGCAGCAGCGGAGCCATCACCAAAGAGCAGAGAGGATGCGATATTATCCATAGTAGCATCTCTTTGAAAATGCAGAGTGCAAAGTTCTGTACAAACGATCAGCACCTGTGCATGCTTTTCTGCCTTGCAAATAACATCGGCAAGCTTTAATGCATGTATGGCAGCATAACAACCCATGAAATTAACCGAAGTGCGAAAGATATTTTTTTGCAGGTCCATTAATTCCATGATCTGTAAGTCCAGGCCTGGCGCACTCATGCCTGTGCAACTCACTGTAATAAGGTGTGTTATTTTTTTATGATCATGAACATGTTGCAAACAGTCTCTTACAGCATCTACAGAGAGTAAAGGAGCTTGTTTATTGTAAACAGCCATACGATGCTCCAATGATGGGAATGGCTCCAGGTTTTCTGACTGCGGGTAAAACTTCCATTCGTTCACTGGCCGGCTGTAGTCTGCAATTACTGAGTATCGTTGCCCAATTCCACTTTGCTGATATAAAAAGCGCAGCTTTCTTTTATCTACTTCATTACCGCAATACACCTGTTGCATAAACTGCATAATATCTGCCTGTTTATGACAATACGCCGGAACAGCGGTGCCAATCGAAATAATCTTACTCAATGGTTCAATACGATAAGGGTGATAAAAAAAGCCGTAGTGCAAATGGTTGACAAAATATACATCCACAAACTGTGCTTAAAATCAGCAGCAGATGCATCCTGCCAAACCTCTCGCATCCAATACAAAAAAAATAGCACCACAGGCAGTAACATCAACAGAAATAAGTAGAAAAAGTTGGTGTGATCTCTAAATAAATAAAATACGGCAGCGGTTGCCGAAAGAAAAAGCGCCATGCTAAATAAGAAACTGCCTCTTTTCCCTAATAATATGCTAATGGTTGTAACTCCATCTCTTTTGTCTGCTTCGTGCTGATACACCTGTGTAAGAGGATAAAGTGCTCCGATTAATAAACTTGAAGTAAAACAAGGAAGCAAAGGCACCTGCATAGTGTTATGCGGATGAACACCATGATAGGTTAACCAAAAAACTAGTGCACCCTGGCAAATGAATACTGTTAAAAATCCTGCAATGGGATAACGCTTTAAACGCACCCCCTTGTAACTATAGGCTCTTGATGCCGTTATGTAGAGCAAAATACCCAGAGCAAACTGAAAACTAATAAAGAAGGAAAGAACAATAGCCAGAACATCCATCCCTATTGAAACATAAAACAATTGCCTTGTTGGCTGTAATGGGTTAGATAATCCACCTATTGCGGTTTCATCTCTATCTATATAAGAGTTGTATCCATTGCTTGAAGGATACACCAACACATGCAAAATGATGAATACCAGAAATGCTTTGCTCCAGATGATCTGTGTGGATTGGGATAATGCAAACAGATGAACAGGCAATAAAAAGAATGAAAAATGGAATCGTAAGAGTTGTATGGTGGAGCGTAAAAGCAAGAGGGATATAATGAGATTTGATTGATTATATGATGAGAGTTTTCTTATGTGACCGACCCATCAGAAAATCTTACTGCGCTATTTCATAGAATGTAAAGCAACCCGGTTACCTTCTGTGTCTTTTATCAAAGCCCAGAAGCCAAGATTAGGTCCTACTTCAGTCTTTTCTTTTAAAACTGTTCCGCCTGCACCTTGCACTTTGCTTAATACAATTTGAAGATCGGGTTCACAATTCAGATAGATCAAACTTCCATTATCGGATGGAGAATAAAAATCAGGATTGTGAACAATAGCACCTCCTCTTCCACCATTCTGAAAATCGTACAGGAAGAACCCCATCTTAGCAGGACCCATGTGGTTTACAGGCATCACATAATCAAAGATGCTTTCATAAAATGTTTTGGCCCTTTCAAAATCAGTAACCGGAATTTCAAACCAGTTCAAAGCATGTTGATGCATAACAGTGATTTTTCTACAAGATACAAACGAAGTATTCATAACTTGCCAGCACTGCAATTCAAGCTTATGAAACAATTCCTGCTTTTCTTCTCGCTACTATTTGTGCTACTGGCTAATGCACAGACGAAACCGTTCCGCTTTGCTTTTATTTCTGATACCCATATTGGTTCGCCTAATGGTGGTGCAGAAGAAGACTTAAAAAGAACGGTTGATGACATCAACAGTATGGCAGATCAGATTGCATTTGTCGTGATCACCGGTGATATAACAGAATTAGGTACTGATGAAGAAATTGCTTTGGCAAAAAAGCTTCTTGATGAATTGAAAGTTCCTTATTTCATTATACCTGGTAATCACGATACAGGGTGGAGCGAAAGTGGTGGACTCAGTTTTACAAGAATATTCGGCGATGATAAATTTCATCATACGCATAATGGAATTCACTTTATCGGTACGGCTTCAGGGCCTTATGTGCGAATGAGCGATGGACATGTGCCCAGACATAATATGAATTGGCTGAAGGATAAACTCAGCAAGATCGGTGCAAAAGAACCTGTTGTTTTCCTTAACCATTACCCGCTGGATGCAGGACTGGATAACTGGTATGAAGTGAATGACCTTTTAAAACAAAAAAATACAGTATTAGCCCTGTGTGGGCATGGACATAATAATCGGTCTGTAAAAGCTGAAGATATTCCGGCGGTGATGGGCAGATCGAACCTGAGAGCAAAGGCAACCGAAGGAGGATATAATCTAGTCGATGTAAGCAGTGATTCAATCCTTTTTACGGAAAGAAAACCTCTGTCAAAAAGCGAAAAGCGTTGGACCGGAATTCCCTTCCGTTTTCAGCAATACGATCTAAGTAAAAAATATCCACGTCCCGATTTTTCAATCAATCAAACCTATCCGGGTATAAAGCCGAAATGGACTTACAGTTCGGATGCAAATGTGATCTCTACGCCTGCTTATGTAAATGGACTTGTAGTATTTGGAAATCAGAATGGTTTGGTTGAAGCATTGGATGTCAAATCCGGAAAACGCAAATGGCGGTTTCAAACGAAAGGACCCATCTTTTCCTCTCCTGTAGCAAAAGATGGCAGAATCGTCTTTGGTTCTGCTGACGGCAATATTTATTGTATGAATACGAAAGGCAAATTACAATGGCAATTAAAAGCTGGTGCTTCTGTATTGGGTTCGCCATTGGTAGATGGTAATGTAGTTTATATTGGCAGCTCTGATAATTATTACAGGGCCATCAACTTGATGACAGGCAAAGAGCTCTGGAATTTTAATGGGCTTACTGGCCCTGTAGTGAGCCAGCCTGTGATTCATCAGAACACGTTGCTATTTGGTGCATGGGACAAACATTTATATGCTCTTAATAAACAAACCGGCGAATTATTGTGGAAATGGAGTAATGGCTCATCGGTTATCAACTATTCGCCTGCTTCTTGCATACCGGTTGTAAAAGATGATGTGGTTTACGTGGTGGCACCGGACCGGTATCTCTCTGCCATCGACATTAACAACGGCTCAACTTTATGGCGTACCAAGGAAGCTACAGTAAGAGAATCCATAGGTATTTCTGAAAATGGTAAGTGGGTATATGGAAAAACGATGCAGGACACAGTCGTGGCTTTTCCAACCTCAAGAGAGGACCAAAAGGCTGCATGGAAAATGCATGTGTGTTACGGCTACGAACATGCACCTTCTATGCTGATAGAAAAAGAAAACAAATTATTTTTTGGAACAAGGAATGGTATAGTTTATTCAATTGATCCGACCAATCAAAAGATCAACTGGGCTTATAAGATCGATAACTCCATGGTGAACACCGTAAGAGTGATTGATGGCAAAAATATTCTTGCTGCCACGATGGATGGAAAGGTTTGCCTGCTCCAATCGGAATAACTACCTGCGACGGCGGAATTTGGAAACCAACCAGAAGATGATAATAAGAACGATAACAATGATGATTATCGCGGTATAAAATCCTGCCTGGAAAATATCTCCTACCAGTTCGCAAGAGCTAAATGTCATTGCCAGAACTAAAAGTGCCAAAGCTGTATACTGTTTCATGAGGCTGCTGTTTGCTATAGTAGATGCAAAAGCTTTGCCGGGGTTTTCTTTTCACGCAGACGGTAAGGAGTTTAAGATCGCTAAGCTTTGTGTTCTTTGCTTACTTATATTCTTTGCGTGAAATACTTCCACAGAGCACCGCAGAGATTAAATGAGAACCTCTGAGGTCCTCCGTTCTTCTCAGTGGCTCTTTGTGGGCTGATTTGCTGAATAGAATTCAGAGTGCTGAAGAGTGCGACGCAACAGTTGTTCCATAGTAGCACTTTGATGAATTCCAAAAAATTCTAATCTTCACCAAACTATGCTGGTAAAAACATTTGGAAGTGCTGTTTATGGAGTGGAAGCAATTACGATCACTGTTGAGGTAAACTGGATGGAAACAGGAGCTCATTACCTGATTGTCGGCCTGCCGGATAATGCTGTGAAGGAAAGCCTGCAAAGAGTAGAAAGTACCATTAAATCCATCAACTACAGCATGCCCAGAACAAGGATTGTTGTAAACCTTGCTCCTGCCGACATTAAAAAAAGCGGAACAGCTTTCGATCTGCCGATTGCGGTTGGGATATTAGCTGCAACCGAACAATTTGAAAATCGTGAGGCTATAGAACAATATGTAATTATGGGTGAACTAAGCCTTGATGGAGCTATTCGTCCTATTAAAGGCGCCTTGCCTATTGCCATCCAGGCCAGAAAGGAAGGGTTTAAAGGTTTAATTGTGCCAACTGCTAATGCCAAAGAGGCTGGTATGGTAAACAACCTGAAAGTATATGGCGTAGATCACATAAAAGAAGTGATTGAATTTTTCAATAGCGGCGAACAAAGCTTACAACCTACTTTAATAAATACCAGGGAAGAGTTCTTTAACTCGCAGTACGATTTTGAAATTGATTTTGTAGATGTAAAAGGTCAGGAAAATATTAAAAGAGCTTTGGAGATTGCTGCTGCAGGCGGGCATAATGCCATACTTATTGGTCCGCCCGGCGCCGGAAAGACCATGCTGGCAAAAAGATTACCTACCATTCTACCGCCGTTAAGTTTGCACGAAGCCCTGGAAACAACAAAGATCCATTCTGTGGCAGGCAAACTTCCCGAGAACTCAACACTTGTTTCAAAAAGGCCATTCCGGTCACCACATCATACAATTAGCGATGTAGCACTTGTAGGCGGAGGCGGATTGCCGCAACCTGGCGAAATTTCCTTGGCACATAACGGCGTTCTGTTTTTAGATGAGCTGCCTGAATTTAAACGCACCGTGCTTGAAGTGATGCGTCAGCCAATGGAAGAAAGAAGAGTAACGATATCAAGGGCTAAAGTGGCTGTGGACTTCCCTGCTTCTTTTATGTTGATCGCTTCGATGAATCCTTGTCCTTGCGGCTTTTATAATCACCCCGACAGAGAGTGTACCTGCCCTCCCGGCACCGTACAGAAATACCT
>Ga0164290_1000699_pt1 | contig 90519 bp, 85 predicted proteins | sample Micstemetagenome_FD_108782 | JGI IMG/M metagenome (GOLD analysis project Ga0164290, IMG submission 108782) | Contaminated culture microbial community from soil near Moab, Utah, USA - Microcoleus steenstrupii SON62 (Illumina Assembly) | ecosystem: Environmental > Terrestrial > Soil > Soil crust... | reverse complement strand
TTTTACAGTCATGCAACGCTGCAATCAAATGTGGCGTTGTATTTTTTTTACCCTTTTTAAACCGAAAGAATATGAGTGAGAGTACCATGTATGTTACCAAGGAGACATTTGAAAAAATGCGTGCAGAGCTACAGAAAATGAAATCGGTGGAACGTCCTGCTGCATCCCGGGCCATTGCTGAAGCCAGGGAGAAAGGCGACCTGAAAGAAAATGCGGAATATGATGCCGCCAAAGAGGCACAGGGAATGCTCGAAGCAAAGATTAAACAACTTGAAGGCGCTATTGCCAATGCCAAAATTGTGGATACCAGTGATATCGATACCAGTAAAGTAACCATACTTACCAAAGTAACCATCACCAATATTGCCACAAAAAAAACGGTAACCTATCAGATTGTCGGAGAAAAAGAAGCAGACCTGAAAGCAGGTAAAATTTCTGCCGGCTCACCCATCGGAAAAGGGCTTATGGGTAAAACAATTGGTGAAGTGGCAGAAGTGCAGGCACCCACTGGCGTTATTAAATTCAAGATTGAGGATATTACCATTTAACTTATACAACCCGGTACGATGAACGCCTGTTTATCACACCGGGTTATATTACCATCAGTATGACTATCTTCTCTAAAATTATTGCAGGTGAAATTCCATCTTATAAAATTGCAGAGAATGAGCATTTCTTTGCTTTTCTTGATATTTTTCCACTGGTAGAGGGGCATGTATTGGTAGTACCTAAAAATGAAACAGATCATTTATTCGACCTCTCGGATGAATACCTGTCTGAGATCCTTTTATTTTCCAGACCTATTGCCAAAGCCATTGAAAAAGCATTCCCCTGTAACCGTTGTGGCATTAGTGTAGTAGGTCTTGAAGTGCCACATGCGCATGTACACCTCATCCCTATTAATAGTGCGGATGATCTCAACTTCACAAGGAACAAGCTTACACTAAGCCCTGAAGAACTAAAAGCAGCCCAACAGAAAATTCTGGCGCAACTGTATTAGTGAGTAGTCAGTAGTGAGCAGTGAGTAATCTTTCCACTCACTACTGACTACTCACTACTCACTCTCGACAACCACTTTTCACTTATCTTTAGTCAAACAAACCCCTCCACATGCAAACCACTGCTCCCAAAAGGGTCATTAATGGCTGGGCCATGTACGACTGGGCCAATAGCGTGTACAACCTGGTGATTACATCTACCATTTTCCCTGCTTATTTTGAATCGGTAACGGGTGATGGTAATGATGCCACATCGAACGATACGGTTAGTTTATTTGGCCGCGAATTTGTTAATACCTCATTGTACAATTATGCACTGGCAGTGGCATTTATGATTGTAGCCGTCATGTCGCCCATGTTGTCATCTATAGCAGATTATAAAGGCAATAAAAAGAGTTTTCTTTTCTTTTTCTGTAGCATGGGTAGTATTGCGTGTACTGCCCTGTTTTTTTATAACAGTACTAACCTTGCTTATGGACTGGGCTGTATGATCATAGCCTGCGTTGGTTACTGGAGCAGTCTTGTGTTTTATAATTCTTTTCTTCCAGAAATTGCTGCCCCTGCCGATCAGGACCGTGTGAGTGCAAAGGGTTTTGCAATGGGTTATATTGGAAGCGTTATTCTCCAGATCATTTGTTTTGTTTTTGTATTGAAACCTGAACTCTTTGGTATTACCATCGGAAAAGCTTCACAGATTTCTTTTCTGCTGGTAGGTATCTGGTGGTGGGGTTTTGGTCAGCTGGCACTGAGCCGTTTGCCTAAAACAGTACCGGCTGGTAACCCTAACAGCAAGGGGAGCATTTTTACCAATGGTTATAAGGAATTGAATAAAGTATGGAAGCAGCTCAAACACCTCCCTGTACTGAAAAGATACCTGGCTGCATTTTTCTTTTACAATATGGGTGTACAAACCGTTATGCTGGCGGCAACATTATATGGTAAAAGTGAATTGAATATACCCACCACGAATCTCATCATTGCCATCCTGATTATTCAACTGGTAGCCATACCAGGTGCTTTTACCATTGCCAGGTTATCTGATAAACTGGGTAATTTCCGTGCACTCATGGTAACGGTTTCTTTATGGATTATACTTTGTATCATCGGTTATTTATTACCCAGGGATGGTATCAATGAATTTTATGCATTGGCAGTTCTGGTTGGCTTTGTTATGGGTGGTATTCAGTCGCTCAGCAGGAGCACCTATGCTAAGCTTATGCCTGAAACAAAAGACACTACTTCTTTCTTTAGTTTCTATGATGTAACAGAAAAGATAGCCATCGTAATTGGTATGTTTAGTTTTGGCTACATCAATGAATACACGGGATCTCAGCGAAACTCGGTACTCGCATTAGTTGTTTTCTTTGTAATCGGACTGATATTACTCACATTTGCATCGGCTACCAAACACAAACAGGGAAAAGTAGTATAAAGATGAAACTGTATTCAATCAATAGTGGATATTTTAAATTAGATGGTGGTGCTATGTTTGGCGTGGTACCAAAATCAATGTGGAACAAACTCAATCCGGCTGATGAAAACAACATGTGTTCCTGGGCCATGCGTTGTTTATTGGTGGAAGAAGGCAACAGACTGATATTGATTGATAACGGTATGGGTGATAAACAGGACGCCAAATTTTTTGGTCATTATTACCTGCATGGTAATGATACGCTTGATCAGTCATTGGCGCAATATGGCTTTAACAGGAACGATATTACCGATGTTTTTCTCACCCATCTTCACTTCGATCATTGCGGGGGCAGTATCAAACGGGAGGGAGATAAACTGGTTACCGCATTTCCAAATGCAACTTACTGGAGTAATGAAAAACACTGGAACTGGGCCATTAAACCCAATGACAGGGAAAAAGCCTCCTTTTTAAAGGAAAATATATTACCCATACAGGAAAGCGGTCAGCTAAAGTTGATTGATACACCCGTTTCAGGTTTTACCGGCGATGGCCGACTCGAAACAGCGGCTTTTATGGATGGTTTTTCCATTCGTTTTGTGAATGGACATACAGAAAAAATGATGCTCCCACAAGTGCAATATAAAGGGCATACTTTGGTGTATATGGCTGATTTACTGCCTTCTGCAGCACATCTGCCTATTCCTTATGTGATGGCTTATGATATGTTTCCGCTTACTACACTACAAGAGAAAAAGAATTTCCTACAAGAAGCCGTAGATAATAACTACATCCTCTATTTCGAGCACGATCATTTACATGAATGCTGTAGTCTGCAGCAGACGGAGAAAGGTGTTAGAGTTGCAGAAACATTCGCACTTTCCGCCTTGTAATATTCTAGTGAATTGTAGTATTTCACCTATTTTTTGACGACAAAAAAACAGTGAAAACACGGCTTAAAATCGGTGTTTTTCAGGCTGTTACTCCCGTAGCTTCATATTAAGTTTACAATGAAATTTTAGCTTTAACACGCTATTTTAAAATCCAATGTCCAAAAACCAGGTAACTGGATGTCCGAATTGCGGGTGTCGGATATCCTTCAGGCAGTTTATTCTGCTCAACAATTTTTCCGCCATCAACTGCGATACCTGCAATGCCAGGATAGAAATATCCAATAGAAATGGCAATGCAGTTATCGCAGCTGTATCAGGACTTATCTCAGCAGCTACAGTTGTGTTTGCTGCTTATGCAGGTAAACAGTATTTCAATTCATTTTTATTGGGTCTGTCGGCTGGTATTTTTCTTGCCACCATTTTTGTACTGATTATCTGCAGGGTATTGTACAAACGATCACAATTGTACAGAAGCATACACAGCAGACCGATCCATTATACTGAAAGTGCAGTAGTTTAACGATTGAAACTGATCATGGAACTTAATGGATAACGCAGGTTGCGGTATTGCATCATATCTACTTTTACACTTCCTACCACAATCGGACTTTCAATACGAAGCGGAATATGATTGGGGTCATCGCTTACCCATACCGTCATTTTCTCACCTCCCTCAAATAAAGTGCCCTTTACCAGTAAAGGTTTGAACTTGATGGCACGAAATTTTCCATACTTGGTTTTGATGGTTTCCTTACCCATGTATTTGATATAAAGATTGTATACCTCATTATCAAGAAACATGGCAAATGGAATTTTATCTTCCGGTTTGTATTTGTTGAAATCGATATTACGGGCATAATAAATGGAACTCAGTACGTCCTGAATACAACCAGGCACTTTATACACTCCTTCTGTTGTAACAGCTGTATTTGTTTCCTGGTTGAACGTAATATTTTCAAATTTTTTATATCCGCCTTCTTCAATATTCCTAATGAATTTCAGTGGTTGAAGATTGGTAGTGTCAATATAGGTCTCATAGCGGTCGCGCACTTTGAAAATCCAGTCATAACTCGGGTTTGAACTTCCTTTACCCACTACATGGTAGGCAATACGGTTATTCATTTTATCGAGTGATACGGAAAAATTAGCGCTGCCTGCATTCACGTATAAGCCTATGACTGAATAAAATACGTTAAATGAAATGCTTTCCCCTTCCTCAAATGCTTTGTTGCGGATGCCACAAAATTCATCTCCGGCCGATAAGGGCTGTAAGCCAATGATCCATGCGGTTAATAAAAAAAACTTCTTCATGCTTGCCTGTCTATTTATTGTTGCTGAACAAACGTATGCCCAGTAAAAAAACACTTCCTGCAATAGCCGGAATAATCAGGTTGATAATCCAGATACTTCCGGTGGTTGCAATGATGCCTAAGAGGTTGGTACTAAGTAAACCAAATAACAGCAAACTCACTTCCCCCCTGATACCCAGTTCTGCCAATGTAATGCTCGGTACAATCGATAAAACCAGTAACATTACTGCTACCAGTGATGCTGTATCTATTATACCGATTCCAACTTCAAATACCTGCATCATTAGTACATATTGCACTATAAATACAACGTACCGGAGCAAAGAAAGAAGTAAAATTTTTGTTAAGAACCGCCAGTCTAACTTCTCCATATGCTCCACTACAAACCGGTACCGGGCCACTAAAGGTATTTTTTCGAGTAGCCTGATCAGCCACGACAGCCTATAATACATTAGGATAAGCAAAATCGTGCCAAAACAAAGAATACTCATGAGACCCGTTAACCAGAACATAGACAATCCTTCGAGGTGGTGGGTTGCATCGATAATAAAAATCCGCATATACAACATGCCACACAATCCCATCACAAAGTTTACGATGATAAGACTCATACTTCCTGCCATGGAAATAGCCATCCCTTTTAAACGATGTCCTTCATCGAGGTACAGTGACCGGGCAGCTGATTCACCCAAACGATTGATGCTATTGAATACCAGTGCATGCCCTGAAAGGGTTGCCTTCATGGCCTTCCAGAAGGATACTTTCTGTACAGTGCTAACCAGTACTTTCCATTTGAATGCCTCAATACCAAAATTGGCCCCAAGTAAAAGAACAGCTAGTATAAATTTCCATGATTGAGGGCCATTTACGGATGCCTGGATCATCTGCCAGGACTGCTGCAGGTTATCCTGTGTTCGTATCTGCCTGTAAATGGAATAGCCTAACCATATAAATAGAAGAGGCCCCAGGAAATAGTTGAGAAATATTTTTAAACCTTTGTTCAGAAGCCGAAAATTTTATTCATCACAAAGAACGGGGAAATGTGGCAGAATGCAGTTAGCAGAAAGCCCATCGCCAATAGGGAATAGCAAATTGTTACAATTTCAATACAGTTTTAACATGAACCATTCGCCATTCGCTATCTGCCACAAACTATCTGCTTTCTTCCGTATTTTCACCCGTGAATGGCTAAAGATGAAATTATACTAGGGATTGATCCGGGTACCCAACTGATGGGCTATGCTTTGTTACGTATCCATAAGGGTCAGCCACAGGTATTACTGATGGATGTTTTAAAGCTAACAGCCCAGAAAGATATTTATGCCCGACTGGAAACCATTCATACCCGTGTTTGCGAGTTGATTAAGCTGTACAAACCGTCCACATTTGCCATTGAAGCCCCCTTCTTTGGAAAGAATGTACAGAGTATGCTGAAATTGGGAAGGGCACAGGGTGTTGCTATTGCAGCTGCAATGCAGGCTGGTTTAACGGTTACCGAATACTCTCCCAAAAAAGTAAAACAATCCATCACCGGAAATGGGAATGCCGATAAAGACCAGGTATGGAAAATGCTGCAGCGTATTTTACAGATAGAAGAAAAACCACAATATTTTGATGCTACCGATGCACTGGCAGTAGCATTATGTCATCATTACCAGTCATCATCGCCATTGGCAACAGCAGGTAAAGGACTAAAAGGATGGCAAGCATTTATTGCAAAAAATCCGGGAAGAGTGAAGAAGATTTGAAGATGGCAGATGGCAGATGGCAGATGGCAGATGGCAGATGGCAGATGGCAGATATAAAATCGGAAATGCAAGATAGCGCTTTGTTTCATGCAAATCTGCAATCCGACATCTGACATAAAATCAACAAATCAAACATCAGAAAATCAAACATTATTTCAGGTATCCTGTCAACACCAGCAATAGTAAGATGGCTCCTCCAATTACCCTGTACCAGCCAAATAATTTGAATCCATGTTTTTGAAGAAAGCCGATAAAAAATTTAATGGCGAGCATGGCTACAATAAATGCTACCACATTACCCACTGCCAATGCAATCAGGTTGTTGGTATTGGTTAACATTTCCGGGTTTTCTTTCCAGGCCTTAAGTAATTTATAACCCGTGGCCGCAGCCATGGTAGGTACAGCAAGGAAAAATGAAAATTCGGCAGCCAAACCCCTGTTTAGTTTCTGCTGCATACCACCAATAATACTCGCTGCACTTCTGCTCACACCTGGAATCATGGCCACACATTGCCATACGCCAATCATAAAAGCACGAACAAAACCAATTTCTTCTTCTTTGTCGACAACAGGCTGCTGAAACAGTTTATCAATAAATAATAAAACCACACCACCGGCTAACATAGTGATGGCTACCGTTAGTGGGCTCTCCAATAAATCATCAATCTTATCAGAAAATAAAGCCCCTAATGCGAGTGCCGGGATAACGGCTATCAATAACTTGAAATAAAAACGCCAGCGGTTAAGTGGAAAAAATTTCTTTCGGTACAATACCACTACCGATAAAATGGCACCCAGCTGAATCGCCACTTCAAACAACTTGGTAAAATCGTCTTTGGCAATACCTAAAAAAGAACTGGCAATAATCATATGCCCGGTAGAAGAGATGGGAAGAAATTCTGTTAATCCTTCTACAATGGCAATTATGATGGCGTCGAATATAGACATGGGGTGTCAATTGTGAATGGTCAATGGTCAATGGTCAATTGAAAGTGCATAGCTTTTGTAGTAAGAATAAATATCGCAGAATTAAATACGCATTATTCACTATTCACAATTGACCATTCACCACTACTTACTCTTTTTAAAGATGGCATAAATCTCTACGACCAATCCGAGTATAATCAGAATAGGAGCAATGGTAATACGTGTAGTGCCGTATACTTCTTTATAATCAAACACATTAGGGTCGTTGCTTTTGCCGCCACTCATCAGGAAAAAACCGAGGGCAATAATTACCCCGCCGATCAGCATCCACTTATAATTTTCTTTGGTAAAAAGAGGAGCCGCTGTATTTTTTGTTTCACTCATTGGAGTTGGTTTTTAGTTGTTTTATTGTGAATGGTCAATTGTGAATGGTCAATGTTAGCATTTTTTCAATTCACTATTGACTATTGACAATTGACATTTCACGATTAATAAAGGTCATCTAATTTCATCTTCAGGTACTTCAATACACTTCTATGGGTGCTATATACAGAAATACCTACACCCAGTATAATCAATCCACCAAAAAGAATAAAAGTAAGTTTCCAGTCGCGAATGGCTTTCAGTTGTGGGAACTGGCTCTCGGCCCAGCTGATAATACTGAACAATAACACAATAGCAATACCAGCACTGATCAGTCCATTAATAACAGCCCTGATATTCAATGGCCGTGCAATAAAACTACGGGTAGCACCCACCATCTGCATCGTCTTGATGAGGAAACGGTTACTGAACATGGCGAGGCGAATGGTATTATCGATACTGACAATTACAATCAAACAAAGAATAATGGCAATCACCAGGAAAATCAGTCCAATTTTGGCGGCGCGTTCATTCAGGTTACCTACCAGCGTCTGCGGATATTGAATATCAGTAATCTGGTTACCATATTTACCCAATAACTCCGTAGAAATACGAACAAGACTGTCTTTGTTCACATAATTGGCCTTTGCATAAAAATCAATACTCTCCGGCAGCGGATTCATATCGAGAATCTTGGCCCAGTCTTCATTATTTTCGCGGTTCCATATTTCCTGAGCCATTTTCTTGTCTACATAAGTCACCGTTTTGGTATAGGGACGGCCGGCAATATATTGTTGAATCTGTCCGATGGTATCCTTATTCAGGGTACGGAGATAGGCGCTGATGCGGATGTCTTCCTTAAACGCATTACCCACCGAATTAATATTCAGGAAAAACCATCCCATGATACCCATAATCAGCAATACAAGACCCACTCCGATGATGGAATAGATATAATTGGGTTTGCTACGTTTTAAAGAAGATTTTGCGCTGTCTGCCATACTTACCAGTTTTTCCTTCCCCCTTCTCCATTCATGGAGAAGGGCAGGGGATGAGGAAGCAAATGTAGGGTTTTGACGCCTAAAGACTTACATTTGCAGCCACTCTAACGATCATTTTGCCATTGAAAATAGGGCAATCCCGGGTTAAAAATATGTTAGGATTGCAGGCGGCCGGTGAAAAGCACTGTTCATACAGTTTTTTCCTTCCTTGCTGCCCCTTCAATAACGGCTAAACAGTATCAAAAATTATATAGAACAGGATCAAAATATGGAATACAATTTCACGGCTATTGAACCTAAGTGGCAAAACAAATGGAAAGATGATGGCATTTACAAGGTAAACATCGATCCATCAAAACCCAAGTACTATGTATTAGACATGTTTCCGTACCCCAGTGGCGCAGGATTACATGTGGGACATCCCTTAGGTTATATAGCCTCTGATATTGTAAGCCGTTTTAAAAGATTGAAAGGATTTAATGTATTACACCCTATGGGTTTCGATGCATTCGGATTACCCGCCGAACAATATGCCATTGAACATGGTATTCATCCCAAGAAAAGTACGGAAACCAATATCAGTAATTTTATCGGGCAACTAACAAAAATTGGCTTTTGCTACGACTGGGACCGCGAAGTGCGCACCTGTGAACCTGCTTACTACAAATGGACACAATGGATTTTTCTCCAGCTCTTTAATAGTTTTTATAACCGTCAACAACAAAAAGCGTTACCTATTACAGAACTGATCAAAGCATTTGAAACAAACGGAAATGCAGATCATATTTGTCCGGGCGATAACAGCATTCATTTTACCGCCGCTGAATGGAAAGCCTATACCGAAAAAGAGCAGCAGGATATTTTAATGCATTATCGTCTTGCTTTCTGTGGTTACGGAGAAGTGAACTGGTGTGAAGCATTGGGAACCGTATTAGCCAATGATGAAGTGGTAAATGGTGTGAGTGAGCGTGGCGGACATCCTGTGGTAAAAAAGAAATTACGTCAGTGGTACCTGCGTATCACCGAATATGCTGATCGTTTACTAACAGGCCTCGACACCATCGAGTTCAGTGAGGCCATGAAAGAAATGCAAACGAATTGGATCGGTAAGTCATCGGGAGCTGAGATAAGCTTTGAGCTGCGGGCTATGAGCCATGAGCAAAATGTGGGCTCACAGCTCACAGCCCACAGCTCACAGCTTCTCGTTTACACCACCCGCCCCGATACCATTTTCGGGGTAGATTTTATGGTAGTGGCACCCGAACATGAGCTGATTGAAAAAATTACTACACCTGAACAGAAAGAAGCGGTGGAAGCTTATATCGCTTATGTTAAAAGCAGGAGCGACCGTGAGCGGCAGGCAGAGAAAAAAATTACAGGTTGTTTTACAGGTGCCTATGCCATCAATCCGTTTGATGGAAGGGAAATTCCGGTATGGATATCAGAATATGTACTGGCAGGTTATGGAACAGGTGCTATTATGGCCGTACCATGCGGTGATGACCGTGATTTTAAATTTGCGCAACATTTTAATATTCCGGTTACGAATATTATCGGTGATGCATTTGATGGAAAAGAAGCCAACCCAACCAAAGATGCCATACTGAGTAATAGTGGTTTCCTGAATGGTTTGAAAATGCGTGATGCGATAGAAATAGTGATCGATAAACTGGAGGAAATGGGTATCGGCAAACGCAAAGTGAATTATAAAATGCGTGATGCCGCTTTCAGTCGACAGCGTTATTGGGGAGAGCCTTTCCCGATTGTCTGGAAAGATGGAATCGCTTATCCACTCGATGAATCACAATTGCCATTGGAATTACCCAATGTAGAATCGTATAGTCCCGGACCGGAAGGCGAAGGCCCTTTAGCGAATATTCCTGAATGGACCAACCAGTTTGGTGACAAAGGAATTTTAGAGACCAATACCATGCCCGGTTATGCCGGCAGCAGTTGGTATTTCCTTCGTTATATGGATCCCAATAACGAGAAAAATTTTTGCGACCGAACCATCAGCGATTACTGGAACCAGGTAGACTTATACATCGGTGGAACAGAACATGCAGTAGGACATTTATTGTACAGCCGTATGTGGACCAAAGCCTTGTATGATCTTGGCCATATAGGTTTTGATGAACCGTTCAGAAAATTGCTGAATCAGGGGATGATACAGGGGAGTAGTAGGTTTGTGTATCGGGTTGTGTTTGATAGCGTAGAAGGGAATTTCGATATAAATAATTTGCCTCCTATTTTAATAAGTAAAAGTATTTATGACTTAGTTATACTGGATGATTTGAATGAAATCGAAAAGTTAAATGAAGCAGTTTCCTTTATTGTTAAACAACAATTTTTAAATAGCGCTCAATCATTCAAATTGAGATATAAGCTAGTGACTGAATCTCATGTAGATGTGAATATTGTTGACGGAAATGTTCTCAATATAAATTTGTTTAGAAATAAATGGAAGTTTCCTGAGTATGAGAAAACGATATTTATTGGAGAGGAATATAATTTGTCATTTCCTGGTTTTTTTCAAGGAACTAGTGAACCAATTGTTTATGTATGTGGGTCTGAAGTTGAGAAGATGAGTAAATCGAAGTACAACACGGTAAACCCTGATACATTGGTTGAAAAATTTGGTGCCGATACTTTCCGCATGTATGAAATGTTCCTTGGTCCGGTAGACCAGAGCAAACCCTGGGATACCAAGGGTATTGAAGGGGTACACCGTTTCCTGAAAAAATTATGGCGCCTGTTTTTTGATGAAACAAAAGGTAAAATCTGGACCGATGCAGCTCCTACACCGGAAGAATTAAAAGTCTTACACCGTACCATCAAAAAAATTGAAGACGATACGGAACGTTATAGTTTCAACACAGCCGTAAGTGGTTTTATGATCTGTGTGAACGAACTGAGCGACCTGAAATGTCATAAAAAAGAAATACTCGAAGCACTGTTGATACTCATTACACCCTATGCCCCGCATATTGCCGAAGAACTCTGGCAGCAGTTGGGTAACAGTGGTTCTGTGCTGGATGCATCTTATCCTGTATTCAATGCAGCATATGTAACAGAGAGCAGCAAGGAATACCCTATCAGCATCAATGGTAAAATGAGAACCAATATGACCATTGCCTTAGATGCTACAGAAGAACAGGTAAAAGAAATGGTACTCGCCAATGAACTGGTGCAGAAATGGATGGAAGGAAAGCCGTTGAAGAAATTGATTTTTGTGAAAGGGAAGATGATAAATGTTGTAGTATAGTAATTAAGGGTGATTTTAAATCACTCTTAATTTTTTTCCATAATCAGTTCTAATACATCTCCTCCATCAGGTTCAGTAAGTGTTAAATATAAAAGCCGGTTTTTTATCATAGCCGGTACTTCATCTGTTTTGTTCAACCCGAGACTGTTTTTTGATGTAATCTTTATTTTATTGACAGATTTTGTGTAACAATAATTCAATTGCTCTGCAGGACTACCCTCCGATACAACCATGGATAGCATATTGTCATTTTTGAAATTAAATTCAAATGAGCTGTATGACATTTTTTGTAAAGCAAGGAATCGTTTTTTACCAGCATCAGTAGGGTAGGCTTTTGCCATTTCAGCTGTAATATGAGCCGAGTCTGTTTTGAAGTTGATATAATTGTATTTATTTTTTATGGCAACAACTTTCCATTTGCCGATCAGGGTATTGTCGCACTGACTGAATACAGCTTTGCTTAATGGCAGACAGATCAACAGTAATAGTAAATATCTCATTCCTTCTTTCAATTGATATAAATATAGGGAAAAAATAAAAATATGAATGCCGTCCATTCTATTAACCACTGATCACAACTCCTGTTTATATCCTCCCTTATCTTAATTATCTTGTACATCCAAAAACCTACCACATGAAAAGGATATTGTCCTGTGTACTCGCATGTTTATGCCTGGGTACCGCACAATCACAAAACAATCAACCTTATTTTCTATCAAACCCGGCCATCAGTCCAGATGGCGAAACCGTTGTATTTGCTTTTGAAGGCGATCTCTGGAAAGCAGCTGTTAAAGACGGTCGCGCCACCCGATTAACCGCTATGCAAGGTTATGAAACAAGTCCGCGTATATCGCCCGATGGCCAATGGTTGGCTTTTAGCAGCCGGCAATTGGGTAATGCAGATGTGTATGTGATGCCTTTGGCAGGAGGAGAAATTAAACAGCTTACTTTTCATAGTGCTGCCGATGAAGTAAACAACTGGAGCTGGGATAGTAAGAAAATCTATTTCACGTCCAGCAGGATGGGACAGATTTCTGGTTTCACCGTAGGCATTAATGGCGGAACAGCACAACGCTTATTTGGCGATCATTTCTTTTTACTGGATCATGGATTGGCAGAACATCCATCTGGCGATATCTATTTTAATGATACCTGGGAAAGCACCAGTCAGATTGCACGTAAACGTTACAAAGGCCCCTTCAATCCCGATATTCAATCTTATAATATTGCCAGTAAACAATATAAAAAACATACCGATTGGGAAGGAAAAGATTTTGGAACAACCATCGATAAAAATGGCAAGCTCTATTTTATCTCAGATGAGGCCAATGGAGAATACAATCTCTACACCTTAGACAATGGAAAGAAAACCGGACTTACCCGCTTCAATACCTCCATCAAAGCTCCATTGGTGAGTGCAACTGGTAATAAAGTAGTGTTTGAAAAAGACTATCAGTTATGGTTGTATGATGTGGCTGCTAAAAGAACAGAGAAATTAAATATCAGCCTGAACAGGAATTATATATTACCTGCTGAAAAGGATTATAATGTTCGTGGAGAAATCACCAATCTCGATGTGTCGCCCGATGGTAAAAAGATAGCATTCTCTTCCAGGGGTGAAATTTTTGTGAGTGATGTAGACGGAAAATTTATACAGCAGATCAATAAAGGCAATACCGAAAGAGCGAAAGAAGTAAAGTGGATGAGTGATAATAAAACCATTCTCTTTAACCAGACGGTGGATGGTTACCTGAACTGGTTCACAGTGGCAGCCGATGGTACAGCACCCATAAAACAAATTACAAAAGACAGCAAGAACAATCGTTCAGCTGTATTGAATAAAACACGTACCAAAATGGTATACCTGAGTGGACGTGATGAAGTGCGCCTGCTTGATCTGAAAAGCTGGGAGAATAAGACGCTTGTAAAGGATGAAATATGGGCCATACAGAATTCTGATCCCGGATTCTCTCCTAATGATGAATATGTGTATTTCACAGCCATCAGAAATTTTGAGCAGGATATTTTTATTCATCACTTGAAAGACAATAGAACTATTAATCTTACTAATACCGGTGTAACGGAATCAAGTCCGGTATGGAGTCCAGACAGCAGGTATATTTACTTTATATCGGCTCGTACCAGACCATCATACCCTTTTGGTATGCAGAACCCACGCATTTATCGTATGTCACTGGAAAAAATAGATGCACCTTATCGCAGCGATAAATATGAGGCATTGTTTAAAACGGAAAAGAAAGACACGACAAAAAAAGAACCAGCACCCATAAAGATTGATGCAGCAAAAATCATGGACAGGTTGGAACAGGTAGGTCCCAATTTCGGTTCACAGTTTTTGTTGAATGTGTTGCAAAAAGGAGAAAAGACGATTGTATTATATGTGAGTAATCATGCAGAAGGTCGTGCGGCTTTATGGAAAACGACCCTGGAGCCTTTTGAAGCACCAAAAACTGAACGTATCAATGGGGCAGATGCGTCAAGTGTAGAGTATGCAGAAGGTGGTGATAAAACAATGCTGCTGATTAATGGCTCCGTATTCAAACTGAACCTTGATGCCAGTAAAGTTGATCCTGTTACGATTTCGCAGGTATTCAGGAGAAACCTGTCTGCCGAATTCGCACAGGTTTTTCAGGAAACATGGGCACATGTAAATGAAAATTTCTATGATGAAAAATTTCATGGCATCGACTGGCTGGCTACCCGCAAACGTTATGAAGCATTTGTTCCTTTTATCAACAACCGTGGCGATCTGAGAACTTTGCTGGCCGATTTACTGGGAGAACTCAACTCATCACACCAGGGTTTCAATTCATTTGGTGATGAGGAGAATGTGCAGCTTTCGAACAGAACAATGGAAACAGGCATCATTTTCGAAAATAATGATCCCTACAAAGTTAAATATGTAGTGGCCGGATCCAACGCAGATAGGTCTTCTATAGATGTGCGTCCGGGTGATATTTTGCAGAAAGTGAATGACGAAACTGTTGATACTAAAATAGACCGTAGTTATTATTTCAGTAAACCATCATTAGATGGAGAACTTACATTAACATTCAACCGTGGCGGACAAACTGTTACCACCAAGATTCATCCGCAGGCATCTTTATTTGCCAATCTTTCACAGGAGTGGAGTGATATTAACCAGAAAAGAGTAGATGAAAAAACCAATAACCGTGTGGCTTATCATAATATGAAAGACATGGGTGGTGGTGAACTCGAAAAATTCCTGATCGATATGACACAGGATTTTTACCAGAAAGATGCACTGATCCTCGATCTGCGTTATAATACCGGTGGTAATGTACACGATGAAGTGTTGAAATTCCTGAGTCAGCGTGCTTACCTGCTGTGGAAATACCGTGAAGGGAAACTCACACCTCAATCGAATTTTGCACCTGCCGATAAACCAATTGTATTACTGATCAATGAGCAGTCATTGAGTGATGCAGAAATGACTTCACAAGGTTTCAAAGCATTGAAGCTGGGTACCATTATTGGGATGCCTACTTACAGATGGATCATCTTCACCAGTGGTACAGGTTTGGTAGACGGTTCTTTTGTGCGTCTGCCAAGCTGGGGTTGTTATTCATTGGATGGAAAGGATCTGGAAATTACAGGTGTAGAGCCTGATATTAAAATACCAATGAACTTTGAAGATCGCATCAATGGCCGAGATCCACAGCTGGATAAGGCAATTGAAGAGATCATGAAAAAATTGAAGAAATAATTTCAGCGTATCTTGTAATCTGTGAATCTGTGGCTAAGAATTTAGCCACAGATTCACAGATTTTTTTGTTTAAATAGTATTTCATGTTTCACCCGATTGTTCCCTTTGATATTACCACAGATTATTTGTATCAACTTGACCTCACAGCTCATAACACGGAAGTAACAGATGTATTGGTAAATGACACACAGCTATTTGCTGCCTATATTGATCATTGTCTTGCTCATGCAGGAGCCCGTTATGCTATTGGAGGATATGATGAGCACCGAACTGTTTATAGCAGAAGCAAAGTATTTGATGGTGCCGACGAACCACGCCGATTGCATTTAGGAACGGATATCTGGGGTTCCGCGGGAACACCTGTATTTGCTCCCATGGAAGCTACGGTTCATAGTTTCGGTTTTCACGAAACCTACGGTGACTATGGTGCGGTAATTATTCTGCAACACCAGCTCAATGGTGAACTCATACACAGTTTGTATGGTCATCTTTCACTGGGAGACCTGGATGGCTTGTATGAAGGAAAGCCTGTTGCCGCAGGTGAGCAGATTGCTCATTTTGGTATGCCGGAAGAAAATGGTCACTGGCCGCCACACCTGCACTTTCAACTGATTAAAGATATGCAGGGTATGAAAGGAGATTATCCTGGTGTATGTAAATTCAGTGAAAGAGATAATTACCTCGCCAATTGCCCCAACCCTGATTTTATCTTACAGTATACTTTCAAAGTATAAACCTTGTTCTGTGAGCTTCTGTGTCTTCAGTGGCATTATTAATTGCCACTGAAGACACAGAAGCTCACAGAAAGGGTTAGTCGAATTTTTTGATTTCATCAGAAGGAATGAGGTGAAAGCCGTCTGAGTATTGGTGAGCAGCATCCTGCATGGCTTTGGCAATGGCCAATGCCGAAACTGGCTGGTATTTCTTTAAAGGCCCGATTAATAAGGGTGCTATGATTCGGGTAAGCATCATGGCTATTTTTTCTCCAACTCTTCTTTCCGAACGTTCACCTATAATTAATGAGGGTCTGAAAATGCAGGTGCAGGGGTATTGTAATATAGAAATCGCTTTTTCAACCTGTCCTTTTGTTTTGCTATAAAAAATGGAAGATGCTTCATCTGCTCCAACAGCACTGATCAATAAAAATCTTTTGGATCCTGCATTTCTTTGCAGTTCTGCTACTTTCTGCGGATAAATAAGATCAACCTGTCTGAATGCCTGCTGACTACCCGCTTTTTTGATGGTGGTGCCTAAGCAGCAGAACACATCATCGGCCTGAACAGCTGTATCTAATCGCTCATAATCAACTACCTGTTGTTGTAATTTGGGATGACTTATTTCAAGCGGTTTTCTCACGTAAATAATAATAAGTCGATATAAGGGATCTGCCAATAATACCTGCAACAGTTCCTTCCCCGTTAAACCACTGGCTCCTATAATCAATGCAGTTCTTTGTTCCATGGCATGCTTTTACCAAATCTACGGATATTAGTGAATGGTCAATGGTCAATCGTGAATATTGAATGTTTATGTTGTTTGTTTTGTCTCACAATGAATAAGTATCATATTATTCACCATTGACCATTGACAATTCACCATAAAATATTTAGTAATTTCGTTCCATGTCAAATCCCAACCTCAACAGAGACCCAATGAACCTGAATGCAGCGGAGAAAGAGTTTGAGAATGCCATTCGTCCGGCAGAGATCAACGATTTTTCTGGTCAGCCTCAGTTAATTGAGAACCTTGTCATTTTTATCAAAGCTGCTAAACTGAGGGGTGAGGCATTGGATCATATTTTATTTCATGGCCCTCCGGGTTTGGGTAAAACAACATTAAGCAGGATTGTAGCCAATGAGTTGGGTGTAAACATCAAAGAAACATCCGGACCTGTTATCGAGAAACCCGGTGATCTGGCTGGCTTACTGACCAACCTGCAACCCAATGATGTATTGTTTATTGATGAGATACACCGTTTAAGTACGGTAGTAGAAGAATACCTCTATGCAGCCATGGAAGATTTCAGAATCGACATCATGATCGACTCAGGGCCCAATGCCAGAAGTGTGCAGATCAACCTCAACCCTTTTACATTGGTAGGAGCCACAACACGCAGTGGATTATTGACAGCTCCTTTATTATCACGTTTCGGTATCAAATCCAGGCTCGAATACTACCAGGCAGAAACACTCCAGAAAATTATTGAGCGAAGTGCCGCTATTCTGAATACCTCCATTAAAACAGATGCTTCATTTGAAATAGCCCGCAGAAGCAGGGGAACACCTCGTATTGCCAACGGACTTCTGCGAAGGGTACGCGATTTTGCCCAGGTATTAAATGATGGAACGATAGATATTGGAATCACCCAACACGCACTTAAAGCATTGAATGTAGATGAACATGGTCTTGATGAAATGGATAACCGTATACTGTTGGCGATTATCGATAAGTTCAAGGGCGGGCCTGTAGGGCTCACTACCATTGCTACAGCTGTAGGAGAGGAAGCGGGCACACTGGAAGAAGTATATGAGCCATTTTTAATTCAGGAAGGATTTTTGCAAAGAACACCGAGAGGAAGAGAAGCGACTGCAAAAGCATATGCACATCTAAATCGTAGCTTCAAGCAGACAGGGAATCAATCAGATTTGTTTGCATAAATAAGTAAGCCACAGATTCACAGATTAGTATTACTTCATCTGTGAATCTGTGGCTTACTATTATACTACTTTCAGACTAAGGAGCGACTAATCTGAACCCATTTCCATGAATATTCACGATCTCAATATTCGTATCTTCTTTCAGGTATTTGCGTAGTTTGGCAATATACACATCCATACTTCTTCCGTTGAAATAGGTATCGCTGCCCCATATTTTTTTGAGTGCACGTTCACGGGGTAATAAATCGTTTTTATGCTCGGCCAGCATTTTCAGTAATTCATTCTCTTTGGGAGAAAGAGTCTGTGTACTGTCGCCATTTTTCAATTCACGTAATTTGGGATTGAAATGGTATTTACCCAGATCGAATTCAATATTATCATTACCCTTGTTTTCTTCCTCATTACGTTTCAGGATAACCCTTATTTTTAGTAAGAGCACTTCACTGTCGAAGGGTTTTGTAATATAATCATCGGCACCCAGCTTGTAACCCTGGATAATATCTTCTTTCATGGTTTTAGCACTCAGGAAAAACAGGGGTATATCAGGATCTACATCACGAATTTCTTCCGCGAGTGTAAAGCCATCCATATTGGGCATCATGACATCGAGCAGGCAGATATCATATTTTTCACGTTGAAATGCGGCAAGTCCTAAACGGCCATCGCGCTCCAGTGTTACTTCGTAATCGTTCAATTCCAGATAGTTCTTTAATACCATACCAAGGTTGGTATCGTCTTCGAACAAGAGTATCTTATATTTTTTCTTGTCTTCCATGGTTCTAAATTTATGTGAAATAAAGATAATTCACTCCGACTTATCATCCTACTGCCTGCAATCTTTTGTTAAAAGCGCAAATTGATGCAGCTAAATGAGTCGAAGGTCAATACTTAGACGTACTTAACGTTGTTTTTGGAAACGTTTATCTGTTAAGGTTTTCAAAAAAGCAAGGAGATCTGTTTTCTCCTGTTTACTCAACCCGATGGGTACACCCATGGTTGAATCCATGTTTTGCGGACTTAACACAAATGCACCGGGGTTATTATAGTAGTCAATTACTTCTTCGAGTGTCTGAAACATGCCATTGTGCATATAGGGTGCTGTCAATGCAATATTTCTCAATCCAGGTGTTTTGAATTTGCCCAGGTCTTCTTTTTTGCGGGTGATAAGGTAACGGCCTGAATCGTTGAGTGCATGACCGTCGAAAAGCCCAATATTCTTAAACTGATCATCTGTAAAATCGGGCCCACGATGGCAATCGAAACACCTGGTTCTTTCACTGATAAACAGTTTTCTTCCCCTTTCTTCGGATGCAGTAAAGGCTACAATATCGTCCATATAAGCATCGAACCGGCTGCTATCTGTTTCCAGCGTGCGTTCAAATGCGGCAAATGCAGCACCCAGGTTATTACTGTTGGGCAATGTTTTAAAGATCCGTAAAAAAAGTTTTCGGTATTCAGTATCTGCATTCAGCCGGGCTACTGCTTCCTTAATGGGTAAACCCATTTCATCGGGATGGGCAATGGGCATGAGTGCCTGTTGCTCTAATGACCTGGCGCGACCATCCCAGAAAAAGTAAGGACGGTTCTTCATATTCAGTACTGAAGGTGTATTCCTGGTGGTAGACCTTCCTTCTATTCCTTTACTGAAGGCGAGGGTATCTGAAAAACCATATTCCGGTATATGACAACTGGCACAACTGATGCTGCGGTCTTTTGATAAGATTTTATCGTTGAATAATTTTTTCCCCAGTGCGGCTTTTGTATTGATGGGGGCTGGGGCTGTATACGAAGAAATCAGTAGCCCGCTCATAGCGAACAAGATAAGGGCGGCCATTGTTTTCTTCATAGAGCAAAAATACTGAAAGGGATGATTTGTTTTTTTCTGTTTTATTTTTGCGGCTCATAAACCGGATAAATTACCAGCTTATGTTACTTACATCAGATAACAGGCTTAAAAAACTCATTGTTATTGGAGACAGGGTGTTGATACGCCCGTCTAAACAGGATGAACAAACAGCCAGTGGTTTATACCTGCCACCCGGCGTGCAGGAAAAGGAGAAAGTACAGCAGGGTTATATTATTAAAACCGGACCCGGCTATGCCATACCCATGCCTGTAGAAGAAGAATCCTGGAAAACAGAAGAGGAGCAGGTAAAATATGTACCCCTGCAGGCACGTGAAGGCGATCTGGCTATTTTCTTGGTAAGTGGCGCCACAGAAGTCATGTATGAGAAAGAGAAATATTTTATCGTACCCCAAAGTGCCATTCTTTTACTGGAAAGAGAAGAGGAGTTATAGGGAGCAAATGGCTTATAGCTCATAGCCTATAGTTTATAGCAGATAGTTCATGGTTTATAGTTAAAAGTAAACAAGGGATTATTGAGGCACTGCTATAAGCCATGATCCATATGCCATCTGCTTACTAACTGTAGGGCCAGCATAATTTAAAGATTTGTAACAATACTCATCAGCTGTTAATCACTTGTTGCTGTTTTATAGTAAACGCATTTTTATATAACCTGCTTACCCAGATGATGGAAACCCCCAGCCAGAACGGCACCGGGAAAAACATAAAGCCAGGCTTCTGGTATATAAATTCATTGTTGGTGATTTTACTGATTTCAGGAATGGTGAATAGAAATATTCTCAACAGATCCAATATCCAGAAACCAATAAGAATGATACCTATCCACCTGATCAACGGACTGATGTCAATCTGTAAAAGCGTCTTGCTATGTATGTGCGGCAGTAATTTGAGTAAAACGATACATACAGCAATAACCAGTAAACAATTGAGTACATCAAATTCCATGAGCTGATCTGGTATCAATAGTTTTTGTGACCAGGAAGCGTTGTTAATTCTAAGTGTACCTGTCAGGGTAACCGAATGTTGTTTGTAATTGGCAATAACAGTATTGAGTTGCTTATTATCAAAGCCAGGTTTTACAGGTACTTCAATAAAAGCATCATTACTTACAAGACCGGCTACAATAAAAAAACTACATACAACAATCAAGGTCCATGCACCCAATTTTATACGCGTGAATACGGCATTTTCTTTCAAGGAATAGTATTTACCAATTTTGGGAATATAATTTGATGTCATAGCTTAACATTATCTAACAAATAACGAATTATTATTTAAAGCAATATATTTTAATTCTTAAATAGTTACATTTTCCTTCCTCATATCCCTTAATTTGTACATTCAAACTGTTACATATGACAGACAAACAGGCATTTATAAACGCAGTTGCAACCGGGTATACTTTCAAAGGTGAACAGGTAAAAATTGGCGTAGGGATGTTAGACGGAGAAGTCATCCCTGGAGCTGATGTTAAACTGCCTTTAAAAACAATGAACCGTCACGGACTCATTGCCGGAGCAACAGGAACAGGTAAAACAAAAACACTGCAATTACTTAGTGAAGCATTAAGCGATAACAGCGTTCCTGTTTTGTTGATGGATATCAAAGGCGATTTAAGTGGTATTGCTGCTGCGGGTGAGAGCAATGAAAAATTGATAGAACGCAGTCAGAAACTGGGCGTAACATTTACACCAACTGCTTATCCCGTAGAACTGCTTACACTCAGTAATGAAAAAGGGGTAAGATTAAGGGCAACTGTGAGTGAGTTCGGACCCGTTTTACTCAGTAAGATATTAGGCTTGAATGATACACAGGGCGGGCTTATGGCTATGATCTTTAAATATTGCGATGATCATAAAATGCCATTACTGAACCTGAAAGATTTTATTAAAATATTACAGTACGTTGGCAACGAAGGAAAAGCTGAAATTGAAAAGGAATACGGAAAAATATCTACTACTTCAACCGGAACTATTCTGCGAAAAGTAATTGAATTACAACAGCAGGGTGCAGATATTTTTTTTGGAGAGAAAAGTTTTGAAATAGATGACCTCATGCGTATCAGTGACGACGGAAGAGGTATGATTAGTGTATTGCGTGTAACAGATATGCAGGACAGACCTAAACTCTTTTCCACTTTTATGCTGCAATTACTGGCAGAACTATATGCCAGTTGTCCGGAAGAGGGAGATCTCGACAAACCCAAATTAGTATTGTTCATTGATGAAGCACATCTTGTTTTTAATGAAGCTTCTGATGCCCTGTTACAGCAGATTGAAACAGTCATTAAGCTGATTCGCTCCAAAGGGGTGGGTATTTTTTTCTGTACACAGAATCCGCAGGATATACCAGCTTCTATACTGAGCCAGCTGGGTATGAAAATTCAGCATGCGCTACGGGCGTTTACGGCAGCAGACCGTAAAACCATTAAGCAGGCAGCAGAAAATTTTCCTGAAACAGCATTCTATAAAACAGATGAATTACTCACTCAATTAGGTATAGGAGAAGCACTGGTAACTTTATTGAATGAAAAAGGGATACCTACACCATTAACACATACCATGTTATGTGCGCCTCAAAGCCGGATGGATGTATTAACTGAACAGGAGATAGATCAGCTGGTTGCTTCCAGCAAATTGGTGACGAAGTACAGCAAAGAGATAGACAGCGAAAGTGCTTATGAAATATTAACGGCCAAACTCGAGGCAGCAGCAGAAAAAAGTCGGGAAGTTTCGGAAGCAGATGAGGAAAAATCTACTGGCCGGTCAAAGAAAGAAGAAAGTTTTTTTGATAATCCGGTTGTCAGACAGGTAGGCAGAACGGCTGCAAGTGTTATTACCAGAAGCTTACTGGGTGCCTTAGGATTGGGTGGTAGAACAAGTACATCCAGGTCACGCAGAAGGTAGCAGATTTATTTTTCCGGCTTCGTCAATCTGAATCCTGTCCTCAGTTTGCAGGAAGGATAAAACAATCCATACTTTATCTGCTGGTACCGGGCGAAGTTGTTGTAATAAATCTGTAACGTTACCAGCTCCTTTGCGAATAAAATTTTCTATCGATTGCTGAATCGATGCAAAGTCGGTAGTAGATAATTCTTTCTTCTTTTTATTGAGGCAATTATCGCAAATGCCACAATCCTGTAAAGCCTTGTCTCCAAAATAAGATCCGATAAACCGGCTGCGGCAGTCATTTTTTTCTTCAAGGTATTGGATCGTATGCTGTACCCGTTCTGCATATTGCTGTTTCCTATTGAAATAAGCATCCTGATCGATATGCAGGTATTTGGCGGGGGCACGATTGAGTAAATAGTGAATCTGTGGTGTTTCTTTTTGCGGAAGATATTCAATGATGCCAAAAGACATTAGTTGTAACAATTGCTTTTTTATCTCTTCGATACTCAGCCTGCATATTTTAGAGAGCTGCGATTCAAAAATGGAAACGCGGTTATCGAAAATGCCTTCATAGGAGCGTAATAAACTCCTGATTAATAATTCAAGACCTGGGTGTGATGTTTCAAACTGGTACAGTGTTTCTTTATCGGTTGTAAATATCACTTGTGAAGGAAGAAAGATGTTTTCAGCAAAACTGATATGACCTTCCTGCTCGAGTACTTTCAGGGCATTGATAACTGTAACCATATCAAGTTTAAAACGGGTCGTAAAAGCTTTCAGGTCGAAATCGAAATAAGCTCCTTCTCCTGTGCCCACCGGTAATTGAAAAAAATCGGCCAATGCCTGGTAAACAGACTGGATAACCGGAACAGGCGGAAAACGCTTATCGGGCAGGTTTTGCAGTTGTAACAAATCATGCTGCTGGTACAATAAAACGGCAAAGGATTTTTTTCCATCCCTGCCTGCACGTCCTGCTTCCTGGTAGTAATTTTCAAGGCAGTCTGGAACATTGTAATGAATGACAGAACGAACGGCCGACTTGTCGATACCCATACCAAAAGCATTGGTGCAAACCATGATTCTTACCTGGTTACTGATCCAGTTATTTTGTTTGCTGATTCTTTCTTCCTGTGATAAACCTGCATGATAAAAATCGGCCGAAAATCCCTGTAGTTGTAATAACTGACACACTTCTTTGGTGAGCTTTCTGCTGTTGCAGTATATGATGCTGCTGCCCGTTACATTTTTTAATACGCTGATGAGTTTATTCATCTTAGTTTCTACCGCAAAAGAACTGTATGATAAAGCAGGTCTTTCAAAAGACTGGCGGAAAACCTGGTGTTGTTTAAACTGTAGCTTGGCAATGATATCATCCTGTACTTTTTCGGTAGCTGAAGCACTTAAGGCAATTACCGGTACCCCTTTTAGTTCCTGCCGGAGACTGGCGATGCGTAAATATGGTGGTCTGAAATCGTAACCCCACTGTGAAATACAATGTGCTTCATCAACGGCAATCAGTGAAATATGCAGGGCCGGTAAATATTCCTGGAATAAGGAAGATTCAATTCTTTCTGGTGATAAGTATAAAAATTTGTAATCGCCGCGGGAAGCTTTTTGTAAAGTGGTTCTTACTGCTGCATAGTTCATACCACTGTTAATGGCGGCGGCGGGAATATTTTTATCCAATAAATGTTCTACCTGGTCACGCATCAGCGCTATCAGCGGACTGATGACAATACACATGCCATCCATCATTAAGGCTGGCACCTGAAAGCAAATGGACTTACCGCCGCCTGTAGGCAATAAGGCCAGGGTATCTTTTCCATCTACAACAGACTGAATAATCTCTTCCTGCATGGGGCGGAAAGAGTCGTGGTTCCAGTATTGTTGTAAAATGTCAATGGGGTAGGGCATTGCATTGATGAAGTGAAAATGAAAATTTAGCCATATACAGCAAACATATGTTGTATATAGTTGATCAACTCAAAAATAAGCTTAAACATTGAGAGATAAGTTTCGGAAAGTTTCTAATCTCTCCAAAAGTTATTTCTCAGCAATCATTACTCACCCTGAAGTACATTTGAATGATATAATATTTTAGGTATGCAATATTTTAGAATCAGTTATTCAGACAATTCAAATGTGATTGGTGCAACTTTTCCTCAATCACAAAAAGCTAATCATCCTGTAAGTGTTGATGATCCCTTGCATTTATGGAACCATTCGATAGGAATGCCATGTCGTGACGCAATTTTACCTGAATTAATAATGCACCCTAAGGCAAAATTAACAGACCTTATCAGCTCTTCTACTACAGGAGCTAGATTAGTATTTAGCCAAAGACTAAAGGATCTTTTGGATTCTGCGATTGATACTGGCATGGCAGAGTTTCTATCAATAAAAGTCTTGCATGAGGGGAAAACAGAATCCTACTGGATGCTTAATCCGGTAGGATTTCAATTAGATGTTGTAGATTTTGAACGCTCAGAAATTTGGTTGCTAAAATCTGGTGCAGAACAGAAGCAACAATTCTTTGCCGACTATACGGCATTTTTGGAAAAGATTGTGAATACCTCCTATCCAGAACAAATGCTAATCAAACGACTTGAAATAAAACCCATTATCGAGAAAGACTTTTTTGCAATAAACTATTTAAAGGACGGACTTGTATATTTTGTTTCTGAAACAATTAAAAACAAAATTCTAAATGCGGGGTGTACAGGTATTGACTTTACTCAAGTATAAAAATTAGGCTTCTAACAAAAAACCACCTTGTTTTTTAGGTAGTTTTTTGTTAGTGTTTTGTGTAATCGCGGCACTGAATATGCTGGTGAATTGTGGTTAATTCCCTTTCTTAGCTTTCAATTCTAGTATTCATTCGAGTTGACTTTCGGAAAGTTTCTTTATGTTGTTGTTGGTCAGGCGACCAACAGCGGCGAAGCTTTACTTTCTCATTTTTCTATTTTCTGTTCCTTATTCCTCTGTTTCCTTACCCTGCCCAACCTTCGCGATCCAGACTACGATAATGAATGGCCTCTGCCAAATGTTCAGGTTGAATATCTGTACTACCTGCTAAATCAGCAATCGTTCTGCTTACTTTTAAAATGCGATCATAAGCACGGGCACTCAGGTTTAATTTTTCCATGGCCCGTTTGAGTAAGTTTTCTCCCACATTACTGATGCGACAAATTTCTCTGAGTTGTTTACTGCTCATTTGTGCATTGGCATATACTCCGTTCTCTCCATTATAACGGACTGCTTGTATTTCTCTGGCTTTAATCACTCGCTCGCGAATAGCGGCGGAGTCCTCTCCGTTTTGTTGATTACTGAGTTCACTAAAAGCCACTGGTGTAACTTCTACATGTAAATCGATTCTATCTAACAATGGTCCGGATACCTTATTCAAATATTTCTGAACGATGCCGGGTCCGCAGGTGCATTCTTTTTCGGGGTGATTGTAATAGCCGCAAGGGCAGGGGTTCATCGATGCAATCAACATGAAATTTGCGGGGAAGTCCAGGGCAATTTTTGCCCTTGATATGGTTACCCTTCTTTCTTCCATCGGCTGTCGCATGACTTCGAGTACTGTTCTTTTAAATTCCGGCAACTCATCGAGAAACAACACACCATTATGTGCCAGTGATATTTCACCGGGTTGTGGTATGCCACCGCCACCTACCAATGCCACATCACTGATGGTATGATGCGGAGCACGAAACGGTCTTTTGCTGATCAGTGAACTATGCTCCGGTAACTTTCCTGCCACACTGTGTATCTTGGTGGTTTCTAATGCCTCCTGTAAACTCAGAGGAGGTAAAATAGTGGGCAATCTCTTTGCCAACATGGTTTTGCCCGCACCCGGCGGACCAATTAAAATAGCATTATGTCCGCCGGCTGCAGCAATTTCCAGTGCTCTTTTAATGTTTTCCTGTCCTTTTACATCTGTAAAATCAAATTCAAACTGGTACTGATCCCCAAAAAATTCTTCACGGGTATTTACTATTACCGGTTGCAGACTGTTTTCATCTTTAAAAAAATCAACTACTTCTGTTAAATGTTCAACGCCATATACCATGAGGTTATTAACCATCCCGGCTTCACGTGCATTGGCTTTGGGTACAATCAGTCCTTTATATCCTTCTTTTCTGGCCTGTATGGCAATGGGTAATGCGCCTTTAATAGATTGTATACTTCCATCCAAACTCAGTTCCCCCATGATCACATAGTCTTTCAACATTGCTGCATTTTCTAATTGTTCACTGGCACCTAAAATACCCAGTGCAATCGGCAGGTCGAATGCAGAGCCCGATTTACGGATATCGGCCGGTGCCAGGTTTACCACGATCTTGGTACGCGGCATATCAAAACCATTGGTTTTAATAGCACTCTCCGTTCTTTGCAGGCTTTCCCTTACAGCATTATCGGGTAAGCCCACAATCTGGTAGCTCTGTCCTGCACTCACATTTACTTCAATGGTAATTGTGATGGCTTCTACCCCATAAACGGCACTGCCAAAGGTTTTTACAAGCATGGTGTTAAAGTCAAAAGTGAAAAGTCGGAATTCAAAAATTATAACAGGGGAAAGATAATGAAGACAACAGTAGCAAAAACAAAACAGGTAGATATACGGAGTAAAAACACCTGATTTGATCGCTGATGTCGGATGTAGGATGTCTGATTTGATTGTGCTGCGTGAAGGACGTAGCGATGCTTATTAGTTTTATGTAAAAATATTTATGAACAGAAAAATTTTAGAAGAACGAACTAAGCGATTTCATATTGCTATTATTAAACTTTGCGAGTTATTGCCAAGAAATTCAATTGGGTATGAACTTAGCAAACAACTCATTCGCTCAGCGGGATCTGTTGGTGCAAACTATAGGGCTAGTATAAGAGCAAAATCTAAAGCGGACTTTATATATAAAATTCAAATAGTACTTGAGGAGGCAGATGAGTCACATTATTGGTTAGAAGTTATTCAGATGGCTGGTCTGGTTACCACCCTGGAATTAGACGTTTTAATTCAGGAAGCTTATGAGCTTACAGCGATCTTTGCTGCTACAGATAAAACAGCCAAGGAAAACCTGAAAAATAAATCCGACATCAGACATCCGACATCAAAAATTTCTCCCTGCTAGAGTTTCTCCAACAACTCCACCACCCCTTCTTTTCTCAATATCAGGTAACCAAGTCGGTCGTTGCTGATGCCTTCTTTGAGCTGGTAACTGAAAATCAGTTGATCGTCCAGTACACTGGTTTCAAAATAGCGGAACTGGATATTGCTGAATTGCTGTAAGGGTTCTCCGATTTCATATAAATGTGTGGAGAGGATGAATAATACATTTTTCATTCTTCGCAAACCTTCAATTACAGTAGTGCTGCATTACATGGCATCCTGTACATTAGTGCCCTTAAAGAGTTCATCTATCAGGATAAGCCAGTTTTTACCATCACTTATCTTTTCAATGGTATTCCTGATTCTTTGTACCTCATTAAAGAAATAACTTTCGCCTTTAATAATATTATCTACAACATTGATATTGCTCAATAATCCGTCAAATAAACTCAGTTTCATTTTTTTTGCAGGAACACCCATCCCCAGATGAGCCAGGTAAACATTCACACCCACTGCTTTAATAAATGTGCTTTTGCCTGCCATATTGGCCCCGGTAAGGAAAAGAAAATTTTTATCCCTGCTCATATCAATATCATACGATACCGGTATCTGCAGTAGCGGATGATATAAACCTGTTGCCTCAATATATGGCTGCTCCGATTTATGTATCTCGGGAAAACTGAAATCATATTTTTTGCAGGCTATACTCAGTGATAAAAATGCATCAATACGGCTGTAAATATCAATCAGCTCAAAGAGATATGTTTTATAATGATAACGTACAAAATCGGCATAGCTGAACATTTTCGAGTTACTCAGTTCCTCTTTCGGCTGATCAGCTATCTCAGGAATGGCACCTTTTCTTAGTAACATATCAATTCTTTCAGCCCAGATGAGTAACTGTTTACTGGAAGAATGTTCCTTCAGCAGACTCGAAATTGTAGTCATGCCCTTTACAAAATCAATACAATGTGAAATGGTATATCGGGTTAAAGAGAAATCAGGGGCATTGAACAGTTTATAAATAAAACTGCTGATAACATTTGGTTGTGTTGGATACCTGTTGATCTGTGAATCATAAAACTGCGAAATAACCATGATTGTACCATTGGTAATGGTTGTTGGCCAGCGTTCAATCAAAGGAATCAGATCACGAATGGTTTGTTGATTGCTTTTGATCGCATCAATAGTAGACAATGGTTTTGATACCATATCATACAAATACTCTCTGCCTCCATTGGTTTGTGTATGATCCAGAAAATGGACTACCGATAATTCTTCCTCATGATGGAAAATAGAGAGATCTGCAAGTGTAGTTTTGTCTATCTGCATGTGTTAAAGTTAAGGAAGTCAGGAAGTCAGGAAGTCCGAAAGTCCGAAAGTTCGGAAGTCCGAAAGTCCGGAAGATGATTTTGTCCGTCATATTTTCTTCGGACTTTCAGACTTCCTGACTTTCGGTCTTTCTGCTATCGCTCAAAGGCCAGTCTCATCCCTTTCTTAGATTCATCGAACTGTCCTTTTCCATATACGGGATGACCGTTTACAAAAGTATAATTGATGGTGGCGGGTAAAACCTGTCCTTCAAGCGGGCTCCAGCCACATTTATAAAGAATATTGTCTTTCCGGATCGTTTGCGCTTCATTTATGTTCACCAAAACAAGATCGGCATAATAGCCTTCCCTGATAAAACCCCTTTCTCTCACCTGAAAACAGGTTGCCACGGCATGGCTCATCTTCTCCACTACTTTTTCTAAGCTTATTTTTCCTTCTTTCACATAATGCAGCATGAGCCCGAGTGAGTGTTGTACCAGCGGTAACCCTGCATGTGCATGTTCATAGGCTTCCTGTTTTTCGGCCCAGGTATGTGGAGCGTGGTCGGTGGCAATTACATCAAGCCGGTCATCCAATAAAGCCTCCCATAAAGCTTTGCGGTTATGCGGCGCTTTAATAGCAGGATTACATTTGATCTGGTTGCCTAATATGGCATAATCGTCGCTGGTAAAATGCAGGTGGTGTACACATACTTCCGAAGTGATTCTTTTTTCTGACAACGGAAGCATATTGCCAAATAACTGTAATTCTTTTTCAGTAGTGATGTGTAAAATATGTAATCGTGAATTGTATTTTTTGGCGTATTGGATGGCTTTAAAAGAGGATTCAAATCAGGCTTCTTCATTGCGGATAACAGGATGGTCGGATGGTTCGAGTACTGTTTTTTTTGATTTCAGTGCCTGAAGGTTATTGCGGATAATACTTTCTTCTTCACAATGTGTGGCAATCAATAACTCAGCACCCGCAAATACTTTTTCCAGTACCAATGGACTATCTACCAAGAGGTTGCCCGTGGAGGAGCCCATGAAAACTTTTATGCCACATACCTGGTTCTTTTTTTCATTGGTCTTTAAAACTTCCTCTATATTATCATTGGAAGTACCCATGAAAAAAGAATAGTTGGCCAGTGAAGTATTTTTCCCTGTTTCATATTTCTGTTCCAGCAGTTCATGGGTAAATGCGGGCGGACTGGTATTGGGCATTTCCATGAAACTGGTAACACCTCCGGCAACGGCGGCTTTTGCTTCGGTGTAGATAGTGGCTTTATGGGTAAGACCAGGTTCACGGAAATGTACCTGATCGTCGATGATGCCGGGTAAAAGAAACTGGTTACTACCGTCAATTTCAATGGCATTTACAGAAGGGTCGAGGTTAGTACCTATCTGTTCAATTCTGGTATTCCTGATCCAGACATCACCATATATAATGCTGCCTTCATTAGCGATGCCGGTGTTTTTAATGATATAATCTTTCATAACATTGTTTGTATTTTAACAAGCAATGCAATTTATTACATGATTGGCACTAAACCTTAATCTTCGAGGTGAATAGAGAAAATGATCATACGCGACTGGATCTTATCCATTACATTGGAAAATCGCAGGGTGGGATCATATTGATGAATATTGGATAGTCCGTAGCTGAATTTTATTTCGGGTGATACGGTTACAAAGGGCAGGTAAAAATTAAAACCAATACCGGTTTCAAAACCAAAATCGTTTCTTTTCAGCTTCAGGAGATCTTCCGATAAGCGGGCTGCAGAATTGCTCGACAGGTCGGTATCCAGTTTAATGCCACCCAGAAGGTAGGTACGGAAATTGCCGATACGGTCGGAATTAAATTTGAAATGAAGGGGCAGGCTGATAAGTGTTGCCGGTAATGTTTGCCGCTGAAAAGCAGCTTCTCCGGGTCTTGGTTTTCCCAGGCTGTAATCGATGTATTTTGAACCACCGATAATCAATTGAGGATTGGCCCTGAACTCAAGGCGATCGGTCATTTTTACGGTAGCCAGCAGCCCCATGGTAATACCTCCACTCGACCCAGGCATTACAGACAAGATAGAATCGTTTTGCAGGAATAAAGGCGATTTATTCTGGTGCAGATAGGAACTGTTGTAGCCCAGTGTAAGACCAAAATAATAAGGCAGGTCATCGTGATTAGGACGATAACGCTGTTTCTGTGCCTTTAAGGCCAGTGTACAGGTAATAAAGAGAACCAGCAGGATTACTTGCTTCCGCAATAAATAGTGCATATGCCGAAACTGAGTTTTTTCAGATAAGTTTGAGTAAATCCTGCTTCATGCATAATATTTAGAAAGTTTTGCCCTTCTGGAAAGGCTTGAACACTATCGTTCAGGTATTGATAAGCATTTTTATTCTTCGCAAATAATCCACCCACGCCGGGGGTCACCACATTGGTATAAAAATCACAAAGCTTTCTGAACAGGGGCTGACTGGGTCTTGAAAACTCCAGTACTACCAGTTTACCACCTGGTTTTAATACCCGGTACATTTCGGCGAGTCCTTTGTCGAGGTGTGCGAAATTTCTCACACCATACGCTACGGTAACTGCGTCAAAATGATGATCGGGGAAATGAATGGTCTCGCTGTCGCCAGACTGAAGGGTTATCACCTCATCTAACCTGAGTTTGCTGAGTTTTTCCCTGCCAAGTGCCAGCATTCCTTCCGATATATCTATACCAATGATCTTTTTTGTTTTCAGCATTTGATGGGTCATAATAGCCACATCACCGGTACCTGTTGCCACATCCAGTATGAGTTGTGGTTGAAGCGGTTTCAGTTGCCTGATCGCTTTTTTCCGCCACTGGATATCAACACCTGCCGTCAGAAAACGATTCAGAAAATCGTACCTGAATGCAATGCTGTTAAACATCTCCGCTACCTGTTCCTTTTTGCCCTGTTCACTCTGCCGGTCAGGAACTACCTCATCGTGCGCAAACTTTACCATAAGGGTACAAAGATATTGAATTCCGCCCTGAAGGTCAGCCATTGTTGGCTTATAAGCCTCAAAACAGGGGTTAATGTTTAGCAAATATTCAATTTCGAGCCTTTCCTGCCGTATACATAGATACACAAAAAGCCATTAGCGCTTACTATCTTCGTGGCCAATGAGAGGCAGAATCTATAAGTCAACAGGAAGTTGGTATGTGGTCAGGGGGGAAGATGGCAGAACCTACCAGGCCCGTATAAAAGGGGTAATGAAGATAGAAGGAATTACTTCCACTAATCCTATTGCTGTAGGTGATGAAGTAGAAATGGAGATCGAAACAGTAGAGGAAGAGTCGGCTATTATCAGTGAAATTTATGACCGTAAAAATTATGTGGCCAGGGTTTCTCCACATAATAAACACCAACATCATATTATTGCATCGAACCTCGACCAGAGCCTGCTTTTTGTAACACTGAAAGATCCCAAAACCTCACAGGGCTTTATGGATCGGTTTCTTATATCATGCGAAGCCTTTCATGTACCCGCCATTATTGTTTTCAATAAAGCTGATCTCTATAAGAAAAAGGAACTGGAAAAATTTGAAAGACTGAAGGATATTTATGAAGCCATCGGATATACTGTTTTGTTATGTAGTGTAACAGAACAAAAAGGGCTGGATGAAGTGAAAAAATTACTGCATAATAAAACTTCTCTCCTGAGTGGACATAGTGGTGTAGGAAAATCAACTTTTATCAATGCCCTGTTTCCGGAGTTCAACCTGAGAACACAGGAAGTAAGTGGCTGGAGCGGGAAGGGCATGCATACCACCACTTTTGCAGAAATGTTTGAACTGCCTGGTGGCGGATATATTATTGATACGCCAGGCATACGTGAACTGGGTCTGGTAGATATCAGCAAGGAAGAACTTGCCCATTATTTTCCTGAAATGAGGGAAAGAATGAATGATTGCCAGTTTAATAACTGTATGCATATCGAAGAACCGAATTGCGCTATTAAAAGAGCTACAGTAGCAGGCGAAATTTCAGAAGAAAGATATTACAGCTATCGTACAATTTTGGATACGATGGATAGTGAGTGGTGAATTGTCAATTGTCAATGGTGAATGGTCAATAGCAAGCACTTATAAATAGGTATTATATCAGTCATTCCATATAATAAACATTCACTATTCACCATTGACAATTGACCATTCACACTCCTTCCTCAATACTCCTCACAATCATTCCGCAAACCTGCCTGAGTTCATCTGCTGTAATCGTTAATGGTGGTGCTATTCTTAATCTATCGGGGGCAAAGAGAAACCAGTCGGTGATCAAGCCATTCTTTACACACTGGTGTACGATTTTTTGATTGGTAACGACGTCTTTAAATTGTAATGACATCCATAATCCATGCGAGCGTTGATCGATGATGGCGGGGTGTTTCAGTTCTTCCTGTAATATTTTTTCTTTTGCTTTTGACGTTGCAATCATATCACTGTTGATCAATACCTCAAAAGCTGCTTTACCCGCTGCACAGGATACCGGATGCCCGCCAAATGTGGTGATATGTCCGAGCACAGGATCGTAAGTCAGGGTCGACATCAGTTTTCTGTCTGCAATAAACGCACCTAATGGCATACCCCCACCCAATGCTTTACCGAGTAATAGAATATCGGGTATAACATCAAATGCTTCAAAGGCCCATAAAGTGCCTGTTCTGCCAAATCCAGCCTGTATTTCATCGAATACCAGCAATACACAATGCTCATCGCATTTTTTGCGAATGGCAGCCAGCCATTCTTTTCGGGGAGCTTTAATACCGCTTTCGGCCTGAACTGTTTCAAGTATAACACAGGCAACGGTTGAGTCAATGGCCTGAAGAACCGAATCATCATCATAGGGATAATGATGTACATCTGGAAGTAAAGGTCTGAATGCATTACGCCAGTATTCACCACCCATGATGCTCAAAGCACCTTGGGTACTTCCATGATAGGCGTTATTAAAAGCAATTATTTTTGACCGGCCGGTAATTCGTTTTGCGAGTTTCATGGCCCCTTCTGTTGCTTCGGCGCCACTATTGGTAAAATAAACACAGTTGAGAGAGGGTGGAAGGTGGTCGGTTAATAAACGTGCATATTGTACCTGCGGATTTTCAATAAATTCTCCATACACAATGAGGTGCATATAGGAAGCAGCCTGTTCCTGTACCGCTTTTACCACCAGGGGGTGGCTATGACCGATATTGCAGACGCTGAATCCTGAGATCAGGTCAACATATTGCTTCCCCTCTACATCCCATAGATGAATACCCGATGCTTTCACCATTTCAATGCCGATGGGTGCTGTTGAAGTTTGCGCCACATGCTGCAGGAAAACTTGTCTGTTCGAAATACCATTCATTTGACTAACTTTCATTAAAGTTCAACAATCACCATTCGAAATTCGATATTTTATGCCAGTTATTCTTCCTGTTCTTGGTAAACATCCCCAATTAGGGGAAAATTGTTTCATTGCACCTAATGCCACGATTGTGGGAGATGTGGTGATGGGCAATGACTGTAGTGTATGGTTTAATGCCGTGATTCGTGGGGATGTTCACTACATAAAGATGGGAAATAAGGTAAATGTCCAGGACGGCGCAGTGATTCATTGCACCTACCAGAAAAATCCCACCAATATTGGTAATAATGTTTCCATCGGACACAATGCGCTGGTACATGGTTGTACCATACATGACAATGTATTGATTGGTATGGGTGCCATTGTAATGGACCGGTGTGTGGTGCAGAGTAATTCTATTATTGCCGCAGGTGCCGTATTACTCGAAGGAACAGTGGTAGAAGCAGGTTGTATTTATGCAGGTGTGCCGGCAAAAAAAGTAAAAGATGTATCTCAGGAACTGATTCAAGGAGAAATTGATCGCATCTCCAATAACTATGTGATGTATGCTTCCTGGTTTAAAGAATAAAGGCGAATGTCATTTGGCGTATGGCTGATAGGTCATGGCAGAAAAGTTTCTTACTATGAACCATTAGCCATATGCTATAAGCCTACCTAACAAGGCCCCATTCTGCAAAAACGGCTGTATAATTTTTCATATACAGGGATGATGTTTTTTATATCGAATCGGCAGGCCTGCTGATAAGCTGCTTCTTTCATGCTCTCCAGCTTTTTTTCATCTTTTAATAATTCAATTGCGTAACTGCTCATGGCAGCTACATCACCTACATTGGCCATATATCCCGTTTCTCCCTGGATATTGATTTCACCTAAACCACCGGCATTTGAACTGATGACCACCGATCGGGCAGCCATGGCTTCCAGTGCGGCCAGACCAAAACTTTCATATTCAGAAGGCAGGAGGAATATATCACTTACTGCCAGTATATCTTCCATTTGTTCCTGCTTACCGAGGAAACGAACATCATCTTCAATGCCTAATTCGCGTGTCATTTCTTCTGTGCCAGGGCGTTCAGGGCCATCACCTACCATTAACAGTTTGGCGGGCATTTCTTTTCTTACCGCGGCGAAAATCTCTATCACATCCACCACCCGTTTCACTTTTCTGAAATTGGAAGCATGGATCAGGATTTTCTCTCCATTGGGGGCAATAACTTTACGAAAAGCGTCAATGGGTTTTTTGTTGAAGCGTCCCACATCCACAAAATTGTGGATCACTTCAATATCTTTATGGATAGGAAAATATTTATAAGTTTCTTCCTTGAGGTTCTGTGATACGGCCGTAATGGCATCACTTTCATTGATGGAAAAAGTAACCACTGGCTCATAGGTTTTGTCTTTTCCTACGAGTGTAATATCGGTGCCATGCAGTGTGGTGATTACCGGTACATTACGGTTGGCCTTTTGTTTTACAATCTGTTTGGCCATATAGGCAGCCGATGCATGTGGTATGGCATAGTGTACATGCAACAAATCGAGGTCATAATTCATGATTACATCTACCATAGTGCTGGCAAGTGCCACTTCATAAGGTGGATAATCAAACAGGGGATAAGTTGGCACCCTTACTTCATGGTAAAATATGTTGGCATTGAACACATTGAGTCTTACCGGTTGCTGGTAGGTAATAAAATGCACCTGATGTCCTTCATCTGCCAATGCTTTACCTAATTCTGTAGCCAGTACTCCACTACCCCCGAAAGTCGGGTAACAAACTATTCCAATACGCATGTTGCTGTTATTTATGGTCCATAGCTTATGATCGATAGTGAATAAGCTATAGTCTGTATGATAAAAACCATGAACGATTGGCCATGGGCTATCAACTATTCCCCTGCAATTAACAACAATTCCCCGAATCCTGTTCTCCATTCATATAACTGAAAGAAACATGACAAATGATTAACTTTAGCATTATGAAAAAAATATTTACCCTTCTACTACTTTCTCCCATGGTACTATGGGCGCAGCAGGATGATGCTGTAATGATTAAAAAAATAGCGGATGAAATATTACGTAATGGTAAGGCTTACGATCTGCTTTACCAGTTAACCAAACAGGTGGGAGGTCGAATTGCCGGCTCACCGCAGATGTATAAAGCGGAGGCCTGGGGCGAAAAATCGCTGAAGGCGATGGGTGCAGATCAGGTGTACCTGCAGGAATGTATGGTGCCCCGTTGGGTACGTGGTGCCAAAGAAGATGCGCGTATCATCAGTATTGATGGTAAACCGGCCAACAGAAAACTGGATGTGCTGGCATTAGGGAATTCACTTGGTAATGGTAAACCAGTTACAGCACCCGTTATTGCCTTTAATAGTTTTGATGAAATGGAAAAAAGAAAAGCTGAAGTAAAGGGTAAGATTGTTTACTTCAATCATTCTTTTGATCCTACTAATGTCAAACCTTTTGTATCCTATGGACAAACCGGTGTTTCGCGAAGAGCCGGTCCGAGTGCTGCTGCCAAATATGGTGCGGTAGGGGTAATGATCCGCTCACTTACTGAGTCAACCGCCAATGATCCGCATACGGGTAGTACTGCGTACAATGATTCTTTCCCTAAAATTCCGGCTATTGCCATGGGGCCAAGAGATGCAGATTATATATGGGAGCTGAGTAAAAAATCAAGCTTTACTGCAACTATGAAAACCAGCGCCAGGTTTTTGCCTGATACGGTTGGCCATAATGTAATTGGAGAATTGAAAGGAAGTACATATCCGGATGAAATCATTACAGTAGGTGGCCACCTCGACAGCTGGGATGTAAATGAAGGTGCACATGACGACGGAGCAGGCGTGGTTCACACTATTGAAGTAATGCGCGCGTTGAAAGCCATTGGTTATACACCTAAACGTACCATTCGTTTTGTATTATTCGCCAATGAAGAAAATGGTATGCGTGGTGGCAATAAATATGCAGAAGTAGCAAAAGCAAAAGGGGAGAAACACATTTTTGCACTGGAAAGTGATGCAGGTGGATTTACACCCAGAGGTTTTGGTTTTACCGCACCCAAAGACAAACATGATAAAGCACAGCAGTGGTTGTCTTTACTGAAACCTTATGGAACGGAAGACATGTCGGGCAGTGGAGGTGGAGCTGATATTGGTCCGTTAAATAGAATATTTGGTACACCCATCGCCGGATTTATTCCTGACCCACAACGCTATTTCGATCTGCACCATGCCCGTACCGATGTATTCGAAAATGTAAATAAAAGAGAGTTGTTACTCGGCGCAGTGAATATGGCAGGACTGATTTACCTTATTGATAAATACGGCTTGTAATGAATAAACGTAAAATTCTCTGGACCATCGCTACGGTATTATTGCTGTCACTGGTCATTTTTATTTACTGGCGTTACTATTTTATTTATGCGGAAGGAACCAAGGCCGGGTTACTCAATACTTTCCAGAAAAAAGGAATACTCTTTAAAACATGGGAAGGCAAGATTATCCAGAGTGGGTTTCGTGCCAATGTACAAAGCAATGAATTTGATTTTAGTGTCACCAGTGAATCAGTAGCCGAACAGTTGTTACGTTGTTCAGGGAAAGAAGTAGAGTTGCATTACAAAAGATACATAGGGACATTACCCTGGAGAGGACTGGAAAGAAACATTGTTGACAGTGTTTATGAAGTAAGGGGTGCCGCTACTGAAAGTATCATTGCTCCCAAACAACCTTAAGAAAATATCTGTAACCAACGACTCCTTATGAACTCCCTTTCTCCCCTTCTCTTTGTTAATACAACATGATAAATTATAAATTTATTATTTGCTGAGCTTTTTTAACAAAGAGAAGGGGAGAAAGGGAGTCTATATTAGTGTGTTTTACACTAATATCTATTACGCGTGTAATAAAAAAATAGCCAGCCGTTTATGAATATCTAACGGCTGCTTTTTCCAGTCCTGTATAGTTTTGGTTTGAATGGATTCGCTGGCTGCCGTAATGTCTACGGCGATGCAGAGCTTGGTTTCCTGCTTACACGCATGCAGCAGATCGGTAATCAATGCATTATTGCGGTAAGGTGTTTCAATAAATAATTGCGTACAGTTTCTCTTATAGGAATCGGTTTCCAGTTCTTTTATTTTCTTTTTTCTTTCCGCTGCATCAATAGGCAAATAACCATGAAACTGAAAACATTGTCCATTCATACCACTGGCCATTAAGGCCAGCAGGATTGAACTTGGTCCTACCAATGGGTGTACAACCGCCTGTATTGACTGGGCAGCTTCCACCAGCACCTGTCCGGGGTCTGCTATACCCGGGCAACCGGCTTCACTGATGATGCCGATATTTTTTCCTTCTTGTAATAATTGTACAAACTGTAATCTTACTTCCGCTTCGGCTTTGTGAATGGTGAACCACTGGTAATCATCAATCACCATTTCTCTCCATAATTTTTTCAGGTACCTGCGGGCTGTTTTTTCCTGTTCCACAAAAAATACCGAACAGTCTTTTACGGCATCCAGTATATAAGCGGGAATGGTTTGTAATGCTTCTTCATGTAACACAGTGGGAATAAGATATACTTTACCTGTCATGCTTTATTTCTTTGCGTTGGCAGGATAGATACTGAGTGTTGCTGCTACAACTGCATAGGCAGGTGCCAATATCCAGCCAATCACAGGCAGCATATGCATCATATAAAAAACAATACCATTGCCCAGTGCCAGTCCTTTATGATGTCCGATATAAAAAATACTTTCAGCAGGTGTTTTTTTCTGTCTTTCCATACTATAATCAAGCATAGAGAAACCATAATAGTAACATTCTACCAGAATGGCGAGAATAGGTGTTAGCCAGCCCACCAGGGGTATCAGGCTGAGGAATAAAATGGCCAGTACATACACCGTTTGCCATACACTGTTTCTCAGTGCAATGGAAATACCACGAAGACTGTCTTTCCCGAGTTGTTTAAAACTGAAAGGATAATCTTTTCCCTCAATGATCGATGCCGTTTTCTCACTCAGGTAAGCGAACAGGGGTGAACCAATGATGAGAAACAGGTATTTAAACAGCGAAAAATATAAGAGCATTAATAAGAGCCATAATAAGGCGGTGCCGAATACAAAAAGGAAACCGATAAAACTGCTCGACAGTTCATCGATCCAGTTCCGTAACCCTGTTTTCAGGGTCATCCAGGCAATAAAATCGGACGCTGTGTGTCCGAAATAATACATGCCTGTGATAAAAAGCAGGGTATATAAAATGCCGGGTATCAATATCCATTTCCATAGTTTATGGCGCACAATAAAATGATGCGCTCTTATGTATGATTGTATGGCTATGATGAGTTCTTTGAGCACCGGGGGGTAATTTAGGTGCTCTAAGTTAATGGATTCAGTATGTTTATCCAGTGAAAGCTTTAAGAGAATATAAACGACAGCAGTTAACGCCTGCATTTTACCGGAGAAAAGATGTTTGTATGGTGGCCAAAGAGCTGATTGGTAAACTGCTGGTTACTTGTTTTGATGATCAGTTAACTGCGGGCAGAATTGTAGAAACAGAAGCCTATAACGGTGTTGTTGATAAAGCTTCCCATGCTTACGGTGGCCGTTACACCAGCCGCACAGAAGTGATGTACCGTGATGGGGGGCTGGCATATGTGTACCTGTGTTATGGTATTCATCACCTGTTTAATGTGGTGACTAATGTAGCAACTGTACCTCATGCGGTGCTGATCAGGGCAATAGAACCTGTGGCTGGTATTGAAACAATGCTGCAGCGGATGCGTAAGACAACAATAGATCATGCTGTCGGACGCGGGCCTGGTAATGTATCGAAAGCACTGGGTTTACAGGTGTTACATTCAGGAACCGACCTTTTTGGCGATACAATATTCATAGCGGATGATGCTTACCCGATTAAAAGAACCGCTATCATTGCAACACCACGTATAGGTGTTGATTATGCAGCAGAAGATGCTTTACTACCCTACCGCTTTATGGTAAAAGATCATCCACACGTCACTAAACATGCCAATAATAAAAAACCAGTTTTGTCAAAATAAAAGAATCAGAACTTCGGACAGTTTACGATCTTATCTGAAGAAGGTCTTCTGATATAAATCAGCGAGAGTTCGATGCCGCCGCGGTTCATGGAAGCCGTTTTCAAAGAAGAAGAATTATAGTCGTAACTAACGCCCAGTCTGAAATCATCAAACTCAAGCCCTACATAGGGAATAATGGCATCTTTAAAACGCATCCAGGTGCCAACATATAAACTGGTCGATTTAATATCATCCGGTGTTGCATTGAATTGTAAAGCTCCGCCAATCATAGTTGAGGAAGCGCCGCCCTGGAACATTTGCATCCCGCTCAGGTGTAAAGTCGTGGTTTGTCCTACCGGAAAATATGTTCCCGCATGAACTGTAGTGCGGGTCGGCAGTATGTAATTGGCACCGGTAAATTGTTGTTTTGGGCGGTTGATATGATACATACTTACGCCAAAATAAAAATTATTTCTTTCGTTGGTACTTCCGTTGTACAATAAGCCCGCATTTACATCTACGTAATTGGCTTTCAATACACCGCTGTTAAATACTTCAGAAGTTACACCTGTAAAACCAGCTGTAGTGAGCTGATCTTCGAACTTCAGCATATTGGTATTGATGAGCATATTCGCATAGGTAACCTGAAAGCCAGCACCTAATTGATGAAACCCATCTTCATCTAATCCTTTATGATAGGCAGTTGATACAGACCCATAGTTGAATTTTACAGCCCCATTCGCACTGTTGTCAGTATAGCCCATAAAGCCAAGACCCCAGGTATCATTATTAGAAATCTGGTTTTTCATGATCTGAAAATCTGCAGATACCGTAGCGGTTGTGTATGCTTTCTCAATACTGGGCCACTGGTTACGGTAATTGCCGGCTACCCGGTAACTACCAAAGAATTTGCCGGTAAAAGCCGGATTTAAGGTAAGTGGGGAAGAGAAAAACTGAGAAAAATTCGGATCCTGTGCTGATGCAGTATTCATCAGCATCAACAAAAATCCCAGCCAGCTTATTTGGTATAGCTTTTTCACTCAGCGTCTAATTTAGGGTAATCTGGTCGAATCAAATACGGTTAATAAGAAGATTAGGTTGTTCTTAACGCAGCAGATTGACCAGAAAAAGGGACAGAGCGCTGCTCGGCTCAGGATTGATTTTTGGTACCAAAAGCCAGATCACCCGCATCACCCAACCCGGGAACAATATATCCTTTGGCTGTCAGCTCATCATCAATATCGCCACACCAGATATGAATGCCGTCGCCACATTCGCGGTGAATGAGTTCAATACCAACGCTACAGGCAATGGCTACTACCACATGAAATTCCTTGGGTGTACCCTCGTCTTTCATGTACTGGATGGTTTTTACAATGGAGGCACCGGTAGCCAGCATGGGGTCGCTGATGATAACAATGCGGTCATCCAAAGAGGGGCAACTCATATATTCCAGGCTGATCTCAAAAGAGCCATCGCGATGGTGTTTGCGGTAAGCCGAAATAAAAGCATTATCGGCACGGTCAAAATAATTCAGCATGCCATTGTGCATGGGTAAACCTGCCCGCAGGATAGTAGCCAGTACTGGCTGTTGCTCCAGCCGCTTACTCTCATGTATGCCCAATGGTGTGGGTACTTCCACCATGCTAAAGGGCAAACGCTTGCTGATCTCATAGGCAGCAATTTCTCCAATACGTTCGAGGTTACGACGAAAACGCATACGGTCACCCTGGATATTGATATCTCTTAATTCGGCTACCCAATTGCTGACAAGGCTATGCTCCTGGCTAAGGTTTACGATCATGGCTCGGGAATAATGGTTGGTAAAGGCTCCAAAACTAAAATCTATCTGCTGGAATGAGAAATTTATGTTTGAAAATTAAGCTAAAGAGGAGTATCTGATATTTTGGGGCCACAGATTCACAGATTTTGGGCAAATGATTGTCTGGAGGATATCATTCTGTCCTTTCTTTTAACGTCACGAAAACAGGGAAAAACTTAATTTGGTAAAAATTAATCGACCCTTATGCAAAAAACTGCTCTTGTGCTGGTGATGCTGGCCCTGCTCACGGCCTGTAACAATGATAAAAAAGAAACAGCTTTTGATAACAACAGCTACGAAACGGTAAAAGAAAGCCTCGCCGAAAAAGAAAAAAATAACCCTAAACGGTTTCTGATCGTGAGTAACAGTGATCGTAAAAACCTTATCGGACAAACAGTCGTGAAGGGTTCGATATCAAATAAAGCAACTGTTTGCTGGTATAAAGATGTGGAACTGCGACTTTCCTTTTATAGCAAAACAGGTGTAAAACTAGATGAAGGACTTGAGACGATTTATGAAAATATTGGTCCGGGTAAAAGCATCAAATTCAAAACCAAATATTTTGCCCCTAAGGGAACAGACAGTGTAGCCATTAGTGTGAATAAAGCAACAGGAGATATTTCTGCTGCGAAATAATTTTCAGAAACTGTCTTCTTGTACTTTATATTTTTTATGATATCAATTCAAAGCGATCTCCGTCAAACAAACCCTTATCACTTAGTTTAAGATGTGGTATTACCAGTAAAGCCATAAAACTCAATGTCATAAAAGGAGCACGCAGGTTAGAACCCAGTTCTTTTGCCATACGGTCAATATTGGTGTAAGCTTCTGCTACTTTATATCCGTCATCCGTACTCATCAGTCCTGCAACGGGCAAGCCCAATACCTGTTGATGTGTTGCATCAGCATAACAGCTGATGCCTCCTCTTTCTTTAATCACGAGGTTGATAGCTGCTGCTAAACTTTCATCATCCGTACCAACAGCTACAATATTATGACTGTCATGTGCAACTGATGATGCGATCGCACCTTTTTTCAAGCCTATATTTTTAATAAAACATTTTGCCACGGGTGCCTGCTGGTAACGATTGACCACCACCATTTTCAACATATCATTTTCAGTATCAGCTACCCATTGTCCGTTTACCAGTGTTCCGGGTACTGTTAATTTATTGGTGATGAGTTGACCGTCCAGTGCTTCCATCACAGGTATCATGCCAGCTGCGGAAGGATATGTATTCTCCCTGATGATCAGATCAGCAACAGATACAGGCTTACAATAGAACTGATTAATAATGGTTGAAGGAACCCTTTCAATCAGTGTTTTTCCTTCTTTTGCTACCAATAAGCCATTGATATAGGTTTCCAGTACTTCAAAAGAGGTGAGGTCCTTCACAATAATGAAATCGGCCGGGTCTCCTTCTATCAATAAACCAACAGGTAGTCGATAATGCAATACTGGATTTATACAGGCTGCTTTTAATACATGGAACAGATCAATTCCTTTTTTAACGGCTCTGGAACAAAGTTCATTGATATGTCCGGCCACTAAACTATCCGGGTGTTTATCATCGCTGCAGAAAAGCATATGATTGGGATGATCTTCTACCAGTTCAATCAATGCCTCGAAATTTCTGGCAGCACTTCCTTCACGGATGATGATTTTCATACCGTGTTGTAATTTATCTAATGCTTCATCCAGCGTAAAACATTCATGATCGGTTGAAATGCCTGCTTCAATGTATTGTTTGGCCTGTTCGCCCCTCAAACCAGGAGCGTGTCCGTCAACAGGTTTTCCCATTTTATGAGCCGCTGCAATCTTTTTCATCACTTCCGGGTCTTTGAATAATACACCGGGGAAGTTCATCATTTCGCTCAGGTAGCAGATTTCAGGTCTTTGTAGCAGTGCTTCTACAGCGGTGCTGTCAATCATGGCGCCTGCTGTTTCAAACACAGTGGCGGGAACACAGCTGGGCGCTCCGAAATTGAATTTAAAAGGTACTTTTTTACCATTCTCAATCATGTAATCAACACCCGCCACGCCGCAAACATTGGCTATTTCATGTGGGTCGCTAACCGTGCCCACCGTACCATGCACCACAGCCAGCCTGGCAAATTCGGAAGGGATCAGCATACTGCTTTCTATGTGTACATGGCTGTCTATAAAACCAGGTAGGATAAACTGTTCGGGTACAGGACTGTTTTCATTCAGTTTTTCAATGACACTAATCAGACCATCCATTATATGAACCCTGGCCGGATATATTTGCTTTTTCCGGATATCTACAAGTTGACCTGAGACGCTGAAATTACTGTTCTGTTGCATGATGCGAAGATAATTCATCTGTAGATGAACTATCATGCTTCTCTCTTCCCCCGTTCATCATATCTTTTCCCTAATCACCATAAGGTTGCCAAACTGTCTGTAAGTTTACAGACGATTGAAAATAACGTAAACATGAAAAAACAAATCCTGACGAGTTGCCTCTTATTATTGGTAATTTTTAGCACTGCACAAACAGTAGAAGAAGTGATGACCAAATTTGAAGAAGCCAATGGCGGAAAAAATAAACTGAAAGCCATCAAAACCCTTCAGATGGAGAGTGTGATGAAGATGAATATGATGGGACAAACATTTGATATCAACCTCAACAGCATCCGCGAAAGAGGTAAACTTTACCGCAGACAGATGGGTGGAATAATGGGAATGGGTAATTCATGGACAATGGTTACAGATACAGCCGGATATATTTTAATACCTGCTATGCCCAACTTTGGTGGCGGCGGTGGTTTTGGTGGAGGCGGAGAGAGAGGAGGTGGTAATGGTCAGGGCCAGGGTGCACAAGCGAACAGGGCTGCCATTACAAAAATGACAGATGATGACCTGCGTAAGCAACAACATGAACTCGATTGTGCAGGTGCTTTTTCCATGCTGGTAGATTATACCAAAAAAGGATATACCGCTGAATTACTGGGCACTGCAAAAGTGAATAAAGAAGAATGTTATAAAGTAAAGCTTACCATGAAAGATGGTCTGGCCGGAACTTTTTACATCAACAAAAATAATTTTCTTGTACAGCAGGTGGATGCAGCAGATGACATGGCCGCTGCTATGACAGGTTTTGGCAGTATCATGCGTATGATGGGTGGTGGTAGACGTAGCCTGAAAGTATCTATTCAATACAGTGATTACAAAGAGATAGCCGGCATTAAATTCCCCATGAAACAACTGATTAGTCTTGGTTCCGTAGAAACCCTGATTGAACACCTCGATATCAGGCTGAATGAACCGGTTGATGAAGTGTGGTATAAAGTGAAATAAACAGAAGAATATCCAATGTCGAACTTCGAAGTTGGATATTTCTCTGTTCTGCTGTTCTATCATTGTTTTCTTCGTAAATTCCATCCTCAATTCAATACTGCATATGAAAAAACTTTACTGGCTGCTTTCTGCGGCGCTATTGCTGGGTACAGTGGTACAGGCACAAAAACAGGACAATAAAAAAACCGCTCCTGCAGCAGACCCTTCTGATGTATTTTTTTCCAAACTGAAATACCGGCTTGCTGGTCCTTTTAAAGGAGGACGTAGTGCTGCGGTAGCAGGTAGTTATAAAAACAAAACCACTTTTTATTTTGGTGCCACAGGTGGTGGACTCTGGAAGACGACGGATGGTGGCAGTAACTGGAAAAATATTGGCGATAAATACCTTGGAGGTAATATCGGTTCTATTGCCGTAGCACCTACTGATGAAAATATCATATATGTAGGGGAAGGTGAAAACACCGTTCGTGGTAATGTGGCAGAAGGATTGAATGGTATGTGGCGTAGTGATGACGGCGGGCTTACCTGGAAAAACCTGGGATTAAAAGAAAGCCGACATATCATCCGTATCATCATTCATCCGCGTGATCCCAACACAGTTTGGGTTGCCGCTCTGGGTCATTTATTTGGTCCGAATGAAGAACGTGGTGTATTTAAAACAACCGATGGTGGCAAGAGCTGGAAGAAAGTGCTGTATGTAAACAACCAGACCGGTGCTTCTGATCTGGTGATGGATCCTGTGAATCCGAATGTGATGTATGCGGGTATGTGGAGACTGATTCGTACCCCACATAGCCTGGAGAGTGGCGGTGAAGGAAGTGGTATTTATAAAAGTAATGACGGTGGTGAAACCTGGACCAATATCAGCACCGCTAAAGGATTTCCTAAAGGCGTATGGGGTATTGTTGGGGTAGCTATTGCTCCATCAAATACCGATAAAGTGTATGCCATCATAGAAAATGCCAATGGCGGTTTATATACCAGTAATGATGCAGGAGAAACATGGACACTGACCAGCAGTGATAATAATATCCGTCAACGGGCATGGTATTACAGTAAGGTATTTGTAGACCCCAAAAATGAAAACCTGGTTTACGTATTGAATGTTGGGTTTATGCGTAGCCGTGATGGTGGCAGAACTTTTCAAAGTGTAAATACACCACATAGTGATCACCATGATTTATGGATCGATCCGGAAAATGGTAACCGTATGATTGTTGCCGACGATGGCGGAGGCCAGGTAAGTTTTGATGGCGGAACGAACTGGAGCACGATGGATAACCAACCAACCGGACAATTCTATCGGGTATCTACCGATAATGCACATCCTTACAGAATTCTGGGAGCCCAGCAGGACAACTCTACGATCCGTATGAGAAGCCGCACTGCCGGTGCAGGCATCACTGACCGCGACTGGGAAACAACAGCGGGCTCTGAAAGTGGTTATGTGGTAGCCGATCCATTGAATCCTGATATCGTATATGGAGGTAATTATGGTGGCTATCTCGCAAGACTCGACCACAGAACAGGAGAGAACCGTGCCATTAATGTTTGGCCCGATAACCCGATGGGTGCAGGCGCTGATGTATTGAAATATCGTTTTCAGTGGAACTTCCCCATTTTCTTCTCGCCCCATAATCCGAAACGACTGTATACGGCGGGTAATCATTTGTTTGTAAGTGAAAATGAAGGACAGAGTTGGGAAATGATCAGTCCTGATTTAACTACGAATGATAAAACCCGTCAGGCATCGAGTGGCGGTCCGATTACTAAAGACAATACTTCTGTTGAATATTATTGTACCATTTTCACAGCTGCTGAATCAGGTCTGGAAAAAGATTTATTATGGACAGGTAGTGATGATGGTTTATTGCATGTGAGTAAAGATGGCGGTAAGAACTGGGAAAATGTAACACCCGCTGAAGCCGGTAAATGGATGATGTGGAACTGTATTGAAACAGATACGTATAAAAAAGGAACAGCCTATGTGGTAGGTACAAAATATAAACTGGATGATTTTGCACCTTATATCTTCAAAACAGAAGACTATGGTAAAACCTGGAAGAAAATTACCAATGGTATTGATAAAATGCATTTCACCAGGGCTATGCGTGCAGATAAAAAAAGACCAGGCTTATTGTATGCCGGAACAGAATATGGTATGTATATCAGCTATGATGATGGTGCCAACTGGAAAAAGTTTCAACTGAATTTACCGGAAACACCCATCACAGACCTGACGATCAAAGAAAATGACCTGATTGTTGCCACACAAGGTCGCGCTTTCTGGGTATTGGATGATCTTAGCATACTCCAGCAGATGAATGCATCAGTGCTGGATAAAAATCTTCATGTATTTGATGTTAACCCTGTATACAGATCGGAAGGCGGTGGAAGAGGCCGGAGAAATTTTGGTGGAGTAGCCACCAATATGGGAACTAATCCTGCATCTGGTGTTGTTATTAATTATTACCTGAAAGGTATTACTGACAGCTCAAGGGTATCAATCACTGTTTTCGACAAACAATCGAAACCTATCCGGACATTCAGTAAAACTGCCAGAGAGGCAACTGATAAAATAGAGTTCAGCAATGGAATCAACCAGTTTGAGTGGGATATGTTGTATCCTCCCGCTGAACGTTTAGAGGGTTTGATTTTGTGGACAGGTGGAATAGGTGCCGCAAAAGCTGCTCCCGGAAAATACAAAGCACGTATTCGTTATGGCAAAGATTCAGTGGATATTCCTTTTGAAATTAAAGCCAACCCGAATTATGCAACTACAGAAGCCGAATACGATGAACAACTGGCTTTCCTGTTACAGGTTCGTGATAAATTCAGTGATGTACAAAAAGCCATCAGGAATATCCGCACATTGAGAACACAGATGACTGAATTTACCAGCAGGTTAGATGGTAACAGGGAGATTAAATCTTTTGCAGACAGTATCAATAAAAAAATTACTGCTGTTGAAGAAGCCCTATACCAGACAAAAGCAAAAAGCAGTCAGGAGGTATTGAACTTCCCGATTCGCCTGAATGATAAACTTTCCGGCTTATATGGGGTGGCTTCGAGTGGACAAAATCCGCCAAGCAAACAGGTAAGAGAAGCATTTGCAGATATGGCTGGTCAGGCAGATGCCCAACTTGCCAAATTAAAAGCGGTAATGGAAAATGATGTGAAAGCCCTGAATAAACTCATCAATGAGAAACAGGTGCCGGTAATCAATATAAAGTAAGCAGTAAAAAAGTAAAAGCCACAGATTCAATCACTGAATCTGTGGCTTTTTATATCCTACATCCTACATCCTACATCAGACATCCGACATCAAATCCGGTCTTCTGTCTTTCGTACGTTGAACAGCCTGTTCATATCGCCAATCATCTACTTTTTTCGGATCACCCTGTAATAATATATCAGGTACTTTCATGCCTCTGAAGTCTGCCGGGCGTGTATACACGGGCGGGGCCAGTAAATTATCCTGAAAGGAATCTGTGAGTGCAGATGTTTCATCATTCAATACACCGGGAATCAAACGGCCAATGGCATCAACAACCACTGCTGCTGCGAGTTCTCCTCCACTCAATACATAATCACCAATCGAAATTTCCAGGGTTACATATTGCTGGCGAATGCGTTCATCAATGCCTTTATAGTGACCGCAAATGATTAATATATTTTCTTTTAAAGAAAGCTGGTTAGCCGTTCGTTGATCAAAACGCTTTCCATCGGGTGTCATGTAAATGATTTCATCAAAGGGTTTATCTTTTTGTAATTCATCGATGGCATTGGCCAGCGGTTCGCACATCATTACCATACCGGCACCGCCACCATACTGGTAATCGTCGATCATACCGTATTTGTTGACGGCCCATTTGCGTAGCTGGTGTACATGTACTTCCAGCAAACCCTTTTCCTGCGCCCTTTTCATGATGCTATGAGCGAATGGACTTTCGAGTAATTCGGGTAAAACAGTGAGGATATGTATGTGTAACATAGGGTAAAGGTACAATAAGAACTTTTTTCACGATGCTAATACCCTGATAGTAGAAATGAGAAGAGGTAGATTTAATTATTCAGCTGCTGCAGCATCCGTGAAGAAATCCCCCAGGTCTCTTCTTTGTTTTTTAGTAGGACGTCCGATTTTACTCAGGCGTTTACCCGTCTGGTAAGTAGCTGCTTCAAATTTCACCCGATCCAGTTCTTCGGCAGGGGTAATATCAATATAAAATTTTATCGCTTCACTGTATTGCACCCTGTGGTCTAATAACCCTGTTACTTTGATTACCCAGCGTTTAGTCTCGGTTTTTACTTCATATTCATCGCCGATACTTACAATACGGGATGCTTTGATGGCTGCTCCCGCCATTTTTACTTTACCCTTGCTGCATGCGTCGCCTGCCTGGCTCCTTGTTTTAAATAAACGAATGGCCCAGAGGTATTTATCAATCCGTAATTTTTCTTTGACTTCACTCATACTATAACAAAACAGGAGCAAATGTACATCTGCTCCTGTGCTTAATTATTTTCCTTCCGCATAATATTGGTGGAAGTAAGGAATGGTTTCAATGCCCTTATAAAAATTAAAAATATCGTATTTCTCATTCGGGCTGTGCAGGTTATCACTGTCAAGGCCAAAACCCATAAATACAATTTTCAAACCCAGTTCTTTTTCAAATAGTGCACAGATAGGAATACTACCTCCACCTCTAACCGGAATAGGCTCTTTACCAAACGTTGTTTCAATGGCTTTGGCAGCGGCACGGTATTCATTGGAATCGATGGGTGTCATATAAGGTTCACCGCCATGGTGTTCATGCGCTTTTACCGTAACACCGGCAGGAGCTATGCTGGTAAAATAATCCAGTATTTTTTTGGTGATTTTTTCTGATGACTGATTCGGTACCAACCGGCAGGAAATTTTTGCAAATGCTTTGGAAGGTAATACGGTTTTTGCACCTTCACCGGTATAACCACCCCAGATACCGTTTACTTCCAATGTTGGACGAATACCTGTTCTTTCGTTGGTAGTATATCCTTTTTCGCCCCATAACTGGTTAATGCCTAAATCGCTTTTGTACTCGCTTTCACTGAATGGTGCTTTGGCCATTTTGGCACGTTCTTCCGCTGTGGCTTCTACCACATCATCATAAAAACCAGGGATGGTGATATGGTTGTTTTCATCATGACAGGAAGCAATCATTTTAGCAAGCATAGTGGCTGGATTGGCAACTGCGCCACCATAGACTCCGCTGTGAAGATCGCGGTTAGGGCCTGTAACTTCTACTTCAATATAACTGAGTCCGCGAACACCAATATCAATGGAAGGTGTATCCATACTCAGCATCGAAGTATCACTGATGAGGATAACATCGGCTTTTAAGAGTTCTTTATTCGCTTTTACAAATGTGGCGAGGTTCGGACTGCCCACTTCCTCTTCACCCTCGATCAGGAATTTCACATTACAATGCAGGCTATTGGTTTGAACCATTGTTTCCAATGCTTTTACATGCATGTAAAACTGACCTTTATCGTCGCAGGCACCACGTGCATAAATTTTACCGTCTTTGATTACAGGATCAAAAGGTCCGCTGTGCCATAGCTCTAATGGATCTGCCGGCTGAACATCGTAGTGTCCATATACCAATACAGTAGGTTTAGATGGATCAACTATTTTCTCTCCATATACAATGGGGTGACCGGCGGTGGGATAAATATTAGTTGTATCGGCACCCGCTTCTTTTAAACTTTTTTCAACGGCTTCTGCGCAACGGATCATATCATCCTTATGCTCACCCCTTGCGCTCACGCTCGGGATGCGTAACAGATCGAGTAATTCATTCAGAAAACGGTCTTTGTGTTGTTGCTGATATTCTTTCCAGGCTTGCATAGCAATGGTATTTGTATGAGGGTGCAATTTAACATGCAATACCCGATAATCTGTGAAACAGGATCTGAAATATCTGTTCAGCAGCCGTTGATCAGGTATTTATACCAGTATTTCCCGCAAATTTTAAAAAAATGACAGGAAAGCAATATCCCGATCATACAACTATGTATGCTATCATAAACGGATTGAGCATAAAAGGATTAGAAGATATCTGGTAGGTATATAAACGAGAAAACCCGGTTTCATCATCCTATAAGAGGAGAGAGGAGGTACCGGGTATTGCAATTCAAAAATAAAATAATTTTTAGTTTCAACAAATAAATTTTCTTACTACATGCAGGGCGAAGCGCTTGAAATACTTATATCGGAACAACGATTCAGTACCTATGATCGTATGTTTAACGGAAACAGGATAAAAGCAATTGAATACTATCAACTTAATATCAAAATTGCGCAGTCATTGTATCCTTTACTACTCTATACAGAAGTGTCATTACGCAACCTGATTCATCGTTCCTGTACAGCTCATTTTCAAACAGATCAGTGGTTTCAATTTTGTGAACAGGAAGAACAGATCAAAAAAATTGAACAGGTTAAGAAAAAAATTGAAGCTATATCTTCTGTTCTTTCTTCAGACAAAATAGTGGCAGAATTAACTTTTGGTTTCTGGTGCTCATTACTTAATAAGCGAAATGCAAAACATTTTTGGAAACCATTACAGCGCGCATTTCCTCATTTGGAAGCCTCTGTTAAACGAGAAAAAATGGCATCAACAATAAATCATATCAGAAAACTGCGAAATAGAATATTTCACTACGAGCCCATTTGTAATGACCTGAATGTACTTCGCTTAAATTACCTCAATATGATCAATGTACTGCGTTGGATGAATCCGGAACTATTAACATGGATTAAAAGTATAAGTGCTTTTGAGTCTCTGTATGAAGCAGCGTCCATTATGCGTCAGTATCAGTCTGAAGCTGATGTTTCTTATCAGAAATAATATTTTCAAGCGTCCATACAATTTTTTGTTGAAATGTATGCTGTCTTTCCCTGCAATCCTTATTACATATTCTGCAGCTAAAAGGCAGGCACCCATCGGTATGCACAAATAATTCAATCGCATCGCCAAATTCCTGTTTAATCAGTGCAGAAAGATCGTCTATTTCTTTATGTGCTTCATGTATGTTGAGGTACCATGGAACGGTAAGGTGGCAATCTACATGTAACAGGCTCCCATATTTAATAACACGCAGGTTATGAAGGTCAATCCAGTTTTCTTTCCGGTGATGATTCAGTACTTCAATAAAGCGACCCAGTATCACCATATCCGCTTCATCCATAATGCCTGCAAGTGATGAACGGATAATTTTATAGCCATTGTAAATAATCAGGATACCCATGCCAATGGCAATCAGTTTATCGAGCCAGTATAATTCTGTAAGCAGTATAATGATTAAACCTGCAATCACGCCAAGCGTAGAATAAGTATCAATCTGTAAGTGTTTGCCGCTGGCCTGTAAGGCAAGGGAGTTATTCTTTTTTCCAATCCGTATGCAGATGCTTCCTGCTGTAAAGTTTACGATGGCCGTAGCACCTATCAGCCACAAACCGGTGTCCAACTGATGAATCGGTTCTTTGCGAAGTAAATTTGCTACTGTTTCATACATGATCATGATGCCTGCTGCAACAATTAGCCCACCTTCCACAGCTGCTGAAACAAATTCTGCTTTTCCATGACCATAAGGATGTTCAAGGTCTTTAGGTTTGGCGGCAATATACAAACTGTATAACCCTATAAAACCGGCAATAACGTTAACAATACTTTCCAATGCATCTGATAAAATAGCCAGCGAGTGTGTAAAATAATAAGCTACAATTTTGGCGAGAAACAGTATCACACTCAGTATGGTAATCCATAACTGTATCCTGAAATTTTGTTGAGCCGCTTTCAACTGCTGTGTTTTTATAAAGATAGTTGTCTGTTTACAGATACCCAACCCTGAATTTTAGCTGAAATGTTGAAACTCTCATCTTTCGTATCTTCCACCATTAAACCACTAACTATGCTTAGAACCATATTCATGTCTGCAACCCTTCTGTCTGCAGTTTTTAGTCAGGCACAGGATAAGCCCGCTGTCAAGTGGGATGTAAACAACCCTCCCGGCCCAACCAAAGAAATTAATTTTACTGTTAATGAAGGAACCTGGATGAACCTTGATGTTTCTCCCGACGGTAAAGAAATTGTATTTGATCTGTTGGGTGATATTTATACCATGCCCATCAGTGGTGGAACGGCAAAATTACTGAGAGGTGGACACGCATTTGAAGTACAGCCAAGATATAGTCCGGATGGCAGTAAAATTTTATATACTTCAGATGCAGGTGGCGGAGACAATATATGGATCATGCAGCGAGATGGTAGTAACCCTGTTCAGGTAACCAAAGAAACCTTTCGCTTATTGAATAATGCAGCATGGATGCCCGGTGGTGAATATATCGTTGCGCGTAAACATTTTACTTCCACACGCTCATTGGGAGCTGGTGAAATGTGGATGTATCATATCAGTGGAGGTGGTGGGTTGCAGTTGACTGTGCGGAAAAATGATCAGCAGGATGTGAATGAACCCGTAGTATCTCCCGATGGAAAGTATGTTTATTTCAGTGAGGACATGTATCCTGGTGGGCAGTTCCAATACAACAAGGATCCCAACAACCAGATTTTTGTCATCCGCCGACTCGACAGGGAAACAGGACGTATTGATAATATTACAGGTGGCCCCGGCGGAGCTGTTCGACCTCAATTGTCGCACGACGGTAAAACACTGGCATTTGTAAAACGGGTACGTACAAAATCTGTTTTATACCTACGTAAACTAGAAACAGGCGAAGAATGGCCGGTGTATGATGATTTATCAAAGGATCAACAGGAAGCCTGGTCAATTTTTGGCTTGTATACCGGATTTAACTGGATGCCAGGCGATCAGGAGATTGTAATCTGGAGCAGGGGTAAAATTGTCAGGATTAATATTAATGACGCAAATAAATCAACCAATATTCCTTTCACTGTTCAGGTGAAACAAAAAATAGTTGAAGCTGTACGTTTTCAGCAAAACCTGAATCCGGAAACTTTTCAGGCAAACGTCATCCGTCATGCTGTTACTTCACCAAACGGTAAATGGTTGGTTTTTAATGCGGTGGGTTATTTATGGAAAAAAGAATTACCCAATGGCAAAGCCACACGCATCAGTAATGGCACTGATTTTGAATATGAGCCATCTTTTTCACCTGATGGCAATTCCATTGTGTATACTACCTGGAATGATGAAAACAGTGGAGCCATTTACAGCATTGGTTTAAATGGAGGATCAACCAGGAGAATAACTGCTGCAAAAGGAATCTATCGTCAACCCTCTTACTCACCAGATGGAAAATGGATATTGTTCCGCAAGGAAAATGGAAATGATGCCATGGGGCCAGCTTTTACTGCTGTAACGGGTACATTCATGATGCAGGCAGATGGCAGCGGTGAGAAACTGGTAACCCAACGTGGTGATCAGCCCCGATTTAATGGAAATGGAACAAGAATCTACTATACACTCGGCGGTGGAATGAACCGGCAATTTGCCAGTTGTGATTTGTCGGGTAACGATGAACGGATTCATTTAAGAAGTACCTATGGCAGTCAGTTTACCGTATCACCCGATGATCAATGGATATCTTTTATAGACCTGCATGAAGTATATGTTGCAGCATTCCCTGTAACAGGTAAAACAGTTGATATCGGGGCTAATACCAAAGATTTTCCTGTTCGCATTGTTTCAAAAGATGCAGGTATTAATCTGCATTGGTCGGCCGACAGTAAAACCCTGTATTATACTTTAGGTAACCAGTATTTCAGGATACCCTTACAGGACCGATTTGGATTTATTGCCAATAAATCGGAAGCCGATTTTAAAGTTCCGGAAAAAGGAATTGATATCCAGGTAGAAGTATCAACTGACAAGCCAGCTGGTTTAATTGCTTTCACCAATGCAACAATTATTACCATGAAAGGAGATGAGGTAATTACCGGTGGAACCATCCTGGTAGAAAATAACCTCATTAAACAAATTGGTAAAGCAACTGCAGTGAAAATTCCTGCAGGTACCAAAGTGATTGATTGTAAGGGTAAAACCATTATGCCCGGCTTTATTGATGCACATGCACATGGTAGTCATTTCCGTTCTGGTATGTCGCCACAGAAACACTGGCCCTACTATACCAATATGGCTTATGGTGTAACAGCGATGCACGATCCATCGGCTAACAGTGAAATGGTATTTGCACAAAGTGAAATGGTAAAAGCAGGAGTAATGACAGGCCCGCGTGTATTCTCCACAGGAACTATTTTATATGGCGCTGATGGTGATATGAAAGCGGTGGTGAATTCAATCGATGATGCCCGTAGTGCCTTGCGCAGAACAAAAGCATTTGGCGCCTTTTCGGTAAAAAGTTATAACCAGCCACGTCGCGAACAAAGACAAATGATTATTCAGGCGGCAAGGGAATTGGGTATGGAAGTAGTACCTGAAGGTGGTTCATTCTTCTTCCATAATATGACCATGGTGATGGATGGACATACAACTATTGAACATAATATTCCCGTAGCACCTTTGTACAGTGATGTGATTAACCTCTGGAAAGAAGCTAAAACAGCTTATACACCCACACTGATTGTAAACTATGCAGGCGTAAGTGGAGAATATTACTGGTACCAGCATACCAATGTTTGGGAGAAAGAAAGACTACTCCGTTTTACACCAAGAACAGTGATTGATACACGCAGCCGTCACAGAACCATGTTGCCTGAGGAAGAGTATAAGAACGGACATATACTGACTTCTGAAAGCGCTAAAAAGCTCAACGATAATGGTGTAAACGTTAATATCGGAGCGCATGGACAGATACAGGGTATGGGCGTGCATTGGGAAATATGGATGATGCAGCAGGGTGGTATGAGTAACCTGCAGGCATTAAAAACAGCTACCATTAATCCGGCACAAAGCCTTGGATTAGATAAGTGGATTGGTTCACTTGAAGTAGGTAAACTGGCTGATATCATTGTATTGGATAAAAGTCCACTGGAAAATATCCGTTATACAGAATCGGTTAAATACACCATGGTAAACGGAAGATTATATGATGCCGACAGCATGAATGAAATCGGTAATGTAAATAAACCCAGAACCAAATTTTATTGGGAGCAGATTAAAAATGCTGCTGCATTCAGTTTTCCCTGGGCAACGGAAGTAGCCACTGAAACAGAAACCTGTTCCTGTGGTAAGCATTAATAAGCAGTTTTAATCTGAAGATTAAGTGGTAAATTATTGTAAAAAGAAAAGGTCTTGTTTACTAACAAGACCTTTTCTTTTAAATCAATTCAACTGTATAGTTGATAGGGCAATGTTTTCCGAGCATGGCAGAAATGCCACAATATTTTTCGTGTGATAAACTCACGGCTCTGTTCACTTTATCAATATGATCAGCAGCTACATCGCAACGATATACCATATCAATAAATGTAAATACTTTAGGATGATCATCGGTTTGTTCAGCTGACGCTTCAATACTGAGTTGTGTAAAAGGCACTTTCATTTTATGAAGAATATCCACAACATCAATACCGCTACAGCCACATAAAGAGCCCAGCAACATTTTTTTAGGATTCATGCCTGTTCCCGAACCTCCATTTTCAATGGTAGTATCTATACGAACGGTCTGCCCCGTATCTGCTGTAACATCAAATGCTAATGTCTGAACCCAGGTCGTTGTAACTTTCATTTTACTTTTTTTACTTTAAAATATCTTGCTGATTGCTTTCTATTTATTCATTCTGGCGGCTACTACATCCCAGTTTACCAGGTTCCACCAGCTATTGATATAATCAGGTCTTCTGTTCTGGTATTTGAGATAATAAGCATGTTCCCAAACATCAAGCCCCAGTAAGGGTTTGCCCCAGGTTTCGTTTACATCCATTAAAGGGTTATCCTGGTTAGGGGTAGATACAATGGCATGTGCATTATCACTATTAATGATGAGCCATGCCCACCCACTTCCAAAACGTGCTTTCGCTGCATCGGCAAACTGTGTTTTAAATGCATCGAATGAACCAAATGCCTGAATGATGGAATTACCCAGTTGTCCGGAAGGAGTAGCTGATCCACCCGGTTTCATACTTTGCCAGAACATTTCATGGTTATAATGACCACCGGCATTGTTACGCATTTTCATTGAGTATTTGGAAATATTTCGTAGCACCGACTCGAGTGTTTTACTGGCCGTATTTACACCTTCGGCTGAACAGGCTTCACCTAAACTTTTAGCATAAGCTGCAGCGTGTTTGCTGTAATGTATTTCCATAGTGAGCGCATCAATAGAAGGCTCCAATGCATTATAAGTATAAGGTAGTGCCTGTTGTTGAAATTCATTGGTTGCTGTAACGCTTGCGCGCAGAACCGATGGTAAGGTTGCAGCTAAGCCAATGGCCAGACCCGCCTTACCCGAAGTTTTTACAAAATTGCGACGTGATGATTGATGGCTCATGCGATACAGTTTAATTGATAAATAATGATGGGCTATAGTCTATGGTCTATGGACTATGGTCTCTTTTTTCTTCCTAAAATTATTCCAAATCTTACGTAACCTGGTAAAAGTTCTGTAATAAAATTCCTGGTTAAAAAGTTGTGAATCTCGCATCGCTTTGTAAATAAGAAATGCACCGATGGGTATCAGTATAAATGTCGATAGCCACATGCCTTCAAGGGGTGAAGCCTGTCCTGAACGCACAAATTTTTCACCAAAAGTGTTGAACAGGTGAAAGAGTACAAAGAAGATAATGGCAAATACCAGCGGAGTACCTAACCCACCTTTCCTGATGATAGAACCCAGCGGCGCACCAATCAGGAATAACACAATACAGGCCACCGAAAGTGTAAATTTGCGGTGCCATTCAATTTCATGATAGCGCAACGATTTGTATTTCTCCTCGTAATCGGAAGCCAGAAAACCCATATTGCCTTTGATACTGGAAATTTGTCCCTGTGTTCCGTCAATAATACTTTCCCGCAAAGAGTCGGGTAATAAAGCGTCAAAGGTTTTGGCAGTTTTGATAGATGCAGTATCTGTTTTTATCCAGCCGGTATCATTGGCATAACGGGCAAAACGAATATAGGGCGTTACTTCGGTACGGGCTTTTCTGGTATAAAATGTATCAATATGCTCGAGTGAATCGATGGCCAAGTTCAGTTGCCGTACGCTCAGCATTTTAGGATCGTAAAATGCACTGTCACCAGATTTATTCATCTGAAAACTTTTCAGGTCGAATACTTTTTTATATTCTTTGAAACCTAACCTGATGAACTCTGTATTGGTGGTACCTCTCGCACCTCTCTCTTCAAACCGCCATCCATTTTTTAAAATAAACTCCAGGAATTTTTTATCGGGCGTAATGCGCATGATGCCCGATTGAGCCATCAGCATATTATCCTGAAGGCCATAATTCTTTTCAAACAGAACGATATCATGAATGACACTGTCATTTTTTTCCTTTTTCCCCAGTTTAATGACATATCCATCCAGCTTATCATAAAAAATACCTTCTTTAATATCAATAGCCGGTTTGGAAACAATGATATCATATTTTAAAGCGGCCAGTTTTAACTGGGTTACCGGAATAATATTATTCGAGAACAGAAAAGCCAGACCACTTAAAAAAATGGTGATCACAAACAAAGGACGCATAAACCGTAACAATGGAATACCCGATGCTTTGATGGCCACCAACTCAAAACTTTCGCCCAGGTTACCAAATGTCATGATGGAAGAAAACAATAATGCCAGCGGTAAGGCCATTGGTACCCAGAACAACATAACAAGACCTACCAGTTTCATTACTGTAATAAAATCAAGCCCTTTACCCACCAGATCATCAATATACAACCAGAAAAACTGCATGGTGAGTACAAACAAAGAAATGGCAAAAGCTGCCAGAAAGGGGCCTATGAAGGAGCGGATAATGAGTATGTCTAGTTTTTTGAGCATAGAACAACGTGAATGGTCAATCGTGAATGGTCAATATTATAGAGAATCAATGAAGCTGAATGAATTAATAAAATGCTATTCACCATTCACCATTCACGTTTCCTACCTTTAACACATGTTACCCGCAAAACTAACACTTTCAGCAGAGGAAAGATTATTGATGATGGATACCCGCTTTATTTTAACAAAGAATGCGGTACTGGAGAAAGTGGAACTGTTATTCGGAGCCTTAAGTGAAAGTATAAAGCAGATGGTTGTTGACTCAGGCCTTGCGAACAGTTCAATCAATATATTAAGCCCAAAAATAGCGAGAGGTGAACAATACCAGCAACTCCCCTGGGTAATGCTCGATTATCCAAGGTTGTTTACGAAAACAGATACCTGTGCTATTCGCTGTTTTTTCTGGTGGGGTAATTACTGGACCATTACCTTACAACTGGCGGGGTCGTATCTCAATCAATACAAAGATGGCATTAAAGCATTTGTGAAAGACCATTTAACGGATCATGACTGGTATTTATCTGTTGGTGATGACCAGTGGCAACATCAACTGGAACCAACAGTTTACAAGGCACATCATTTCATTACCGATGATTATTGGCAGGAGGATAGGTCTTATCTAAAGCTGGTAAAAAAAATCCCACTGGAACAGTGGGATGATATATTTCCATTACTGGAAAAGAATGTGTTTTTGCTGTTATCGATCCTGAAAATGCATCAGGCACCCAGTCGGTGAAACAATTCTTTCACCTGGTATTCCCATAACTGACTCTGGTCTTTGATTTCGTTTTTTTCAGCAAAATCCTTAATCAGTAAAATGGTCTGATTGGAGATTTCGGTTTTTTCAATACGAAATTCAAAATATTCATTCTTCTCCGTGTGAAGCCAATGGAAGCGGATAAACTTATCCTGTTCCTGGTCCAGAATAGAAGCTTTGTCGGGTGTACCACCATTCCATGAGAAGCTGTAAACACCTTCCCATTCGTCTACTTTATCTGCAAACCATTCCTGGAGACCTGCTGGTGTGGCCAGAAACTCAAAAAGAATGGCTGGGGAACATCTCACTGGAAACTCTAACGTAAATAACTGCTTTTTACTCATTACTGTCTTTTAACTACCATCAATCGTAAGGCTGCAATAATATTAAATAATCTATACCCTCCAAATGTTTTTTTAATGAAGGATCGGGTTTTCAGTCAGGTATTTTTGAATAATGAATCGACCAGGTCATAACTGACTGTTTTTCAATAGTTTGTGTTAAATGTTTTTTTTGATGGAATACGAAAAATGCTTAAATTGCTGTAAAGACAGGAACAGACGCTAGCGCAGGAGAGAAGGGGCTTTATCCCAGGTTTTAATAAACAACCCTAACATACAACCAAAACTGTTTCCACATGAGTATGCGTCAGCTCAAAATCACGAAATCGATCACGAACCGTGAATCGCAGAGTCTTGAGAAATACCTCCAGGAAATTGGTAAAGTAGACCTCATCAGTCCGGAAGAAGAAGTACAACTGGCCATGCGAATTCGTCAGGGAGATCAGCGTGCACTGGATCGTCTGGTAAAATCGAACCTCCGTTTTGTGGTATCGGTAGCCAAACAATACCAGAACCAGGGATTAACCTTACCTGATCTGATTAATGAAGGTAACCTGGGTTTGATAAAAGCAGCATTGCGTTTCGATGAAACCAGGGGTTTTAAATTTATTTCTTATGCGGTATGGTGGATCAGACAAAGCATTTTGCAGGCATTGGCTGAACAAAGCCGTATTGTAAGGCTCCCCTTAAATAAGGTTGGACTTACCAACCGGATCAGTAAAGCCTATCAATTGCTGGAACAGGAGTTTGAACGGGAACCCACTGCCCAGGAACTGGCCGATTTACTTGAATTGAGTATCGAAGAAGTATCGGCCACCATGAGTGTAGGTTTCCGGCATGTGAGCATGGACACGCCATTGTCTGACGGAGAAGATGGTACGCTGATGGATGTCATGGAGAACCCGAATGCCGAAAAAACCGATGAAAACCTGGTACATTATGAATCGCTTCGGCTTGAAATAGAAAGAAGCCTGAAAACACTTACCGAACGCCAAAAAGATGTGCTCTGTTATTTCTTTGGTATTGGGGTAGATAATCCCCTGAGTTTGGAAGATATCGGAGAGCGTTTTAACCTCACCCGTGAAAGGGTTCGGCAGATTAAGGACAAGGCCATTACCAAACTGAGAAGTACCAGCAGGTGTAAACACCTGAAAGTGTATCTCGGATAAACAAATCCGTACTATATTTGCGCACCATAAGTGAACCTCAGATTGGTTCACTTTTTTATTGGTGAATGACCCGAAATAGTGAATTATGTTTCAGAATCTCTCGGAAAGATTAGAATCTGCGTTTAAAAACCTCAAAGGTGAGTCGCGTATTAATGACCTTAATATTGCCAATACGGTAAAAGATATCCGTCGTGCATTGATCGATGCCGATGTGAACTTTAAAATAGCCAAAGAGTTTACCGATAAGGTAAAAGATAAAGCTGTTGGTGAGAAGGTAATCAATGCCATCAGTCCAGGGCAACTCATGGTAAAAATTGTGCAGGATGAGTTAACTGAATTGATGGGTGGTACAGAAGCAGCTTTTAATATTACCGGTAACCCTGCTATTATACTGATAGCCGGCTTACAGGGTAGTGGTAAAACAACTTTTACCGGAAAGCTGGCCAATTACCTCAAAACCAAAAAAGGGAAATCGCCTTTACTGGTAGCAGCAGATATTTACCGCCCGGCAGCCATAGATCAGTTAACCGTATTGGCCGAACAGGTAGGGGTAGATATTTACAGTGAACGTGAGAATAAGGATGCAGTAGCTATTGCTTTGAACGCTATTAAAGAAGCTAAAGCAAAAAATAAAAATGTAGTCATCATCGATACGGCCGGCCGTTTGGCCATTGATGAAGTGATGATGAAGGAAGTAGCCGATATTAAAGCTGCTGTTAATCCTACAGAAATATTGTTTGTGGTAGACTCTATGACGGGTCAGGATGCAGTGAATACGGCTAAAGCATTCAATGACCGTCTTGATTTTTCAGGTGTGGTATTAACCAAACTGGATGGTGATACAAGAGGTGGTGCAGCTTTATCTATTAAGTACACGGTTAATAAACCCATCAAATTTGTCAGCAGTGGAGAGAAGCTGGATACACTTGATATTTTCTATCCTGAAAGGATGGCGCAGCGTATCCTGGGTATGGGTGATATTACTACGCTTGTAGAAAAAGCACAGGCCCAGTATGATGAAGTGCAGGCAAAAAAACTGGAGAAAAAAATCAGGAAGAACCAGTTCGATTTTCAGGATTTCCTGGACCAGTTACAGCAGATTAAAAAAATGGGTAACCTGAAAGACCTGATGGGTATGATACCAGGTGTAGGTAAAGCCATTAAGGATGTTGATATTAATGATGATGCATTCAAGGGTATTGAAGCCATGATCAGCTCCATGACACCCTATGAAAGAGCTAACCCCGACAGCCTTACACCCAGCCGTAAACAAAGGATTGCCAAAGGAAGTGGAAAAGATATTGCTGAATTGAATGCTTTCATGAAGCAGTTTGAGCAGATGAAGCAGATGATGAAGATGATGAACAATATGCCCATGGGTGGCAGACTTCCGGGTATGCGCCGTTAAATTATATGGCCCATACAACATTCTTGCCTTGGGTAGTGTCATAACCAGACTATGATTCGTATGCGGCTACTGGTTTTTATATTCCTCTTGTTAAGTTCACTTATCAGCCATTACCGTGTAAATGGACAAAGCGCCATATTGGTATCATCCGACGGGAAGTTTTATGATTTTGATATCGTAAACGGGGCCTGTACCACTAAAGAAAAAACTAATTTCTGCAATTTCACTACAACAGGTTTTTCTATAGCACAATACAAGAATAAAGTCTATTATAGCAATGCCGGAGGTTCTTTGTATGAAACAGATATTCAGAATCCGGCACTTTGCAGATCGATGGGTATTACAGCAACAGGTAATGCCATGACTTCCGATAAAAACGGTACACTTTACTGGGTATCGGGTAATATATTATACCGGCTTCCAAATGGATGGGCCAATGCTGAAATACTGGGAACACTTCCCTTTACATCTGCAGGCGATCTGATTTTTTTTGGTGATAAACTATTGCTGGCAGCAAATCCAAATGGATCTACCCCAAACTTTAGCCTGGTAGAAATAAACATCGCTTCTCCGGCCAACAGTAAAGTCTATATGGAAACACCTGGATATGCATTTTGGGGTATCATCAATATTTCAACCGGGTGTAATGAAAACAAAGTATTTGCTATCTCCAATAGTTTAACAGGTACAGGAAGTGATATAGTAGAAATAGATATCGCTAATAAAAAAGTACTTGGTATTTTCTGTAGTGTTGGTTTTCAGGTGTATGATGCCGCAAGCGTTACAGAAACCGGAGAATTAAAAGGAGTTAACATCAATAATATTGCCATCAAACCACAATGTGCTAACTCCGGTTTAGGGGAAATAACTGTTGCTGCAACCAGTGCCACGGGGTCGGCTAAACTATTCTTTTCATACAATAATAATCCTGCAACAGAAACAGCTGTATTCTCTAATCTTCCAACAGGAAATTATCCGATCAGGGTGACCAGTTCGGAAGGTTGTTCAAAAGACACTTTTGCAGTGGTACCTTACGTAAACAGAATACGGGTGAGCATGGCTACCTTACCAGATACATGCGGCGCATTACGGGGGTCTGTAAACATCAGTAATAACAGTAATCATGCAGCTATGCGTTTTTCACTGAATAATACGGCTTATGTAGCAGGTAATGTATTTACAAATCTCAGTGCCGGCATAAAGTCATTGAAAGTAATTGAAACCAATGGTTGTATACTGGATACAAGTTTTGTGATAGGTAGTTTTCAGCCCCCTATACCCGTTACTTCTTTGGATATTACCAGTGCCAGATGTACGAATGCCGATGGAGCTATTACCATAAATTATGCCGGAAGTGCCAATATTCAGGGAGCAAGGATTAACGGAGGTGCCATTCAAAGTTCCAATCAGTTTACCAATTTATTGGCGGGTACACACCAGATACAGATTATAACGGCCAGTTGTATTTATGATACAACTGTAACAGTTCCACTTCAAAGTACAACAGCGCCTATAGTTTCTTTTATCACCAGTTCGCCAGATTGTGGTACCAAATCAAATGGATCCCTGCAAATTAATCTAACCGGAACGGTTGCACCTTATACCTACAGTTTTAATAACTCAGCTTATACCAGTATAACCAGTTACCAGAACCTGGCAGCAGGTAATTATCCTGTTGCGGTAAAAGATGCGCAAGGCTGCATTTTTACGGGGTCAGCCACTATTCAACCTTATGTAGCCAAACCTGTAAATGTGCAGTGGAGCATGACAGCAGCCGATTGCTGGCAGGGTGGTGGTAAAATATCCATTTCTGTTGCCGGTTCGGAAGCACCTTATTTTTATCGGGTGAATAATAAAGCTTATCAGGCAGGGCAACAGGCCAGCGGCATTCCTCCGGGAAATTATATGGCGCTTATCAGTAACGGGAATAATTGCGTCATTGATTCTGTGGCGGTAACTGTAACGGAACAAAATACACCGGGTGTGGTTTGTGATACGGTGTACGTTCCAACCGGATTTACACCCAATGCCGACGGCAAAAACGATGAATTGAGACCCACAGCCGGGTTTGCCGTTAATAACTTCATATTCAGGGTATATAATAGGGCCGGACAGGTAATTTTTGAGACCAGGCAGCCAGGGAAAGGCTGGAATGGACGTTATAAAGGCGTAGATCAGCTCCAGGGAGCTTATATCTGGACCTTCACTTATACAGGCCCAATGGGTCAGGTAAAAGTGTTTCGGGGTACCACTGTGCTCATACGGTAACACTATCTTAACTTTTAGTATGAATATGGCTTTGGAATTATACCTGTAAACACTTATTTTTGCCGCCTGATTCACCCTATTTATTAACGCCTATAAATTTCTATTTAACATGGCAGTAAAAATGAGATTACAGAGACACGGTAGCAAGAAACGTCCTTTCTACTTTATCGTAGTGGCCGATGGCCGTGCTCCAAGGGATGGTAAGTTCATCCAAAAGATCGGAACTTACAATCCGCTGACTGTTCCAGCAACTATCCAGTTAGACCGTCAAAAGGCACTGGAATGGCTGAATAAAGGTGCTCAACCCACCGATACAGTTCGCCGAATCCTCTCTTTCAAGGGAGTGTTGTACCTGAAACACCTGTTAAGAGGTGTGAAACTGGGTTTGTTTGATGATGCAACCGCTATGACCAAATTCCAGGCATGGCATAATGAGCATGAAGCAAATGTTACCCGTCGTAATGAAGAGCACAGAAGAAACCAGCGTGCAAAAAGAGCTTATACACCTGTTGTAAAAAAGGTGGAAGCTAAAGCTGAAGAATCAGCACCCGCTGAAGGAAATACCGAAGCTTAATCACGATAAGTTCAACATACTCCTGAAAGCCCCGATAGTAATGTCGGGGCTTTCTAATTTATATCTCTGATATCTGATGTAGGATGTCTGATTTGAAGCAGTAAGTAAAAAATCAGACATCCTATATCAGACATCAGCTATTCTCAACTTATTTTTACAACATGGAATCATACATTCACATAGGCCGAATAGTAGCAAGCTTTGGATTGAAAGGAGAAGTGATTGTGCAACATGCACTTGGCAAGAAGACTGCATTGAAAGATGTGAAAGTTTTATTTGTGGAAGAACAGAAGGGGTCCTACCTGCCTTATTTTGTTGAAAGTTCTAAAGCAAAGGACAATAATGAAATGTATGTGAAACTGGAAGGAGTGAATACCAAAGAATCCGCCGCAAGAATCAGTACACGCAATGTGTGGTTAAAAGATGCAGACTTTCGTAAACTCGCAGGCAAATCATCACCCATTTCATTATTGGGCTATACCGTTATTACGGATGAAGATGAAAACCTTGGTCCGGTAGAAGAAGTAATTGAACAACCCCATCAGGTTTTATTGAAAATCATGCTCGATGGTAACGAAGCATTGATACCCCTGCACGAAGAAACACTCGATGGAATTGATCATGAAAAAAAAGAAATCCACGTAGTGTTACCTGATGGTTTGCTGGATATTTACAGGGGAGAGAGCTAATGGCTTATTGCTAATAGCATATGGCTAATGGCATATGGTACAATGTTGTGTAGTATAATTACCCTCATACCATTAGCTATAAGCCATACGCCATTAGCCATTTGCTACCTGCTATACAGCCAGCTTCTTCAGATCAAATTCAATGATACTTACACCAGTTGCTACATCTGCTGCTTGTAGTGCTCTTTCCGCCTGGAGGATATGTCTGTACTGGTGTGCTATATAGAAAAGAAAGGTATCTCCCAGTTTCAGTTTTACCAGTTTTGAAATTGAAATAGCGCAGGTGGCTTTGTTAAGGTCAATGCTTTGTGCCGCATCAAGTAATGATAATAGTTTTTCCTGCTGCTCTATAAATGTTGCAATTACCTGATAGCTGTCTGCATTACTCACAGGGTAATGGTTTTTAGGAGATGACATTTTCTTTCCAACCATGCCGTCTGCTCCGGGCATCATTAGTTTTGTGAAATAATGACCCAGCCAGCCCGATTTGAAATGTGTTGATGTGGTCCATCCTTTTTCCTTAGCCTTATTGATGGATTTTTCCATTTCCGGCAAATAAAAACGACCATAACTATTCAGGTGCTCAAGACATTGGGTAGCACTCCATTTTTCGGGCGACACTTTATAACCAAACTGGCTATGTCTGAGCATCTGCCATTCACTGATGGCTTTATTTAAAAATGATTCAGTCTGTTCCTGTAATTCAATCAGGAGTTTGTTTGATACATAAGTAGGCATCTTGCTTTGTTTTTGTTACAGCAAAGCTGCATCGGTATGAGCACTAAAATCTTGGTCTGTACCAAGATTTTAGTGAGTTGTGAATGGTCAATTGTGAATGGTGAATAATGGGTCAATCCACCATTCACAATTGACCATTCACAATTCATATCCTCACCCTCCCCAGCAACTTACTAAAAGTTGTTGCATCAATACCGAGATAGGAGGCAAGGTATTTATGGGGGATGAGGCGCAGTACATGCGGACTCCTGCTAAGTAACACTTTGAATTTTTCTTCGGCAGAAAAACACTGTAATTCAATCTGTCTCTCCAGTACACCTGCCAGTGAAAAACCAGTTGCTTTTCTGATCAGTGTTTCAAAATTGTGGTAGCGCATCATCAGTTCATTTACCTGTTGATAGGTGGTTCTGATAAATTCACTTTGGGTAAGTGTTTCCAGAAAAAATCGGGATGGGGTTTGAGTTAAAAATGAATCTGCTACACCGGAGAAAGAAAATGGATAGGTAAATACAATGGTAGCTTCTTTTTCATTATCACCAGCATAAAAAGCACGTTGTACCCCTGCTGTTACAAAATAGAGGTACCGTTCTGTTTCCCCCTGTTTGGTGAGTATGGTTTTTCTTTTGGCTGAAAAAGGTTGCCAGCAGTTGGCAAAATCATCCCATTCATCATCCTGTAAAAGGTGAATTTTATTACAAAACTGTCTTAGTTCAGCTAAGGCGTTGATGTCGGTGTTCAAGGTTATTTATTTAATATCCAATTTACGGCAGATTCCAGGACCTTGTCTTTTTTGAATTTGAGATCTGCTGTTGTAGGCCTTACAACCACATCGGGAATGACCGGGCCTAAATCTTTTTCATCTCTATTTGCCCTTGTAAATAATTTTGTAGACCCCCTAGCAATGATATAGCTGTTGGGTAACATAAAGTTGAACATCTCACCGAAATCGTTGGGCGATTCACCTGTTGGTTCTCCAAATGTTTTGGCAAGCTGATAACTCACTACACCATCTGCCAGCATATTGGCACTTGAAAAGGTGCCTGTACCAATCAGAAAAGCTACTTTCCCCGAAAAGAAAGGTTCCTTTGTCTCAGCTTTTTTTAATTCCTTATTAATATAAACATAGGTATCGCCATCTTTCTGGCTCATGTAAAAACGATTATCTGCTTCATTATAATTGACCTGCCCCTTGAGAAAGGTTTTATATGGTGCACTTATTTTCCATTTCATACCTCCTGCAAAAATGTAGGGTTTGCGATTGAAATAACGAAGCAATAATTCTCCCAACTGTGAATCACCGCCACCATTTTCACGCAGGTCAATGATTAATCCTTTGGCACTGCTGTCATTCAAACGGGTGAATGTTTCATCGAGAAATTTTTCAAAAGGTTCAGCCCTGTCATTTCGCATACTTCTGTAATTCAGGTACCCGATACCTTCAGGTAAAAAACGAAATTCATAAGGCTTGTTGCCCTGGCTGTTCATCTTTGCAGCCAATACCCGGTTGATACTATCGGCCTGTGAACGGGAAAAACCAGCTACGGTGAAACTTCTTTTTTCGCCATTTTCTTTGATGGCATCGATATGAAATGGACTATGGATGCCATCCAGAAACAAAAGTTTGCGGCTGTAAAAACCGATTTGTTCATATTTCCAGGTATCAAGTCCACCAAAAAAATCAAAGTAGCGTTTATTCAGTTCTTCTACTGTAATGCCATTGATGCGAACTATTTTATCATTCATATCAAGCTGTTGTGCTGTACTGAGATCATAAGAAATATACCAGGCATCTTTTTCTGCTTTACGAATCATGAAAGGAAAACGTAAACTGTTATTGTATAAACTGTCGGTGATACGACTGCTTACAAGACCCAGGTGTCCTTCATTTAAAGCGGCACTCAGGCGGCTAAACAAAAAAACAGTTTCAGTATGAGAAAGACTGTCAGACTGTTTTTTTAATAGATCACTAAATAGAGAAGATAACTGAGGTTTACTGATGCTGTGATACAGGTTCACATGAGAAGCCTCCATAGTCTCGAGCCAGAATGCGAAATCATTTTTTACCTGTTCTTTTGATATTTTTTTATAGAAAAAATCATACGGATGCTTTTGTTCAAATGCAATAGCCTGTTGTCCGCTAACAGTCTGGGTTAGTAAGGCTAAGAACACCAAAAAAATAAGTTTCATCAAAAAGTAATTTGATGTCAAACGTACAAAGGTCAGACGGTGTTACAATCACATAAAAGGGGGATTGTTTCAGGCCTTGCTGAGTTAAATTTTTATCTTAGCTGATATATGCCTGTTCCGCAACGATATATCGCCCATTTCGACCTTGATTCCTTCTTTGTAAGTGTAGAAATGCTGAATGATCCGTCACTCAAAGGGAAAGCCGTTATTGTTGGAGGGTCAAGAGACAGGGGGGTGGTTACTACCTGCAGTTATGAGGCCCGGAAATTTGGGGTAAAAAGTGCCATGCCTATGAAAACAGCCATGCGTTTATGTCCGCATGCTATTTTGGTTCGGGGCACGCGTGGGGAGTATAGCCGTTATTCGCGCTGGGTTACGGAAATTATTGCAGCAAAAGCCCCATTGTTTGAAAAAGCATCCATCGATGAATTTTATATTGACCTGACGGGGATGGATCGTTTTTTTGATCCTTATCAATGGACCATTGATCTGCGTACCGAAATTATTGAACAGACACAGTTGCCAATTTCTTTCGGACTGGCTACTAATAAAATGGTGGCTAAAATTGCAACGGATGAAGCAAAACCCAATGGGTACCTTTTCATCAAACCCGGTATGGAAAAAGCTTTCCTTGCACCCTTGCCTGTAAATAAATTTTCAGGTGTAGGTGAAAATACTTTCAAAACCTTACAGGCCATGGGTATCCATACCATCCGCGATGTAAGTGAAACCGCGATTGAAGTGCTCGAAAAAAAATTAGGAAAATGGGGGACTGATTTATGGTACAAATCGCAGGGAATACATAATGGAGAAGTGCATGCATATCATGAGGCAAAGTCTATCTCAACCGAAAATACGTTTGAGGAAAATAAGAGCGATGTTGATTTTCTGTTGAGTGAATTAGTTCGGATGACCGAAAAAGTTGCGTATGAACTACGGCGTGATGAAAAATTAACCGGTTGTATAGCTGTAAAAATCCGTTACCCCGATTTTGAAACCACCTCACGACAAACCACTATTGATTACACATTGAGGGATGATGAATTGATACCGGTGGCCATTGACCTTTTTCATAAACTATACCGGAAAGGTCAACCTGTTCGCTTACTGGGCGTAAGATTGAGCGAGCTTACCAATCATGCAGTACAAGCCAGTCTGTTTGATGATGCAGAAAAAAAGAATGAACTCTATAAAGCGATTGACGATGTAAAAAATAAATTTGGAAAATCCTTGCTTCAGAAAGCGAGAACCGTTAAGAAAAGGAAAGATAACTGAGAAATGGTTAGCCGCACTATATGAAACAGAGTGGTTAAGAACTGACTTGAAAACATTGTGTATATTACTGGATAAAACATCAAAACTTCATTATGAAAAAATTCTTATCGGTCATAACAGGCATATTGCTTTTATCTGTTGCGGTGGCGCAACGCCAGGTGATTCACTGCGGACAATTAGTAGACGTTAAAAACCTGCAGTTACTGAAAGAAATGACCATCATTACGGATGGGAATAAAATTGTAGACGTTCAGAAAGGGTATGCAGCAGGACTTGCCGGCGATAAAATAATCGATCTGAAATTAAAAACAGTAATGCCAGGACTGATTGATATGCATGTTCACATGGAAAGTGAAACCAATCCGGGCAAATACATGGAAACCTTCACTTTTAACCCGGCTGATTATGCATACCAGTCGGTTGTATTTGCCGAACGAACACTGATGACAGGTTTTACAGCCGTGCGCGACCTGGGCGGCAGTGGCGTAAATATTTCATTACGCAATGCTATTAATAAAGGATTGATTAAAGGGCCTCGTGTGTACACAGCCGGAAAATCAATTGCTACAACTGGTGGGCATGCTGATCCGACCAATGGATACAGGAGAGATTTAATGGGCGATCCTGGTCCTGATGCAGGTGTGGTAAATGGAGCCGATGAAGCCGCCAAAGCAGTAAGGCAGCGGTATAAAGAAGGAAGTGATGTGATAAAAATTACAGCATCGGGAGGTGTATTGAGTGTAGCGAAAAGTGGAGAAAATCCGCAGTTTACAGAAGCCGAAATAAAAGCGATTGTTGAAACGGCAAAAGATTATGGTTTTAAAGTGGCCGCACATTGTCATGGTACGGAAGCGATGAAGCGTGCGGTAAATGCAGGTGTCAATTCCATTGAACATGGAACGTATATGACAGAAGAGGTAATGGCACTCATGAAAAAAATGGGTACCTATTATGTTCCTACAATTACTGCGGGTAAAGCTGTTGGCGATTCTGCCAAAAAACCTGGTTATTATCCTGAACTTGTAACACCCAAAGCACTGGCTATCGGTCCGAAGATTCAACAAACTTTTTCAAATGCGTATAAAGCTGGTGTAAAGATTGCATTCGGTACCGATGCAGGTGTGTATGCGCATGGTAAGAACTGGCTGGAGTTTGTGTATATGAATGAAGCTGGAATGCCGGCATTGGAAACCATACGCACAGCTACTTTATATGCGGCCGATTTATTGGGTGATGACAGAATTGGTGTTATTGAAAAAGATAAACTGGCCGATATCATCGCCATCGATGGCGACCCCGTAAAAGATATCCGCGCAATGGGTAAAGTGAAGTTTGTAATGAAAAACGGAGTGGTGTACAAAAACGAATAGAACAGAATAATAAAAATAAGGAATAAGGAACAGCGGAAGTAAAGCAATCTATTTTCTCTGTTCCTTATTTCGTGTTCCATTGTTTCCCGGCTCGCTTCAGTCGTAGTGAGTAAATTATTTTACCACTCACTACGCCTCAGGTTAAAGTATGGGAAATTATTTTTTATCATTACAAAGTCTGTCTTTACATTGTATTCGGAAAGCATGGTTACGATTATTTATTATTAATCGTTAAAACAAAATGGTTATGAGTATTATCCGAATCCCACTCAGATTTACAGGTTCAAAAGGAGAAAAAATGGTGTATGCTTTATTTGACAGTGGAGCTACCTATTCATGTCTTAGTTCTGAAACTGCTCATGAGATTGAAACACCAGTTAAATTATATGAACCATTAAGGATTGCAACAGCAAGTGAATCTCATTGTGTGGTGGTAGAAGAAGCGATGCGCGCCGATTTTTATCACGAAGATATTCGTCTCAGTGATGAGTTTATGGTTGTTCCGGGTTTGAGTGAAGAAGCCATTATTGGCGTAAATACATTGCAGAAATGGCGTATTAAATTAAACTTTGAGCACGATAAAGTAATTGTGGATCCCAAAGTAGCAGAATATATACTGAAAGACCTGAAAGAACCGAGGAATAAGGGAAACCAAATGTAGAATAATGAATGCCTGATATGCAAATGCAAAAGGCAAAATGAAAAATTCAAAATTTGATGTTTCTGGTTCTCCTGTTAATTCAGCTTTCTCAACTGAGCAAGCATTGCCCTCAGATCTTTAGGTAATTCCGATTCCAGTTCAAATTTTTCTTCATTAAAAGTAAAACTCAGCTTGTGCGAATGAAGTGCAAGCCTGTTCATCAAAGGTCTTTCCTGCTCAGCATGTTTGGAGAGCTTGAATTTTTTCTTCAATGCTGAAAGTAAAACAGGTGAAGGGTCGCCGTATAGTTCATCACAAACAATCGGGTGCCCCAAATGCTGCATGTGTACACGTATCTGGTGGGTACGGCCGGTGTGTATCTGGAATTGCAACCAGCTATACAAACGAAAACTTTCTAAAAGGGTATAATCAGTAAGTGAAGCTTTACCTTTCACATGTGTAATCATTTTGCCTGTCTTACCCGGATGCTCCATGATGGCAGCATCAACACTACCGCTTTCATTCATTAGTTTGCCATGAACGAGTCCGAGGTAAAATTTCTCTACTTCCCTTCCTTCAAATAATTGCGACAGTTGTTTATGCGCCTCTTCAGTTTTGGCAAAAACAATAATACCACTGGTGTCTTTATCTAATCGGTGAACGGTATAGATATTGTCGTAACGTAATTTCAATACATCCTTCAGGGAAGGTTCTTGTCCTAAACGGTCTGGAATACTCAACAATCCGGACGGTTTATTCACAGCAACAAAAAAATCATTTTCAAAAATAATATCGGGACGCATGTTTGTAACTTAATGATGGAGTAAATGGAGATAGGGCATATAGTTCATGGTATATGGCTGATAGTATTTTCTTTCTATAAGCTATTCACCATAAGCTATCCGCCATCAGCCTTTCTTCCGTACAAATGAATTATTCATAAACTTCAGCAGCCTCACTTCTTTCTCATTCAGGAATCTCCATTTGCCGCGATCTACATTTTTTTTGGTCAGATTAGCAAACATCACACGATCAAGTCCTTTTACATCATAACCTAAGTGTTCAAAAATGCGGCGAACAATTCTGTTACGACCACTGTGTATTTCAATGCCTACTATGTTTTTTTGTTTGTCATCAGCATAACCCACTGAATCGGCCTGAACAAAACCATCTTCCAGTGTAACACCACTCAAAATCGTTTCAAGGTCTTTTTTAACAACGGGTTTGTCGAGGGTAACTTCGTATATCTTTTTTACCTCAAAAGAAGGGTGTGTGAGTTTCTGTGCCAGTTCGCCATCGTTCGTAAGAATAAGTACACCGGTTGTATTTCTGTCTAAGCGACCTACGGGATAAACCCTTTCAGGAGTGGCACTTTTTATCAGGTCTAGCACTGTTTTTCTTCCTTGAGGATCGCTGGCTGTGGTGATATAGTCTTTTGGCTTATTCAGTAAAATGTACACTGCATTTCTTTGGAGAAATACTTGTTTGCCTTTCACGATTACTTTGTCTTTGGAAGATACTTTATAACCTGGTTCAAATACTTTATCGCCATTCACCGTTACTTTTCCGTCTTTTACCAGCTCTGCCGCTTCTCTTCTTCCGCAAACCCCTGCATGTGCAATAAATTTATTCAAAGGCATCTGCTCATCTGCTCCTTTACCCTGGATGGGAACATGTGGAGCCTGTGAATCCTGTTCACTATTTTTTTGTTTAGTACCTGTAATTTTTTTACCACCCTTATGGCTCGCAGCCCGCGGCTCAAACCCCGCCGCTCTATTCTTGCTTGCAGCTTGTGGCTTGAAGCTTGTAGCTTTCTCCTGCTCCCCCCTCATCTTTTCAATTTTCTTCTTCCGCATTTCTTCACCTGCGGCCCTGGCTTCAGCTTTTATTTTTTTCTTTTCCTGGCGGAAAGCCTCTTTAATCGCACTGCCTTTCTTTTTACTGGCAAACTTGTCGAAATTGTCTGTTCTTTTTTTCATGTTTTTATTTTTGCTGTTTTACAACAGTAATTAAGCTACAAGCTGCAGGCTTCAAGCTGCAAGTAAGGTGCTACATAAGTTCATCCTTCTTGTAGCTTGTGGCTTGAAGCCTGCAGCTCTTTACCCTTTATTCGCCAGTTGACCACAGGCGGCATCTATATCTTTTCCCCGGCTTCTTCTCAAGCGGGCATTTACCCGGTTTGATTCGAGGAACTGCATAAAATTCTGAATACCTTCTTCATCGGGTTTGGTAAACCGAAAAGCATCAATCGGATTGTACTCAATAATATTTACCAGGTCAGCAGGCACCTGCCGATAAATTTTTATCAGCTCTTCTGCATCTTTCTGGGAGTCATTGAAGTTCTTAAAAAGAATATATTCAAAAGTAATTTCGTTACCTGTTTGCTTGTAGAAATAGTTCAGTGCATCAATCAATACCTTGATATTGTTTGTTTCATTGATGGGCATAATTTCATTTCGCTTGGCATCATTGGCTGCATGCAAAGAAAGGGCAAGTTTAAAACGAACCTGATCGTCACCCAGTTTGCGGATGGCTTTTGCCACACCGGCTGTTGAAACGGTGATTCTTCTTGCACTCATAAATAATCCATCTTCAGCCGATATGCGTTCTATGGCTTTCAGTACATTACCATAATTGAGTAAGGGTTCACCCATACCCATGAAAACAATATTGGATAATTTTTTCTGAAATTTTTCCTCGCTTTCTTTGTTAATCAATACTACCTGATCATAAATTTCATCATAGGTGAGGTTGCGTTTCCGATCCATATAACCCGTTGCACAGAATTTGCAACTCAGGCTGCAACCAATCTGTGAAGATACACAGGCCGTTTTTCTTTCATCGGTAGGAATCAGTACACCCTCTATCAAATGATTATCATGTGTACGAAAGCGGCTTTTGATGGTGCCGTCTTCACTGTATTGAACCGCATCAACTCTTAAAGCGGGTAAACTGAAATTCTGCGCAAGTTTGGCCCGAAGGTCTTTGCTCAGGTTGGTCATGTCTTCAAAACTGTGTGCATGTTTCTGCCACAACCACTCATGCACCTGCTTCACCCTGAACTTTTTCTCTCCAATGCTATTGAAATAATCTTCCAAGTCATTGATACTCAAGTGCCTGATATTTGGTAGTTCCGTATTCATCCTGCAAAGATACCGGAGAAACAGAGAAATGTCGAATAATGAATATCCAATAGCCCAGAGAGCCCCTAACTCAGCACCGGATATTCGATATTTCTCTGTTCCTCTGTGCCATTCCGCTTATCTTGCGCATCAATTATTGCTTACTTATGAATGCTTGTTATGTTATAGATGCGGTTCGTACACCGATCGGACGCTATGGCGGAAAACTCAGTTCCATTCGCCCCGATGATTTGTTGGCGCATGTGATTACAGCTTTATTACAAAGGAACAATACGATTGATCCGGCTGCTTTCGAAGATGTAATTGCCGGTGCAGCTAACCAGGCTGGAGAAGATAACAGAGATGTGGCAAGAATGGCGGCTTTGCTGGCAGGATTACCTGTAACCGTGGGTGGCAATACCGTAAATCGTTTATGTGCCAGCGGCTTACAGGCTGTAATGGATGCCTCACGTGCTATTATGTGCGGTGAAGGTATGTTGTTTATAGCAGGTGGTGTAGAAAGTATGACCAGGGCCCCGTTTGTAACGGCCAAAGCAGAAGGTGCATACAGTCGCAAAGTAGAAACATTTGATACCACCATTGGATGGCGTTTCGTCAACAAGAAACTGGCTTCCATGTATCATCCTTATAGTATGGGCGAAACTGCCGAGAATGTGGCGAAGGACTGGGGTATCTCCAGAGAAGAACAGGATGCCTTTGCCTTCTCATCTCAGCAAAAATATTTTGCCGCACTGGAAGCAGGTAAATGGGAGGATGAAATTGTAGCAGTGGAAATGATTAATGACAGACTAATATCATGGTTTAATCAGGATGAGCACCCACGCGAAACTTCAATGGAAAAACTGGCGGCTTTAAAACCGGCTTTTGCAAAAGACGGTTCAGTAACTGCAGGAAATTCATCTGGTATCAACGACGGTGCAGCTGCTATGATACTGGCCAGTGAGGAAGCAGTTAAAATATTTAACCTGAAACCCATGGCAAGGGTGGTAAGTATGGGTGTTGCCGGTGTAGATCCGGCCATTATGGGAATTGGTCCGGTACCGGCTTCCCAGAAAGCACTCATAAGAGCTGGTATCTCCGTAAATGATCTGGATCTGGTTGAACTCAACGAAGCATTTGCTTCTCAAAGTCTTGCATGTATGCAGGATCTCGAATTAGATCCTTCAAAAGTGAATGTGAATGGAGGGTCAATTGCTATAGGGCATCCACTGGGTTGTAGTGGTGTTCGTATCTCGGCCACTTTATTGCATGAAATGAGCAGACGTAAAGCCAGGTATGGCCTTGCTACCATGTGTGTAGGGGTAGGTCAGGGCGCAGCTGTTGTTTATGAAGGGTTATAATAAGTGAATAATGAACTGAAATTATAATCGGTTGAGATGTTTTATCATGCTTGGGTAATCAGGTTATTATCAAGTCAGTCATAAAATCTCTGCTTAACATTAATCTTGAAATAGTGGCATTGGCTGCTGTTTCAAGATTATTTTATACAATGCCTTTGAATTATTTCGTGTATGATGAATACAGCATTCGTGAAGATTTTAGGATACGGAAATGAATACTGCTGAACTATACATTTTTATTTTCCAATATACTGATAATCATATCCTTTTTTCGCTGTGATACTGGCACAGACAATCCTCCCTCCAAAATTAAAGCACCACCTTCTGATTTATCATAGATCGTTATTTTGTCTGGATTTACAAGATATGAATGGTGTGTTCTTAAGAATCCAAGTGGCTCTAATAAATTCTCGTACTCTTTAAGATTTTTAGAAACAAGTATATCTTTTTGGTTTTGGAGATAGAAGCGGGTATAGGTTCCGTCCGCCATGCAATACATAATATCTGTAATTCTTACGAAGTAGATGTTGTCGATGTCTTTTAGAACAATACGTTTATCCTTGTCTGCTTTTCCAGACAGTTGCTGTAGTAGTACTTCAATTTGCTCACTTAATAATTTGGATTTAATATTCGCAGCTGCTTTCTCCAGGCTAATCTTTAAGTATTCCGGATCAACCGGCTTCAATAAGTAATCAATAGCGCTAAACTTAAAAGCATCAAGGGCATATTGATTATGGGCTGTTACAAAAATTAACTGGAATTGCGGATTAGATATTTGTTTCATTAAGTCAAAACCCGTACCATCTTCCATTTCTATATCCAGGAATACAATATCCGGATTCTCAGCATGTATTAATGCAAGACCTTCTTTTACGCCGGACGCTTCAAGAATGGCACTGGAACCAAAGCCTGAATATTTGATCAGTTCTTTTAACGTGCTTCTTAGTGCAGTTTCGTTGTCTATAATTAAGATGGTCATAGATGGGTTTAACAGCAAAACTATCTATTAATCACTTATCTATCAAGTTTACACATTTAATAATTGAACTGATTCGAGGATTAAAGAAAGCCACAATAAAACCTCTACCAGAATACTTTTACTTACATAAACCTTTAGTACGCATTATGAAGTTGAAACTATTTGTTTGTATCATTTTTTTAATCTTCACGATTTGTTCATTTGCGCAGCGTGCAGGGTATAGCCGAGATGGGGCCCAGGCTGCTATGAAATATGTAGATATCTTATTTAAAGATCCTTTTCTTTTCAAAAAAGGGAAATTGGCAATCCCGGGTGATAAGGCTGAAATTAAATCAGTAGTAATTGAAGCATTGGCAGAAAGCGATAAAGTGATTAAAGAATACGAAGAAAAAATAGAAGAGTTTATAAAATCAAAACCCACAGCGATAGTTGTTAAAGAAGGCTATAAAGATGTTACAAGTCAGGTAAAGGGTTTGCCTTTTGCAATTCAACAGGCAAAAGATGGGTATGAAAACTGGCGATCGTTGAGCACTGTTTCTTTTTTACAGGATCTGATTTTGTACAAGGCATTTATCAGTTCGGCTATGAAAGTTTACCCGGAAGCAATATCGCTTGAAGAAAAGCTGGATGAAGTAAATACGGCTATTGGTAAGTATGGAAGCCGGGATGCATATCTGAATAAAATGGAAAAAAATCAGGCTGATTATGTTAAAAGCCTGAGGATGAAAAAACCGGTAATGACCGATGCAGTAGTAGAAGGAAATGCTAAAAAGCAATACGAATCAAACTGGGAATCAGAAAAATTGGTAGTCACCAAAGTAAATATTACCACTATTTGGACCATTGAGAAAAATGCATTGGGTATTCCTTTGCACAAAGAGGTGGAAGTAAATCTTGCTATTAAGAAAGCAGATGGTAGTTGCGCAATAGCCAGTGGATATGTCAGGTCTACTTATGAAGGTGGTGGTAAGTATAGCTCTCCGCTGCTGATCATGCCAACTCACCCCATAGCCCTACCCTGTGAGAATTTATCCAAATAGACTAAATCTTCTACAAATGAAACAAATTCTTATAGTTGTTATACTTCAGGCTTCACTGATTACAATGGGCTTTTCTCAGTCAAGGGGTGGTAATCCTAAATTCGATCCCGATACAAACCCTTATGAGAAAATAATTAAAGATGCTGAGCCTGGAAAACGAACGGCGAAATTTTTAATGAATTTTAGTCAACCGCTTGTTCTTCGTGATTATTTTGCTGCATCCCCTTGTAACGAATATGTAACCCTAAGTAATGTTAGAATCAAGCAGTTTAATGATTTTGTTGATGCCTTTCTAAAGGGTGGAACTGATGCTAAACAAATGACTAAGGCGGAGAATGATTTTAAAAAGAAGGGGATACAATCACAACTTGATGATATTGATTATCATATCGGCTTTATAGAAAAGCAAGGCACATTTACGAATGATGCCAATACACCCATTGAAAATTTACTCTGCAGGGCAAAAGGAAGTTTACAGGCGATCAAGTCTACCGTAACCTACCTGGAAGCAATCAAAAAAATCTTCCCGGCAGTTGAAGGTGTAGACCAGGCAATTGAAAAAGGGAAGAATACACTACTTGCTTACCCTGATAATAAATCTTTATTGGCAATCATCAATAAGCATAAGCAGTAATTAATCACCTTGACTCTATAGCTTATAAATGCTCTCTTTTAGCGTTAACCAGGCTCAAAGAAACCTAACCAATACTTCCTTGTCGAAATAGGAATTGCGACCCCATATAAATCAAGTTTAAGCAAAACGAGTAACCAAAAACTTTAAAATTCAATTTTTTATGAAAAGATTATTAACAAAAGTATTAGTGCTGATAATAGGTGGGGCATTTCTCACCGCTTGTAATCGAAACGAGGATACGCCACCAACTGCTCTTAAACGCTATATTTTAAGTAATGAATATAACAATACAACTAATAGTGCCGTGGCTAAATATTATATAAATGATGAGCCTACGACAATTGGTGATCCCACAGTTTCAAAGATTTATGGAGAAGATTTAGAAGTATCAGGAAACGATGTATATGTGTTGGCAAGCAGACAGCTACTCTCCGGAGGTTCGTATTCTGCTGTTATTTATAAAAATGGGGTAGAATTACAAGTGATACAATTGCAACCTGGCGTTTATTATAATTGTTTGGCAGTTAGTGGCAATGATATTTATTTAGCAGGTATGGAATATCCAAGTTCACTTTCACCAAGGGTTATTCTATGGAAAAATGGTACTGTTACTGCTATTACTGAAAATACAGGATCAAACGCTACTGATGCACGACCTTATGATATGACTGTGGTTGGCGGGGATGTATATATAGGGGGATATGAAACAGCAACAGGTAGCCCGTATAACAAATTGCCCAAATATTGGAAAAATGGAACAGCAGTTACACTTAGCTCAAATCCTGGCGTTTATTCAGCTGTACATAGAATTGTCGTAGACGGCAACAATGTTTATTGTGCAGGACAATCAGATGATAAACCCATCTATTGGAAAAATGGTACACCAACTGTACTGTCTACTGCAAGTGGCTGGTGTTATGGAATTACAGTTAAAGGCTCCGATGTATATACTGCAGGTGATGTTGCAACTGCATTAAATGTTTATAATGCATCTACCTGGAAAAATGGAACACAAACCATGTTGACTAATATTAATTTCCAGGGAGTAGCTAGTGTATATGGAATAGGAATAGATGGGAACGACGTATACGTTGTAGGCAGTATACCTGAAGCAGGCGGAAACAGCGCTAAATCAGTGTACTGGAAAAATGGGGTGGCTAAAGAACTGCCCACTATTGCAGGTAATAATGGATATGCCTATAGAATCGTTGTTAAGTAATATTCAAGAGATTACTTTTAGTAAGGGCTGGTAGCGTTATTTCAACACAAGTGCCTTTGGGGTTATTGGTAGAAATAATGAAACCAGCTTTTGCTTTTAATTTCAGGTTTAATAAGTAAATACGATCTTTTAAAATCTGTCCTGCTCTTGAAATATGACTGGCATGACGACTTTTTTCTTTACTAAACCCGCTGCCGTTATCGGTAATTCTGATAAACAATTCATTGCCCTGCTTTATAAAACTGATTTCAATGAGTCCGGGGTAATCAATATTGAAAAAACCATGTTCAATACTATTTTCAATAAAGGGCTGTACGATCATTGATGGTAGTTGCCATTCATCCGTTTCCAATTGATCGTCCAGGTGAAATACATATGTGAATTTTTTGGGGAATCGCATTAGCTGAAGGTCGAGGTATTGCTTAAGGAAATCAACTTCCTGTTCGATCGTTATATAATCGTTATAAGTACTTTCCAGTGTATTACGCATCAGGTGCGCAAATTTTACAAGATGAGATGCAATAGTTATGTGATCATTTTTTTCAAGAATCAGGTGTTGGATAGATGTCAAGGCATTAAAAAAGAAGTGGGGGTTCATACGTGCCCTGTTTAATCGCTGTTCTGTTTCCAGCACTTTTTGTTTATGCTTTAAAGATTGCTGACGAAGAAAGAATCCAATTACGCCGATTGCCAGCACAGCTATAATGACAAGTAGCAAATAGATTTTCCGTTGAAGTGAAAGCTCCTGGATCTTCTTTTCGTTTTTCGCCTGATTGTATCTCTTTTCCAATTCATTGATGGTTGCTGTCTTTTCAATCGTATAAATGCTGTCTCTCAAAAAAGTCATTTCTTCCAAGGCGGTTGAGGCCCTTTTGAAGTCATTGAGCTTTTTTGAACTTTTGAAAATGATATTGAGTGGTTGAATGGCTAATTGTTTATTGAAAAGAAGCGCATAATGATAGGCTGAATCACCCATTATTCTTGCCGTTGTATAATTGTTTTGTGTAAAATAGATTTCACTTTTTACGCTATATCCATTGAGCAAAAGCCTGTAAAAATCATAAATGCCTTTTGGACAGGCCTGAATAGCGCTATCAGCATAATTAAGCGCTGTATTGTATTTTCTTAAAACAAAAAAGTATTGACTGATTTTTCTAAAAGCATCTGCAAGTTCCAGCAGGTTTTCGGGTTTATTTTGTGAGATGGCTATGCACTCTGTAGCAAGTAAGAATGAACTGTCTAAAGATTTTTTTGATTTTGTTTGCAGGTATGATTCGTAATAGCTTTCAGCTACTCTTGTAAGTACTGCAGCCAGTATCACAGTATCTTTTGAAAGGCGGGCAAAGGACAACGCCTTTCGGCTATATTGAAGGTATTTATTTAGTTGTTGCTCTTGTTGAAAAATGGATGCCAGGTTGATACTGGCCCTTGCTGCTGCATACCAGTCTTTTTCTTCCTCGGCTAATTCAATAGCTTTTAGGGTAATGAGAGAAACACTATCTCTATAGCCCGCTTCCTGATAATAGCGAGCCATGGTGTTGTAAAAACGGATGAGTAGCTTTTTACAGTTTAATTCTTTTTGAATTATTTCTTCTTTAAGAAAATAGCTTCTTGCAAGTAAAAACTGTTTTTTTGCAACAGCTACCTGACCAATTCCATCTAAATAAACAATTCGACAAGCTTTATTTGTGGATTCTTTAAGTTCATTTAATACCACTGTTGCAGAGTCTAGTTTACCCGAATTATAATACTTGCCGATTTTTTGTCTGAGTGTGTCTGCGGGTTTACAATTACAGTCTTCCTGTGCAGTACAAATGGTAGCTAAAAATAGCGTAATAAATAAACCGGTAATTCGCATTGCTGAATTCATAGCAGGTTTTGTAAAATGCAGTAATATAAGTTATTTCGTAACTATAATTCCTTAAAAATGAAGTTGTGAGTTGGTGAATTTTACATGTTTATGCGATTATTAATTCATTGGCATCAACTGTTTAAAATAAACCAGCAATTATTCATTTTTAAGAAAATCGATATTATCCACTATTCTTAAAACATTATAAGAGTGATATGCCTAATTTGGCATTTCAAAAGAATTTGTAATTGCAACACTTACGAAGAGGACGACTTTATTTTTTATGGTACTTTATTATATAGCTGAAACCTACTTTTAACAACCTAACCTACCATGGCTAGACAAAATTGCTTACTGTTAATCAGGTAATAGATTTTTTTTGCATATATAGAAAATTTTAAACTGCGTTTTCTGGTAATTGTTGTAACTTTTGCTTCTTAAAACCGTTACGCTAATAACTAAAACCTGATACACATGAAAAAATGGATGATGCTCTGCCTTTTACTCGGCAGTGTTGCTTTTGTACAAGCACAAACGAAAGACAGCACTTTACAAGATTTTGTTGGCAAGTATAAATTCCCTGATGGAAGTATTGTTACTGAAGTAGTGGTGAGTATGGAAGGTGATGGCTTAGTGATGGGTTCCAGTGTGGGTAACTCAGCCCTGGTTAAAACAGGGGAAGACTTATTTTCAATTACCGCCTATGAAGGTACAGCACAGTTTAAAAGAGATGCGAATAAAAAAGTAATTGGTGTAAATATTAATGCAGGTGGCTATGTGCTGGAAGGAACCAAGTCGGAAGGAATTGCATTAACCCATGCATCTGCCATGTTACTGAAACGGCAATTATTTTTTCAACGAAAATAATTCTACTGGATGATTATAAATAATAAAGGGCCATCGGCCCTTTATTATTTATAATAGGTTTCATCAAGATAGAATAATCCGTCTTCTTTCTGCCAGTACCAGAATTTTTTTCTGTACACTACATATTTACCCCTTGTGGTTGTTTTGGTATAACTCTCGGGTACAAATAAAATGCGTGGCGGAACTATTTTATAACGATAAATCAGGTTGGTACGTTGATTGGGTGTGAATGCCCGGCTGAGTATCCTGTAATCTGCTTTGGCGGCAATATATTCCGGTAATTTTTCTTTGGGTGTGATGATATTCCCCATACCGTCAATCACCACCATCGGAACAAATTCTTCCTTTATAGCTGTTTTTGTATCTGTTGTTTCTTTCTCTGCTTTTTCTTTTTTTACCGGTGCCGGTATTAAGGGCAGGTCTTTATTTTCAGGTGCTTTTATAGCGGTAGTACCCGTTTTGGCATTTGTTGTTTTGGCTGGTACTGTTTTTCTTCCACAACTCATAATGAGCAGCGAGCAGGCAGCTAGTATCCAAATGGGCTGATTCATAACGTTATTTTCGCTATGAGATGCCAATATTGTGCCAGAATGCGTCAATGCAGATAGGAGATGGCTTATAGCTTATGGTTCATGGCATATAGGAAGAAAATACGATTTGCCATATGCTATCTGCCATGAACTATAAGCTATAGCCATCTGCCATAAACCCGATTAATGCAGACTGTGCTATTTCTTGCTGTGTTCCTTTTACAAGGTCTTTAACAATACAGGTGCCTTGTTCAAGTTCTTTGGAGCCAATGATGACTGCGTAGGGAATATTTTTCTTTTCAGCGTATTTAAACTGTTTGTCAAACTTGCTTTGCTCATGAAATAATTCGGCAGCAATATTATTTTTTCTAAGTTCCTGTAATAAACCAAAAGCAGTTTTGCTTTCTGCTTCGCCCAGGTTAAAGAATAAAACTTTAGTGCCGATTTGTACCGTATCCGGAAATACCTGCAGTTCCTCCATTACATCATAAATACGATCTACTCCAAAACTAATGCCTACGCCGGGCACATTGGGTACACCAAATAAACCGGTGAGGTCATCATAACGGCCACCACCACCGATACTGCCCATCTGTACATTCAAAGCTTTTACTTCAAAGATGATGCCTGTGTAATAATTTAAACCACGCGCCAATGTAAAATCGGCCACCAACCTGTTAGGACTGCCTTCCAGCTTACAGTTCGATAAAACATATTGTATTTCTTCCAGCCCTTTTTTACCCGTTTCCTGCTGACCGATTAATTGGGCAAGTTGTTGCATCTTTTCTTCATTGCTTCCACTGATAGACAAATACTGTTCAATGATGGCAATCTGTTCGGGGTTTAATCCACGTTGAGTCAGTTCTTCTTTTACTTTATCGATACCAACTTTATCCAGCTTGTCGATGGCAACCGTTATATCCACCATTTTATCGGCTCCACCGCACACTTCAGCCAGCGCTGCCAGGATTTTACGACTATTGATACGAATTTCAACAGGAACAGAAAGTTGTTCAAAAACAGCAGCGTAAATATGTGTCAGTTCAACTTCATTCAACAGGTTGTTGCTTCCTACTACATCGGCATCGCATTGATAAAATTCGCGATAACGGCCTTTTTGTGGGCGATCGGCGCGCCATACGGGTTGCAACTGGTATCTTTTAAAGGGCATGGTAAGCTGCCCATAATTCATAGCTACATAGCGGGCAAAAGGAATGGTAAGGTCATAACGAAGCGCCCTTTCAGTAATGCCTTTGTTATTTTTTCCTTCCAGTATTTTTTCAAAATCGGTTCGGGCCTGTTCATGTTTGGCCGGATTGTCGAGGCCGTTATTGAGAATTTTAAAAATCAGTTTATCACCTTCCTCTCCATACTTACCCATTAGTGTATCAAGGTTTTCCATGGCAGGTGTTTCCAATGGCTGGAACCCATATAATTCAAATACCGATCTGATGGTCTGAAAAATATGGTTGCGTTTGCGCACCACTGCTGCGCTGAAATCTCTGGTTCCTTGTGGTAAGCCGGGTTTACTCATATAGTATATAATAAATTCTCTGCCTAATCTCCCCTTCTCACTTTCTCCCTGTTAAAACACCCATGCAAAATAGAAATCTACATTTTATGGAGAAAGATAACAGGGAGAAAGGGAGAAGGGGAGGTTTTTAATGTCATTTTATAAATCGTTCAGTTTTTTGTGACGATATTTTTCAATGATTTTGTCACAAGCTGATGATAATAATCCGAAAACATGATGGTAATCTTTCTCAGTACCATACCATGGGTCGGGTACCGCTTCATCTTCTGGTGCCACTTCATTCAGAATTAACTTTGTTTTAAAGGGGTTCCACAAGCTTCCACTGATCCTTGCTACTTCCTTCAGGTTATCATGGTCCATCACATAAACCAGGTCAAAGTCTTCCATATCCGATGCTCTGAACTGGCGACAGCGTTGCTGGCTGATATCTATTCCGTTCAAACGGGCCACTTTCTGCGAAAGTATATGAGGTGCCTCACCAATATGGTAATTACCAGTACCTGCGCTGTCTACTTTCCAGTTAAGTCCGGCCAACAGCGCTTTGTGTTGTAAAATACCTTCTGCAAGCGGACTCCGGCAAATATTACCCAGACAGACCATCAATACTTTCATGGCGGCAAAGATAATGTTCCGTTTGCAGAAAGCTGTGAAGGGTAATTGGCAAACGAAGCCTATGGTTTACGCATGATAAAAAAATCTATAAAAGTAACTAACAGCTATTAGTGAGTTTAACACAAGTGCTTATGGAAAGATAAAATGGGTGCATCTCACTATTAAATCGGGAATATTTTATTGTAAAATGAACACTTGATTTCAGCGACGAAATAAAATTATTAACTAAATTGCCCACCCCGGGAACCAAAAAGGCCATATGGAACAGGATTTCAGAGAGAAGCAAAAGAAAAGTTACCGAACAATGAGGATGATTTATGACCTGTCGATGGCCGTTTTCATTCTTGGGATGGCTTTTATTTTGTTACTGGCTGAACAGTTAAAGATTGAACAGATTATGCTGTTAGACCCGATGTACAGGTACCTGATGGGATCGATATCGGTACTTTATGGTGGCTTCAGGTTGTACAGGGGAATCAAGCGGGATTATTAAGATGCGAAAAGGTATTTTTTATACGGTAGGATCATTATTGCTGTTCTCCTGGTTTTTGTCCTGTAACAGTCCTGATAAGGTTAAGACTGAGACAGATTCACCAACCCAGGGAACGATTTATATAAGTGTGGATGAGAGTTTTAAGCCGGTTATCGAAGAGCAGATCAGGGTACATAAATCTTCATTTCCTGAAACCAATATCATCGTTTCCTATAAACCGGAATCGGATTGTTTCAGGGACTTACAAAAAGACAGTACCCGGATGGTTATCGTGGCCCGTGGATTAACAAAAGAGGAAGCATCGTTCTTTGAGAATCAGTTGTCTTATTCCCCGCAATATGGTATACTGGCATACGATGCAGTAGCCGTTATTGTAAACAGGCAATCACCCGACAGCATTTTCACCCTGAGTAAACTACGTAGTATCCTGAGTGGCAAGGATAAAATCACTGCTGTAATGGATGGGAATAAAGCAACCAGCACCGTTCGTTATTTAAAAGACAGTATCCTGAAAGGCGGAAATTTTGGAAGCAATGTAGTGGCTGCCGAAAATAGCCGGAATGTATTGGATGTAGTGGCATCCAGAAAAGATGTGGTAGGCTTTGTAGGAATCAGTTGGATTGCGGATAATTATGACCCGGTACAACTGGCTTACCTGAAAAAAATAAGGTTAGGATTGGTAGAATGTGTTAAATGTGAGGAAAAAGATATATTCGCCAAGCCTTCACAGGCAACTATTTCATATGGACAGTACCCTTTGGCACGTCCATTGTATTATATACTGAAAGAGAATGCAACCGGACTTGGAACAGGCTTTATGAATTTCATGAGTTTGGAAAGAGGACAGTTGATTTTCCGGAGGGCTTTCCTGGTTCCAGCTAAGATGGGATTTGGAAAAAGATCCGGAAGTATAAAAGACGCAGATTAACACAACAACTATAAAAACCGACAAATGAAGAAGACCGTTTCTTTGATCGTAACAGCCTTGCTTGCTGTACAGTGTTTGATGGCGCAGGTAGCGGAGGGAATAAAATTCCTCAACTATGAGAAGTATAAGAGCGCCCGTGAAGCTTTGAAAAAGGCTTATGATGCCAATCCAAAAGATCCGCAAACGATTTATTGGTACGGTCAGTCGCTGATTGCCGCTGAGGCTGGCGAACTTACCAAAGCAATGATCACCTCAGCCAAGGATGTATACCAGAAAGGTTTACAGGAAATCGGCAGCGATGCATGGTTGTTGGTGGGTATGGGTCACCTCGAAATTCTCGAAGGTGGTGATATCAATTCAGCCAAACAGAAATTTGAACAGGCGATTACAGCCACTACTGAAACAAAAGGCCGTAATAAGGGCAAAGGCAATCCGGGCATTCTGAATGCTATTGGTCGTGCCAATGCCGATGGTGGCAGCAAACTCGGTGATCCTACCTATGGTATTGAAAAACTGAAGCAGGCTGCTGCACTCGACTTAACCAATCCTGATATCTATATCACAATGGGTATCAGCTACCTGAAACTGGGTGGTGAAAATGGTGGTGAGGCTGTAAAAGCTTACCAGGAAGCCATAGTGCGTGACCCTAAGAATGCAAGGGCCATGTTCAGAATCGGCCGTATTTACCAGAGCCAGAATAACAAGGAATTGTTTGACCAGTTTTATGGTAATGCAATTGCTGCAGATCCTACCTATCCTCCTGTATATTATAACCTGTACAACTATTATGCAGATAAGGATGTACCTAAAGCAAAAGAGTACCTGGATAAATATGTAGCGAATGCTGATAAAGATCCTAATACAGATTTGTTTGTAGCCGATTACCTCTTCCGTGCCGGTAAATACAACGAGAGTCTGGAGAAAGTAAGACAAATTGAAGCAGAAGTGGGTGGTATTGATAAAATGCCTAAACTATATGGTATCTATGCCTATAACTACGACAGAACAAATGATTCTGTAAAAGCAAAAGAAGCCATTGAAAAATTCTTTGCAACTGCAGATGCTGCATCTGTTACAGGAGAATACTATGGTCTGGCCATTAAAATTTATTCCCGTTTTCCGGGTAGTGAAGATGTTGCTGCAAGCTATATTGAAAAAGCAATGCAGTTAGATACACTGCCTGCCAGCAGGGTGAACTATGCTAAAATGGCTTCTGATATGTACGCAAAAGCCAAAAACCCTCAAAAACAGCTTATATGGCTGAAAAAGGGTATTAGCTATAAAAAAGAAATGGGTATCACAGATTATTTCTATATCACTGATGCATCCATTAAAGCAGGTGAACTGGCTGAAGCTTTACGTTTGAGTAATGAAATGATCCAGAAATTCCCTGACCAGATTTATGGATACAGGTTTGCGGTTCAATCTGCCGTGGCCATCGACGCGGATACCACAAAAGGTACAGCGGTGCCTTCAGTGATGCAGTATATCGACTTCCTGAAGAAAGATCCGGCTAAGAACCAGCGAATCCTGCCATTCCAGTTTTACTATCTGGCTTCTTATTACCATGATAAAGCCAAGGATTTCACAAAAACCCTTGAAGTATTGAATACGCTCCTGTCTATTTATCCTGAAGATAAATATGGGTTACAGGTGAAGCCGATTGTTGAAAAGGAAATAGCGGCGGCTCAAAAACAGCAGGGATCGGGAGGTAAAACGACCGGAAATACCAGCTCAACATCCGGTACTTCGGGAACAGGAAGTAACCGCTAAAAATAATTCGGTAAAAACTCCTCCAATATGGGGGAGTTTTTCTTTTTATATGCTTCACAGGCTTATTTTTGCGGGACATTAATGTTTTAACATGAACTGGCTTACTTTTTTGTTAGATGC
>Ga0164290_1000698_pt1 | contig 90577 bp, 89 predicted proteins | sample Micstemetagenome_FD_108782 | JGI IMG/M metagenome (GOLD analysis project Ga0164290, IMG submission 108782) | Contaminated culture microbial community from soil near Moab, Utah, USA - Microcoleus steenstrupii SON62 (Illumina Assembly) | ecosystem: Environmental > Terrestrial > Soil > Soil crust... | reverse complement strand
CGTCCGCCGTCGGTCCAGTGGATGATGTGGTGGCCGTGGCACCAGGCGGGTGGGCGGTGGCAGCCGGGGTGCCGGCAGCCGCCGTCGCGGGCGGCGAGGGCGAGGAAGAGCTTGCGGTCGATGAGTCGTTCACCGCGGCCGAGGTCGAGCACCTCGGAGCCGGCGGCGGTGACCCGGTGCAGGACGATGTCGCACAGCCGTTCACGCAGGGACGGGGCCAGGAGCGCGTCACCGGTCCCGGACCTGGCCACCCCCGGCAGGGTGTCGGGGGTGCAGCAGGTGTCGGTGTGGTCGGCGGCGAGGGCGTGGAGTTGGTCGGGGGTGGTGATGACCAGGCCGGTGGGTCGGTGCTGGCCGCCGGTGACGGTGCCGGCCAGGTAGACGGCGGACAGGTCCACGAGGGCGTCGGCGAGCTGCTGATCGGGCGTGCGAGCCTCGTCGGGCCCGTCACCGGAGGTCGCGCCGATGGCGCGGAGGGCGGCGATCACCCGCTCCGCGTCCTCGGAGACCAACAGACCGCTCGCGCGGTGCATCCCCGGCTGCTCCATCGACGGCGCGAGCGTGAACGTCCGCAACCCGCGCAACCGCGTGACCGTCTCCTCCGCCGACTCGGTCCGGGCGGCGGCGAGCGCGTCGGCGGTGAGGCGTTGGGCGTGCTTGGGGGCGGCGCCGAGCGCGGACTGCAACAGGTCGGCCGCATCCGCGTCGGACAGCGCCTGGTCGCCGACCAATGCGGGGGCGAGGGCGCGGGCGGTGCCGGTGGACAGGAGCCCGTCCGCGATCCGCTCCCCGACCTCCGGGACCGCCTCCAACAGCTGGCCGAGGTCGTGCTGGCGTCGCATCTCCCCATAGGCAGCACCGGTGTACTCGGCGAGGTAGCCGGCGACGTCCTTCGCCGACGAGGACCCGTGCCACACCTGCAGCTCCTCGGCGGCCACCACCAGCCGGGCGTGCACCGCCCGCAACGCCTCGATCAACGTCGTCGCCTGCAACAGGCGCCGGTTGACGAACGTGGACCCGTGCGCAGCCCACGACACCTGGCCGAGCGCGGCGACGGCGTCGGCGATCGCCCCGAACGCCACCATGATCGCGGTCGGGTCGAGATCATGGTCCCCGGTCGGCTGCGGCTGGTTCGACATGCCGCACACGCTACCGAACGGGTGTACGCCCGACACCGGGATCCGGCACATCCCCGGAGGTGGTTCCTCGCACAACAGGGGTGAGCGCGCGACGGCCCGAGGGGTGATCGCGGCTCAGCCGAGCTTCGTGAGGCCCTTCTTCAGGTTGCGGACGCCCTGCGCGATGCGCTTCTCGTTCTCGATGAGGGCGAACCGTGCGAACCCCTCCCCGCCCGGCCCGAAGCCCACGCCGGGCGACAGCGCCACCGAGCAGTCGCGCACGACCATCGAGCAGAACTCCACCGAGTCCATCTCGGCGTACGGCTCCGGGATCGGCGCCCAGACGAACATCGAGCCCTTCGGCTTCGGGATGTCCCACCCGATCCGGGCGAGACCGTCGACGAGCGCGTCGCGGCGCCCGAGGTAGGTGGCGCACACCTCGGCCGGGTAGTCGGGTGCCTCGTTCATCGTCACGGTGGCGGCGATCTGCACGGGCTGGAACGCGCCGTAGTCCAGGTAGCTCTTCAGCTTCACCAACGCCTGCACGACGTCGCGGTTGCCGACGAGGAACGCGACGCGCCAGCCGGCCATCGAGAAGCTCTTCGTCATCGAGTACAGCTCGACCGCGCACTCCTTCGCGCCGCGCGCCTGCAGGATGCTGGGCGGCTGGTACCCGTCGAAGCCGACGTCCGCATAGGCGAAGTCGTGGACGACGACCATCTCCCGCTCGCGGCAGAAGTCGACGACGCGCTGCATGAAGTCGAGGTCCACCACCGCGCCGGTGGGGTTGTGCGGGAACGACATGACGAGCACCCGCGGCTTCGGCCACCCCACGTCGTACGCGGTCGTGAGGTTGTCGAAGAAGTCCCCCGTGAAGTCGCCCTGCACCCGGGGATCGGCGAGGTGGCGCATCGGCACCTGGCGCAGGTCGGCGCCGGCGAACAGCGGGCCGTAGATGTGGATCGGGTAGCTGGGGCTCGGCACGATCGCCGCGTCGCCACGGTCGAGCAGCACCCACATCAGGTGGCTGAAGCCCTCCTTGGAGCCGATCGTGTTCGTGATCTCGAGCTCGGTGTCGAGCTCGACGCCCCACTTGCGCTGGTACAGCGCCGCCACCGCCTCGCGCAGCTTCGGCAGGCCGCGGCTCATCGAGTAGCGGTGGTTGCGAGCGTTCTGGGCCGCCTCGGCCAGCTTGTCGACGGCGATCTGCGGCGAGGGGATGTCCGGGTTCCCGAACCCGAGGTCGATCACATCGGCACCTGCGCGACGTGCCTCGATCTTCAGGTTGTTGATGATCGTGAACACGTACGGGGGCAGGTTGGTGATGCGACGGAACTCCATAGGTGGCGCCACGCTAGTTCGTGCCCTGACCGGCGCGGCGGTGGGTAAGCGATCCCCTCGTGTGGGAGCATGCGGCCATGTCGGACCAGCTGCCGGACGGGTGCATCCACGTCGTCATCGAGATCCCGCGCGGGAGCCGCAACAAGTACGAGATCGACCACGAGACGGGGCGGGTCTTCCTCGACCGACGCCTGTTCACCGCGACGACCTATCCCGCCGACTACGGGTTCATCCCCGACACCCTCGGCGGCGACGGCGATCCGCTCGATGCGCTGGTGCTCCTGGAGGACCCGGTGTACCCCGGGGTGTGGGTGCAGGCACGCCCGCTCGGGGTGCTGTACATGCGGGACGAGGCGGGTGAGGACGCGAAGATCATCTGCGTCCCCCCGCGCGAGCCGCGCTGGATCGGCGTCGAGGACCTGTCCGACCTCACCCCGCAGCTGGTGGAGGAGATCCAGCACTTCTTCGAGGTCTACAAGGCGCTCGAGCCCGGCAAGGACTCCTCGACCGCCGGGATCGCGGGGCGCGAGGCGGCCTGGCGCGAGATCGACGAGGCACGGGCGAACTACCGCCCGCCGGGCGGCGTCACTCGCGGGTGAGGAGGGCGGCTCCCACCGCGCCGGCGTGCGGGCCGAGCTCGGCGAAGCGGATCGCCGGTTTCGCGCGCAACGCGCTGCCGAACAGCTGACGCTCGAACCCCTCGGTGATGAGCGGGAGGAAGAGGTCGGGGTCGGCGGACAACCCCCCGGCGATGACGATGACCGCCGGGTCGTACAGGTTCGTCAGGTTCACGAGCCCGAGCGCCACCCAGCGGCAGAAGGTCTGCAGGACCTCCGTCGCGTCCACGTCGCCCGCCCGCGCCGCAGCGGTGATGTCCTCGCCCCGCACCTCGTCGACCTCGCCCACCTCACCGAGGACGGCCCGGAGGCGACCCTGGTTGACGGCCTCGCGCGCGATCGTCGCGAGGCCGCTGCCCGACGCGTAGCGCTCCCAGCAGCCGCGCTGCCCGCACGGGCAGCGGAGGCCATCGGGCTGCACGATCATGTGGCCGAACTCGCCGGCGAAGCCGTGGGCGCCGCGCTGCAGCCGCCCGCCGGAGACGAACCCCCCGCCGATGCCGGTGCCGAGGCCGACCAGGACGAGGTCGTCGACGCCGCGACCCGCGCCGTACCGCCACTCGGCGAGGCAGGCGACGGTGTTGTCGTTGTCGACGATGACGCGCGCTCCCGTCGCCTCGTGCAGGCGGTCGCGCATCGGCAGGTTCGACACGGAGGTCACGTTCGGAGCGGCGAGCAGCACGCCGTCGCGCGTGACCAACCCCGGCACGCCCACGCCGAGCGCGTCCGTCGCACCGAGCTCGCGCGCCATGCCCGCGAGCGTCGCGATCAACTCGTCCTCGCCCTCGGGCGTCGGGACGCGCAGCTCCGCCAGGTGCTCACCGTCCGGGCCGAGCGCCAACCCGAGGCACTTGGTCCCGCCGACGTCGAGCCCGACGGCGCGCGCCGTCACGCCTCGGCGCGGACCTTGAGCTCGCGCACGGTGTTGAGGATCCGCACCTCGGCTCGACGCTTCACGAAGCCCGGCAGCGGCACCACGAGCTCGATCTCGAGGTCGTAGCGGACCTCGGTCCCGCCGTCGGACGTCGGCGAGAAGTGGTAGGCGCCGTCGATCGTGCGCATGATGTCGCCCCGGATCATCCGCCACGACAGCGCCTCGGGCGCGGCGTCGTAGTCGTAGCCGAGGGTGTAATGGGTGCTGCGGCCGAGGGCGCTCGCCCGGAACTCCACCTCCGTGGGCCGACCCTCGCCGTCGCGAGCCCGGACCACCACGTCCTTCACGTCCTTCGCCCAGTCCGGGTAGCGCTCCACATCGGCGGCGATCGCCCACACCCGCTCCGGCGGCGCCGCGATGGTGATCGTCTGCGAGGCGGTGTCGGCCATGGCCCTGTTCTAGTCGATCTTCTCGTTCGTCGGCTGGACCGCGCGCTCGAGGCGGGGCCCGTAGCGGCCGTGGCGCACGGCCCACACGCCGTTCATCCCGATGCCGAACATCGGCACCAGGATGCCGAACGCGAGCGCGTTGACCTGTGATCCCGACAGCCCGGTCGCGCCGATGGTCGCGGCCCCGAGCGACACCACGACCTGCAGCGCGAGCAGGGCCGACATCAGCCGCTTGACCGTGGTGGGCGCGGTGCGACCGGTCAGGAGGTAGAGGTTCGCCACGCCGATCTCGTCGGTCCGCGAGCGATCGAGCGCGGCGACGTAGGCCCACAGCGCGGCGGCCGCTCCGGTGGCGAAGAGGACCATCGACACCACGCCGACCAGCACCTGTGCGGGGCGCTCGTCGCGCAGCGGGACGCCGATCGCGATGGCGACGAGGAAGGCGGCGGTGCCGGCGACGTCGGCGCGCACGGCGCGGCTCGTGGGGACGTCGGTCATGCGCGGCTCATCATGCCAGCGCCCCGAGCGACTCGCCCAGCCGCCTGGCCAGCACGTCGTAGGAGAACTCGGCCTCCGCCCGGGCCCTCGCGGCGATGCCCATCTCGCGCCGGCGCGGTCCGTCGTCGAGGAGCGCCCGCAGCGCGTCGGCGACGTCGCCCACGTCGTCGGGCCGTCGCACGACGATGCCCGTCTCGCCGTCGGCGACCGCCTCGGCCGCGCCGCCGCTGTCGCCGGCGACCTGCGGGACGCCGCACGCGGCGGCCTCGACGAAGACGATGCCGAAGCCCTCCTGCTCCAGCCCTCCCCACCGGTTTCGGCACAGCATCGTCATCACGTCCGCGCAGCCGTAGACCCGTGGCAGGTCGTCGTGCGCCACCCGCCCGAGGAAGCGCACCGGTGCCGAGAGCTCCGACGCGAGTCGTCGCAGCCGCGCCTCGTCGCGCCCGCTCCCCGCGATGGCGAGGACCAGGTCGGGCCGGGTCCGGCGCAGGCTCGCGGCGGCGCGGATCGCGACGTCGAACCCCTTGCGCGGCACGAGCCGCGACACGCCGACGACGAGCTCCGCGTCGTCGGGGATCCCGAACCGGCGGCGGGCATCGGCCCGCTCGGCGGGGGCGAGCGGCCGGAAGCGCTCGACGTCGACGCCGGGCGGCACCACTGTGATCGGCAGCGCCCGGCCCGCGGCCCGCTCGGCCTCGGCGCCGGGATAGCCGCCGGCCGCGACCACGTGACGGGCCCGCCGCAGGACGTGGCCGAGGAGCTGGCGCGAAACCGGCAGGCGACCGGGCACCGTCACCTCCGCGCCGTGCAGCACCACGTCGTACGGGAGCTGCAGCGACGGCCCGACGACACCGAGCGGGACCGCCGGGTCGAGCACCACCAGCTCCGCGCCCACCTCGCGGGCCAGCGCGTCGATGCGCCGGACCATCCACGGGTGCGGCAACAGGACCGGTTCACGCGTGCGCTCCACCCGGAACGGCTGGGCGGCGTCGAACGCCGCCGCGCCGTCGTAGGGGCTGGTGAGCACCGCGAACGACGTGGGCGGGAGGCGTCGCCACCACTCCCACAGGAGGGACTGGATGCCGCCGATCTTCGGTGGGAAGTCGTTGGTGACGAGGAGGTGCTTCACCGTGGCGCCACGGCGGCGGCCAGCTCGCGGGCGACGTCGGGGTCGGTGTCCTCGACCGGCAACAGGTGGTCGAGGCCGAGGCGCCGCGCCGCCCAGACGGCGTGCGCGCGCACGACCGGGTCGTCGCCGCGGAGCGCGTGGAGGACGGCGCGCCGGGTGCGGGGGTCGGTGCCGTCACCGACGTTGCCGAGCACCACCAGCGCGTTGCGGCGCAGCCAGCGCGGGTCGCGCCCGGCGATGTACCACCTCCCCCACCGACGCAGCACCTCGTCGTCGGAGGCCTCCAGCAGCTCGAGCACCGGGACGTCGACCTGCACCTCGCCGCTCGGACTGCTGCGGTGCCGCGGACCGAGCCGGACGGTCGGCGGGCACACCTCCTGGCAGTCGTCGCAGCCGTACATGCGGTCGCCCAGTGCCGTGCGCAGCTCCGCCGGGAACGTCCCCGGCTTCTGCAGCAGCCACGACAGGCAGCGCGACGCGTCGACCACGCCGGGCGCGACGATGGCGCCCGTCGGGCACCCGTCGATGCAGCGCCGGCAGCTGCCGCAGCCGTCGGCCGCGAGGGACCCGGCCACGGGCAGCGGCGCGGTGGTGACGACGCTGCCGAGGACGAAGAAGCTGCCCGCTCCGGGGAGCAGCAGGTTCGCGCTCTTCCCGTACCACCCGAGGCCCGCCCGGTGCGCCGCCTCCCGGTCGACGAGCGAGTTGTCGTCCGCGAAGGCCACGGCCCGCCACCCGTCGCGACGGAGCCGGTGCGCCACCGCCCACAGGCCCTCCCGGAGGGCGCCGTAGTGGTCGTCCCGGGCGTAGCGGGCGATCCGGCCGAGGGGCTGCGTCGGCGCCGTCGCGGCCTGCTCGGGGACCCGCACGTCGGGCTCGCCGTCGATCAGGTACGGCCGCGCGCCGACCAGGACCGCCGCGGCCCCCGTGACGGCGCGGCCGGGGTCGGTCGAGCGCTCCGGGTCGCGGTAGGTGAACTGCATCCCGTCGTGCAGCCCGGCGTCGCGCCGCTCGTGCAGCACCGCCCGTGCCCGGGACATCACCGTGGCCGGCGCGACGCCGACGTGCGTGATCCCGTACCCAGCGGCCAGGGCACGGAGCTCGTCGACGTAGGCGGCGTCCGGAGCGACGGGGACGTGCTCGTCAGACGGCCTCACGGTGGGCCAGCGTAGGCAGCAGACCTGCTGCCGCGAGCAGGCGCACCGCACGCTGCTCGTCGGCGTCGAGCTCCACCCCCTCGCCGACCAGGAGGTGGAGCTCGGGTCGTCCCCGCGCACCGGTGGCCGGCGTGGTGGCGGCGGTGGCGGTGCCGGGGACGGTGTGGCCGGGGCGGGCGGGCGTGGTCGGTCGCTGGTGCTCCATGCCCCCAGCATCGCGACGGGGTCTGACACCCGACACGGCCGGCGGGTCGTGCTCGGTCAGCGGCGCGCCAGATCCAGGAACTGCTCGCTGGTCATGGTGTTCGCGCCGAACGACCGCACGTCGGAGACGATGGCCTGGTCGTTCGTGACCACGATCACCGATCGCTCGCTCGGCGCCCCCGCGACCTCGTCGCGCAGGACGTCGTCGGCGCTCACCCCCTCCGGCGAGAACCTGATCCGGACGAGCCGGCGACGCCCGGCGGCCGTGCCGGCCACGGCGGCCCCGTCGAAGACGACCGCCACGTCCGTGCCGTACCGGCGGGCGACGTCCTCGGCCGCGTCGATGCAGCGTCCCCGCTGCTCCTCCAAGGTCAACGCCGGCCACCCGGTCTTGGCCACGTTGTACCCGTCGACCAGCACCGCGACGCCGGGAGCGCGGACCAGGTGCTCCGCGGCCTCGCGCGACGAGCCGTAGACGCCGCCCGGCAGCGCCAGCGGCCGCCGAGCGACCGGACGTCCACGTGCCGGCCGTGCGCGGCTCGTGCTGCGGACCGCCCGCACGGGCTCGAGCGCGGCCACCTCCTCGGCCAGCCGGGCCAGCTCCGCCGCGAGCCGGCGGGCCCCCAGCGCGTGCTCGGCCACCTCCTCGGCCAGCCGGGCCGCGCCCGCCAGCAGCGCCTCCGTGGCGCCCGTCGCGTCCGCTCCGGCGCGCTGGGCGAGCACGTGGTCCCGGACCGCCTCGGCCGCCTCGGCGCGCTCCGTCGCCGCCACCGCGTCGGCCCGAGCCCGCTCGGTCCGCTCGACCGCGGCCGCGAGGCGCTGTCGTGCTCGACGCAGCTCGTCCTCCGTCGCGGCCAGCGACGCCCGCAGCCCGGCCGTCACCTCCCGCTCGGCCGCCAGCTCGCGACGAGCCTCGTCGGCCGCCTCGCCCTGTCGCACCGCCTCGGCACGAGCGCCCGCCAGCTCGGCCGTCGCCCGCCGCGACGCCTGCTCGGCGGCCTCACGACGGCGTTCGGCGCGGCGCAGGTCGCCCGCCGGGCCGGTCTCGGACCGTTCACGGGCGAGCGCCACGAGCCGCTCGCCCCACCCGTCGGGCCGACGCAGCCAGAGCAACCCGGCCTCGTCGACGAGATCGTCCGTCGCGATGGTGCCGAGCGCGCGCCGGAACCCCTCGTCGTCCTCGACCGCGCGACGGACCTCGGCGAGCGCCTTGTGGGACAGCTTCCGCTCCCGCAAGAACGGCCGCATCGCCGCCGGGAACGGCAGTGGCCGTGGCCGTGACCGGGCGTTCGTGGCGGCGATCCCGACCGCGAACTCGAGGGCGGACGCGAGGAGCCGATCCGGGAGGTCGTCCGCGTCGGCCACCGGCGGAGCCTACGCCTCGCCCCCCGGCCCGACCGTGGCGCCGCCGCCGTCGATCGGGAGCACCAGCGACCGCACGGGGCGCTGCTCGGGGGTGGTGAGCCGCCGGTCGCCGGTCACCGCCGACATCGCGGACGCCATGCGTGCCGCCAGCGAGCCCGCCTGATCCGGCTCGCAGAGGGCGGCGACGGTCGGGCCGCTCCCCGACAGCCAGGCGCACCAGGCACCGTGGTCCAGCGCCGCCTCGAGCGCGGCCCGGCTCGGTGGCGCGGCGTCGAGCCGGCGCTCCTGGTGGAGCCGGTCCTGCGTCGCGTCGCGCAGGGCGTCGACGTCACCCGCCGCGAGCGCCGCCACCAGGAGCGCCGTGCGCCCCACGTTGAAGACCGCGTCGTCGAACCCGACGCCGGCGCCGAGGAGCCGCCGCGACGCAGCCGTGGAGGTCTCGAACGGCGGGACGGCGACGACGACCGCCGGGGAGCACCCGAGCGGGATCCGGACCGCCCGACCGCCGGCGGTCGCGACCGCACCGCCCAGGATCGACGCCGCGACGTTGTCCGCGTGGCCCTCGAGCTCCGCGAGGAGCGGCAGGAGCCGGCGCCGACCGCCCTGCGCCGCCTCCGGGCCCTCGAGCTGCGCGAGCGCGAGCAGCGCGCCGGCGGCGCGCACGGCACCGCTGAACCCGAGGCCGCGGCCTGACGGGATCGGGCAGCGCACCCAGACCCGGCCGCTGCCTCCGGCGCGCCGGTGCGCGACCGCGGCGGGATGCGTCGGCTCCGCGACGGTCGCGCCGGGGGGCGCACCGGCCGCGCCGTCGTCGAGCGCACCCACCTCCGCGTGGAGCGCGAGCGCGAGCCCGAGCGCGTCGAAACCGGGCCCGAGGTTGGCGGACGAGGCCGGCGCCCGTGCGATCATCCCGCGTCGTCGGCCGCCTGCCGCGACACGGCGACGAGGCGCTCCAGCGCGGCAGCGGCGTCACCGCGGTCGATCGTGCGCCCGGCCACCTCGATCCCCTCCTCGATCGACCCGACGCGGCCCGCCACCACGAGCGCAGCGCCGGCGTTGAGCACGACGATGTCGCGGTGGGGCCCGGGCTCACCCGCGAGGACCCGGCGCACCGCGGCCGCGTTGTCGGCCGGGTCGCCCCCGGTGAGGTCGGCGGGCACCGCCGGCGCGAGCCCGAGCGCGACCGGGTCGACCTCGAACGAGCGGACCTCACCCCCGTCCAGTTCGAGGACCGTCGAGGTCCCGGTGGTGGTGAGCTCGTCGAGGCCGGCGCCGTGGACCACCCACGCCCGGATCGATCCGTGGCCGCGCAGCGTGTCGACCATCCGCCCCGCCGCGGCGGGGTCCGCCACCCCGATGAGCTGCCGCCGGACACGACCCGGGTTCGCCATCGGGCCGAGCAGGTTGAACACGGTCGGGATCCCGATCTCACGCCGGCTCGGCGCGGCGAACCGGAACGCCGGGTGGTAGCTGGGCGCGAGGCAGAACCCCATCCCGGCGTCCACCACGCAGCGGGCCACCGCGTCGGGCGCGAGGTCGACGGCGACGCCCAACGCCTCCAGCACGTCGGCCGTGCCGCATCGCGACGAGGCAGCCCGCGCGCCGTGCTTGCACACCGGGACGCCGGAGCCGGCGACCACCAACGCCGCCATCGTGCTCACGTTGACCGAGTGGCTGCGATCGCCGCCGGTGCCGACGATGTCCAGCGCCTCGTCGCGCAGCCGCTCGTCGAGGGGGACCAGGGTCGCGGCCGCGAGGACCGCGTCCAGCAGCCCCGCGAGCTCCTCCGCGGTCTCGCCCTTGCAGCGCAGCGCCACGACGAACCCGATGAGCTGGGCCGGCGTCGCGTCCCCGGCGAGGATCGTCGCCATCGCGGCGCGCGCCTGCACCGCCGTCAGGTCACGCCGCGCCACGAGGTGGCCGAGCAGGGTCGGCCACCCGCCGTGGTCGTCGAGGCCACGGGAAGGCGTGATGGGCGGGCTCGGCTCGGTCACGGGCCCGGACGCTACTGCGCGCCAGCGGCCCTCCGTCAGGCCGTTCGGCGCCGCTGGCGGATGATCCGGCGCCGCTCGCGCTCGGTCGCCCCGCCCCAGACTCCCTGCTTCTCCCTCACGCTCAGCGCGTGCTCGAGGCACGCCACCCGCACTCCGCAGCTCTGGCACACGGCCTTGGCGTCGTCGGCCTCGTCATCCTCCTCAGGGAAGAAGATGCTCGGTTCCAGCCCTCGACACGCCCCCAGCTCCCGCCACACGATCTCTTTGGCCGACACTGACACGTCCCCTGTTGCTCTCGACCGGCGCACGGCCGGTACGTGCTGGGAGCAATCTAGGTTCGTGCGGCGAGCTTGACCAGAGGCAAATCGCCGCGGCGACGGCGGCGTGCGGTGGCGGGCGACGTCAGCCGAGCAGGTCCCGGCGCAGCTCGTCGACGGTCGCCGGCAGCAGCTCGATCTCCTCCGCGTACTCCGGGTGGTCGACGGCCAGGATCACGCTGCCGGCGAACGCCGCCACCAGCTCGGGCGCCGGATCGAAGCGCAGGTAGTGCACCGCCGACGTGGCCACGTCCTCGCGGGTGAGCTGCGCCTCGTGCTGGGCGAGCGGAGCGCCCCGCACCTCGCTGCCGTCCGCGAGGCGGAGCACGACGTGGTGCTGGATCCCGACCAACCTGGGCAGCCACTCACGCACCTGCTCGTCGGAGGTGAGCTCGATGAACAGCGTCGCGCGCAGCTCGCCAGCCTCCGGGATCATCGGGTTGTAGATGTCGAGCTCGCCTTGGATCTCGTCGTCCGTCGTGAGGTGCTCGACGCGAGCCATCTCCTGCACCTGGAACCGGATGGTCTCCCGGTTCTCGAACAGCAGCGTGACGAGCGTGCCGAGCGCGACCCGGCGACGCCGCTTCAGCTCGACGACCTGGGTGCGGAAGGCGTCCCGCTCGCGCTCGTAGGCGCGGACGTCGGCGATGTCCGCCAGCTGGAGCTTGCGTGCCGTCATCGCGACGGCTCCGGCGCGATGCCGTAGGCGCGGGCGATGAGCTGCAGCGGGTGCAGCGGCTGCTGGCCCGTCTGCTCGGCGATCGCGGTGTTGGCGAGGTGGCAGTCACCGGCGACCACGTCGCCGCCGGCGCGCTCGATCTCGGCGCCCAGCTTGGCGGCGATCGGCACCGAGATCCCCGCGTTCTCGGCGCGCAGGCCCCACATGCCGTCGATGCCGCTGCACTGCTGCACGAGCTTCACCTTCGCGCCCGTGAGCTTCATCAGGTCGCGGCTCTTCAGGCCGATGTTCTGCGCCTTGAGGTGGCAGGGGGTGTGGTACGTGATCGTGCCCGGCACCGTCCCCGTGAAGTCGGTGTCGAGCGACGTCCCCTCGCCCTTGTGCACCTTCATGAGGTACTCGGCCGCGTCGTAGGTGTGCTCCGCGACCAGCCGTGCGTCGGCGCCGCCCACGTAGTCGACGTAGTCGCGCTTGAGCACGTAGCCGCACGTCGGCTGCGGCACGACGACGTCGTTGCCGTCGCGCACCGCCGCCGCGAGCGCCTTGACGTTGCGGGTCGCAAGCCGCTGGAAGCCGTCGACGTCGCCCTGGTGGAGGAACGGCGCCCCGCAGCAGCCGACGCGATCGGGCACCGTGCACTCGATGCCGTTGCGCTCGTACACCTTGACCAGGTCGTGGCCGATCTCCGGGTGCTGGTACTCCACGAGGCACGTCGGGAACACCGCCACCCGGGCCTGGCGGTGCCCCAGGCGCAGCTTCGGCCGCTTGGCGAACCACGTCGTGAACCGCTGCCGCGCGTAGGGCGGCAGGAGCCGCACGCTCGACACGCCGGTGACCTTCTCGACCGCCTTGCGCACGAGCGACCCCGGCGTCGCCGCGACGACCTTGTTCGTCACCGGCGCGGTCGCGGTGCCGATCCGCCCGATGAGGTCGGTGCGGCCCATGACCGCCGTGGTGGCGCGGTCACGGACGCTCGTCTGCTTCGCGGCGTGGCGCATCGCGTCGGCGCGCAGCATCAGGCGCGGGAAGTCGAGCGCCCACTCGTGCAGCTCGGGCACGTACGGGCAGTTCACGTAGCAGAGCTTGCACTGGAAGCACTCGTCGACGACCTGGTCCTGCTGCGCCGGCGTGAGGCGGCCCGCGTCCTGGTCGGCGTGGCGGTCGACGAACTCGAAGAGCGTGGGGAACGAGGTGCAGAACTTGAAGCACAGGCGGCAGCCGTGGCACAGGTCGTAGACCCGGGTCAGCTCCTCGCGCACGTCCGCCTCGTCGAGGTACTTCGGGTGCTTGGGGTCGTAGATCGTGGTCATGGTGCGGCTCCAGCCTCGCACGTGCCGGCGGTGGGAGCCGGCGACGCGCGAGGCGGGCCCGTCGAGCCGACGGGCGTCAGCTCAGGTTCTCGAGCCCCTTCTGGAACCGTCCGGCGTGGCTGGTCTCGGCGCGGGCGAGGGTCTCGAACCACTCGGCGATCTCCGCGAAGCCCTCCTCGCGGGCGGTCTTCGCGAAGCCCGGGTACATCTGCGTGTACTCGTAGGTCTCGCCGGCGATCGCGGACCTGAAGTTGTCCTCGGTGTCGCCGATCGGCTCGCCGGTGGCGGGGTCACCGACCTGCGCGAGGTACTCGAGGTGGCCGTGCGCGTGCCCGGTCTCCCCCTCCGCCACCGACCGGAACAGGGCGGCCGAGTCGGGGTAGCCCTCCACGTCGGCCTTCTGTGCGAACCACAGGTAGCGCCGGTTCGCCTGGCTCTCGCCGGCGAAGGCCTCCTTCAGGTTCTCGTGGGTCTTGGTGCCGTGAAGGCTGTCCATGATGCTCCTCGCTCAGGTGGTGGATCGGGATCGGGGGCCGTCAGGCCGTCGCGCAGCGCGCGCAGCGGCCGCGGAAGACGACGTCGGCGGTGTCGACGACGAACCCGTCGGCGCCGTCGAGCGGCGACCTCGCGGGGTCGTCGGTGGGGTCCAGGTAGACGTCGCGGACGTCACCGCACACCGAGCACATCAGGTGGTGGTGACGCTCGACGTTGGGGTCGAACCGCGCGGAGCCCGGAACGAGGTCGAGCCGTCGCAGCTCGCCCATCGCCACCAGGTCCGTCAGCGTCTGGTACACCGTGCGCAGCGAGATCCCGGGCATCTGGGCGCTCGCCACGGCGTACAGCGCCTCGGCGGACGGGTGGACCTCGTTGCCGTGCAGGAGCCGGAACAGCAGCTGGCGCTGCGGGGTGACCTTCCACCCCTGCTCCCGGAACGCTCGGGTCAGCTCCTCAGGCGCACGCACGACCGGCACGATACGTGCACCTCGTGCTCGTTCGCAACTCGTGCGAACGAGCACGCCGCGTCGCTCCCGCGGCACGGCGTGGGTCGCCCGGGCGGCTGCGTGCCAGGATGGCGCCGATGCGCCCGGCGTGGACGACCGACATCCGCACACGCCGGCGCGGCGCTCCGGCCGCCTCCCCCGCGGCGTTCGACCGGGCCGCGGCGCTCGGCCGCCTGCAGGCGGAGCACGTGGACGTCCTCGTCGTCGGTGGCGGCATCACCGGCGCCGGCGTCGCCCTCGACGCGGCCACCCGCGGGCTGCGCACGGCGCTCGTCGAGCGCGACGACTTCGCCGCCGGCACCTCGTCGAAGAGCTCCAAGCTCGTCCACGGCGGCCTGCGATACCTGCAGCAGGGCGAGGTCCGACTGGTCTACGAGGCGCTGCGCGAGCGGCAGCGCCTGCGCCGCAACGCGCCGCACCTCGTGAAGGTCCTGCCGTTCATGATCCCGATCCTCGGCCGGCCGAGCCGACCCGGCGACGAGGTGCGCAGCGTCGTGCCGCGCTCGGTCGCCCGCGCGCTCGGCTCCGCGATGTGGATGTACGACGTCACGGGCGGCTGGCGGATCGGCCGGGTGCACCGCCGCCTCCGCGCCCGGGCCGCGCTCGCGCACCTGCCGACCATGGATCCCGCCCGGCTCCAGTCGGCGTACCTCTACTACGACGCCGCCGTCGACGACGCCCGCCTCGTCCTGACCGTCCTGCGGACGGCCGCCCAGCATGGCGCCGTCGTGGCGAACGGGTGCCGGGTGGTCGAGCTGACGCACGGCGGCCCCGGCGGGCGGGCCGACGGCGCCGTCGTCGAGGCCGAAGGTCGGCGCTTCACGGTCCGCGCTCGGGTCGTCGTCAACGCCACCGGGGTGTGGAGCGACGAGATCCGAACGCTCGACGAGGGCGCGGACCCGCGGGCGATCCGGCCGGCCAAGGGCATCCACCTGACCCTGCCGTGGGAGAAGGTCCGCAACGACGTCGCCGTCGTCATCCCGGTGCCGAAGGACAAGCGGAGCCTGTTCCTCGTGCCGTGGGGGCGCACGGGCGACGGCACCTTCCGCCACACGTACGTCGGCACGACCGACACGGACCACCGCGGCCCGCTCGACGACCCCCAGTGCACCAAGGACGACGTCGACTACGTGCTCCGCGCGCTCAACGCGTCGCTGACGACGGGGATCACCGCCGCCGACGTGACCGGCTCGTGGGCGGGCTTGCGGCCGCTCGTGCAGCGAGCGGAGGCGGCACGGACCGCCGACCTCTCGCGCCGCCACAGCATCCTGCGCAGCGACGGCGGCGTCGTCACCGTCACCGGCGGCAAGCTCACGACCTACCGGGAGATGGCCGAGGACACCGTCGACGTCGTGTGCGAGGCGCTCGGCCGCGATCGCCGGTGCCGGACCCGCCGGCTGCGCCTGCTCGGCGCCGAGGGTCGCCACCCCGCCCGCGCGGGCACGCCGGACCGGCACCTGGACGACCGCTACGGGTCGCTGCGGGGCGTGGTGGAGGGGTTGCTCGAGGAGGACCCGTCGCTGGCCGCGCCCCTCGTGCCGGGTCTGCCCTACCTGCGCGCCGAGGCGGTCCACGCCGTGCGCCACGAGATGGCGCGCACGCTCGACGACGTCCTCTCGCGCCGGACCCGGGCGCGGCTCCTCGACCGCACCGCCACGCTCGCGGCGGCGCCGGACGTGGCCCGCCTGCTGGCCGCCGAGCTCGGTTGGGACGACGCCGAGACGGCGCGGCAGGTCGCGGCGTTCCGCGCCTCGTGTGACCACGAGGTGGCCGCGGGGCTCGTACCGGAGGCCGAGCTGCTGGGGCTCGCGACGCCCGCCGCCCCCGCCGAGGCGCCCGAGGACGAGCAACCGTCGCTGCCGTCGGTGGGCGAGGCGGCGCGGTGAGCGCACCGCCGACGGTCCCGACCCCGCCGATCGAGCTCGCGGGGCACGAGCCGCGCCTGCGCACGACCCGGGTGGACGTGGACGCCGAGCTCGTCGCACGGCTCGCCAGCGGGTGCCCGACGGAGACCGGGCTCGAGGAGCTCGCCACGTCGAGCCGCGACTGGTGGCCGCTCGCGATGCACTGGGCGCTCGCCGGGCAGGTGCCGCAGGTGGCCGCCGTGCTGTGCCGGCCCCGATCCACCGAGGAGGTCGCGCACGTCCTGCGCGCCTGCCACGAGCGTCACGTCCCGGTGACGGCCGCCGGCGGCCGCAGCGGGGTGTGCGGCGCCTCCGTCCCGCTGCACGGCGGCGTGCTGCTCGACATGACGGCGATGGCCGGCGTGGTCGGCGTCGACGACGCCTCCGGCGTCGTCGAGGTGCTCGCCGGGACGTTCGGGCCGGACCTCGAGCGCGACCTCCGCGGCCGCGGCGTGTCCGTCGGCCACTTCCCGCAGAGCTTCGACATCTCCACCGTCGGCGGGTGGGTGGCCTGCCGTGGCGCCGGGCAGTACAGCACGCGCCACGGGAAGATCGAGGACATGGTCGTCGGCCTCGAGGTCGTCCTCGCCGACGGGCGCGTGGTGCGCACCGGGGGGAGCCCCGCAGCGGCCAGCGGCCCCGACCTGAACGCGCTGTTCGTCGGCAGCGAGGGCACGCTCGGCGTGGTCACCCGCGCCTGGCTCCGGGTCCACCAGCTGCCGGAGGCGGTGCGGATGGCGTCGTACGCGTTCGCGACGTTCACCGACGGCCTCGAGGCCTGCCGTCGCATCCTGCGCCGCGGCGCGACGCCCGCCGTGCTGCGCCTGTACGACGCGGCGGAGAGCCAGCGGGGCCAGGGCGGTGACGGATCGATCTGCGTCCTGCTCGTGCTGGACGAGGGCGACCCGGTCGTGATCGACGCGGCCATGTCCGTGGTCGAGGCGGAGTGCGCGGGCGCGACGCACCTGGGGACCGAGCGGGTCGAGCGATGGCTCCACCACCGCAACGACACCAGCGCGCTGCAGGCCCTGACCCGCAAGGGGTTCGTCGTCGACACGCTCGAGATCGCGGCGCCGTGGAGCCGGTTGCCACGGATCTTCGACGAGGTGCGCGCCGCGATGCTGGCGGTGCCGCACGCGCGAGCGGCCACCTGCCACCTCTCGCACAGCTACCCCGACGGCGCGTGCCTCTACTTCACCTTCGCCGCGACGCCGCCACCCGACGAGGTGGAGCAGACCTACGTCGCGCTCTGGGACGCGGGGCAGCGGGCCGTGCTCGCCCACGGCGGCAACCTCTCCCACCACCACGGCGTGGGGCTGAACCGCGGCCGCTTCGTGGCCGAGGCGCTCGGTGCCGGCCTCGACGTCCTCGGCGCCCTGAAGGCGGCGCTCGACCCGCACGGCATCCTCAACCCGGGCAAGCTCGGCCTCCGGTCGCCGTTCGGCGAGGTCGGGTGGCCGTGAACCGCGGGCGGTGGGACCTCGCCGCGCTGCGCGCCGGGGCCAGCGTGTGCCTCGTCTTCGCGGTGCCCTTCTCGCTGGCGGCGCGGTGGGCCGCGGACAGCCGCGACGACGCCGGCCTCGCGACGCTCCTCAGCCTCGGCGCCATCGTCGGGTTCGTGATCGGCGCCGGCGTGGCCGCGTGGGTGCAGCAGCGCGACCTGCCGCTCGCGCACGGGCTCGTCACCGCGATCTCCACCTACCTGATCGCGCAGGCGGTCTTCATCGCCGCGCGAGCCCTCACCGACCGCGAGATCCGTTGGTACGCGGCGCTGTTCAACGTGGCGCCGGTGCTCGGGGCGGGGCTGCTCGGCGGGTTCCTCGGGATGCGACTCCAGGCGAAGGGGGTGCGGCCGCGATGAGCGTGCTCGTGATCGACGTCGGCACGACGGGGCTGCGCGCGGCGGTGATGCACCCCGACGGCACGCTCGGCACCGTGCACCACCGGCGGCTCCCGCCGTCGTCGCCCTTCCCCGGGCTGGTCGAGTTCGACCCGGTCGAGATGGCCGCGACCGGGCTCGAGGTCGCCACGCTCGCGCTGGCTGAGCACGGCGCGGCGGTCGCCGGCGTCGGCGTGAGCACGCAGCGCGCCTCGACCGTGGTGTGGGATCGGACGACGGGCGCGCCGGTCGGCCCCGGCCTCGGGTGGCAGGACCTGCGCACCGTGCTCGCGTGCATCACCGCGAAGGCCGAGCACGGGCTGGCGCTGGCCCCGAACCAGACCGCGACGAAGGCCGCCTGGATCCTCGACAGCGTCGAGGGCGCCCGCGACCGCGACCTCTGCATCGGCACCGTCGACAGCTGGATCGCGTGGACGCTGACGCAGGGCGCCGAGCACGTGACGGACCGGTCGAACGCCGCGGTGAGCGGCCTGGCGCTGCCGGACGCCTCCGCCTGGTCGGCCACGGTCACCGACGCGCTCCGCGTGCCGACCTCGATGCTGCCGCGCCTGGTGGACTCGAGCGGCGTCGTCGCGCCGTGCACGGCCCTGCCCGGTGCGCCGCCGCTCGCGTCCCTGGTCGGCGACCAGCAGGCGAGCCTCGTCGGCCAGAGCTGCGTCCGGGCAGGGGACACGAAGATCACCTTCGGCACCGGCGGGATGCTCGATCGCTGCGTCGGCCCGGGCGCACCCCCGTCGGCGCAGCGCAGCCCGAGGGGCACCTTCCCGATCCTCGCGTGGTCGCAGCGGGGCGAGGCGGTGTGGGGCGTCGAGGGGATCATGCTCTCGGCCGGGTCGAACGTCGACTGGTTGCGCGACGACCTCGGGATCCTCGACACCGTCGAGTCGAGCCACGAGGTGGCCTCCTCCTGCGACGGCGCCGACGGCGTGGTGTACGTCCCGGCCCTCCTCGGCCTCGGCACGCCGCACTGGGACTACGGCGCCCGCGGGAGCCTGTTCGGCCTCACCCGCGGGAGCACGCGGGCGCACGTGGTGCGGGCGGTCCTGGAAGGCGTCGCCCACCGTGGCGCCGACCTGGTGGAGGCCGCAGAGGCCGACACCGGAGCGCCGATCGAGGTCCTGCGGATCGACGGCGGGATGAGCCGCAACCCCACGTTCGTCGAGGCCCTCGCGGCCGCGTCCGGACGTCCCGTCGAGGTGGCCCCGGTGTCGGACGCGACCACGATGGGCGCGGGGTACCTGGCGGGGCTGGCGACCGGCGTCTGGGCGGGCTTCGACGAGGTGGCGGACCGCTGGCGACCGTCGTCGCGGGTCGAGCCGGCCGGCCGGCTCGACCGCGACCGCTGGGCCGAGGCCGTGCGGAGGACCCGCGGCTGGATCCCCGAGCTGTCGGCGCTCGACTTCTAACCTGCGCTCGCGACGAGCGCGGTCGCGGGATCAGGCGCGAGGCGGGGACCGAATTGCCCCGCTCCGCCCCCGCCAGCAAGGCTGTCGCACAGCGAGTCGAAAGGACACTCCCCCTCGTGGACATGGATCTGCCGGACACACCGACAGCCGACGTGCAGCCCGACCTGCCCCGGACCCGGACGCGCCGGGTGCTGTTGGGTGCCGGGCTGGCCGGCGTCGCCACGCTGCTCCCCCGGTTCGGCACCACGGCGGGTGCGAGCGCGCCCCCGACGAGCGACGAGACGAACACGGCGACGGAGGACACGGAACCGGAGCTCGATCCGGAGGGCGACGGCCCCTCACCCGGCACGGATCCCGCCACGGAGCCGGCCGCGACCACGACCACCGCGCCGCCGCGGCGGCCGACGGCGGCCGACGACGAGCTGTTGAACTTCGCGCAGGGCATCGAGCTGGCGATCGTCAAGTGCTACGAGGTGGCGCTGGACGGCGAGGCGCTCGACGACACGGCCCGGGGCGTCGTCGGCGCCATCCTCCAGTCGCACCAGTCCTACGGGCAGGCCTTCCGCGGCCTCGCCGGCGACGCGGTCCGGGGCCAGGCGTCGCCGGAGGTGCTCGACGCCTTCGCCGACCGGTTCGGCGGCGCCGACCAGACCGAGGTGCTGGCCGCCGCCTACGAGCTGGAGGCGACCGCCCTCGCCACGCACACCGAGCTCGTGCGGACCCTCGAGGGTCTCGACGGCTCCGCGCTGGTGGCCTCGATGCTGCTCGTCGAGGCCCGGCACTGCACCGTCCTCGCCCACCTGGCCGGTGAGGACGAGCTCGACGTGCTCCTGCTGTCCGACGCCGATGCGCTGGAAGCGCCGAGGGGCTGATCACGATGACGCACCGACCCGACCTCCCCGCGGCCGAGCTCCGCCGCGCCGCTCGCGACCTCTCCCGCACCGCCGAGCGCGACCACGCCGCGATGACCAGGACCATGCACGCCCTGCTCGAGTCGCCCGCCTCGCCCCAGCAGCGGCTGCACGCGCTCCTCGGACGGCGGCGGTTCCTGCAGATCGGCGGATTCGCCGTCGCGACCAGCGCCGTGATCGCCGCCTGCGGCGGCACGGAGGCGGGGGGCGTCGCACGCGTCGGCGATGCGCCCTCCACCACGGCCCTGCCCGATCCGATGGTCAACGACGTGGTCCTGCTGCGGACCGCGAGCTCGGTCGAGCACTCGGCGATCGCCGTCTACGACCTGGTCGTCGACGACCCGGAGCTGCTCGACCCCGCGCTGCGACCGGTCGTGCAGCGCTTCCGCGACGACCACGCCGGCCATGCCGCCCTGTTCGAGCGCCTGACCCGCGAGGCCGGTGGCGAGCCCTGGACGTGCGGCAACCCCCGCATCGACGAGTTCGTGGTCACACCGATCCTGCGTGCCATCACGGGCGCTGCCGCGACCACCACCACGACCGAGATCGCGCCGAGCGACGACCCCCGGCGCGACGTGCTGCACGTCGCGCACGCCTTCGAGGAGCTCGCCGGCTCGACCTACCAGGCGCTCGTGCAGGCCCTGTCGCAGCCGTCGCTGCGGGGCGACGCGATCGTCGTGGGCTCGCACGAGGTCCGCCACGCGGCGCTCCTCGCGATCGCCATCACCGGAGCGCCCGAGGGCTACTTCGCCCCGAGCAGCGCCGAGGCCGCCGAGGAGGCCGCCGCACCGACGACCACAGCGTCCCCCACCACCACCCAGGACATCGCCGCGCCCGGCGGCAGCGAGTCGGAGGGCGCGGGCGGCTCGGGCGCACCGGTCCAGCAGATCCCCCCGGTGTACGCGGTGGCGGGGCAGTACGGCTCGCTCGGCGGCGTGCAGCTCGTCGTCGGCTCGCCCGACGAGTCCGGCAACCGCACCACCGTGAACCTCGAGACCCCGAGCCTCAACACCTTCGTCTACGAGTACCTCGGCAGCTGCTGAACGCCGCCGCCCGCCGGGCGGAGCGGCCGTAGAGTGGTGCCGACGGTGAGTCGGTCGGGTGACCGCGGCGTCGGGTCGTCCCGCTCGTGAGGGTGAGGCGGCGACGGCGTCGAGGAAAGTCGGGACTCCGCAGAGCAGGGTGCTGGCGAGAGCCAGGTCGGGGCGACCTGACGGACAGTGCAACAGAGAGCAGACCGCCGATGGGCCGGCTCCGGCCGGTCACAGGTGAGGGTGAAACGGTGCGGTAAGAGCGCACCAGCGTGCGGAGCGATCCGCACGGCTCGGTCAACCCCACCCGGAGCAAGACCAAGCAGGAGGTACGGGTTGCTCGCCCGCTCCGGACCCTGGTCCGGCGCAGCCTCCGGGTAGGTCGCACAGAGGGATGGTCACCGGCGCCTCCGGGCGCCACAGAATCCCGCTTACAGACCGACTCACCGTCACCGCATCGTCTACCAGGGACGATGCGCCGCCAGCGGGCGTCAACCCCACACCAGCCCCACGAGCCGCAGCCGCCCCGCTGGCGTACCAGGCCGCCGAGGCCGCCTCCATCGCCGAGCGTGTGCGCTCCTCGTCAGACGGCCAGAGATGCGTATAGACCTCAAGCGTCTCCGCAGCGGAGGCGTGCCCGAGGACCGCTTGCACGGCCGCCACGGACAGCCCACCGGCAATGAGCGACGAGGCGGCGACGTGGCGGAGATCGTGGGTGCGGGTTCGTCCGTTGAGCTTCGCCGCCTTGCACGCCACTCGGTAGGCGTCGCTCCACCGGCTACGTGTCACCGGCGCACCGCTAGCCATCGTGAAGATCAAACCGTCGGCATTCGGTGGGTACTCCGCAAGGTGCGCCGCCAGGCTGTCAATGACGTGCTTCGGCGCCGGGATCGTCCGGACGCCGGCCCGTGTCTTCGTCGTGCCGAACCCGGACCCGCCGGCGACATTGGCCAGCTGACGATCGATGCGGATCGCGTGCCTGCGGACTCCGTCCCTGTCCTTGCGCCCGAGGAAGTCGACACGGTCAACCGTCAGCCCCAGGCACTCCCCCAGGCGAAGGCCGGTGGACGCCATCAGCAGCACCGCCGCCTGCCAGCGACCGGGCATCGCTGCGGCGAGCTCGGGCACCTTCGCCGCTACGTGTGCGATGTGCATCGGGTCGACGCGGCGCTCCGTCTTCGCACCCACCCTCACCCGCTCAGCCGGGTTCTTCGGGATCCGGTTGTCGTCGACCGCCTCGCGGAGCACCGCTGCGAGTGTGAACACGACGGCACGAGCCGTTGTGGGCGCGACCGCACCCGAGACGGTCGCAGCGAACGCCTTGACGTCCTCTCGAGTGATCGACGAGAGCTGGCGTGTCCCGAGCGCGGGGAGAATGTGCCGGTTCAGATGCGATGCGAAGGTCTGCGCTGTCGTCCGCTTTGTCGTGGTCCGCTTCCGCTCGAGCCACGCTGCTGCGTAGTCGTCGAGGGTGATCCGGCTCGCCATCGGGTCGACATAGTCACCTGTGAGCTTGCGGTGCTCGACCGACGTCAGGAACTGGTCAGCGTCGAGCCGACGTTCGAACCACTTCTCGCGGCTCTTGCCGTCAGGCGTCCGATAGCGGGCTCGGTACTTGACAGCCCGGCCGTTCTTGTCACGGATGACATCAACGCTGGCCATCTCGGGCGCCTCCTTCCATCACCGTCATCTTTGACAGCACCTCGAGAGCTTTGGGCGTCAGCTCGCCGCCCGCTCGGCCCTCAGGCGCATCCGTCAAGAGCCCGTGGACAGTGCGCGCCTTGTTGATGATCGCCTTGACCGACGCCGGCGTCACGAGCTCTACGACTCCGGGCTTCGCGTTCTCCTCCGCGACGAGGTCGGCGACAGGCTTCGAGCTGGTCCGACAAGCGTCGACGTATCGCTGCGCCCATCGTGCGTAGTACTCAACCGGACGACCTCGACGGCCGGGACGTTTTGTCGGCTTCGCCCACCGGGCGCCCAGGAAGTGCTCCGCCACGACCTGGTCGGTGATCGCGGCCTCAGCGATCTTCTTCAACCCGCCAAGACCGAGGCGCTTCATCATCCGAGAGCCCACGTCGCGCGCAGGTTGGTCCCAACAGCGGATGCGGACCTCAGACGGATAGGGGCGACCGTCCTCGTCCGGCGTGAAGCAGATCCGGACGCTCCAGCCGTCCTGTCCCGGAAGGACGACATCCACGCGCTCGGGATCACCGACTTCACCGAACCCGTAGACGAGGGCCTTCCGGACCTGTTCATTGAAGGTGTCGTTCGGGTTGATCTGACGCGCTCGCCGCTCCCAGTCGTCGCTGGTCTCATCGACAGGGATCGTGAACGTGAACGGACCCTTCTTCTTGACTCCGGGGAGCTTTGGGATCGTTTGGCGATCGATGAACCACCAACCGCGAGACCGTTGCTGATTCGGGGGAACGTTGACCATACCGGTACCGTAGTGGCAACGTACCGTTGCGTCAACGCATGTGCTGACGAGAACGGGGAACACCATGTTGCGGACCACCGAGCAGGTCGCCGAGGACATCAACATCCCGAAGCGGACGCTGGAACAGTGGCGGTACCTTGGCCGCGGACCGAAGTACGTGGTGACCGGACGCCACGTCCGGTACCGCGACGAAGACGTCGCCGCCTGGCTGGACAGCCAGACCGTCACGCCACGAGGCGTGGCCTGATGCCGCCGCCCGGACGCGAACGACCCCCGACGGCGGTGCATCCGTCGGGGGCCGAAAGTACTGCTCAGGCTGGTGGAGCCGCCCCTACCCTAACGCACCCGCGGGACGTCGTTGCAAGTGCATCTACTACGCGCTGGTGTCCCCTCGCGTGCCCGACGACACCTACTGCGTGCACCTGGCGATGCCCGGTCCCGATCGACGTGGCCATCGCTGAGTGGCTCGACCAGGCGGGCGCGGCATGAGCGCGCGTCGTCCTACGCCACCGGCTCTCGCTGCGCTCCGCAAGGAAGCCCGCCGAATCGTCCGCGAGCAGGACGCCGCCGAGGAAGCCGAGTACCAAGCGTGGAAGGCGAGCCTCAAGCCCTCCAAGGACCCTGAGGGCGACCGTCGCCGGCAGCGGATCCTCATGGCGATCAGCGGCCTGTCGCACGCAGTGGACGAGTTCACCGAGTACACGCCCGACGACGTGCGCTGGGCGATCGACACCGAGTTCGAGCACATGCGGAAGCCGACAACAGAGAAGTTGCGGCACGCCCTCGACCGACTCAAGGGATACGAGCCTGATGGTGGTGCCCTGTGAATCCGACCGAGACGGTGCACCAGCGGATCGAGGCGCTCGCAGCCGCCCTGATCGACATCACGTCACACCTCGACCTCACCGATCCCGCCACCCTCGAGCACCTCCGCCGCTACGCACCAACCGGCTCAGGCGCGGTGCTCAACGAGACTGCGATCCGCCTCGCCGCCGACGGCGAACGCCCGAGCCTCGTCGCCTACAACACAGGCCCAGAACTGGCGCTCCTCCAAGCCACCCTCGCCGACATCTCGTTCTCGAAGGCGCGAGCGACCCTCACCTACTGCCAACACATCACGTCCATCACGGACGCTCCGTGCATGGTGTTCGCGCCGCTCCGCCGCGTCGTCTGCCCCGTCTGTGTCCCGCTCATCTGCACCCCAGAGATCAAGACGCAGCTCGACAACGACAACGCGTGCGATGTGTGCGGCGCCGACCGCGGGTCGGTCACCCCGCGCATCCTCCCCCTCGGTCCCGTCGCCTACGTCAACATGTTCACCGGACCTTGCTGCGACGAGCTCTTCAACTACGTCGAACCCGTGCGGACCCGCACCTACCGCAAGGTCGGACGAAACGAGCCGTGTCCATGCGGTAGCGGGCGCAAAGTGAAGCGCTGCGCGTGCGGGGTTCCGGCATGAGCGCCGACCTGCTGGAGGTGTTCCCCGGCTCGCGGTGGGTCGAGGAACCAGCGGATGAGCGAGCCGCGCGTGTGGTGCGCTGGTGCCGGTTCCTGTGGGCCGACCGCAAGGGCGTCGCCGCGATGGCGACCGGGCTCCCATACCGCAAGGTGAACCCCGGCACCGGAGAGATCCGCTACGCCCACGACGACTTCACTCACCACTTCTTCAGTTGGCCCAGCGACACCGACCGGATCGGTACCACGGTCGTGAAGTCCAACGCCGCAGGCCTCGACGTCTACATGGCACCGATGCTGCGCACCTCACGGCACCGAGTAAAGGTCAACGGCGCCGGCGGACGCGTCGCCTGGGCCGACCTCGACGGCGAACTCACCGAGCAGCGGCGCACCCTGATCCGGCGTCTCGGTGACGCCGCCCGCCTCGTGTCCTCCGGAACAGGCCACCACCTGTACGTCACACTTGACGACTGGAAGACCCCGCCCGAAGTCGAAGCCATCAACCGCGCCCTACGGGACGTCCTCGACGGGGACGCCAAGTGGAGCAACGAGTCGCTACTGCGGCCGCCCGGTTCGTACTCGCTCAAGCCGCTCGTCATGTTCCAGCGCACACCTGCGCTCGTGCAGGGGGTGACGCTGTGACCGGACTCGCTGTCGACGCGCTGCTCGAGGCGCTCGGTGTAGCCGAACTCCCACCGGTACCCGACGAAGTGCACGACGGGAAGCCGGCAGTTCTCCCCGAGGATCTCGCCCCTCTCACTGACGACGATTCCCTCTGGCAGCGTGCTGAGCCGTTCGTCCGACGCGTGATCTCCGAACCGTCCGGAGCCGACCGGTCACGGCAGACGTGGCACACCGTCAACCTCCTCCTCGAATGTGGGTACAGCAACGAGGACGCGGCGAAGTTGATGACGCGGCACGCACCGTCGATCGACAAGGGACGGTTCGAGCAGCTCGTCGCCAAGGCCATCGGCAAGGCACGCAGCAGACACGACCACGCTGGCCGGGCGTGCAACGCCGCCGGCTGCACCAACAAGCCGAACTGGCAAGCCGACGCCCTTTACGAACACACACCCGACGCATCGCCAGGTCCCGGTTCCAGCGCCCGGTCGAAGCTGACGCTCCCCGAAACATGGTCCGACGCCCACGTCGGGGAGGCATTCGGCACCACCCTCACCGGGCGGTGGGTCTACTGCCGCGCCCTCGGCGGCTGGCTCGGCTGGGACGGCCGCCGGTGGGCGCCCGACCGAGGTGAAGCCGTCCACGAGGAATTCCGCCAGTGGGTGATCCGCATCGGCGAACAGGTCTGGCGCGATGCCGGCGACAGCGACGTCATGCGCCAGGTCGCCAAGTACCGCGAGCGCGGCAAGATCGACGCCGCCGTCATCATCGCCCGCCGGCTCGAAACCGTCGCCGCGACCGCCGACGAATTCGACCGGCACCCGCACCTGCTCAACGTCGGCAACGGCGTCGTCGACCTCCGCACCGGCGAACTCCTCCCGCACGACCCGACACTGCGCCTCACCAAGCTCACCACCACCACCTACATCCCAGGCACCACACATCCAGACTTCGACGCCGTCCTCGATGCGCTCACGGGCGACACACGGCTATGGGTGCAACGTCTCTTCGGAGCCGCCGCCTACGGGAGCGTCGTCGACGATGTCCTCCCCGTGTTCGACGGCACCGGCGGCAACGGCAAGACCACACTCCTGAAGGTCATCGCCGGCGCCCTCGGCGAGTACGCCGTGCCCGCCTCCACCCGGCTACTCATGGCACGCGGGGTCACCGACGAACACCCCACGCTCATCGCTGACCTCTACGGCCGCCGCCTCGTCTACATCGAAGAAACCCCTGAGGGCGGCGCGCTCAAGATGGAACAGGTCAAGGCGCTCACCGGCGGCGGACGACTCTCAGCCCGGTTCATTGGCAAGGACTACTTCGACTTCGAGCCTTCGCACACGATCGTCGTCGCCACCAACCACCGGCCCGCCGTCAACGCCTCCGACTACGCCGCCTGGCGCCGGCTACGACTCGTGCCGTTCACCCGCACCTACGTCGCCGCACACGAAGCCAAACCCGGCGACCTCATCGCCGACCGGCAACTCCGCGCCCGCCTCGACCGACCCCACCAACGCGAAGCGGCACTCGCGTGGATCATCGCTGGCGCCACCGGCTGGCACGCCGACGGCGGCCTCGGCGCCTGCACCACCATCGACGAAGCAACCGCCACGTGGCGGCGAGACGAAGACGTCATCCACGCCTGGTTCGCCGACTGCGCCCGCATCGGCGGCGACACCCGCGCCTCAGATCTGTACCGCTCCTTCGCCGACTGGTGCACCCGCGAAGGACGCCGCTACGTGAGCTCCAACAAGGAGTTCGTCAAGCGCTTCACCGACCACGACCTCTACCGCAACCACGCCATCACTAAGCGCGTGGCATCGAACGGAACCTGGTACTCGGGCCTCACAGTGGTGGATGTGGTGGGTAGTTCCCCCGGTTCTCGCGAAGGGGTTCTATGAGCAATCGACCCACCCACCCACCACATCCACCACTAGCAGGGCAGACGCCCTGTGGGCGAGGAGCAGGAATCCCGGCGAGAACGGAGATCGGCCCCCATGCCACGACATGACGGCAACACCTATCGCCCCACCCGCGCGGCCCGTCGACGTGCTGCACGAGCGAGCGCGGCACGCGCCCGCCGGGACGCAACGCCCCCCCGTGGCTCGGACCGTCCCGGACTTCCCGCCGTGTCACCAGTATGGGGGGAGGTCCCGAGGTCGGACCTGCGACGTCGGGAGTCCCCTGTCCCGCATCTCGACGGGGTAGGACCTTCCGTCTCGTTTTCGCGGAGCGGGTCGTGAAGCGCTGCCTGTCGTGCGGCGCGGTGTTCGTCGGCCGCAAGGCGCGCTGCGAGGGGTGTGAGCGTCCGCGGCGCCAGTTCCGGAACTCGGAGGCTGCTCGTTGCCGTGCTGCGGTGGATGCGCATCGTGCTCGGGTCGGTGACTGGTGCCCCGGCTATCAGGTGCCGGCTCACGCATCGGCGGATCTGACTGCGGATCATGTGGAGGCACGCCGGCCGGGCGGCCGACTGGTCGTCCTGTGCAGGTCATGTAATGCGCGGAAGGGGAATCGCTGATGCCGCGCCGCAAGACGCCGAGCGCCCGGCTGAACCGGGAGACGCGCGACCTCGGGCTGGTGCGCCGCACGTCCGGTGAGGTGCCGGAGTGTCCGAAGGTGGCGGGGAAGGTGATGGTCCCGCGGGTGCGGGAGTGGTGGGCGACGTTCTGGGCGTCCGACATCGCGGGGGCGACGTTGGATGCGGATCTGCCGGCGTTGGTGCGCCTGTTCGAGCTGTACGACCAGCGCGAGCGCCTGTTGGCGGTGTACCTGAAGGAGCCGTTCTCGACGGGTTCGACGGGCCAGTTGGTGTTGCATCCGGCGGCTCGCGAGTTGGCGTCGCTGGACGGGCGGATCGAGCGGTTGGAGGGGGCGTTCGGGATCACGCCGGATGGCCGGTTGAAGCTCGGGATCGTGATGGGTGCGGCGGCGAAGTCGCTGGAGGAGCTGAACCGTGCGTTCAACGGCCGCGCCGCCGACGACGGCGATGACGAGGACGACGATCCGCGGTTGCGGTTGATGAACGGAGGCGAGGGTGCCTGACTTGCGTGAGTCGTTGGGCGGGATGGTGTGCAAGTGGATGCAGCAGACGCTCGTCCATGGTGAGGGTGATCTGTACGGGCAGCCGTATCGGCTGTTGCCGTGGCAGCGAGAATTTTCGTGGCGGTGGTTCGAGCTCGACCCGGCTGCGGAGATGGGCCGCTGGTGGTACCTCGAGGCGTTGGTCGGTGCGGAGCGGGGTGCAGTGAAGACGGAGTTCTTGGCCGCGTTGGCGTTGTTGGAGATGGCGGGTCCGGAGCGGGCGCGGAACGCTCAGGCGACCCCGTTGGTGCACATCGCAGCAGCAGCCCTGAAGCAGGCCGGTGAGCTGTTCAGGCAGGTGCAGGTCATGGCGGGCGGCGCGAAGGGCCGAGAGGTCACTACAGCGCCTCTGGCGGGCCTGTTCGAGGTGCTCGACACCACGATCAGCTTCGCCGATGGACGCCCGGGCCGGATCGAGCGGGTCGCGGCCGAGGCCGGCACGAACGAGGGCGGCAAGACGACGCTGTTCTTGGCGGACGAGTTGGCGGAGTGGGAGGGGCGGCGGGCGCAGGTGTTCGACGTGTTGAACGCGGCGACGACGAAGCGGATGTCGCCGGGCCGCACGATCGGGATCTCGATGGCGGGCCACAACAAGGGGTCAATGCCGTTCGAGGACGACGATCCGCTGCTGTGGAAGTTGTACGCCCGCGGGCTCCTCGAGGCCGACGATCCGCAGTCGCGCTACTTGTTCGATTGGCGGTCCGCGCCGGACGTCGACTTCACCGACCCGGTGGCGGTGGAGTCCGGGTTGCGGATGATGCGCGGCGCCGACGTCACCTGGTCCGTCAAGGTCCGGCTGCGGGAGATCATGAGCAGGAAGATTTCGCAGCGGCAGGCGCAACGCCTGTACCTCTGCCAGTGGCCGGCGAAATCGGCGGACTCGTGGCTGCGTGACACACCCGCGGCGTGGTCCGAGATCCACGACGACCACGCCGTCCCGGCGGACGGGTCCGAGGTGGTCGTCGGCGTCGACATGGCCCTCCACGGGGACCACGTCGGCCTCATCGTCGCCGGCCACCTGAGCGACGGTCGTGTCGGGTGGTGGCCGCGGTCGTGGTCCCCGGACGGCAACGGCCGCATCGACCACGCCGACGTGTTCGCCACCATCGCCGGCACGATCGCGGAACGCTGGAAGGTCACGGCGATCACCTACGACCCCAGGTTCTTCGAGTTGCCGGCCCGGTTCCTTGAGGATCGAGGGTTTCGGGTGATCGAGTTCCCGCAGTCACCGGAGCGGCTCATCCCCGCCGACCAGCTGCTGCATCAGATGGTCCTCGACCATCAGCTCGCCGTCCCTGCGGATCCGACGCTCGACGCGCACGCGGATAACGCGGCGTGGCGTGATTCGGAGCGTGGACGGTTCCTGTCGAAGGGCAAAGCGGCCGGGAAGATGGACTTGATCCGGGCCGGGTCGATGGCGACGTGGGAGCTCGTCGCCGCCCCACCACCACCACCCGCGTACAAGCCGGGGGTGTCGTACTCGTGGTGACCAACGGCCTCCCGGTCTACTTCGACGAGGCGACCGCTCGTGACCTGCTCGACGCCTTCCGCCAACTCGAGCGGCGCCTGATCGGCGGGTCGCGGCAGCTGTCGCCTGGCGCCCGGCTACTTCGTGCGGTCGCCGAGCGATCTCTAGCGATCCTGAGTGACGCGTGCGTGGCGTCGCCTCCTGATCCGGTGAACGATCGGCTCATGAAGTTGCTGACGATCCCGGATGTCGGAGCGGTGCTGCAACAGAGCGTGCCGAAGGTGCGGCGTCTGATCGATTCCGGGGAGTTGAAGGCGGTGAAGACCGGCCGCAACGTGAGGGTGCGCCCGGAGGACCTGGACGCGTATATCGCTGCCCTGCCTTCCGCTCGGGAGCCGGCGGCGTGAGCGGCGATCAGGACCTCGTGCGGCTGGCGCTCGCCCGCCGGTACGGGCCGCGTGTTCACAACGAGCCGGAACCGCCGCAACCGCGTCGTGTCCCTCCCGGACGGCCGGGTCCCCGGTCAACGGTGGATCTTTCACCTCCGTCGATGAACGACGTGTTGCGCCGCCAGTTCGATCTGGTTCGCGGCTACCGCTCCCACTACGACCTCTGAGAGAAACGGATCCCCTATGACTTCCAAGTCCGACACTGTCCCACCGGCCGAGGTGGAACCCGATATCGATGCGATGGCCGCCGAGCGCGACGAGCATCGTGCGGCGAACCGTCGGCTCGCTGAGGAACGCAAGCAGCTCGATGAGTCGTTCAGCACTGCGGAGGTGACGAAGCGGGAGGTGTTCCGCCGCTCCGGGCCGCACACCAACGCCGAGCAGCAGGCGTGGAACATGGAGGCGGCGCAGCGGATCCGCAAGCATGAGCAGGCGGTCCGGGCGATCGAGCTGCGACAGGGAGAGCACACCACCGCCGCGCAGCGTCTGGAACGGGAGATCGATGAGGCGCACTTGCGGAACGCCCGCCGCCGTCAGCGCGACGAACGTGTTGCGGGGGCGGGTGATGTGGCTGCGCTGTCGGTGGAGGTGGAGCGCCTGCAGGCGGAGTACGACGATGCGGTCGCCGAGTTGGAGGCGATCGCCGGCCGGAGATCCCGGGCGTTCGCGGACGGGGATGTCGCGGGTGTGCGTGCCGCGCAGGAGCAGGCGATCACGGCGCCGGTCTTGGTGGGGGTGCTACGCAAGTCCCTGCTCGAGGCGCAGATCGCACTGGCAGCCGCTCGGGTTGCGGAGGCGGCGATGCGGTCGCCGGAGTTGGAGGCGAAGGTGGCGGCGGCTCAGGTGAAGCTCGACGAGGCCCGTGCCGTGCATCAGTCAGCGGCGCAGGCGTTGCAGGCGAACCAGTTCACGATCAGTGACGGCGAGAACGACCTGCGGGCCTTGCGCCGCGAGCTCTCGTCGCATCTCGCCCGTCATCAGGTCCGGGCGTCGTGATGGTCATGGTCGGCAAGCGTCAACCTCACCCACTACAGGGATGGAAGGGCTCGAGGCGTACCTCCTCGCCGAAGACGGCCCTGCGCACATCGCCGAAGCGTGTCCCGCGCCGTGCGGCGCTCAAGCTTGGAGGTTCGTGATGTACCCGACAGGAAAGACGGAGCGGCAGTCGATCAAGGAGCGCACGTTGGCGGCGCAGGGGCGAGGCAAGACCTCGACGCCGTTCATCAAGCTCGACCTCGATGGTCAGGAGATCGTTGTGGATCCGAACGATCTGACGATCCGTGAACGCCATGAGGGCCGTGCGGAGCTGCGCCGGCTCGGGCTCACCGACGACGACGGCGGTTATGACTGGCAGACGGGTGCGGCGATGACTGCGTGGCTGATCGCCCGCCGCACCAACCCGGATCTGACGTTGGGCGAGGTGGTGGACACGGTGAAGGTTGGTGACCTCACCTTCGATGAGGACGTGTCGACGCCGGATTCGATTTCGCCGGATGACTCCCCCCAATGATTCGGCGGGCGCTGTTGACGCGGTGGCCCGCCTTGATGCGTGAGTACGGGGTGATGCCCTGGGAGGTTGACCAGCTCCGGTTCGTGGAGCTGAAGGCGATGCTCGACGCGCAGGACGAACGAGCGAAGGCGCAGCAGCGAGCCGCGCAGCAGGCAAGCCGCCAGCGCGGCAGAGGGAGGTAACGACGATGGCCGGACGTCGCTTGACGATCGAGATCATCGGGGATGCAAGCAAGTTTGCGTCGGCCGCAAAGTCGGCCGGAGGTGACGCGGAGAAGTTGGGTGGCAAGCTCGACGATCTCGGGTCGACCGCTGCCGGGTTGAAGGGCATCGACGCGGCGAAGTTCGAGGCGGGCTTCGCTGATGTCGGCGCGGGTGCTGATGCGACGAAGGCTGCGCTGGCGGCGATCGACTCGGCCTCGTTCGACAGTGTCGTGGCGCGGGTTCGGGGTGTGGATTCGTCGCTGCGCGAGATCGAGGGTGGCTCGTCGGCGGCGCGTGCGTCGCTCGGCGACCTCGAGGCGAAGGGAACGTCGTCGCTGTCCGGGCTGGAGAGCAAGATCGGGCGTCTCACCGCCGAGCTGAAGCAGCTCGACGGGGCGGCCTCCGGGTTCGACGGGATCGATCAGGGGGCGCGTGTCGCCGGTGGCGGGATGGATCAGCTCGCGAAGCGGACGGATAACACCCGGTCGGTGGTCGCGAACTTCGCGGGGAACGCGACCCAGGAACTCCCCGGGGTCGCTGGCGCGATGGGCCCGTTGAACATGGCGATGGGTCAGTTTGCGGAGTACGCGGCGGAAGGAAACGTGAAACTCAGCTCATTCGTCCAGGCGAGCGCTGGGCTCGGGTTGGCGTCCGTCGCCTTGATGGCGGTGTCGTCGCACATGAAGGCGATCGCGGAGACGAAGGCGTGGAAGCGCGAGGAGGTGGAGGGCTACTCGGAGGCGTTGCGTGAGGCGGAGACCGCCGCGGAAGCGATCCGGCTCAAGCTGACCGAGGCCGGCAAGGTCGAGTTCACCGTCGCGAACAACACCGCCGATGTCACCGCCAGCTTGGGGCAGGTCGGGGTCACGGTGGACACGCTGACGAAGGCGGTCGAGGGCGGCGAACCCGGCATCCAAGCCTTGGGTGCCGCGCTGATCGAGTCCGGGCAGTCCAGCCAGATCGCCTCGGATGTGATGATGATCGCCCGCCAGCAGCTCGACTTGTACGGGCGGGCCGCGAAGGAGGCCGCCGTCGAGGACGCCTTCTACGGCAAGACGGTCCTCGACACCAGCCGCCAGGTGGACGCCTACTCGATGCGGATGACGCAGCTCGCCCGCAACGTGGACGCGACCGCGGCCTCTGAGGAAGCAGCGAAGCAGAAGACCGAGGCGGCCAAGGAGGCGCACCAGCGGGCGTGGCAGGCGGTCCAGGACCGCATCGCCGCCGAGGCCGCGCTACGTGGTGAGCTCCTGTTGAGTGTCGGCGGGCAGCAGGGTTACGAGCAGCAAGTCCGCAACGCAGCGAGCGCCCTGGACGGTTACAACGAGAAGACGAACGCCGGCACTCTCTCGCAGCGTGATCTCGAAACCGAGGCGTACAACGTCTCGCAGACGATGCTCGAGACGGCGCGGGCGTACGCGGAGTCGAAGGGCGCCGCTGAAGGTTCCAAGCAGCAGGCCGACCTCATGAAGGAGTCGCTCGGTGGGCTCGCCGGCCAGCTCGGTCCCGGGGATCCGCTGCGTTCGAATCTCGATGGTTACATCCGGGATCTCGACAACATCCCGCGGAACATCAACACGGTCCTGGGGATCGAGATCAAGGGCAAGAACGTGAAGGTCACCCCGACCGGCGACCTCAGCTCGAACTTCGATGACCAGAAGCGCGCGCGTGCGCTCGGTGGCCCCGTCTCTGCCGGCGAGGCGTACCTGGTGGGTGAGCGCGGCCCCGAGATCGCCGTGTTCGGCCGCAACGGCTACGTCATCCCGAACGACCGCATCTCCGTCGCAGCCCCGGCCCCGGCGTCACGCTTCGCGTCCGCGGGTGAGGTGCACATCCACATCCACCAGCACATCGCCGGGAACATGATCCACAGCCAAGACGCCGTCCGCGAAATACACGACGGCATCGTCGACGGGGTCCGCCGCGGCGCACTCACCGGCATCCAGGTCGGCGGATGAACACCACGTTCGGCCGTGCCCTCTTCCTCCCCGTGCTCGCCGCAGCCTCAACGTCCGTCGTAGAGTCCCACGAGTGACCGACAGCTCCAGCTCGCCAGCGGAGTTCTTCCGGGCTGTCCTGCATGGCCATCGCTTCGACGAGGCACGTCTTCCGCTTGAGGTGCTGCCTGACCTAGCCGCGCTCAACGAGCTGATCGCGGACCTCGCGCGCTTCGTCTACCTCCAGAACAACCCTCACCGAAAGCGGCTGCCACGCGGGTACAGGGCTCGCTCGCAGCTGGTGATCAGCGAGCTCCGCAAGGGCAGCACGTCATTGCGGGTTGATCGGCACCCACTGAACGCGCTGCCGCTCGACGACGCCGATCCGATGCTTGACGCTCTTCGAATAACCATTCGCGCGATCGATGAGGTAGGTCGAGGCGCAGACGTTCCCGATGCGGAGTTCCCGATCTGGGCGCGCCGCCGCTTCAACCGGATCGGACGCAGTCTGGCGCCCGATGAGTCTCTGGAACTCGCCGCCCCCGCCGCAGGCGCCACTCGCCTAACGCGCGATGTCAGACGGCGACTCGTTGCGAAGGTGGAGCCAGTGGAGGATGACTACTCCGTGATCGGCACGATCCAAACAGTCGCGAGCCCTGACTCCGCCTTTGAGGCGCTGACGGAAGGCGGGGTCATCGCAGGGAGATACACCGCAGATCTCGACGCGAACTTCCGAGAAGCACTTGCACGCGGTCGTCTGTCGGGCCGTTTGCTTGATGGTGCTCGCCCGTACCGCCTGGAGGGGACGGGGCGGTGGGCCAATGACACCCTCGTCGGGTTCGACGTGTCCGCGATCTCAGCAGTCGAATTCGACGGTTCTCGTCCGTTCGAGGAGGCGCGTGGCCGCGTGGCCGAGCTACGGGAACTTGAGGCCGGTTGGATTGATGGCGGCGGCGACCCCATCTCGGAAGCGGCCGCCGAGTTCTTCCTCCGGACGCTGGCCTATATCGCTGATGCGGACCTTCCATGTCCTGCGATCTTTCCAACTGAGGAGGGTCTGCTGCGTTCAGAGTGGACCATCGGTGATCGTGAATTCGTCTGGGAGATGGGCCCCAACAGTACGCATGAGGTCTACTCGAGAGTGATGGAGACGCCGGATGTGGTTGAGCATGATGTACCACCCGCTACAACTCCCGGCGACGTCGCGGAGCATCTAGCGTCATTAATCGCCGCTCACGAGGATCTCGCGTCGCTGAGTAGCGAGTCGCCGTGACGGGCTTCGCGATGGACGAATTGCTGTTTCGGCACCTCCATCCCTCGTGGATCGATAACGGCGTGATCACCAGTCAGTTGTTCAAGCCAACTAAGAAAGACGCCGGCTGCGTCTCGACCGAGCGGAGCAGCAAGATCAGCCCAGAGGGCGCCTACGCCGGACATTTGGCCCTCGGCTTTGAGAGTGTTGGCGTTTACGCCGTCAGCGTGGACGAAGTTCGGACAGGCGTCAACCTTGAGCCTGTCGATGATCCGCGAGACGACGAAGGGAAACCGGCACATGCCTTCATCGATATGCGGGAGCTCGACAATAAGGCTATTCGCGGCGCTGCTGGACTTCTAAGGGATCGGGCTGTCACCCGAGGCTGTTTGCACCCGGCGCCATAAGGCGCCACGGTTCCTCGGCGGAGTCTGCGGAGCACGAGCCACCGGGTGCCGCTTCCGTGAAGCGGGAACGGTGCGCGGCGCAGGCGTCAGGTCACGATCGCTGATCGCCCCACCGGTGGAAGTACTCGAGGATCAACCACCACCTCGTTCTCCGTACGTCCCTCGAACCCGACGAAGGCGAGTACCGCTTCTGCTGGTACCAGCAGCCGGAACACGAGCCCGTCATCCTGCTGGAGACGCCGAGCAAACCAACGCGCCCGGTCGATGTCCCTCGTCCACGACATGCCCCTCCGCCGCCCCCACGTCGTTCCGCGGTAGAGCTCGAGCGGCGCCGCGGGTGGAGGCTCGTCGTCGTCTGCGACGAACCCGACGGCGCGGAACATGCGGACCCACTCGTCGACCCCGATGATCGACGCCGGCCACTCCGCGGTGCTCCACACCGCGGTGATGTTCTTCCGGATGTCGTCCAGCGGCACATCGCCAGCCATCCACGACGTCCACAGGATCCGCACGGCCTCGTTACGTCCGGCGTACCTGAGCCGCTCACCAAGCAAAGATCGTTGCAGCGGCATCAGCGCTGCCGGTCTGTCGGTCGCGTGATGCCGGCTGACGCGAGGCGCTCAAGTTCGGCGACTGCGATCACGTGCTTCCGTGGGGACGACAGGTGTGGGACCGTGCCGATGGTGCCATCCGCTACGAGCGCTCGGATCCGGTCCTGGCCGACGCCCAGGATTATTGCCGCTTCCTCCACACCGACGGCGAGTATCGGCAGGTTGGAGTGGTCGCGGGTCTTCTTCGTCATGTGCGCGAGGTTGGCGGGTGGCATGGGCGGAGAGATCACGACGCAGCCTTCGGCGGTCGCTTCCTGCCTTTCGGCGCCTTGGGGCGAGTCGCCTCGAACGTCTCGGACACCATCTCCAGGACGCAGGCGTCGGAACAGAGATCGGCGTGCTCGAACCTGAGGTAGCCGTCCACGCGTGAGCCCCGGTTGATGCTCGTCCAGCCAACGCTCGGCGCACCGAACGTGTGGTCATCGGGGGCGATCGCACCGCACACGTCGCACGCGGTCATCCGGAGTGTGCTCATGACGTCTCACCTCGCAGGCGATCGTCGAGCTCAGCCAGCAGCTCCTCGATCGCCTCCACCCGACGCTCGATCTCCTCAAGGCGAGCCACGACGTGTGGTGAACGGTGACGCGGCCGATGACGGCGCGCAGGTACCTTGCTCATGTTCGGGACCTCCTGGGGTTCCGGGCCAGACCCGGGGCCGTTCCAGCGGCGCCCGGGTCACTTGCTGACTGACCCGACTATGCCCCGGCTACCCGGGCCGGTCAACCGACCCGCACCAACCCCACAGCAACCCCACAGCGTGCTGAGTAGTGGTCGGTCACGACGAGTAGCCGTGAGATAAGAAACCGCAGGTCAAAGAGGCTTTGCTTCCATCATCGCAGGTCACTCGCCTACCTCAGATTGTGTCCCGCTTACAGACCGACTCACCGTCACCACGACCGCTGAGCGGGGGCCGAAGTCGTCACACGATGTCGCCGCTCTCTCGTGGTCGCTAGACCTGTCGCCATCGAGCCGTACCGGGTGGTTGATACAAGGTTCCGTCGCGGCTGGTGGTGGAGCAGACGTATGGGTTGCCGTTGAAGGTGCCCGTAGCGCCCACAGTCGAGCAGAAGGCTCCTGGGTACACGTTGCCGCTGGGCGGGTTGGTGGTCGGCGGACTCGTCGGCGGCGGGGCGGTCGTGAGTGGTGGGTTCGCGGGCGGAGGGTTCGTCGGAGGGGGGCCGACCTCGCCGATGACGGAGTCGTTCACCGACATCCACCCGTCGATGACCGCGCGATCGATGCTGATCACTCCGCCACCTGTCTGGGGATGTACCTGTCCTATGACGGTGATCTGGTGGCGGCCGTAGGGAAGGACACCCGACCGCCAGAACTCGACGTTGTCCTGCCGGGTTGCGCCGTTCTGGGCGAACGGCTGGGCGTCGCCGCCGTCAATCTGGACGGTGCCTGCTCCGTGGTGAGGTGCGCGAGCGCCGTAGAGCGTGACCTGCGTGCCCGTGAACTCGAAGATGACCGGAGCAGGCCAGCAGATCTTGCAGCCGACGTCGATGTAGTGGTCGTCGGCTCCGTACTTGCCGGTGCCGTACGAGATCCGCCATCCTCCCTGCGGGAAGTTGAATCGCGCGTTCGGCGGCGGCGCAGGGATCGTGGTGGTCGTGCCGCCTGCGCTCGTCGGGGGCGCGGTCACGGGCGGGATCGTGGCGGGCGGCACGGTGGGACCGCCGGAGGCGACGCTGGTGACGGGGCTGGGGCCGCCGCCCAGAGGTGGCACGGTGCCGATGAAGTAGCCCATCAGGTCGACGACCATGTGCGTCGGGGCGTTGGTGAACAGCTTGAACGTCCCGTCGGGGGCGACGGGCACGACGACGAAGTTCGAGATGTTCTCGCCGGCCTTGGTGGAGTTGATGATCGACGTCAACGGCTGGCCGGCGTTGGAGGCCCATGCGGTGACGAAGCCCGGTCCGCCTGTTTCGGTGAGGGCGATGTTGATCCCGACCGCGGTCGAGCCAGGAAGACCCGTGTGGACGATCACGATGGTGCCGGCGTCGGGACGTCGGGCACCTGCGGAGCGTGTGTCGAGGATCCGGGACGGCGTCACGGCCGTGTACTTCGAGACGGCACTGTCAGCCGCGCCGAGCACGCCGATGCCTCGCGATGCCGCCCAACCCCCGACACCGGTGACGGCGACGAGGACCATCATCGCGACGGCCCGGATCAGCCGCCCGTTCATGCGACGAAGTAGCCCATCAGGTCGACGACGACGTGTGTGGCGCTGTTCGTGTACAGCTTGAAGGTCCCGTCAGCGGCGACCGGAACGATGACGAAGTTGGAGATGTTCTCGCCCGCTTCGGTGGAGTTGATGATCGACGTGAACGGCTGCGCCGTGTCGCTCGCCCATGCCGTGACGAACCCGGGCCCCTCCGTCTCGGTCAGGGCGATGTTGATCCCGACGGCGGTGGCGCCTGTGCGATTGGTGTGCACGATGATCGTGGTGCGCGCTTCTGGCCGGCGAGCGCCGCCGGCACGGGTGTCGAGAACCCTGGCGGGGTCAACGGCCACGTAGCTCGCGGGGGCACCGGGTGCTGCGGAGAGGTGGCTGATGCCGCCGCCCTGGGCTAGAAGACCGCCCGCTGCACTTGACGCCAGCAGTCCGGTGACGAGCAACGCCTTGCGCATCCGCGACATCGAGGTTCCCCCTTGCGAGCGGCGCATGTTCTGCATTGCGCTCGGCGGCTCGCCGAAGCATCGTTCTGCATCCGGAACTTGCAGCGCAACAGCGCGTTGATCGCCGACGGGTGAACCTCGCTTCGTAGCGCGTCCGCCACGCGACCTGAACATCGGCTTCCTGCCATCAACAGCGCCGCGCCTGCGCTGCGGCCCTGGAACGTCACCCTCTGACCGCCAGTTGCTCGACCAGCATCCGCCGCGGCGGAACCTTGCGGAGGGCCGGCCCATCGTCAGGACACTGGTTGAGCGCACGGTTCCATCGGGGCCGGCGCCGCCTGGAACGCGCCGAGGGAGCCCTCCGTACTACGAGCGCGACGCTGCCCTTCGCCGCGCCCGCGGCTCAGGCGGGAAGGGTGCGGGCGAGCTCGTCGCCGTCACGCAGCGGCTCATGTGGCACGGGCCGCCGCGATCGCCCAGGCGCCCGTGCCGGCGTCCATCGCGTCACGCCGTGCCACCCGCGGCTGATGAAGCCGAGCAGGAGGACCACGTTGAGCCCGCCCCAGTAGATGCACGCCGCGAGCTGGACGGGGCTGGGCAGCGTGTGGTTCACCACCGCGTACACCAGGACGCTGGCGACGAGGATGACGGGAAGGATCTGCGGCCCGGTGTGCTGCCAGTGCCAGCGCAGGTCGTGTTCCTTGCGGGTCACCTTGTAGACCGGCTTGCGGTGTGGCCCGTTGAAGATGGCCTGGAGGGACGCCTTCACGTACACGGGAGCGAGGCCGGTCCAGATGATCCTCGCTCGCCACAGGGCGAGGTACGCCCGGCGTTGACGTCGTCGGCGGTCGTTGTACGGGCGGTTGACCATCAGGAGCCAGACCTCCGTCGCGAGCACGACCGGCAGGATGTGGGTGAGGTACGCCGTGGCGGACGCCTCGAGCGGCGTCACCCCGAGCAGTGACAGCATGAGGCACGGCAGGTACAGCATGATCGCGAAGGCGTGCAGGTAGTCGAGCAGCATGCCCCAGAAGTGCAGGCGTTGACGGAGGCCGAGCCCCTTCAGGTTCCCCCAGATCATCAACCGCACCGTGTCGATGGCCCAGGTGCCGCGCTGCTTGTAGACGTTCGGGACGTCCTCGGGAGAGTGCTGGCCGACCGCGCCCACGATGGGGAGGTACATCCCGCGCCAGCCGCGGCGCAGCGCCTCGACGCCTGACTGCAGGTCCTCCACCAGGTTCCACGTCGGGAACCCGCCGATGTCGCGCAGCGCGTCCCGGCGCCAGACGACACCGGAGCCGCACGGGAACACCGCGTTCACCGCGTTCCGGGTCAGCATCTGCCCCTGGTAGAACATCGGTTCGCGGTTGTTGAACGGATCACCCGGGCTGACCTGCGCCTCCTTGATGGTCTGGACGTACGCCAGACCGGGATCGAGGGTCAGCTGCCCGACGGTCTCGCGGAGGAACCGGAGCGAGCCCACCTCGTCGTCCGCGTCGCGCGTCTCGATGTACGGGATGTCGGAGAACCTGGCGTCGAGCATGGCCATCGCCGAGTTGAGGTTCCCGGCCTTCGCCGCACCGTCACGCCCGGGAGCCCACCGAGGCGGCGGCTCGTGGTAGATCAGGACGGCGTCGGCGAACCCGGCGAGCTGCTCGCGCAGGACGTCGTCGTGGCCGTCGTCCGACACGATCACCAGGACACGCTCCGTCGGGTAGTCCTGGTCGAGGACCGACTGGACCGTCCGCAGGATCATCGGGACGGGTTCGCCGCAGGTCGGGATGATCACGGCGACGGCCGACTCGTCGCCGGGTTCCACGGGATGTGGACGTGGCACCGCGCGCTGCCACTGGTTGCACACGATGACGAGCATGTACAGCACCGAGAACGAGTTCGCGACGGCGAAGGGGACGGCGACCCACGCAGCGCTGCCGTTCAACGACGACAGCATCCACGGGACGTAGAAGACGGTGACGGCGACCAGCACCACACCGACGACACGGGTGGGCCACTGCCGGAGCTCGAGCGGGTAGTCGTCGCCGAAGCGCCTGACCGCGGCCGCGACCGAGCTGGACGGCGCAGGAGCGATGCGATCGACGTCGGGCACGGCGTGGGATTCGGAGACGGTCGCCTCGCTGGACCGGCGCGTTCGGGTGTTCTGGAGCAGTTCCAGGTCGTGGCCGCCAGTGATGGCACCTCGCGGAGGGCTCACGGGCAGCGTGTGGCTCATGCCGCGTCATCGGCCCTGCGGAACTCCGACTTGAACCCGCTCGTACGGCGCAGGCCGGTCCGCTGGGCGGGCGCACCGGGCGGTCGGGGCAGGGACCACCTGTCTCGGGCCCGGGTGGCGGGGTACGGCTCCCCCACGGGGCGGACGCCGCTCTCGTGACGGGAAGAGGAACAAAAGATGCGCAAAGCCATCGCAGCAGTGGTCATCGCAAGCGGACTCACGCTGGCTCCGGCCGTCGGGCAGGTCCACGCACAGGAGGCGACGACCGAGGACGACGACGGCGACAACACGGGCCTGTGGGGCCTGCTCGGCCTCGCCGGACTCGCCGGTCTCGCCGGGCTCAAGCGACGCGACAACCGCGTCGACACCCGCCGCACCGGAGCCAGCGACACCGGCATCCGCTGACGACGGCTTCGTCCGGAGCTCGCTGCGGCGCAGGGCACGATCTCGTGTCCTGCGCCGTCGGCGCGCGCGGGCACCGCTGCGGCGGGACGGGAGCTGAGCCGGCATCGGGAGCGGGCGACCCCGGGCTGAGCCGGGGTCGCCTCACCGCTACCTGCCGAGGAGTGCATCGGCAGGAACGCCGGACGCCTTGAGCGCCCGTTCGGGTGAACGAGGACCTAGCCGACGAACCTGATGATGTGGTCGAGGCCCGCGTGGCGCACCACCTGGCGGACCTGGCTGGGCGCGTCACGCAGCTCGACGGCCGGCTGCCGATCTCGCTCCAGCCGTTGGTGCGCGCCGATCAGCACCGCCAGCCCTGCGGAGTCGAGGAACGTCACGCCGCCGACATCGAGCACGAGCCGGTGGCCGGCATCTGCGACCCGATCGACGACGGCCTGCAGCAACCCGGCCGTCTCGAGATCCACGTCGCCCCGGACCGCCACCACCGCCTCGCCTTCGCGCAGCTGCAGCGCGACATCGAACTCCTCGTGCTCCATCGTGGCTCCGTCCGTCAGCCGCCGTGAGGGGATGTTAGGTCACGCAAGTAGGGGGGTGCGACGGGGCTCACACGTTCGGCTCGGCGGCCGAGGGCGCCCAGACCGGGTTGAGCCGGAGCCAGCGGGCGCCCGTGCGCGTGTCCTCGATCTCCTGGCGCGAGTGCCCGACGTGGAAGATCGGTTCGGCCGCTTCGACGGCGTCTTCGATGGAGTCGAACTCCCAGGTGGCGCGACAGCGTGGGCCGAGCGTGTGGTGGAGCAGGAACCGGCTGTCGGACACGCCGTGCAGGTACCCGTCGCCGGCTGCGCGCAACCCCTGGAACGGTTCCCGCCCGCCTGCGGCCACGTCGCCGCAGGCGGATCGGGTGCGCAGGCCGGGCCCCTGCGGGCTCAGCGCTGGACGCCGCGCGAGCGCCGATCGAGCTGCCGGCGGAGCTGGCCGGCGAGCCCTCCGACGTTCACACCGCCGGGAGCGCCGGTGGCGGACGTGGTCGCGGGGCGGCGCATCCGGCGCTGCGCCATGCGCGCCGCGGATGCCAGGGTGCCGAGTTGGGTGAGTCGCTTCATGAGTGCCATGTCCTCGCGGTGCCCCTCGTGACCGGCCGGCGAACCTCCGGCTTCGAGGAGCCGGCGCGTTCACCCGAGGAGGCGACGGAGGCGGTGGCCGATGGGACTCGGATGGGTGAACCGCACGGAGCGTGTTTGGACGGCCCGGTGCTGCGGGCAATCTTGACACCACGCGACGGGAGCTGAGCGACCGTCGCGCCAGGTCGCCGCCACGGCGCCCCCCGCAGACGGGCAGCGTGGCGGTGGTGCGCCGTCCCCACCTGATCGCCGCCGGATCAGGTGGGGACGGGCGCCGTTCAACGTCGTGCGGTCGCGTCGAGCGGACCGGGTGTCCAGGCCACGTACCGGTCCCGCACCCAGGTCGCGCCGGTCTCGAGGTCCTCGATGACCTGCCGGGAGCTCCCCGGGAGGAACACGGGCTCTGCCGCCTCGGCGGCCTCGGCGAAGTCTGCGAACACCCAGGTGTTCGTGCCCTCCCCGTCGATCAAGTGGAGGAGGAACCGTCGCGCCGCCATGGGGCGCGACGTACCCGCAGGATCTTCTTCCGAAACGGCGGGCGGATCAGAGCGGGTTCGGGCCCTGGACCCACGTGCCGTCGAGGCGCGCCTCGATCCGCTCCAACGCCCGCAGGATCTGCACCAGCACGTCGCCGGGCACGTCCACGTGCGGTCGGGACAGCTCGTCGCTCAGGTCCTGGGCGACCTCGGCGATCTCAGTCGACATCTCGGCCATGGTCAGACCTTCCTGGTGCAGCTGGGGAAGAAGGTGTGCCGGGAGCCTCACTGGGGGCGGGATCCAGGGCTCCCGGCACGTTGCTGAACGGTGCCCGCCAGCAGCGGCCACCAAACATGTTCGTTCGACCACGTTGCGTGCCGTCAGGACACGTCGGGTGGCGGGGTCGCGCCGGCGGTCGGCAGCCGACCGGTGGACAGCACGCGGCGGACCTCGGGCACGCTCCTGACGCCGAGGGCGCGAGCCCCGAACAGGAGGATGGCCGCGGCGGCCAGCTCCAACGGCACGTTCCACCACCCACGGGCCACGACCGGCAGCGGGTGCTCCCCGAGCGAGCCGGTGGCGGGCCACCAGAACAGCTCGGTGTCCCGGAACGCGCCGTCGGCGACCAGGTGCAGGAACATGCCGATGGGCAGGGCGAGCAGGTGCTTGCGCAGCGGGCGGCGGCCGACCGTCGCCCCCATGACGAGCACCATCGCCACCACCGGCGCGAGCAGCGAGTGCATGACCCCTGCTCCTCCTGACAGCGCGTCCACCGGATCCGCCAGGAGGGCGCCGACGACGAGCGGCCGGTAGTCGAACCGCGGCTCGCGGAACACGAGCCACACCGCTGCCACCGACGTGGCGACGAACCAGAGCAGCACGTCAGCGGACGATGAGGCGCCCGCAGTGAGGGCACTCGGGCAGCTCCCCCACCGGCGCCGACTTGACGACGTCGGCCTCGGTCGCCGACAGATCGAGGTGGCAACCGCTGCAGCGCCGCGCCACCAGCTGCACGATCCCCACGCCGCCGAAGCGCGTCCGCAGCTGGTCGTACGTCCGCGCGTCGCCCTCGCTCACCGCCGCCGATGCCGCCTCCCGACGCTGCCGCAGCGCGGACTCCTCGCTCGCGAGCTCGTCGAGCACCCGCTGCAGGTCCTCCTCGGCCACCCGCACCGCCTCGAGCATGGTCGGCTCGCGGCTCGCGATCCGCTGGAGCTCGGACTCGGCGTCGGACTGGCGCTCCATCGCAGCGAGCTCCAGGTCGTCGAGCTCGCCGTGCTGCGACCTGATCGTGTCGATCTCGTGCATGAGCGCCTCCGCCTCGCGTGGCGCGATGACGGTCTTCAACTGCCCCTCGAGCCGCCGCTGCTTCACGTCCAGCGCAGCTCCACGCTGCTCCGCGTCGGCGATGGCGGCCTCGGCCTCTGCGAGCACCGCCTGCTGCGCGGCACGTTCCGCGACCAGCGCACGGTGCGTCGCTCGCGCCGCTTCCAGCGCGGCGTGCTCCGGGAGGCGGCGCCGCCGCCCGGCCAGCTCGTCGAGCTCGACGTCGACCTGTTGCAGCGCCAGCAGCGCCGGGCCGTCCATCACCGGGGACCCGCCGCGCACACGGCGACGCGCGTGTTCGTCGCGACGCTCGGCATCGGCGCGCGCGGGTCGAGCACCCCGGGCGGGATGGTCGTGCCGCTGGGGAGCCGCTGCACGACGACGGGCGGCCGGGTCGCGACCGGCGCGGAGGGACCCGACGGTTCCGGCGCGGGTGGTTCGGTGACCTCCGGTTCGGGATCCGGCGGCGGTGGCGCCCAGGCCTCGACACGACCCTCGGTGGCGCCGTCGGCCGGCGCCGCCGGCGCCGTCGCGGCCGGCGTGGTCGCCGGGGGGGACGAGCCGCCGCCACCGCTGCCGCTGACGCGGTAGAGGCACTCCTCGTCGGGGAGGTAGAGGCGCGTCGGCGGTCGGGTCGGGGGCGGCGGCGGGAGGAATTCGGGGTTGTCGGCGCCGGCCAGGGCGGGGGTCATGTAGGCCTCCCAGATCTGGGCCGGGTAGGTGCCGCCCTGCACGCGTTCGACCCCGTCCTCGCCGAACTCGGGGATGTTGGTGGTGTTCATGGGCGTGTAGCCGTCGGGGTCGCCAACCCACACCGCCGTGGCGAGGCGGGGGGTGTAGCCGACGAACCAGGAGTTGGTGTTCTCGACCTGGGTGCCGGTCTTGCCGGCGGCGGGGTACGGGAAGTCCGCCAGCGCGCGGCGGGCGGTGCCGTCGGTGAGCACGCCGCGCAGGATGTCGGTGGTGGTGCGGGCGACGACGTCGTCGAAGACGCGCGTGGGGGTGGCCGCGTGGGTGTACAGGCGGGTGCCGTCGGCGGTGTCGACGGCTTCGACGTAGTACGGCTCCAGGTGCACGCCGTCGTTGGCGAGGGTCTGGGCGCCGGCGGCCATGTCGAGGGGGGACATCTCGTTCGCGCCGGTCGCGAAGCTCGCGTACGGCTCGACCGGGCGGCGGTCCTCGACGGGTTGCCCGCGGTACAGGTAGTCCGACGACGCCATCCGGTAGGTGGTGTCGACGACCCGGTTCAGCCCGACGATCTGGGCCAGGCGCGAATAGGCGCAGTTCAGCGACAGCTCCGTCGCCTCGCGGAGCGACAGCACGCCGCGCGAGACGCCGGCTCGGATCAGGAACGGGTCGGCGGGGTTGCCCGGGTTCGGCAGCGTGCAGGGCAGGGTGCCGTTGATCTGGTCCTCGGCGGTGGCACCGGCCTGGATCGCTGCGGCGAGCACGAACATCTTGATGCTCGAGCCGGTCTGGCGGGGCACCAACGCCATGTTGATCTCCCGCTCGCGCGGGATGAACCCGCGACCGCCGACCATCGCCCGCACCGCACCCGTCGCCGCGTCGACCGACACCAACGCCGCGTCGATCCCCGCACGGTTGTCCGGGAGCACCTCACGGGCCGCCTCCGCGTACTGCTGCAACACCGGGTCGAAGGTCGTGTAGATCCGCAACCCGCCGCGGTACAGCAGGTTCGCCCGCTCCTGCTCCGTCGCGCCCAGGATGTCGGACCGCTCGAGCAGGTACTCGCGCACCGCCTCGGTGAAGTACGAGGGTGCCACGGCGAGGTTCGGGATCTCCTGCAACACCTCCGGGATCGGGTACTCCTCCCCCAGCACCGCCGCGGCCTCGTCGGTCACCAGCCCCACGTCCGCGAGGCGCTGCGCCACCTGCCGGAACCGCGCCCGCGACCGGTCCGGACGCCGGATGGGGTCGTAGCCCGACGGCGAACGGATCAAGCCTGCGAGGAATGCCCCCTCCACCATCGACAACGACTCCACGCCCTTGCCGAAGTACACCTCAGCCGCTGCCTGCAACCCGTACGCGTTGTTCCCGAAGAACACCGTGTTCAGGTACCGCTCGAGGATCTCCTGCTTCGAGAGCTCCTTCTCCAGCATCAAGGCGTAGTGCACCTGCAACAACTTGTACCGGCCGTCGCGCTCCAACCCCGCCAGCAGCTCGTTCTTCACCACCTGCTGCGTGATCGTGGACGCGCCCTGACGTGGCGCGCCCGACGAGAAGTTCGACAACGCGGCCCGCACCAACCCCCGCACGTTCACGCCCTTGTGCAGCCAGAACGCCTCGTCCTCGACCGCGAGGATGGCGGCGACGACCTCGCCCGGCACCTGCGCCAGGCTGACCGGTTGCGAGTTCTCACGCTCCAGCACCGCCAGCACCCCGCCCGACACGTCGAAGACGTACGAGCGCTGCGACAGCCCGCCGAACGCCGGCAGCACCACCGGCACCTGGGAGTGCGCGTTGACCACGCGCCACACCCGCGGCCCGACGCCCACCACCACGCCCGCGGCCAGCAAGGCACCCGCCACCACGAACACACCGAGACGGGTCAGCCAGGCCAGAGCACGCACGCAGCGGGAACGGTAGTGCCACCCCGCCCACCAGTAGGGTCACGGCCATGAGCGACCTCCCGACCGGCAGCGCCGCGCCCCGACCGTTCCGCTTCGGCGTCCAGGCCGCGCACGCGCCCGATCGGGCCGGGTGGGTCGAGCTCGCGCGGCGGGTCGAGGATCGCGGCTACTCCGTGCTCACCATGCCGGACCACTTCAACCAGCAGCTCGCGCCCGTCCCCGCGCTGATGGCGGCGGCCGACGCCACGAGCACGCTCCGGGTCGGCGCCCTGGTGTGGGACAACGACTACAAGCACCCGGTCGTGCTCGCGAAGGAGCTCGCGACGATGGACGTCCTGTCGGAGGGACGCCTGGAGATCGGCCTCGGCGCCGGCTGGATGATCGCCGACTACGAGCAGGCGGGGATGCCCTACGACCGCGCCGGCGTCCGGATCGACCGCTTCGAGGAAGGCCTCGAGATCATCAAGCGGGCGATGGCGCCCGGGCCCTTCTCCTTCGAGGGCTCGCACTACCGCATCACCGAGCTCGACGGCACGCCGAAGCCCGTGCAACGGCCGTGCCCGCCGATCCTCATCGGCGGCGGCGGCGCACGGGTGCTCGGCATCGCCGCACGCCAGGCTGACATCGTCGGTGTGAACGGGACGATGCACGCAGGGGTCGTCGGCCCGGAGGCGATCGCGACGATGACCGCCGCGGCCGTCGACGACAAGGTCGGCGTCGTGCGCAGCGCGGCCGGGTCGCGCTGGGCGGACATCGAGATGAACGTGCGGGTGTTCATGGTCAACGTCACCGACGACGCCGCAGGCGCCGTCGACTTCCTGGCGAAGGCGCTGCAGGTCGAGCCGTCGATGATCGACGAGACGCCCTTCGCGCTGATCGGTCCGCCGTCGAAGATCGCCGAGGACCTGCTGGCGCGACGGGAGCGGTGGGGCTTCTCGTACGTGATCGTCGGCGCGGACGACGTCGATGCGTTCGCACCGGTCGTGGCCGCGCTCGCGGGGCGCTGACGTGGCCGGCACGCCCCGGGTCGCCCTGTGCGGCGCCGGGATGATCTCGCAGGCGCACGCCGCCGCGGCCACGGCGAGCGGGATGCAGGTCGTGGCCGTCGCCTCGCGCTCGCACGCCCGTGCTGCGAGCCGTGCGGCGGAGCTCGGGGCGGTCGCGGTCGCCTACGACGACCTGCCCGGCGACGCCGACATCGTCGTCGTCTCGACGCCGCCGGCACGCCACGCCGACGACGCGATCCACGCGCTGCGCGCCGGCGCGGCCGTGGTGGTCGAGAAGCCGCTGTGCACCACGCTCGCCGACGCCGACCGCGTCGTGGAGGCGGCGGCTGCGCACGCGGAGCGGCTCCTGTACGCGGAGAACCTCGCATACGCGCCGGTGGTGCAGGCGCTCGTCGCCCGGGTCGGCGACCTCGGTCCGCTCACGCACCTCGAGGTGCGCTCGTTGCAGGGGCTGCCGACGTGGGGCGACTTCACGACCGAGGAGTGGGGCGGCGGGGCGCTGTTCGACCTGGGGGTGCACCCCCTCGCCGTGGCGCTGCTGTGCGCGAACGCGGGCGGCGCCGGCTCGCCGGTGTCGGTCGCCGCTCGCCTGGAGGGCGGTGTTGGGCACGGCACCGACGAGTGGGCGGAGGTGCGCCTCACGTACGCGGGCGGGCTGGTGGCGCGGGTCGAGTCGAGCTGGCGCTCCCCCGACTCGACCGTGTGGGACGCGCAGGTCGCGAGCGCGATCGGCGTGCTGCGCGCCGAGCTGCTGCCGCCGCCGTCGCTCGAGCGCGACGGCGACGAGGTGGTGCTGCCGCCGGTGCGAGCCGCGGTGCCGGCCGTGGAGCGGTTCGGCTACCTCGGGCAGCTCCGCGCCTTCGCCGACGACGTCGGGCAGCGGAGGACGCCGCTCATGAGCGCGGGGTTCGGCCGCTTCGTGCTGGACGTGGTGTGCGCCGCCTACCGGTCGGCCGGGCGGGGCTCGGAGCCGGAACCGCTCCCGTTCCAGGGTCCCCGCGACCTGACCCCGCTGCAGCTGTGGCGGGGCGAGCAGCCCCGCCCGATCAGATCGCCTTGACCTTCAGGGCCTCGTCGCCCTTGCGCCCCTGACCGACCTCGAACTCGACCTGCTGGCCCTCTTCGAGCGAGCGGTACCCGTTGCCCTCGATGTTGGAGTAGTGGACGAAGACGTCCGCGCCGTCGGGGCGGGAGATGAACCCGTAGCCCTTCTGTGCGTTGAAGAACTTCACCGTACCGGTAGCCATCGCTCGCTCTGCTTTCTCGGCACGTCAGGCCCTTCCGCGTGCCGTGGCGCGCAGCATATCCCTCGGCGCGAGGGCGCTGGGGAGAACCGCTCCGGCGAGGGGGTCCGGCGCCGGATCAGAAGCGCAGCAGCGCGCCGAGGCCGTCGCTCGGGCCCGCGGCCGCCGGGTACGGCATGATCCGCACGGTCGCCCCCGTCGCCCACGCGGCGCGGATGGCCCCGTCGAGCAGCGGCACCTCCGTCACCTCGAGCCCCTCCGGACGGTCGCTCGCGTCGACCGTGATGAAGGCCCCCGACCCGTCCACGTGCGCCGTGCGCTCGTCGCCGAGGTGGTGGTGCACGAGCAGGGTGTCGACCTGCGCCTGGCGCAGCGCCGCCACGGTCGCAGCCGCGCCCTCGGCGACGAGCTCGCCGGCGCCCCGTCGTGCGTCGAACGAGCGGAGGAGCTCGGTCGTGGCCGCGGCGACCTCGGTGTTGACCAGCCGGCGGACGTCCGGCACGAGCGCCTCCGGATCGCTGTGGCGCGATCCCCCGACCACCCGCACGAGCGGGCGGACCTCGTGCGGCAGGTGATCGACGAGGAACCCGGTCGCGCGCTCGTCGCCCGCGACCACGACCACCTGCGGCTGCAGCCTCGACGCGATCCGCCCCAGGAGCTCCGCCACCTCCTTCGAGTTGGATTCCCACGTGTTCTCGGCGCGCCGCTGGAACCGCTGCTGCGACCACCCGCCGGGGTGGCTCCGCTGGATGTTCTCCGTCTCACCGTCGACGGACCGCTCGATCTCGCGCCCGTCCCGACGCACCGCCAGGACGTCCGCACCGACCCGGTCGATCTGCACCACGAGGTGCGCCACCTTCGACTGATCCCACTCGACGAACGGCACGAGCTGCGGCAACGGCCCGTAGCGGCACGATGGCGCGGCCGGCGACTCGGGACCCCAGTGCACCAGCACGTCGTCGGCGGTCCGGGCGATCACCCCCACGGTGCGGTCGACGAGCGGCTCGTCGGCGAGGCGGGCGGCGACGGCGTCGAGCAGCTCGGCCGGCGCGCCCGACGCCTCGAGCTCCCGGCGGGCGGTGCGCCACTCGACGTCGAGCCGGTGCCGCGCGTCCGGCTGCGACGCGTCGACGGGGAGGAAGCAGGTGACGAAGGGGCCGGCGCGGAGCGCGAGGTCACGGATCGGGTCGAGCGTCATCGGCCACCCGTACCCGCGACGGCGGCCGAGCTACCACCTGCGGCGGGCCGTCGGTATCCTCGCCGCATCGATCCGAGGACCCGTCTCCCGACCGACGCTGCAGCGCACGCGCAGGACGAGCGGTTCGCGTTGCTCGGCGCGGTGGCGTTGGCGCTCGGTGGGACGGACACGGTCAGCGACGTCGCGCACGCGCTCATCGACACGCTGTGCCCGGCGCTGGCCGACGCGTGCGAGGTCGTCGTCCCCGGCATCGACGGCCTGCTCTGGCGGGTGGCTGCCGGTCCGGGCGACATGTCCCGCCGGGGAGAGGTGCCCGTCCCGGATCTCGACGACCACCCGTTGCGACGGGCGGCGCTGCACGGCGAGCGGTCGCTCGTCGACGTCGACGACCCGGCCAGCGCCCGCCTCCTCGGGCCGGCGGACGAGCCGACGAGCGCACGCGCCCTCGGGATCGAGCAGGCGCTCGTCGTCCCGATGGTCGCCCGTCGACGCCCCGTCGGGGCGCTCGCGCTGGGGCTCGGCCCCTCGAAGCGGCGCTTCGGCCCGCACGACGAGGACCTGGTCGTCAGGGTCGCCGGTCTCGCCGCCGTCGCGATCGAGAACGCGCAGCTGTCGGAGCAGCAGCGGCGCGTGATCGAACGGCTGCGGTCGGCGGGCACCGTCGGCGCCGCGCTGGCCGCGGCCGAACAGGTACGAGTTGTCGCCGAGGTGTTGGTCACGCTCGCCCGGGACGAGCTCGGTGCCAGCCACGGCACGGTCCGCGTGATCGACGGTGACGAGCTGGTGGTCCTGGCTGCCCGCGGCCACGGACGCGCTGCTGGCCGCGAGGGCGACCGGGTCCCGTTGGACGAGCCGTCACCGGTGACCGAGGCGCTCCACGCGCCCTCGCCGTCCACCTGGCTCACCGACGCCGACCGCTCCACCGTCCTCACCCGCATCACCGATGACGGCCACCCCGCCGCCGTCGCCTGCTGGACGTTCGACCGCGCGCGCCGGTTCAGCGACGCCGACCGGAGCTTCGTCGCGCTCGTCGCCGAGCAGGCCTCCGCAGCGATCAGCCGGATCCGGGCGCAGGCGGCGGAGAGCGAGGCGGTGCAGCGCCTGCGCGAGCAGCAGGCCGAGCTGCTGGACAGCCGCGCCCGCCTCAACGTGCTGGCCGACGCCGGGGTCGTGGGCATCATCAGCGGGGAGGGCGAGCGGATCCGCGAAGCGAACGCCGCGTTCCTCGGGATGCTCGGCCTCGACCTCGAGACGGCGAGGAGCACGCCCTGGACCGCCATGACACCCCCCGAGTGGGAGGCGACCGACCGCGCCGTCGTCGACGAGATGCTCACGAAGGGCCGCGCCGAGCCCTTCGAGAAGGAGTACCTGCACGCCGATGGGCGTCGGGTGCCCGTCCTCGTCGGCGGCGTCACGCTGTCGCGGGAGCCGTTCCGGTGGAGCGTGTTCGTCATCGACGTGAGCGCGCGCCGGGAGGCCGAGCGCAGCGCCGCGCTCGCGAGGGAGCAGCTCGAGGAGCTGCTGGAGCGGCAGCGCACCATCGCGCAGACGCTCCAGACGAGCCTGCTGCCCGAGGAGCTCCCCTCCCTGCCGGGCTTCGAGCTCGGCGTCCAGTACTGGCCGGCCGTCACCGATCTGGACGTGGGCGGCGACCTGTACGACGCGTTCCCGCTCGGCGAGGGGCGCTGGGGGCTGCTCGTCGGCGACGTCTGCGGCAAGGGCGTGGAGGCCGCAGCGGTCACCGCCACCGCGCGCCACTCGCTGCGCGCCGCCGCCCTGCACATCGACGACCCGGCGCGGGTGCTGCGCTGGGTGCACGACGCGATCGTCGTGCGCCCGAAGTCCACGTTCTGCACCATGGCCTACGCCGTGCTCGACCTGCGCGACGAGGTGCCGGCGCTGCGCGTCTCGCTGGGGGGTCACGAGCCGGGGTTCGTGATCTCCGCCGACGGCACCGTCCACGACGTCGGCGAGCCCGGCACCCTGCTCGGCGCGATCGTGCCGACGCTCCACACGGCCCACCGCCGGCTCGAGCCGGGGGATCTCGTGGCGTTCTACACCGACGGGATCACGGACGCCCCCGGCGACGAGGCGATGCCGCGCGACGAGCTCGGCTCGCTCCTCGCCGACGCTCGCGACCTGCCCCTCGAGTCGATCGGTGCCCGGGTGCGGGCGACGCTGGCGCGCCGGCGGCCCCGTGGCTCGCGCGACGACGTCGCGCTGCTCCTGCTCCGCCACGTGGGCGAGCCCGGCGCCGCACGCTGAGCCCGGCGGCGCGTCCGCCCGCCGCCTCGTCACGGCGGACCGCACGTCCGTACCGTGACGATCGTGCCGTCGGTGTCGACCGTGCCCGGGTTCACCCGTGGCCGCCTGTGGCTGGTGCTCGGCGCGCTCATGATGGCGGTGCTGCTCGCGTCGCTGGAGACGTCGATCATCGCGACGGCGCTGCCGACCATCGCCGGCGACTTCAACGCGTTCGAGAGCTACGCGTGGGTGGGCACGGCGTACATCGCCACCTCGGCGATCGGGACGCCGCTGCTCGGCAAGCTGTCGGACCTGTACGGCCGGCGACTCGTCTTCCAGGTCACGATGGGCATCTTCGTCGTCGGCTCGTTCCTGTGCGGCGCCTCGCAGTCGATGGGGCAGCTGATCGCGGCCCGTGCGATCCAGGGCATCGGCGGCGGCGGCATCCAGGCGCTCGCGTTCGCGATCCTCGGCGACGTCCTGCCGCCGCGCGAGCGGGGCCGCTACATCGGCTACTTCACGCTCGCGTTCGTCGGCGCCGCCCTGCTCGGTCCGCTCGCCGGCGGGTTCATCATCGACCACTTCACGTGGCCGTGGATCTTCTACGTCAACATCCCGTTCGCGATCGCCGTGTCGGCCGTGTGCCACGTCGCCCTGCGGCTGCCCTTCACCCGCCGGAACGCGAAGCTCGACGTGCGCGGCGCCGTGCTGCTCTCCGTGTCGATCGGCTGCCTCATGATCGGTCTGGAGGAGGGCCGCACCGGCTGGACCGACGCCCACGTCCTCGTGCTGTTCGCGGTCACGGCGCTGTCGCTCGTGCTGTTCGTCGCGGTGGAGCGCCGTGCGCCCGAGCCGATGGTGCCGCTGCGGCTGTTCTCCAACCGGGTGGTGCTCGGCTGCGTGCTCCTCGGCATGTGCGCGGGCGTGTTCACCTACGGGGCGGGGCCGTTCCTGCCGCTGTACTTCCAGGACTCGCTGTTCGTGTCGCCGACGGAGTCGGGGCTGCGGATGATGCCGCAGATGGTCGGCGTCAGCATGGGCACCTTCGGCATCGGCCGGCTGATCGCGCGCACCGGCCGGTACAAGCCGTTCCCGATCATCGGCACGTCGCTCGCGGTCGCCGGTCTGCTCGGGATCGCGCAGATCACCGGCTCGACCGCCTACGGGTGGCTCGTGGTCCCGATGATCCTCATGGGCTTCGGCGCCGCCTCCGTGTTCACCACGACCTCCATCGCGAGCCAGAACGCGGTGGAGTTCCACGATCTCGGGGTCGCGACCGCGACCGTGATGTTCTTCCGCTCCCTGGGCGGCTCGCTCGGGCTCGCGGTGTTCGGGACGATCCTGAACTCGACGGTGCGCTCCGAGATCCCCGCCCGCCTCGACATCCCCGCGGACGAGGCGGCCGACCTGATCCGCTCGCCCGACGAGATCCAGCTCCTGCCCGCCCCCGCGCGCCAGGCCGTGGTGGACGCGGTGACGATCGGCGTGAGCCGCATCTACTGGGTCTGCGCCGGCGTGATGGCGTGCGCGATCGTGGTGGCGATCCTGCTCCCCGAGCGGGTCCTGCGGTTGCGGGCGGGCCTGTCGGACGCGATGGAGGACGCCGGCGCCCCGGCCGCCGCTCCCCCGTCGGCGGCTCCACTACGTTGAGGCCGTGCTGCTCGACGGGATCAACCACGTCGCCGTCATCACGGACGACACCGACCGCTTCGTGCGCTTCTACGAGGAGGTGTTCGACGCCACCGTCTCGCACCGCGCCGAGGTGCCGTTCGGGACGCTGACGATGGTCGACATCGGCCCTCGCACGGAGCTCAACGTGTTCCAGCTCCACGCCGGCAGCGCGCCCGAGCTCGTCCGCGGCTCGATGTTCGGTCACGGCCCGATCGACCACATGGGGCTGCAGGCCGCCGACCGTGATGCGTTCGTCGAGATCCGCCGGCGGCTGATCGAGCGTGGCGCGAGCGACGGGTTCGTGACGGACTTCGGCCGCTCCCACAGCGTGTTCTTCCGAGACCCCGACGGGCTCGAGGGCGAGGTGCTGCTCTGGTTGTCGGCGGACGCCCCGGTGCAGGGCCCCGGCACCCCCGCCGAGGGCTACTGAGGTGCCTCGTTCGCTGCGCCGGAGTAGGACGTCGGCCACGAAGATGCCCTCCGCGTCTGCTGCCGCTCGCCGCGTGCACGTCCTGGCGCCCCTGTCGGGAACCTCGCGATGAGGTTCGGTCTGGCCTTCGCGAGCAGCATCGGCATCGACGGTGCTGCGGCGTGGGAGGTCTGCCGCCGCGCCGAAGCGGCCGGCTTCGAGTCGCTGTGGGGTGGCGAGCACGTGGTCCTGCCGACGACGATCGAGTCCCGCTACCCGTACACCGCGGACGGCAGGATCCCGGCGACGCCCGACACGCCGATCCCGGACCCGTTGATCTGGCTCGCGTTCGCCGCGGCAGCCGCGCCGACGTTGCGGCTGGGCACGTGCATCCTCATCCTGCCGCAGCGCAACCCGGTGGTGTTGGCGAAGGAGCTGGCGACGCTGGACCAGCTGTCCGGTGGCCGGGTCGAGCTGGGCATCGGCGTCGGGTGGATGCAGGAGGAGTTCGTGGCGCTCGGGGTGCCGTGGGAACGGCGTGGCGCTCGCACCGACGAGTACGTGGAGGCGATGCGGGCGCTGTGGGCGCGGCCGCACGCCGAGTTCCACGGCGAGTTCGTGGAGTTCCCGCCGGTGACGTGCAGCCCGCGGCCGGTGCGCGGCTCGATCCCGATCCTGGTGGGCGGCGACACCGACGCGGCGATCCGTCGGGCGGCTCGCCTGGCTGACGGCTACTTCCCCGGCGAGGGCGACCCGGAGCGCCTCGCCGTCCTGATCGCGCGGCTCCGCGAGGCCGTCGAACGTGCCGGGCGCGATCCGAGCGCGATCGAGATCACCGCGTCGCTCGGCCGGGGACTCGTGGCGCCCGCCGCCGCCGTCGAACGGCTCGCGGGCTTGGGTGTCGGACGTGTGATGGTGCCGGCGTTCGCGTTCGCCGGACCCGGTGGGCTCGATCGGCTCGACGCGTTCGGCGCCGACGTCATCGCGGCGTGCTCCCGATGACCGCCGGCCCCGGCACCCCTCGAACGAAGGAGGGCAGGTGCACAGCTTCGACCTGAACGGCCGGGTGGCCGTGGTGACGGGTGGCGGCCAGGGGATCGGCGAAGGCATCGCCGCAGCCTTCGCGGGTGCCGGCGCAGCGGTGGTGGTCGCGGCCCGTCACGCCGATCGCGTCGATCGGGTGGCCGCTGACATCGTGGCGGCCGGCGGGCGGGCGCTCGCGCTCCCCACGGACGTCACGGACCGGGCGGCCGTGGTGGCGCTCGCCGATGCGGCGGTGCGCGAGTTCGGTGGACTGCACGTGTGGGTCAACAACGCCGGCGGGTCACCGGTGCGCACGCCGCTGCGCGAGCTCGACGACGCCGACTGGGAGGCCTGCCTGCGGCTGAACCTCACGTCGGTGTGGATGGCGTCGGTGATCGCCGCGGACCGGATGACCGAGGGCGGCTGCATCATCAACGTCACCTCCCCGGCTGCGACCAGGGCCGTCCCGGGCAGCGGCCACTACTCGGCAGCGAAAGCCGGGGTGAACGCGCTCACCCTCACGATGTCGGTCGAGCTGGCGCCGAACATCCGGGTCAACGGGATCGCGCCGGGCTACGTGCCGACGGAGGTGATGATGACGGCGCTCGACATGGACATCCCGGCGCTGGAGAAGCTGGCGCAGGCCCGGGTGCCGTTGCAGCGGCTCGGCACGCCCGACGACATGGCCGCCGCCGCGATCTACCTCGCGAGCGACGCCGGCAGCTGGGTCACAGGCCAGACCATCACCGTCGCCGGCGGGCTCTGAACCCCCGTCAGGGAGCGACCACCTCCGCCGTGCCCGTCACCACGAGTTCGTCGTCTCGCTCCAGCCAGACGTCGCAGTGGGCGACGCCCTCCACGACGTGGCGCACACGTCCGCCGGCCACGACGGCGTCGCCGTCGAGCACCGGCCGTCCGAACGACACCGTCAACCGCCGGATCGCGGTCGGCCCGGCCCACGCCATCAGCATGTTGGCCACGTAGCTCAGGTTCAGCGGCCCCTGGTTGATGACCCGGCCGCCGAGACCGAAGCGCTCCGTGGAGCTCCGGTCCCAGTGGACCGGATACGGGTCTCGCAGGATGGCTGCCATCGTGCGCATCCGCGCCGGGTCGACGAAGGGCATCTCCCACGCCGGCAGCTCCTCGCCCTCGTCCTGCCGCGCGGATCGTCGCGCGTGCGCCGGCGGCGCCGAGGCGTGCTGCGGCGGTGTGGTGCGCCGGAACGACCAGCTGTTCGTGACCCGCGCGACGGCACCGTCGTCGTCGGAGAGCTCGATGCGGAACGCCACGTGATCAGCGACCGCCCCGGTCGGCGAGGTCGTCCGCTCGGCAGACCAGATGCCGCCATCGACGCGGTACGGGACGTCCTCGTGGATCGGCCGGTGGTACTCCCAGTCGTAGCCGAGCAGGCCGACCGAGCCACCCTCGGCGGCGACCCGCCCCAGCCGGAACAGCTCGGCGATCGACGTCCCCGCGCCGAGGATCGGCGCGTGGAAGAGCACGACCGGATGCACGACGCGATCCGGTAGCGGCGGGCGGCCGGTGCACTCCGTCAGGAGCCAGTTCTCCCAGTGCGCGACGGTGTACGTCCCTCCGGGGAACCGGTGGCCGACGAGCGCCGCCAGCTCCTCCTCGGTCATCGCGAGCTCGACCTCCGTCACGGCTCCCCCCTCCTCATCCCCTCCGCGATCCTCCGCCACCGTGCACCACGAGCGTGTGGCCGGTGACCCATTCGCCGGCGGGCGAGGCGAGGTACACGACCGCAGCGGCGACGTCGTCGGGAGCCCCGAGGCGGCCGAGGGGGACGCCCTCGGCCAGCGCCGGCAGCGAGTCGTCCTTCGCGCCGCCGATGGTGAACAGCGACTCGGTGGGCACGGTGCCGACGGCGATCGCGTTCGCGCGGATCCGCTTCGGCGCGAGATCGATCGACAGCGTGCTCGTCAGGTGGTTCATCCCGGCCTTGGCCGCGCCGTAGGCCCCGAACCGAGGGGACGGCCCCAGCGTCGCCGTCGAGGAGATGCCGATCAGCGACGAGCCCGGCAGCATCACCTCCGCACATGCCTTCGCAGCGACGAAGTGCGGGCGGAGGTTCAACGCGAACTGCGCGTCCCAGTGCTCGTCGGGCATCTCGAGGGTGGGGTAGCTGCCCTTGTGCTCCGAGCCGCCCGCGTTGCTCACCCAGATGTCCAGGCGTCCGAACCGGGCCATGGTCCGGGCGACGAGGCTGCGGACCACGTCGGCGTCGGTGATGTCGCCGGCGACGCCCAACGCACGTCGGCCTCGTGCGTGGACCCCGGCGACGACCTCGTCGATCTCGTCCACCCGTCGAGCGGTGACGACGACATCGGCGCCGCACTCCGCGAGCCCGAGCGCGACGCCGCGTCCGATCCCCCGCCCCGAGCCGGTGACGACGGCGACCGCGCCGTCGAGACGGAAGCGGTCGAGCAGCGACGTCGTCGTCACCGGGACCCCCGCGGCTCGAGGACGTCGAGGTGGTCACCGTCGAGCGCGCGCTGCCTCGGCGATGTGTTCGACAGGTGATGCGCACCGGACGCTGCTGCTGTCATCGAGTCCCTCCGGGCCATGCGCCCCCCTCTCCCGTCGATCCCGTGCCCGCCGCTGCGCGGCACGGATGTTCTTGCACCCCGCTCCTCGAGGTGGCCCGCACGTGCGAGGGTGCCGACCCAGACGCCTGCCGACTCACGCGGACGGCCACACCTCCGGGCTGCGCGCACCCATGAGGGCGCCGTCGAAGCTCAACGCGTAGTCGGGGACGAACTCGATGACGACGCGGTGAGGCGAGTCGAGGAACGTCCGGAACACCTCCGCCGCGCGCTCGTCGTCGGGCCGGATGTGCGACGCGAACTCGGGGTAGAACCAGTCCTTCACGTCGCGGCTGTCGTGGACGGTGCAGTGTCCCTTGTACGTGACGGTCTTGCCGCTGCCGAGGTGCGTCCCGACGCTGTCGATGCACACCGCGGCACGCGGGAAGCGACGGATGGCGCTGATGCGGGCACGTCGCTCCGCAGCAGTCATCCAGATCTTCCCGTCCTTCGGCAGGTACGCCATGACGACGCCGAAGGCCTCGCCGGCCTTGTTCGTCCACATGAACACGCACTGCCGCGCGCTGCGGACCAGCTCGGCTTCGAGCTCAGGCGAGAGCTTGCAATCCGTCAGGTCTTCGTAGTCGTCGGTGCTCGGCACGGGGCTCTCTTTCCGGTGGCGCCGTTTCTAGGGTCTCACTGCAGTAAGTACGTCCCTGGGCGCCGTGCCCGTCAACCCCTCAAGATGAACCAGTACGCGCAGGCACGGGCGGCCGGCGCGCTGGGCACACGCTCAGTCCTCGCACCGTGCACCGGCGAGGATCCGAAGCCCGACGTCCACGACCGCCACGTCGAGGACCTCGGTGCGGCCAGGGGGTTCGAGCACCTTCGCCGTCGCTCGGCGGAAGAGGTCGCTCAGCGCGATGGCGCCCACCTCGGCATCGAGGGGACTCGAGCGCCGCGTGCCGTGTCGCATCCAGGCGGCGAGCCGCTGGACGACGGCCTGTTGCGCCGATCGGCGTACCTGTTCCGTCTCGAGCGAGATGGCCGCCGATGCGGTCAGGTGGACCCGCGCCTCGTGCGGGTGGGCCTCGGCCCACCGAGCGAACCGGCTCCAGGCCGCCAGCAGTTCGGTGGCCTTGTCCGGGCCGTCGGTGGTGGGCACGACGTGGTCGGCCACCTGAGCGCTCACGCGTTCCAGCACGTCGAGCACCAGCTCCTGCTTGGAGTCGTAGTGGTAGTACAGCGCGTTCGGCGCCATCCCTGCGCGGTCCGTGATGTCGGTCAGGGTCGCCGCAGCCACGCCTCGTTCGGCGAACTCCGCCGTCGCCGCCCGCAGGAGGTGCACGCGGCGGGATGGTCGGTGCGCCCCCCGGGCAGTGGTCGCTCCAGCAGCCCTGCCGCCGTCGGTCTCGGTGCCCGGACGAGCGGCGACGGACCGGTGCGCCGGGGTCCGAGCTGCGTCCACGGCACGAACCGCCGCGTCGGCGCGACGTTCGGCGATGAGCGCGCCGTTGTTGTCGGCCAGGACACGGGCGACCTCGGCGCGGTCGACGCCCGCGACGAACCCGTCCCCGGCGAAGAGCGCCGACATGACGTCGTCGGCGGTGTCGATCGCGACGACGGCTGCGAGCTCCTGCGCCACCTGGCCTGCGGGGGTCCGCGCGAGGGGTCGAGCCGGCCGCGGGTTGCTCAACTCGAGGCAGGCCGCGAGCAGGTCGTCGCGGATGGCCGCCACGGCGGGCAGGCCGAGGCGCGACCAGACGTAGTAGAGGTTGGCTTCGTCGGGGTGGGCGTCGGCCCAGCTGAAGATGCCCTCCAGGATCCTCGCCATCGCCTCGCGCCACTGACGTGGGTGGTAAGCGGCCATGGCACGGGCGATGATCTCCAGGATCGCGTCGGCAACGGGTCGGACCGCGTCGAGGAGGAGCGACTCCTTCGTGGCGAAGTGGTAGTAGAAGGCGCGCTCGGACATCCCGGCCTCGCGGGCGACGTCGGCGACGGTGGTGTCGAGGTACCCCGCGCGCGCGAAGAGACGGACTCCCGCCCGCCGGATGTCGTCGCGACGGGACGGGCGATGCGCCGCCCGGCGCTCTCCGACCCCCGGCGTGGCCTCCATGGTCAGGTGCGAGCTCCGAGCGCCAGGGATGGTGTGCGACGCAGGATCATGTCCATCCGTTTCCGAGAGGTCGGCGGCGAGCTCGGCCTGTCTCACATGGTACGCGCCGCCCCACCGCCCGGCAGTCGTCGCTGGGGGACGGACGAGGTGGTCCGAGCGACCGGGAACGACCGTCGCCGGACCCGAGGTGCCTCCGGGACCGGTCGGTGAGGATCACGCGACGCGGCCACCTCGGGCGAGCCGGATGTCCCTCGACATCGGGTGGGCGCAGAGGGACTCGAACCCCCGACATCTTCCTTGTAAGGGAAGCGCTCTGACCAGCTGAGCTATGCGCCCACGAGGCGGTGCGGCGGCAACGGCCGGCGGCCACCACGTGGAGGGTCGAATCTACCCGCGCCTGCTCGGGGCCGCCGTCAGCAGCACCCGTCGAGCGAGCGGTGGGCGATCGCCTCCCGTCCTTCGCGCAGCAGGAACCCGACGACGAGCAGCGCCGCCGCAGGATCCGCCCACCACCACCCCACGACCTCGTTCAGGAGCAGCCCGCCGAGGACGACGGCGCTCAGCGCCGTGCACGCCCAGGTCTGCGCCGCGTCGGCGGCGACGGACGGGTCGCCCATCTGCCGGGCGAGCCGCTGCTTGCTTCGCGCGAGCACCGGCATCACCACGAGCGACAGCGCCGTGACGGCGATGCCGAGGCGCGACGCGTCCGGCTCGTCGCGAACGAGCAGCGATCGGACCGCCTCCACGGCGACCACGGCACCGAGCACGACGAACGCCCACCCGATCAAGCGGACCGCGCGCCGCTCGACCTCGTCGCGGCGGCGCGCGTCGCGGCGCTCGACCCGCATCCGCCACATGATCACCATCGCGGACGCCGACTCGACGATCGAGTCGACGCCGAACGCTGCCAGCGCCCGGCTGCCGGCGACGAGGGCGGCGGCGAGCGCCACCGCCGCCTCGATCACGTTCCACCCGAGCGTCACGACCGCCAGCACCGTCGCCCGCCGGACGAGGTCCGCACGGGATGGCGCGGGTCGTGGTGCGGCGATGACGCCCGGCGGTTCCTGCATACCCCGCAGGGGTATCAGACGGCGGCGGACGGCGTCAAGGCGTCGGGGCGGGCCCGGCGGCTCGGCGGGCCGCGACCATCGATGCGAGCAGCTGCGGCGTCGCCGCGGCGACGGGCGTGCGGCGTGCGTCGTGGCGGAGGGGGAACAGGTCCCGCTCCCAGGCGTCGACGACGTGGGCACCGGCCTCGCTGCAGATCAGCGCGCCGGCGGCGAGGTCCCACACGCCGTGCGCCTCGGCCACGCCGTCGACGTAGCCGTCGAGGGATCCCGACGCGACGAGGCACAGGTCCAAGGCGAGCGCACCGAACACGCGCACCTGTGCGTAGCCGAGCCCGGCCGACGGCGGGCCGTTCAGGCCGACGATCGCCGCGCCGGGATCGGCGCAGCCCGACGGCGCCAGGCGGGCGCCGTCGCGCCACGCTCCCCCGCCACGCTCGGCCCACCACCGCCGCCCGCTCGCCTGGTCGGCGACGAGCGCGACCGCCGGGCCGTCGCGATCCACGAGGCACAGCGACGTCGCGAACCACGGGATGCCGCGGCTCGCGTTCGTCGATCCGTCGAGCGGGTCGATCACCACCACCTCCCGGTGCTCGGGTCGCTCGAGGCCGCTCTCCTCGGACAGCACCCCGACGCCGGCGCGGCGCAGCACGTCGAGCGCCGCCGCGTCGGCGAGCAGGTCCGCCGCGTACTGGCCGGTGCGGCGCCCGGATGGCCCCCAGTCCACGACGTCGCGCAGCACCCCGGCCACCGCGTCGGCCACGTCGTGCAGCAGGCCGAGTCGATCGCCGCTCACGGGGCTGGACGGTAGTCTCGGGGCGCCGCCGAGCCCGGCGACCCTCCGGAAAGGACCTTCGTGGCCGTCATCGACGTCGCCGGCTTCGTCGCCGACCTGAAGAGCCACGCGATCGACCACGGCTTCCACGTGCACGACGAGCGGCACTTCGTCGAGACGTACTCCCTCCGGCAGCTGTGGGAGGTCGACCTCCACCCGGAGGAGGCCTGCAACGGCCCGATCGACCTGCACCTGTCGCTCGAGGTCGACCCACGGGCGCTGCTCGGGTTCGAGGACGAGGTCCTGAAGCTCGAGGACCCCGACGACGACCCGCCCCGCGGCTTCACGTTCCCGCTGCTGTTCACCTGGACGCTGCCCCCGCTCCCCCGCCCGCCCGACCTGCTCGTGCTGGCCACCGACATCGCCGGCGTCGGGGGCCTCGACCTGCCCGTCGAGGTCTCCGCGATCGACTCGTTCGCCAGCGTCACCGACGCGCCGGAGCGGAGCCTGTCGATGGTGGCGCGCATCCCGGTCGAGCTCGCCGACGTCTACACCGGCAACGAGGAGGCGTTCTGCGACACGCTGGTGAAGTGCCGCGACGTGAGCCTCTACCTGCTCGAGCGCGCGCCCGACTGGGTGGACGCGGACGACGAGTGACGCTGCGACCGGCGGCGCGACTGACGACACCAGCGAAGGGGAAGGTCACACCATGCGAGTGAGCGAACTGATCGAGATGCTCCGCGACCAGCCACCGGACGCGGAGGTGGAGCTGGCGGTCGTCGCCCCGGTGGACGACGACCAGGACGACATCACGGTCGACCGCTACAGCGTCGAGGGGATGCTGCCGTGGGCCGACGACGAGGGCGAGGAGCTGGTCATCTGGCTCGTCGGCGGCGAGGACGACGACGTCGAGGCGTTCCTCGACGCCATCGAGCACGACCACGACCACGACGGCGACGACCACGGTCACGACCACGGGCCCGGGGGCCACCGCCACCTGCACTGAGGGCCCGGCGGAGCTCCCCCGCCCTCAGGGCGCGAGCCGGTCCACCTCCCGACGCGCCGCGCCCGGATCGCGGTACCACAGCGCGTTCACGCCGATGAACGCCTGCGCGGCCTTCGGCACCGTCTCCTCGGCGAAGATCGCCCCCACCGGGCACGCGGGCCGGCACAGGTCGCACGCGATGCACACGTCGGGGTCGATGTAGCAGATCCGGTCGACCTCGTCGGCGTGGATGCAGTCCACCGGACACACCTCGACGCACGACGCGTCCTTGACGTCGATGCACGGATCGGTGATGACGTAGACACCCACGGTTCGTTCCCCCCACGGTCGCGCGGCGAATGTTACGGACGACGCAGAGGGGGTTCCGCATTGACCGCGATCGACGACGTCCGGGCCGCGTTCGAGCACTCGTTCGAGCTCGGCGCCACCCGCCCGCAGTTCCCGCTGATGCCCGTGGGGCAGGCGGCCGACATGGGGACCGCGCCGGACGGCACCCCGCTGTTCGACCCACGCATCTTCGACACGCCCGAGTTCGTGCGGAACCCGTACCCGTACTACCGGATCCTGCGCGACCACCACCCCGTGTACCACGACCGGTTGCACAACGCGTACTACGTGACCCGCTACGAGGACATCACGCGCTGCTACTTCGACGAGGAGGGCTTCAACACCATCCCGAAGGGGATGTCGAACGGCGTCCTCGGCAACACGCAGCTCGAGCTGAGCGGCGTCGAGCACCGCCGGCGCCGCAACCTGTACGGCCGGCACCTGGTCGGCCAGGCGCTCGACAAGCGCGTGCCGGCGATCCGCCGCCTCGCCGCCGAGATGGTCGCGCGGTGGGACCACCACGACCCCGAGCACGGCGTGCACGTCGACCCCGTCACCGGCCGGCGCACGATCGAGCTCGCTGCCGCCTTCGCGAACGAGTTCCCCATCAGCGTCGTGTGCCAGGTGCTCGGCTTCCCGGACGAGGCCCGCGGCCAGTTCTTCTACTGGTACAGCTCGATGATGCTCGGCCTCGGCGGGTCCGAGACGCACCAGCAGGGCCTCGAGGCGCGCCAGGACCTGGAGGACTACGTCGCCGGGCTGGTGGAGGAGCGGCGGCGCCGCCCGACGTACCTGTACGACGACGACGGCAACCCGATCGGCAAGGACATCATCTCGCAGCTGTGCGAGACGACGATCGACGGCTACGACCTGTCCACCGAGGAGATCACGTCGAACATCGCGCTGGTCGTCGGCGGCGGGGGCGAGACGACCCGCGGCGCGATCCTGAACATGTGGTACCTGCTCCTGCAGCACCCGGACCAGTTCGAGGCCGTCGCGGCCGACGACTCGCTGTGGGACGCCGCGTTCCACGAGACGCTGCGCCACTCGACCTCCATCGGCGGCCAGCCGCGCCACACCACGTGGGACATGGAGATGCACGGCGTGAAGATCCCGGCCGGATCGCTCGTGCACATGGTCGACGTGTCGGCCAACCACGACGAGCGGGTCTTCGCGGACCCCGAGCGCTTCGACATCTTCCGGCCCGACCTCTACAGCGGCAAGCTCCTGCGCAGCGGGTACGCCAAGGAGGGCCGCTGCAGCCACATGGCCTTCGGCGTCGGGCCGCACCTGTGCCCCGGCGCGTGGATCTCCCACCAGGAGTCGGTCGAGGGGTCGAAGGTGCTGATGGGCCAGCTCCGCCACGCGCGCATCGCCACGGAGCGGATGCCGAAGGACATCGACGGGACGTCGCTCGCGCCGATCGGCCTCGGATCGATCCGCGAGCTGTGGCTGGACCTCGACCCGGCATGACGACCGGCTTCCGGACCTACGAGGTCTACCAGCGCGAGCGCGTCGGCCGCTCCACCCGCCCGATCCGCCCGCGCCAGCTGATGTCGGACGAGTTCCGGCGCAACCCGTACCCGGTGCTCGGCGTGCTGCGCGAGCAGGACCCGTGCTACCGCGACTGGATCGGCAACAGCTTCTGGATCACGCGCTACGACGACGTGACCTCCGTGCTGATGGACGGCGCGAACTACGAGACGCGCAGCCGGGCGTGGGTGGCCGGGCTCGACGGGCTCGGCCGCGACCTCTCCGACGAGCTCGACGTCCTGCGCGCGGAGGCGACGCGCATCGACGCCGCCCTGGAGCGCCTGGCCACGGAGGTCGCGACGGACATCGCCGCCGCAGGGCGAGCGGATCTGGCGGTCGACCTCGCGGGGCGCACGACGATCCGCCTGCTGGCCGAGGTGCTCGACCTGCCGGCGAGCGACGTCGGCGCCTTCGCCCGTGCCTACTGGACGATGCACCGCGGCGTCACCTGGCAGCCGCACGCGCACGTGGCCGCGCGGGCGGCGGCCGAGCAGCTCGTCGCGATGCTCGCGCCGCTCGTGGAGCGGCGCCGATCGGCGCCCGGTGAGGACGTCGTCTCCGCCGCGGCGGGGTTGGGGGCGCGCGCCGAGGACGTGGTCGCGACGCTGCTCGAGCGCGACACCGAGACGCTGCAGGGAGCGCTCGCGACGACGTGGTTCCTGCTGCTCACCCACCCCGACCAGCTCGAGGAGGTGCGCTCGGACCGGCGGCTCGTGCGCTTCGCCTACCTCGAGGCGGTGCGCCACTCCGCCCCCGTGCTGCACGGCATCCGCTACGCCCGCCACGAGGTGGAGCGGTTCGGCCGCCTCCTCCCGGAGGGCGCCTTGATGGTGTGCTCCGCCGCGGCCGCGAACCGCGACCCCAGGGCGTTCGACGACCCGGACCGCTTCGACGTCCGCCGGCGCGACCTGTGCCAGCGCGAGCCGCGGGGCACGTACCGGGCGGACGGGTTGCCCTCCGGGGTGACGCCCGGCCTCGGCCTCCCGTCGCGCCACCCCGCCGTGCCGGAGGACCGGCCCCGGTCGCGAGCCGCGCTGGTGCGCGACGTGGTGGTGGCCGTGTCGAGCGCCCTGCTCGAGGCGACGTCCGACATCCGCGTCGCGCCGGGCGCGGCGCCGGAGCTGTCGTCGCTGCGCCTCGGCGACGTGCACACCTGCTGGCAGCTCCCCGTCGACGTCACCCCCGCCTGACGCGCCGGCGCGGGGGGTCCCGTGGCCGGCTCAGCCCTCGATCGCCGCGAGGTCCTCCACGCCCGAGGCGAGCGCCGCGATCTGCGCACGGCTGCGCGCGACCGGCTGGCCGGTCAGGCCGAACAGCCAGCTGCGCCCCGTCGGACCGTCCTGGCCCTGCGCGAGCACGTTGACGACCGCGTCCGCGACGTCGTCGGCTCGCATCCCCGCCTCCGCCACCGGTACCGACACGGCCCGGAGCATCGGCGTGTCCGTGGCGCCGAAGCACAGGCCGTTGACCCGGATCCCGAGCGGTGCGAGCTCGACGGCCCACATCTCGGTCAGCCGCAGCAGGCCCCACTTCGACGCGTCGTAGCCGCTCGCCATCGGCAGCCGGTTCAGCTCGTGCCCGGGCTTCACGTGGTCCGTGAGGACGTTGACGACGTCGCCGCCCCGTCGGCGCATCAGCGGCACCGCCGCCGCCGTGCAGTGGAACGCGCCGAACGAGCAGCTGAGGTGGGAGCGGGCGAACGCCGTGCACCGCTCGGCGTAGGAGCCACCCGTGAGCGAGGTGTCGAGCCACTCGGCGGCGTTGTTGACCACCACGTCGAGGCGACCGAACCGGTCGTCGACCCGCGCGACGATGCGCTCCACGGCGCCCGCGTCGCCGACGTCGCACACCGCGGCGAGGACGTCGACCCCCGCGTCGCGGAGCTGCGTGGCGGTGTCGTCGTTGCCCTGGCCGTCGACGTCGAGCGCGACCACGGCAGCCCCGCACCGCCCGAGGGCGAGCGCGGTCGCGCGGCCGATGCCGGCCGCCGTGCCCGTCACCAGCGCCACCCGACCCTCGAGATCCACCACGTCACCCTCCCGGCCACCGTTCGGACCGCGCCAGGATGCCACGCCCCGCTGCGCCCCCGGATCAGCGGGATCGTCGGGCGGTGCTCCGGGTCGCGAGGATGCGGGGGATGACCTCCGCGATCGCCGACCCCTCCCCCGCCGAGGAGCCGACCGAGCGCGAGCTGGCGGCCCGAGCGCACGCCGGTCGCGCCGTGCGCGACCTCGGCCACGCGCTCGTCGGGCACGAGAACCCGCCGGAGGTCCTCGAGCGCGTCGCCGGCGCCGTCGACGCGATGGCCGTGGAGCTCGCCGAGGGGCCGGTCCGCACCCGCCCGGGACGTGACATGCAGAACCGGCTCCTGGAGGATCCCCCGCCGGACGGGGCGCGGATCGTCAGCTACCCCGACCGCCCGGTGTCGGGTGCGGCCAGCCCGTGGGGCGTCGATCTCGTCGTCGTCCGCGACCGCCAGGAGGTGGTGGCCACCTGCACGTTGCGCGCCGCGCACGAGGGCGCGCCCGGGCGGAGCCACGGTGGTGTGACCGCCGCGATCTTCGACGACGTGTTCGGCTTCGTCCTCGGACTCCACGCGACCGTCGCGTTCACCGGCGAGCTCGGCGTCCGCTACGTGGGCCCGACGCCGCTGCACCTGCCGCTCGAGTTCCGCGCCCGCCTCGCCGGTCGTGAGCGGCGCAAGCTGTTCCTGACCGCCGAGGCCACCTGCGCCGGCGAGGTGTTCGCGACCGCCACATCGACCTTCGTCACCGTCGAGAGCTTCGGGGGCTGAGGTGTCCCTGTCGACGCTCTCGCGGGAGTCGACCTATTCGTGGTTGTCCATCCTGTCGTCGCTGCGCCTGGTGGACGAGGACGCGCTGCGGGACCTGATCCTCCACTGCCCGGTGCCGCTCGGCGTGGTCGACCTGCCCCACCGGCGCACGCTCATGATGAGCCCGCCGATGGCGTCGCTGCTCGGGCTGGACCCGACCGTGCCGGGCCAGCTCGACGTCGCCGTGTTCGCCGGCGACCCGATGCGGATCGCGGCGCTGTTCGACCTCATGTCGTCCGGCGCGATCAGCGCGTACGCCGCGCAGCGCGAGTTCACGCACGCAGCGGGTGCGACGGTGACGGTCGACGTGTGGGCGGCGGTCTGCCCCAGCCGTCCGCACGACCGGGCCGTGGTGATCGTCAACCCGGCCGACCGGGTGCTCGACGTGGCGCTGCCCCGTTCGACGCTGGCGACCTGGCCGGATCAGGTGGGCGGCCTCGTCGTGGGCGTCTTCACGGGGTCGTGGGTGATCGAGCGCATCAGCGTGGACGTCGAGGGGCTGCTCGGCCACGTGACCGAGGACCTGATCGGCACGTCGATCCTCGACCTCCTCGACCACGACGGCGCGACCGCCGTCTTCGCCGCCGTCGCGGGGACGCTGGCCGACGGGATCGGGAGCGGGACGTCCCTCGCCCTGCGGCACGCGGACGGGTCGTACGTGCAGGGTCGGATGGTCCTGACGCCACTGGCCGAGGACGGGTTGCACATCGGGTTCGCCTTCGTCGTCGGCGCCTCGCCGGTCCTCGAACCCGGCGCCCGGGCGGCGGTGCTCGAGCGGCACATGCGGCGCATCGCGCGGGAGGTCGAGCTGGCGTCGATCGTGACGGCGGGGGACCCGGCCGAGCTCGGTGACACCGGCGCGGCGATGTCGTCGCTGTCGGAGCGCCAGTGGGAGATCCTCAGCCAGTTGCTGCAGGGACAGCGCGTCCCCGCGATCGCGGCGAACCTCTACGTCGGGCAGAGCACCGTGCGCAACCACCTCACCGGCATCTACCGGAAGTTCGGCGTGCACTCCCAACAGGAGCTGCTCGATCACCTGCGCGCGAACCGCGCCGCGCCCGGTTCCGGCAGGCCGAGGAGGTAGCCCTGGGCGAGGTCGCAGCCCAGGTCCATCACCGCCCCCAGCTGCGCATCGGTCTCCACGCCCTCGGCGACGGTCGTCACGCCGAGCTCACGCGCCATCGCCACCACGGCGGCGACGACGGGCTCCGACGAGCGGGCGCTGCCCAGCTCGGCGACGAGCGACCGGTCGATCTTGACGAAGTCGATCCCGAGCCGGTGCAAGCGGGCGAGCGACGACCAGCCGGTGCCGAAGTCGTCGATGCCGACGCGACAGCCCATCGACCGCAGCTCCGCGACGGCCCGCTCGCCCACCTCGCCGTCCGTGATCAGCGCCGTCTCCGTGATCTCGAACGCGATGCGCCGGGGGTCCGCACCGCGGCGATGGAGCGTCTCGCGGACGCCGCCCGCGAACCCCGGCTCGACGAGCTGGCGCGCCGACAGGTTGACCGAGAGGACGACGTCCGTCAGCCCCGTACTGGCGCCCATCGCCTCGTCGATGCTCCACGCACCGAGCGGGACGATCAGTCCCAGCTCCTCCGCCAGCTCGATGGTGGGCGCAGCTGCGACGGGCGTGCCGTCGCGCCGGCTCCAGCGCAGCAGCGCCTCCGCGGCGACGAGGCGTCCGTCGCGGAGCGACACGATCGGCTGGTAGGCGAGGCCGAGCCGGCGCTCCGCGAGCGCGGCACGCAACTCGAGCTCCAGGTCGGTGCGCTCCTGCAGCCGGCGCCGCAACGTCGGGTCGAACACCACGACCGCGTCGCCCGGCGGACCCGCTGCGCGCGCCGCGGCACCGGCGTCGCGGAGGGCGTCCTCCACGTGGTGCGGGCCGGCGACGAGGGCGACCCCGATCGCCGGATCCGCGACGAAGGCGCGGTCGCGGTGGCGCACCTCGGCCGACAGGAGCCCGAGGAGCTCGCGGGCGACGGCTGCGGCCGCGTCCGGCGCCGCCGCCAGGGCGACCACCAGCGCCCGATCACCGACCCGTGCGACCGGCCGACCGGGGTGGGCCACCCGCACGCGCGCCGCCAGCGCGGCGAGCACGAGCTCGTGCACGTCGTGGCCGGACGTGTGCAGGACGGCCTCGAGCCGGCGGAGGTCGACGAACAGCAGGCTGACCGGGCCGGCGTCCCACGCCGACGACCCGAGCGCGCGACGGAGCCCGACGCGGCTGAGCAGCCCGGTCCCCTCGTCGCGCGTGGCGAGCTCGCGGAAGGCCTCCACCGTGTCCACGCGCTCGGAGACGTCCCGCAGCGTCACGAGGACGCCCGCGACGTGGGCGTGGTCCAGCAGGTTCGTGGCCGTGGCCTCGAGGTGCCGCCAGGCCAGCCCGGCGCAGCGGACGCGGAGCTCGGTGCGGCCGCCGCCACCAGCGTCGGCCACGAGGTCGCGCAGCTGCGCCCGGATGAGCGGCGCGTCGCTCGGGTGGACCAGCGAGCCGACGTCACGACCGACGAGCGCGGCCCCGTCGCTGCCGGCCATCGCGCCGGCCGCCGGGTTCGCGAACCGCACGATCCCGTCACGGTCGACGAGGACGACCGCATCGGCCATCCGCGCGGCGACGAGCCGCAGGGCCCGCGCCACCTCCGCCGCCACGTCACGCCGCTGCCGTCCGAGCACGGCGACAGTGTCCCGGCCGGGTGCTCGGCCGCGGCGGGCGGACCATCACGTCGCGGTGGGCGACCCGCTCATCGTGCTCCCCCGCCCGCCGCCCCACCGGCGGTAGGCCTCCGGGGGGTTGGCTAGTCTCCGCGCGTGGCACCGTTCACGCCGGCGAACTACCTGGACGCGTCGCGCTACGAGACCGAGGTCGAGGGTGTGCTGCGCAGGAGCTGGCTGCCGGTCTGCCGCCTCGACCAGTCCGCTCCCCCGGCGACCACGTCGCCGTCACCACGGCCGGGATCCCGCTCGTGGTCACGCGCGACGCGCAGCTGCGCGTGCACGTGCTGGGCAACGTCTGCCAGCACCGCGGTGCCGTCCTGGTGGACGACGGACCCGCCCACGGGTCGGTCCTCGTCTGCCCCTACCACCGCTGGTCGTACCGGCTCGACGGCTCTTTCGTCGGCGGCCCCCTGACCGAGGGGACGGACCTGGACGCTGTCTGCCTGCCGCGGGTGCGACACGTGGTCTGGGAGGGGTTCGTCCTCGTCGACCCGTCGGGCACCGCCCCCGATCCGACGGACGACCTCGCCGCCCTGTCGGCCCACCTCGAGCCCTGGCGGTGGAGCGAGCTCGTGACGGTGGGATCGATGACCTTCGAGTCGCACTGGAACTAGAAGGTGATGGTCGAGAACTGGATCGAGTGCTACCACCACCTCGGAAGCCACCGCGGCTCCGTGGAGCCGTACCAGCCGGCGCGCACGACGAGGATCGTGCCGAGCGGCGAGCGCCCGTGGGTCGCGATGACGGTGGACACGACGCCCGGGCTCGAGGGTGAGCCGTCGACGTGGATCCCCGGCGTCCGCCCGGAGCGCGCTCGCGACCTGTCCGTGTGGGCGGCGTTCCCCCTCCTGCTCGGCGGGAGCGTGGCGCGGTACGCGTTCTGGCTCCACGTCACACCCGCCGAGGTCGACCGGCACCGGGTGACCTGGCACCTGCTCGTGCACCCGGCCCACCGGTCGCAGTTCCCGCCGGCGCGGGTGAGCCGCGAGCTCGAGGCCCTCCGGGCGGTCCACGCCGAGGACATGGACGCGTGCGCACGCGTGCAGCGCGGCCTCGCCTCGGGGATGATCGATCGGATCCGGCTGACACCGCTCGAGTCGACGATCACCCGGTTCCACGAGTGGCTGCGCGCGGCGACGGCCTCGTGGGCCGGCGGTGCAGGGGACGCCGGATAGCGTCGCTCGATGCCGACCGCACCGAAGGACGCCACCGAGCACACCCGCCGGCTGAACGGCGCACCTCGCCCGCCGTTCGACGACGCGGACGTGGAGCGCGCGTCGCGCGGGCTCGTCGGCCAGCTCCCGAGCGGCCGCATCGACGGGCCGCACGGCGTCGTGTTCGACGTCGCCCGCCACGACTTCGTGCGCGCCGGCGGCCCGGGCCCGGACACCGTCCACCCGAGCCTGTGGCGGCAGGCGCAGCTGAACGGCGTCCACGGGTTGTTCGAGGTGGCACCGGGCGTGTGGCAGGCACGCGGGTACGACATCTCGAACGTCACCTTCGTCGCCGGTGCCACGGGATGGATCGTCGTCGACCCGCTGACGGTGGAGCCGTGCGCGCGGGCGTGCCTCGACCTCGCGAACCACCACCTCGGCGCGCGACCCGTCGTCGCGGTGATCTACACGCACTCGCACACCGACCACTTCGGCGGCGTCCTCGGGGTCACCACGCAGGACGACGTCGACGCCGGGCGCTGCCGCGTCATCGCGCCGGAGCACTTCCTGCGCGAGACGATCGGCGAGAACGTGATCGCGGGGTTCGCCATGGTCCGCCGCGCGCACTACCAGTTCGGTCCGCTGCTGCCGCCGGGCCCACGCGGCCACGTCGACTGCGGGCTCGGCAAGGCGATCCCGTTGTCGTTCCCCGGACTCGTCGCCCCGACGGAGGAGGTCACCGCCACCGGCACCGAGCTGGTGGTGGACGGCGTGCGGATCGTGTTCCAGCTCACGCCGGAGACCGAGGCGCCGGCCGAGATGAACTTCTTCTTCCCGGACCACGGGTGGTTGTGCACCGCCGAGAACTGCACCCACACGATGCACAACCTCGTCCCGATCCGCGGCGCGCTCGTGCGCGACGCGCTGAAGTGGTCCACCGCCATCGGCGAGGCGATCGAGCTGTTCGGCGACCGGACGGAGCTGCTGTTCGCCTCGCACCACTGGCCGAGGTGGGGCAACGACGACGTGCTGCGGTACCTCGGGCTGCAGCGCGACCTGTACCGCTGGATGCACGACCAGACGATGCGCCTCGCGAACCGGGGCATGACCGCGGTCGAGATCGCGGAGGTGCTCACGCTGCCGCCCGAGTTCGCGGCCGAGGCGCACACGACCGGCTACTACGGCCACCTCGTCCACAACGTGAAGGCCGTCGTGCAGCGCTACCTCAGCTGGTACGACGGCAACCCGGCGAACCTGTGGCGCCTCCCGCCCGTGGAGGCGGGCCGGCGCTACGTCGAGCTCGCCGGCGGCGCCGAGGCCGTGCTCCACGCCGCCCGGGCGGCGTTCGACGCAGGCGACTACCGCTGGGTGGCCGAGCTCGTGAACCACGTCGTGTTCGCCGACCCGGCGAACGTGGCGGCCCGGGAGCTGCAGGCCGACGCGCTCGAGCAGCTGGGCTACCAGTCGGAGTCCGCCACGTTCCGCAACGCCTACCTGACGGGCGCGCAGGAGCTGCGCGCCGGGCCGCCCCCGGCGCGGCCGGCGACCCGGTCGTCGTACCTGCAGGCGATGACGACCTCGCAGGTGTTCGACGCGCTCGGCGTCCGCCTGCGGGCCGAGGAGGTCGGTGGACTGGCCGCCAGCGTGAACCTCACGATCACCGACACCGGCGAGCGCTGGGTCCTGCGCCTCGCGAACCGCGCGTTGCACGCCGTCGCCGGACGGCACGACCCGGACGCCGACGTCTCGCTCACGCTCACGCGCGCCACCCTGCTCGACGTCACCGAGGGGACGGTGACCGTGGAGGCCGCCGCCCGGGCGGGCGCCATCGCGGCCGCCGGTGACGTCTCGGCCACCGAGCGGATCTTCGGCCACCTCGACGCCTTCACCACGAACTTCGCGATCGTCGAACCCTGACGGCCCATCGTGCCGGAGGACGCGACACCCGGCACGACAAGATGGTCCGGTGGTGACGGGTGGCGAGCGGGTCCGGGTCGAGGTGCTCGGGCCGATCCGCGTCGTCGACGGCGCCGGGGCGGACGTCACGCCCGAGGGTGCGCTGCAGCGGCGCCTGCTCGCCCTGCTCGTCCTCCGCCGGGGTCACGTCGTCACCGCGGACGCCGCCGTCGACGCGCTGTGGCCGGCGCGGCCGCCGCGGGACCCGGCCGCCGCGCTGCACAACCACGTGTCGCGGCTGCGCCGCGCCATGCCCCCCGGCGCGATCGAGTCCGTCGGCGACGGCTACCGGCTCGATCCGGCGACGGTCGACGTGGACGCCGACCGCGTCGCCGCCGCCCTCGCGGCCGGTTCGGCGGCGACGCGAACCACCTGGGGCGACACCGACGGCGTCCTCGCGAGGTGGCAGGGACCGGCGTACCCGGAGCTCGCGGACGTCGACGACGCACGCATCGAAGCCGCGCGCACGGAGGAGCTGCGCCGCCGGGCTCGCGAGCTGCGCGCCGAGCGCCGCATCGCGAGCGGCGACCTCGACGGGCTCGTCTCGGAGCTCACCGCGCTCGCGGAGGAGGATCCCCTGCGCGAGCGGCCGCGTGCGCTGCTCATGGACGTCCTCGCCGCGAGCGGGCGCCGCGTCGAGGCGCTGCGCGCCTACGACGACTTCCGCCGGCGGCTCGGCGACGAGCTCGGGATCGAACCGTCCGCCGCGCTCGCGGAGCAGCACGCGGCGCTGCTGGCCGGCGGCGGCGCCGACCGGGGCTGGCGCCCGGTGCACCGCGTGCCGCAGCCGGCCACCTCGCTCGTCGGCCGCGACGACGCGCTCTCCGCCGTCGCCACGCTGGCCGCGGACCGCCGTGTCGTCACGCTCGTCGGACCCGGCGGCGTCGGCAAGACGCGGCTGCTCGTCGAGGTCGGCCGGCGCCTCCGGTCGTCGGACCCCGACCGCCCGGTCGTGCTGTGCGAGCTCGCCACGGCCGCCTCCGACGCGGTCGCCGAGGTCGTCGCGGCCGGGCTCGGCATCGACGCCCGACCGGGCGTCCCGCTGGTGGAGCGGATCGGCAGCGTCATCGGCGACAGCGAGGTCGTGGTCCTGCTCGACAACTGCGAGCACGTCCTCGAGCGTGCCGCCGACCTCGTGCACCGGCTGGTCGAGTCCTGCCCGGGCGCGCACGTGGTGGCCACGAGCCGCGAGCGGCTGCGCGTCGCCGGGGAGCACGTGCACCCGGTCCCGCCGCTGGAGACGGGGCACGCGGCGGCGCCCGCCGTGCAGCTCTTCCTCGATCGCGCCCGCGCCGTGGCGCCCGCGTTCGCTCCGGGCCCGGAGGACCTCGCGCAGATCGTCCAGATCGTCCGCCGGCTCGACGGGCTGCCCCTCGCGATCGAGCTCGCCGCGGCGCGGTTGCTGACGCACGAGGTCGCCGAGGTGGCCGAGGGGCTCGACCGGCGCTTCGCGCTGCTGTCGGCCGGCTACCGCACCTCGGCCCGGCACGAGTCGCTGAGCGCCGCGATCTCGTGGTCGTTCGACCTGCTCGACGAGCGGCTCCAGGAGACCTTCGCCGCCGTCGCCGTGTTCGCCGGTGCGTTCACGGCCGAGGACGCCGCTGCGGTCTGCGGGGCCGACACGGCGATCGTGCGCGACCACCTCGCCGAGCTGACCGAGCGCTCGCTCGTCATGCGCGCGCCCGGTCGCCGGTACGTGCTCCTCGAGACGCTGCGCGCCTACGGCGCGGAGCGCCTGGTGCACACGGCACGCGACGAGGTGGCCCGGGGGCGCCACGCCCGCCACCAGGTCGACTGGGTCCAGCGCGCGCACCCGCGGCTGCTCGAGCCCGGCACCACCGTCCTCGCCGACATCGACGCCGCCGTCCCCGAGCTGCGCGTCGCACTGTCGTGGCTGCTCGACCACGGGGAGGTAGAGCTGGCCGGGCGGCTCGTGGTGGCGCTGTTCGACTACGGGTTCATGCGCCTGCGACCGGACGTGCTCGGGTGGGCCGAGCGGGTCGCGACCGCCGACGCCGCCGAGAGGAGCCCGCTGGCACCCTCGGTGTGGGTCGGCGCAGCGTACGCGAGGTGGATGGCCGGCGACGTCGCCGGCTACGGCGTCCGGGCACAGCGCGCCCTGCACGTGGCGACGTCGCGCGGCGGCGACATCCCAGCCGACGTCGCGACCACGCTCGGCAGCTACGAGCTGTTCGAGGGGCGCCTGGACGAGGCGGTGCGGTGGTACCGCCTCGGGCTCCGCGCCGCCGGCTCCGCCACGGTGCGGCGGCTGTTCACCGCGAGCACCGAGGTCCTGGCGCTCGCCTACGCCGGCGATCCGGCGGCACGCTCCGTCGCCGACGAGCTGCTCGACGAGGTCGGAACGGCGCCCACGCCGTGCGCCGCGTACGCGTGGTACTGCGCGGGCGAGGCGGACCTCGCCTTCGATCCGCAGCGCGCCCACGAGCGGTTCACGCGCGCGATCGACATCGCCGAGCAGACCCACGCCTCGTTCGTGACCGGTGTGGCCGGGGCGTCGCGCGCCTCGATCGACGCCCGCACCGGGGACGTGGCGGTGGCCGCCCGGGAGTTCCGGCAGCTGATCGCGCACTGGCGCCGCGCGGGCATGTGGTCCACGCAGTGGACGATGCTGCGGTCGATCGCCGCGCTGCTCGCGCGCGCCGGACGCCACCGCGACGCAGCGGTGCTCGTGGCCGCCGTGCTGACCACCGACGCCGGGCACCGCGTGTTCGGCGCGGACGAGGTGGCGCTGCGCGACCTGGACGGGCGCCTCGCCTCGCTGCTCGGACCGGAGGCCCACGGCGCAGCGCGGCGGGAGGGAGCGGCGCTCGACGGCGTCGCCGCCGTCGAGCACGCGCTCCGGGCGCTCGCCGAGGTGTGATCCGCTACCAGCGGGGCTGCTCGCCCAGCACGCCGAGGACCGCCTTGCCGACGAGCTCGTGCGTGAGGGCGTCGTTGCCGGGGTGGAACCCCCCGCAGCGGACGTCGCGATAGAGCCGCTCCAGCTCGCTGCCGCGGAACATCCCGGCGCCGCCGGCCACGTCGAGCGCCACGTCGACGACGCGCTTGGCGGCCTCCACCGCCCGCCACTTCATCGAGTACACCTTCGGGACCCAGGCGTCGCCGTGGTCCACGCGAGCGACCCAGTCGGCGACGAAGCGGTCGAGGGTCGCTCCGGCGGCGTCCAGCTCGAGGTACATCTCCGCCACCTGGTGCTGCACCATCGGGTGGTAGGCGTACGCCCCGCGCTCGATGGCCATCGAGGTCTTGCGGGCGGCGCCGTCCACCGCGAGCTCGAGCGCCCGATCGGCGATGCCGAGGTAGACGGCGCCGATGAGCGACAGCGGCCACATCGCCATCGCGACGAGGAAGAGGTCGCTGCCGTCGCCCGCGGGGACGACGCGACCGATGCGCGCGTCGGGCACGAACACGCCCTCCAGCACGGTGTCGTGGCTCTGCGTCGCACGCATCCCGAGCGTGTCCCACGTCTCGACCACCTGGACGCCGGGGCTCGTCCGCTCGACGAACGCGTGGACGATCTGCGGGCCGCCCGGTGCCTCCGCGTCGATCGCATGCGCGCCGAGCCAGCGCCACGCCGGGCCGTTCGAACCGAACTGCTTGCGGCCCGTCAGGCGGTAGCCACCCTCCACCCGCTCCGCCCGGCAGGTGGACAGGAGCACGGGGATGTCGTTGCCGGCCTCGGCGTGACCGGCGGCGAACACCTCGCCGTCGAGCGCCTCCTCGAGGATCCAGCGCAGCGACGTGTCGCCGGCGGCCTCCAGCTCGACCGCGATGCCGATCCAGTAGCTGTGCATCGTGAGGGCCAGCGCCGTGGCCGGCGCGTAGCGGGCGAGGCGCCGCTGGCTCGCGGCGAGCTGCGCGAGGTCGAGGCCCCACCCGCCGAGCTCCGCCGGCACCGCAGCCGCCAGGTAGCCGACGGCGCGCAGCTCGGCGAGGTCCTCGGCGAAGTAGGCGTTGCTCCGGTCGAGCTCCCCGGCCCGCGCACGGAAGCGCTCCAGCATCTCGTCCGGGAGCTTCGCCGGCGCCGGGCCGTCGCGGTGCGTCGTCATGGTCATGGTCATCGTCATGGCGGCGACGTTGACCACCGTCGCTCCCACGGCGATCCCATCTGCTCGCACGGGTCGACAGCGCCGTGGGAGCGTGGCGGCAGCGGCCGCCCTCACCATCGCCGACATGCGCACCACGATCTCCGCCCCGCCCGACCTGGGGACGATCCTGTCGGTCTGGGCCCACCCCGACGACGAGACGTACCTCGCGGCCGGCTTGATGGCGGCCGCGCGCGACGCGGGCCGGCGGGTCGTCTGCGTGTCCGCGACCGCGGGCGAGCTCGGCACCGCCGACCCGGTCGCCTGGCCGCCCGAGCGGCTGGCGCGCGTGCGGCGCTGGGAGGCGCGAGCGGCGATGGCGGTGCTCGGCGTGGACGACCACCGCATCCTCGGCCTGCCGGACGGGGCGCTGGGCGAGCACGACGTGCGCGGCCTGGCATGGGCCGAGGCGCTCCTCGACGACGTGGAGCCGGACACGATCCTGACGTTCGGGGCCGACGGCATGACGTACCACCCGGACCACCAGGCGGTGCACCGCTGGGTGACCGAGGCGTGGGAGCGCAGCGGCCGGCGCGCGCGCCTGCTCTACGCGACGGCGACGGTCGAGCACCTCGACCGCTTCCGCGACCGGTACGAGGAGTGGGGCATGTACATGACCGACGAGCGCCCGGCCGGCGTGCCGGAGGCGGAGCTGGCCGCGCACCTCCGCCTGAGCGGCCCGCTGCTCGACCGCAAGCTGACGGCGCTCCGGGCCCTCGCGACGCAGACCGCAGCGGTGACGGCGGCGATCGGCCCCGAGCTGTACGCCGCGCAGGTCGCGGAGGAAGCGTTCGTCGACGCGCTCCCGGCGCACCACCCGCACCCTTCGACGGCGTCGCCGGGCGCCGTCGCGTCGCTGCCGTAGGCTCCGGCCGTGAGCGACGACTGGGAGCTGCTCCGATCCGTCGCGGAGCGAAGCATCCGCCACCGCCGCACGGTCGCGGGAGCGCACGTCGGTCCGACCGCGGGCGTCGACGAGCTGCGCCGTGCGCTGGGCGGGCCCACCCCGGAGCTGCCCGCCGCACCGGCCGACGTGGTGGAGCGGCTGGCCGACGTCGTCGAAGCCGGGGGCCTCACCCGCATGGACTCGGGGCGCTACTTCGGCTTCGTCATCGGCGGCGCCGTCCCGGCGTCGCTCGCCGCCGACTGGCTCGTGGCTGCGTGGGACCAGAACACGGGGCTGTTCGCACCCAGCCCGGCGACGTCGATCGTGGAGGAGGTGGCGGGCCGCTGGATCCTCGACATGCTGGGGCTGCCGCCGCACTCGTCGTTCGCGTTCGTGACCGGCGGGCAGATGGCGAACACGACGGCGCTCGCGGCCGCCCGCCACCACGTGCTCGCGGCGGTGGGTCACGACGTGGAGGTGGACGGCCTGTGCGGCGCGCCGCCGATCCGCCTCGTCGTCGGCGACGAGGCCCACGTCACGATCCCGCGAGCTGCGCGCCTGCTGGGGCTCGGCACGCGCCGCATCGAGACCGTCGCGGTCGACGCGAACGGCGCCATGATCGCCGCCGACCTCGAGCGGGTCCTGGCCGCCGGCACACCCGGACCGACGATCGTCTGCTGTCAGGCCGGCAACGTCAACACCGGGGCGCTGGATCCCGTCGGCGAGCTCGCCGCCGTCGCGCACGCCCACCGAGCTTGGCTCCACGTGGACGGAGCGATCGGGCTGTGGGCCGCCGCGGTGCGCCCGTCGCCGCTGCCGCCCGGGCTCGAGCTGGCGGACTCGTGGTCGACCGACGCGCACAAGTGGCTCAACGTCCCCTACGACTGCGGCATCACCCTCTGCCGGCACCCGGTGTCGCACCGCGCCGCGATGACGGTGACCGCCGCGTACCTCGTGCAGGCCGAGGAGGGGACGGATCGCGACCCCGTGGACTGGAACCCTGAGTTCTCCCGTCGCGCCCGCGCGGTGCCCGTGTACGCCGCGCTGGCGTCCCTCGGGCGCGCGGGCGTCGCGGGCATCGTCGAGCGCAGCTGCCGGCACGCACGACGCTTCGCACAGCTGCTGGGGGACGAACCCGGCGTCGAGGTGGTGAACGAGGTGGTCCTGAACCAGGTGCTCGTCCGCTTCCCCGCGGGCCTCGACCACGACGCCGGCGATGCCCGCACCCGCGCCGTGGTCGCCGCGGTGCAGGAGGACGGGACGTGCTGGCTCGGCGGCTCGACGTGGCGCGGCCGGGCGGTGATGCGGATCTCGGTCAGCAACCACTCGACGACGGACGCCGACGTCGACGCATCCGTCGGTGCCATCGTCGCCGCCGCACGACGCCACGCCGCCTGACGTTGCGCGTCACGCCGCGGACCTCGACGTCCGTGGCGATCGGCGGACGACGGTCTGGCGCGTGCCGGATCGGCGGGGTGGTGTGGCGGCTGGTTCGTGGGGGTCGAGGTGGTGTGCGTGTCGCCATCGTCGGCGGAGGGGGTCTTGTCGCGGGGGTCACGGTCGGCCCCTCGGCCACCGCCGCCTGCGCGACCGGCATCTGCGCGAGCGCCCGCGCCCTGGCGGATCGCCGCTCGGGACGTGCCGATCGACTCGCGGGTCACGTCGTCCAACGCATCCGCGTCGAGGCCCAGCACACCGGCGACCGATACCCCGAGCGACCTGATCCCCGATGGAACCATGTCGGCAGCATGTCCGAACGGACGTTCGTCCAAGACCCCGATCCGCATCGACCTTGATCGGATCTTGACGTACACGAGGTACCCGCGCGGGAGACCATGACGCATGGGTCCACGACGTCCCTCCCGGCGGAGGCGGAACGGCGCCGAGGTCGTCGCGGCCATCGCCGTCCTCGTCGCCACCGCCACGGCCTGCGCGCCGGAACGTGATCGGGTGCGGTCGATGGAGCCGCTGCGCGCACCGGACCAGCTGCCCGTGAGCCCCCCCGTCCCGCCCGCCCCGGCGCCCCTCGCCACGACACCGCGCCGCGGGACCGATCTCCCGCCGCCGGCTCCGACGCTGCCGCCGGTGGTCACCACCACGACGACCACGCTCCCCCAGGCGCCGAGCACCGAGACCACGCCGTCGGTGGCCGCGCTCGCCCCCGCTGCCGCCGGCGACGACGATGCCGCCGCCACGCTCGAGGACGGCGCCGCGCCGCCGACGACGTCGACGGAGCCGCCGCCCGTCGCGACGGCGAGCGTCTCCCCCGCCCGGGACGCTCCGGGCACGGGCTCGTCGATCGTGGCGTCGGCCGCCGGAGGCGGCGCCCCCAGCACGCAGGCGACCACGTCGAGCACGACCTCGAGCGTCCCCTCGCCGAGCACCACGTCCGGCGCCGTGACGACGACCACCACGACGACGATCCCCACGGGGACGACGACGACCGCGCCGGTGCCCGCACCGGGACCGGGCGAGCCGTGCGCGGTGGAGCAGCAGCGGCGGGCGGGCGCCGTCTGCGCCCGCAGCGCCGACGGGCCGACGTGGGTGGCCGACGCCGGCCTCCCCGCGGATGCGGTCGTCGCGATCCTGCCGGACCGCCTCGGGACCCGCGCCGCCCTCGACGTCGGCGACCGCGTCGTCGACGTCGCCGCACTCAGGAGGGACGAGGGGCGGTGGTGCGTCGACGCCAGCACCACCCCCGCCGGCGGCTCGCCGCGCCCGATCGTCGCCGACGACCTCCACCTCCCGGACGGGCTCCGCGGGAGCGGCGGCGGCACGACCACCGTCTGCTTCGACGCCGGCGGGCCGAGCCCGGCGTGGATCGGCGCCGACGGCGGCGCCACGGTCGCGGTGTTCGTGGTCGCCTGAGCGGCCGGCCCGCACGAGCTCGCGCCGGCGCCGTCGGGCGCAGGGTCAGCGCGCGGCCAGACCCTCCAAGACCTCGACCGAGCCCGCGACCCCCGGGAGCGTCGCCATCTCGGCCGCCACCGCCTCGGCCCGCTCGCGGAACTCGGGCCTCGTGAGCACCCCCTCCACCGCGGGTGCGAGCGAGCCCGCTCCCGCAGGGCCCCCGTCCACGTGCACGCCCGCCCCGGCAGCCGCGACGCGCGCCGCGTGGATCGCCTGGTCGACGGCGAACAGCGGGAGCACGACCTGCGGGACGCCGGCCTCGAGGGCGGCCATCGTCGTCCCGAAGCCCCCGTGGCCGACGACGGCGGCCGAGTGCGCCATCACGTCCTGCTGGGGCCACCACCGCTCGACGCGCGCGTTCGCGGGCACGGCGCCGAGCGACGCCGGGTCGAGGCCGTCGCCCGTCGTCATGAGGACGCGGACCGGCATGGCCGCCAGTGCCTCCAGGCTCGCGCGGTACACGGTGGCGAACGGCCCGAGGGTCGCGGTGACGGAGCCGAACGAGACGTACACGAGCGGGAGGTCCGCGTCACCCCACGGCGCCGGCAGCGCGCCGCCGGCGGCGGCGCCGGACGCGGTCCGGAACCGCCAGACGGGCGCATCGCGGCCGGTCCGCAGATCGCCGTCTCGCGCGCCGGCATCGGGCCGGAGCTCCTCGGCGTGCGGCGCGTCGAGCGACGCCGGCACGCTCGTGAACGTCGCCGTCGACGCCGCCAGCGCGGGCGCTCGACCCTCCGCCAGCCCGGCCAGCGCGCCGAGCTCCGCGAGCGGCGGCTCGAGGGTCGCGGCCACCGCGCCGACGAGGTCGCCCATGCCGATCGCGATCTGCACCTGGGGCAGGCCGGCCCGCTCGGCGGCGACCATCGACGCGAACTCACACGGCTCGCGGACCACCACGTCGGGCCGCCACGTCTGGATGACCTGCTGCACACCGGGCAGGGCGGCCTGGGCGTCGAGCCGGGCGAAGACCTCCACCATGACGACCCGGTTCGCCTCCTCGAACGGGAGCTCCGGCAGGCGCCCGAAGATCGGGCCCATCACCGACGGCGGCACGTCGGCGAAGGGCACGTGCTCGAAGCCGGCGCCCGCGACCGCTGGCGCGAACGAGGCCGGCGCCGCGACCACCACGTCATGCCCCGCCGCGCGGCACGCACGCGCGAACGGCACCAGGGGCCCGAAGTGGCCGGAGCCCGCCGTCGTCGAGAACAGCACCCGCACCGGGCCATCCTCGCGCGCGGCGCGACCGAGCCGAACGGGCCGTCCCCCCGAACTCGGTCGAGCCACCGCCGCCCGCGTGGGCAGACTGCACGGATGATCGAGGTGCGGCGTGCGTCGGACGGCGAGCTCTGCGGCCACGTCCAGCAGGCGGACGGCGGGTGGCACTCGCTGACGGTCTTCGGCGCCCGGTTGCGTGCGCACGAGACCCGGGCGGCGGCGGAGGAGCACGTGCTCGCGAGGGGGTTGGCGAGCCTCGCCGAGCGGTGGATGTACCGCGCCGACCCCGCCGCCGAGTGGCAGCTGGTGTGCATCCAGGAGGCCGATCCCGGATCGGTGCGCCTCGCGCTCGGCTACTACTCGCTACCCGGCGTCCCCACGGTCACGCTCTCCCGCCAGCAGCTCGACTCCGGGGCGTCGCTGGTACCGGCTGCGGACGCCTGACGCAGCGCCTGCATCGACCGGGCGGGACGAGCGCGTCGCTAGTGTCGGCGCCGTGCCGGCACGTCACGAGATGGCGATCGATCGGCTCGCGACGTGACCGCGGTGCGGTGGATCCGAGGCAGCGTCGTCCACCGCTGCCCGCTGTGCCGTGACGAGGCCTCCAAGGAGCAGGTCGTGCAGGTAGCGGTGCCCGGAACGCAGGAGCGCGTCACCGTGAGCCGCTGCAACGGGTGCCGGTCGATGGTGATCACCGGCCACCTCCTCGCCGACGTCACCCCGAGCGACGAGGCGATCGACTGGTACGTGCAGCAGAGCGCCGGCATCGAGACGATCTTCGAGCGCCTCGCCCCGTTCCAGCGCAGCGGGGTCGTCCGCTTCGCGGACGTCGGCTGCAACTTCGGCTTCGGCGTCGACATCGCGTCACGGCTGTTCGGATGGGACGCCGAGGGCTTCGACCCGTCGCCCGCTGCGGCTCGCGGCCACCTCGAGCTCACCTCACGGGTGCGGCGTGAACCGCTGACCGCCGCCACCGCCGTCGCCTCGCCGTTCGACCTGATGCTCGCGAGCGAGGTGATCGAGCACGTCGAGGATCCCGTCGCCTTCCTGGAGGGCGTGCTCCCCCACCTGCGGCCGGAGGGGGTGCTGGTGCTGACGACTCCCTCGGCCGACGCCGTCCGGCCGGACGCGGCCCTCGCGTCGCTGCTGCCGGCGATCAGCCCCGGGCACCACCGCTTCCTCGCGTCGTCGCGCGCGCTCACCGGCGTGCTGCGCTCGGTCGGCCTGAACCACCTCGACGTGCGCGACGACGGCGGCACGATCGTCGTCGTGGCGTCGCGCGCCGGGTCCCCGTTCGTCTGCGACGCGCCCGGCGACGCACCCGTCGCGCAGGTCGTCGACTACCTCGACCGCCTCGCGGACGCATCGGACGTCGCGCCCGGCGTGCGCCTCGGCGCCTCCGCCCGGCACGCGAAGCAGCTCGTGCTCCGCGGTCGGCTCGACGACGTGCCCCCGAGCCGAGCCCGGCTCGATCGCCACCTGGCCGAGCAGCACGGGTTCACGCTCGACGACCTCGCCGAGGTCGCACGTCGGTCCGAGCTCGGCGAGCGCCTGCCGTGGTTCGTCGTCGGCAACCTGTTCGCGGACGGCATGTACGAGCTGCAGCGCGGCTCCGCGCGAGCGGCGAGCGCCCGGTTCGACGTCGCCGCGACCACCTGGCAGCACCTGGACCGCCGCTTGGACGGCGCCCTCGACCTCGAGACGGCCCACCTCGGCCTCATGGCGGCCGCCCACCGCCTGCTGTCGCTCGCGCAGTCGGAGCCGGCCGAGGTCCCCGCCGAGGCGGCGCGCGTGGAGGCGCTCGCCGTCGCCTGCTCGCCGCGCGAACGCGGCGAGATCGCCCGCCTCACCGCTGCGGCCTTCTCCGGCCTGGTGGCGGCGGGCGAGTACGTCCCCGCGGAGCGGTTGCTCCCGCGCGTCGAGCCGATCCTCGACGGGCTGCTCGGCGGGGATCCGAACGCGCGGCGCGCCGGGCTCGACGCGCTCTTCTGCCGGGCGATGCTCGCGCTGCAGCGTGGAGAGCCGGCGCTCGCACGGCGGACGTTCCTCCGCTGCTGCGACGAGACCGCGCACGACGACGACGCGCACGCGGCGGGGCTCCTCCGGGAGGCGGCGCGGCACGCGGACATCTCCGCCGAGCACGTCCGGGCGAACACGGCCCGGGGCGGTGTCGTGCACGACCTCGACGTGTACTGGGCCGACGCTGGCGGCATCTACGTCCAGGGATTCGCCTTCGTGCCCGGCGCTCCGGCGAGCGAGATCACGCTGCGCTGGGGCGCGGCCACGTGCGCCGGCGCGGGTCCGGGGCCGCACGCCGGCGCCGCGGCGATGCACCCCGACGATCCGGCCGCCGCCGCGAGCGGGTTCCGCGGCCACCTCGCCGGCCCGCTGACCGACCGCCTCGTCGTCGAGCTCACCACCGCGCACGGCCGCCGCACGATCGACGTGGCGCTGCCTGCGCACCCGCTCCCCCCGTGGCCGGGCGAGGCGGACCCCGACACCGTCCGGGCATCGCTGTGCGACGCGCTCCGGCGCCACGCGCCCGCAGGGCGAGCCGTGGCGCTCGGTGTCCGCGGCCACGACGATTCGGCGCTCGCGAACTGGCGCGACGACCTGCCGGGCCGGGAGGTGCTCGGGATCGACGTCCACCCGGGGCCGGGGGTCGACCTGGTGGGCGACGCGCACGTGATGAGCTCGTTCGTCGAGCCCGCGTCCGTGGCGATCTTCGTGTGCGACGCGGTCTTCGAGCACCTCGAGGCCCCGTGGCTCGTGGCAGCGGAGGTGGCGCGGATCCTGGTGCCCGGTGGCCTCGCCCTCGTGTCGGCGCCGTCCGTGTGGCCGGAGCACGCGGTGCCGAACGACTTCTGGCGGATGTCGGCAGACGGGCTCCGCTCGCTCTTCGGTCCGGCGCTCGGGTTCACGGTGCTGTCCTCCGGTGGCTTCGGCAACGTGTCGGTGGGGCCCGGGCCGCTCATGCGATCGGCGCACGGCTCCATGCCGGTGCACTACGGACCGTCGACGTCGTACGTGCTCGCGCGCAAGGACGCGGACCTCCCCGCGGACGTCGTGCGGTGGCCGTACGACGCCTCCGGAGGGCGCGAGCGGGCCCTGCAGTACCCGGTGCAGGGCGTGGAGACGGGCGGCGTGCGGTGACGACGGGCCGGCCGATCGTGCGGCGCAGCGCCGAGGTCTCGGTCGTCATGCCCCTGTACGACGGCGCGAGGTACGTCGTCGACGCGATCCGCAGCGTCGCCTCGCAGACGTTGCTGCCTCGCGAGGTGATCGTGGTCGACGACGGATCCACCGACGGCGGCGCCGAGCGGCTCGACGGGCTCGACGTGCCGTTCGAGATGAAGGTGATCGCGCAGGCCAACGCCGGGCAGTCGGCGGCCCGCAACCACGGGGCCGAGCTCGCGACGCAGCGCTTCATCGCGTTCCTCGACCAGGACGACGTGTGGACGCCGGACCACCTGGTCCACCTGCTGGCGCCGATGCGCCGCGACGACCGGGTGGCGTGGACCTACGGCGACTTCGACGAGATGGACGCGCTCGGCCGGACGGTGACGAAGCGGTACCTCCGCGAGCACGCGGTGCCGCACCCGAAGTCCAGCCTGCACGCGTGCGTGAGCCGGGACCTGATGGTGATCCCCTCCGCGAGCGTGCTGCGGGCCGACGCCTTCCACGAGGTCGGCGGCTTCGACCCGACGCTCAGCGGCTACGAGGACGACGACCTGTTCATCCGCGTGTTCCGCGCCGGCTGGGACCACCACTACGTGGACCGGACGGTCACGAGGTTCCGGATCCACGCGGGCAGCTCGTCGGACGACGCGAGGTTCGTGCGGAGCCGGCTGCGGTTCGCGGAGAAGCTCCGGGAGACCATCGAGGACGACGTGCGGTTCCGGCGCTACTACTACCGCGACGTGATCGTCCCCCGGCTGTTCCAGCAGTGCCTCGACGACTACGTGCGCCACGCGTCGGCGCGCGACTGGCCGGCAGCCCTGCGTGCCCGCGACGCGATGAACCACTTCGCGGCCGAACGCACCGACATCCGCCGGAAGGGATGGAAGCTCCGCCTGATCCAGGATCCCGAGCGCCTCCGTGCGGCGCTGGTGGTGCAGGATCACCTGCCGCGGCGCCTCCGCATCTCGCAGAACCCGGCGATGCGGCTGCGCTGACGCCGGCAGCGCTCGCCGGGCGGCGGCTGACGTCGGGCACCTCACGTGGGCCCCTTGCGGAGATCTTGCTTGAGCGAGTGTCCTGACACCGGACAGTTCCGGTGGTGAGCGACACGATGATGAACACGGCGGACGTCGACGACGTGCGCACATGGCCGGACGAGCTGCGCCTGCTGTTCCACCGGGGAGCCGGCCCCGCGGCCGAGCTGCCCGCCGGCTCCTTCCGCGTCGCGGCCTACGGGGGGCGGGTGACGTGGTTCGACCCGCACGCGCGACGGCTGTGGGAGCACGTGCTCGGCGTCGCCAAGCCCCTGGCGTAGGCGAGCAGCCCGTCGAGCGGAACCCCCGTCTGCCCGTGAGTCCCCGGTGGACCTGATCACGCCGCAGCGCGCCCGCGCGCGCTCGTCGGAGGGAGCGGATCCTGCGCGCCCCGGTGACCGGTGGACGCAACGGCCGTGGCTCGCCCGCGTGCTGAAGCTGTTCGTGCTCCTCGCGCCGATCGTCGTCTCGGTCGTCTTCGTCGGGGTCGCGAGCCGGATCGTCCGCCGGCCCGACGGCCGGTGGGCGACGGCGGGCTGGTGGATCGGGTTGACGGCGGCGTCGACCGTCGTGCTGGCCGCGACGGAGCGCGTCCTGCGGAGGTTCCTCCCCCTCGTGGCGCTGTTCAGGTTGTCGCTCGTCTTCCCCGACCACTCGCCGTCGCGGTTCAAGGTCGCGATGCGGACGAACACGCTTCGGCAGCTCCAACGATCGCTCGCCGCGGGCGAGGTCACCGACGGCGACTTCCAGGAGGCGGCGGAGCGCCTGGTGGCGCTCGCCGGGGCGTTGAACGTCCACGACCGTCTGACCCGCGGCCACACCGAACGGGTCCGCGCCTACACGCTGATGATCGGCGAGGAGCTCCACCTGCCGAAGGCCGAGCTCGACCGGTTGCACTGGGCCGGCCTGGTGCACGACGTCGGCAAGCTCGAGGTGCCGCCGGCGATCCTCAACAAGCCCGGCCGACCGGACGAGCAGGAGTGGCAGATCCTCAAGCAGCACCCGGAGGCGGCGGTGCGGCTGCTCGAGCCGTTGCGGCCGTGGCTCGGTGAGTGGGCGGATGCGGCGAGCCAGCACCACGAGCGGTGGGACGGGACCGGCTACCCCCTCGGGCTCGCCGGCGAGGAGATCAGCCTGTCCGGCCGGATCGTCGCCGTGGCCGACGCCTTCGACGTCATGACGTCGGTGCGGTCCTACAAGAAGGCGATGACGCCGGAGGCGGCGCGGGCGGAGCTCCTGCGGTGCGCCGGCACGCAGTTCGACGCGACCGTCGTCCGCGCGTTCCTGAACATCTCGGTCGGCAAGCTCCGCCTCGTGATGGGCCCGCTGTCGTGGCTCGCGCAGGCACCGGTGCTCGGCAACATGCCGATCGGGACCGCAGCCGTGACGGCGGGGTCGTCGCTCGTGTCCGTCGGCATCGCGGTGGCCGGCGGCTTCGCCGCGCACGATCCGGCACCGGCTCCCGAGCCGCCACCCGTGGTCGCCGTCGTCGACGCCCCGGTCGCCGCCCCGATCGTCGTCCGCGGCCCGGAGGACACCCCGATCGTGATCGAGCCCGGCGACGGCGCGGGCGGCGCGCCCACGAGCCTGCGGGTGACCGTGGTGCCGGAGCACCTGCGAAGGGATCCGGCATCGCCCGCCGTGCTGCTCCCGGAGGAGCACTGGTCCGGGCGGGCGAGCGGCGAGTACGAGGCGTGCTGGGGCGACCGCTGCTCCACGGCTCCCCTCGAGATCGAGATCACGCCGGTGAACGACGCGCCGGTCGCCGCACCGGACGGTGCGACCACCCCGCAGGGGACGGCGGTCGAGATCGACGTCCTCGCGAACGACATCGACGTCGAGGACGGCCGACCCACGCTCACGTCGGTCGCCGCCGCGTCGAGCCCACCCGGCGGGACGGTGACGCCGGACGCGCGCGGGCGGGTGCGGTTCCGCCCCGACGACGGGTTCGTCGGGATCGTGCGGCTGCGGTACGAGGCGGCCGACCGCGACGGAGCGTCGTCGACCGGCACCGTCACCGTGGAGGTGATCGCGGTGGACCGACCACCGGAGGCCTCGGACGATCGCGTCGTCACCCGGGCCGGCACCAGCGCCGAGATCGACGTCCTCGCCAACGACCGCGACGACGCGGACGGAGCGCTGACGATCGTCGCGGTGAGCCCCCCACAGGTCGGCGAGGTCGTGCTCCGCTCCGACAGCGTCGTCTACCACGCGCCCGACGCCGCCTCCGGCGAGACGAGCTTCACCTACACGATCGAAGACGGCAGCGGCGGGCGCGGCCAGGCGACGGTCTTCCTCACGATCGTGGCGGACCCGCCTCCGTCGCCCGCTCCGGTGCCGGCCCCGGCTCCGCCGTCCACGCCACCGCCCGCGCCTCCTGTGCCCGCACCGCCGCCCGGCGCGGCTCCGGCTCCGGTTCCCGCGCCGATCCCGGCCCCCGCACCCGCTCCGGTCCCGTCACCGACGGCTCGGGCGGACGACGCCCGGGTGGTCGAGGACGCGGGACCCGTCGACATCGACGTCCTCGCGAACGACACGAGCGCCGACGGAGACGCCAGCGACGACACCGTCAGGATCCTGAGCCCCGCGGCGTCCGGCGACGCACGCATCGTCGGTCGGAACCTGCTGCGGTACACCCCGGCTCCCGACGCGCACGGGGTCGACGCCGTCGTCTACGAGCTGTGCGAGACCACCGGCTCCTGCGCGACCGCGGTCGTCACCGTCACGGTCGCGCCGCGCAACGACCCGCCGCGGTTCCTCGATGCCGGCGCGATCGAGGCGCTGGAGGACAGCGGCCCCGCCACCACCACCGGCTGGGCCCACACCCTCGTCCCCGGCCCCGCCGACGAGGCCGCGCAGCAGATCGGCTTCACCGTCGTCACCGACCGGCCCGACCTGTTCGACACCCTCCCCGCCGTCGACCCCACCGGCACCCTCACCTTCACCCCCGCCCCCCACGCCAACGGCACCACCACCATCACCGTCACCGCCACCGACGACGG
>Ga0164290_1000697_pt1 | contig 90590 bp, 78 predicted proteins | sample Micstemetagenome_FD_108782 | JGI IMG/M metagenome (GOLD analysis project Ga0164290, IMG submission 108782) | Contaminated culture microbial community from soil near Moab, Utah, USA - Microcoleus steenstrupii SON62 (Illumina Assembly) | ecosystem: Environmental > Terrestrial > Soil > Soil crust... | reverse complement strand
GTAGGCACCCAGGCCCCAGAACAGCAGCAGCGCGGCGATCACGAACAGCACGATGATCATCCGGCACGCCTCCCGTGAACGATCGACGCCCCGCCGCTCATCGGCGGAACTCCGCGTAGCCGGCGGCGCGCAGGCTGCAGGCCGGACAGCTGCCGCAGCCGTAGCCCCAGTCATGGCGGGCGCCGCGCTCGCCCAGGTAGCAGGTGTGGGGGTGCTCGATGCACAGCTGCAGCAGGGCGTCGCCGCCGAGCTGCTCGGTCAGGCGCCAGGTGTCGGCCTTGGTCAGGAACATCAGCGGCGTCTCGACCGTCATCGGGCTGTCCAGGCCCAGTGACAACGCCAGCTGCTGCGCCATGATGGTGTTGTCGCGGCAGTCGGGATAGCCGGAGTAGTCGGTCTCGCACATGCCGCCGACCAGCACCGTGGCACCGCGTCGGTAGGCCACTGTCGCCGCCAGGGTCAGGAACAGCAGATTGCGCCCCGGCACGAAGGTGTTCGGCAGGCCGTTGGCCTGCAGCTCGATCGCGCGCTCCTCGGTGAGCGCGGTGCTGCTCAGCTGGGCCAGCAAGGGCAGGTCCAGCAGATGGTCGTCGCCCAGCCGCGCCGCCCAGTGCGGGAAGCGCTGGGCGATCTGATCGCGCACGACGAGGCGGCAGTCGAGCTCGATGCGGTGGCGCTGGCGGTAGTCGAAGCCCAGGGTCTCGACACGGGCATAGCGGTCCAGCGCCCAGGCCAGGCAGGCGGTGCTGTCCTGGCCGCCGGAGAACAGCACCAGCGCGGAACGGGGGTCGGGTTGTTTGCGTTCGCTCACAGTGCGCGCAAGTGTGCCAGCGCCTTGCATGCCAATATGCGCTTCCCGAGTTTCGAGATGAGGCACACGATGGCGAAGCATTGGCGATGGGCACTGCTGGCAGCGGCGCTGCCGGGCACGCTGCTGGCGCAGGCACGCATCAGCCAGGTTCTGGTCTACCCCGGCGGCGCCGAGCTGCAGCGCGTGCAGGCGGTGGCCGCCGGCAGCACCGAGGTCGAGTTCGGCTGCATTCCCGCCGGGATCCAGCTGGATGCGCTGCAGGCCCGGGGCAGCGCGACGCTGCAGGTCGGCGAGTTGCGCGTGATCACCGAGTCCAGCGACGCCGCGCCCGCCTGCAGCGGCCAGCCGCAGCTCGATGCGCAGATCCGTGTGCTGGAAGACGAGAAGGCCGGCCTGGCCGCCGAGCGCAGCGCGCTCGACCTCGTGCTCGGCTACCTGAAGCAGAGCGGCGACGCCAAGCTGCAGGCCCAGGCCGCCACGGCCGAGAGCCTGCGCCGGCAGGGCCTGGAGGCGCTGAAGCAGCAGCACCAGCTGCTGCGTCGCATCGAGGCGGTCGAGCGCCAGCTCAAGCCGCTGCTGGCGCAGCGTCAGGCGGCCCGTGGCAACGTCAAGCAATGGCATCGCATCGCCGTGCGCGTCGCCGGCCAGGGCGAGCTGACGCTGATCACCCGCACCTCACAGGCCGGCTGGCAGCCGTTGTACCGCGCCGACCTCGCCAGCGACGCCGCTCGCATCACCTTCGAGCGCCGCGCCGAGGTGCAGCAGACCACGGGGGAAAGCTGGAGCGGGGTGCAGCTGCGCCTGTCCACGCGCCAGCCCCAGCGCGCCGTGGCGCTGCCCGACCCGCAGCCCTGGCTGCTCAGCAAGGTCGAGCCGCGAGCGCGCGAGCTGATGACGATGGCGGCGCCGGCGGCGGTCGCCAAGTCGGCACCGGTGGCGGCACGGGCCGAGCTCAGCGGCAGCCGCGTCGACGCCGACCTGCCGTCGTTCGAGACCGATTTCGACCTGCAGTTCAGCGTCCCGGGCAGCGTCACCCTGGCCAGCGGCAGCGAGCGCCGCAGCTTCACGCTGGAACGCCTGAGCTGGCCGGCGGAGCTGGTCACGCAGCTGCAGCCGGCGCAGCAGGCGCAGGCCTACCTGATGGCGACCGTGAAGCGGCCCGACGGCTTCTTTCCGGCCGGCAAGCTGCTGTTGGCGCGCGACGGCGAGCATGTCGGCGAGGCCTACTTCAGTCCCGACGACGAGGCCACGCAGCGCCTGTTCTTCGGCCCCGACGACCGGCTGCGGGTGCGCGTCGAGCCCGAGCAGCGTGAGGCCGCGAACGGCGGCTTCATCGGCAACCGCCGCGTCATGACATTGACGCGCCGCTACCTGCTGGAGAACACCGGCAGCAAGCCGCTGCAGCTGCAGGTGGTCGAGGCCGGCCCGCATCCGCAGCACGAGGAGATCCGCGTCGACGCGCAGTTCGAGCCGGCCGTGGCGATGGCGCGCTGGCGCGAGCTCGACGGCGTGCGGCTCTGGACCCTGAGCCTGGCGCCGAAGGCACAGCAGCGGCTGAGCGCCCGCTATCAGCTCAGCAGCCCGAAGGACATGCTGATCAGCGGCTGGCCCTGACCGAGCTCAGGGGCTCGCCGGCCTAGCTCATGACGCGGCGCGCGTGCACACCCAGGCCCTGCGCGACCGAGGCCAGCGGGTCGCCGTGTACGCGCTCGGCCTGCGGGAACGCGGCGGCGATGACGTCGACGAGCAGGCGCAGACCGGTCGAGCCGCCGGTGAAGTAGAGCGCGTCGACGGCGCCCGGCGGCACGCCGGCCAGCGCCACCGTCTGCCGCGCCGCCGCCGCGATGCGCTCGACATCGTCCTGCAGCGCCGCCGCCAGCTCGCCGGCGGCAAAGGGCCAGCGCAGCCCGGCCTCGACCAGGTCGAGGTCGAACGCATGGGTGGCGGCGCCGCGCCCCCCGAGGGCGATCTTGCCGGCCTCGGCCGCGGCGGCCAGGTGGTGGCCCAACTGCTCCTCCAGCACCGTCATTAGGCGGCGGTGCTGGGCCGGGTCGGCATAGTCGGCGCGGCGGGCGCGGATCTCGGCGCGACAGGCCGGCGTGTAGCAGCTGTTGATCAGGTGCCAAGTCGCGAGGTCGTAGGTGATGCCGCTGGGCACCTCGCGCGCGCTGCCGTCGGCGCGCCTGGGGCCGAGCGCGCCGTGGCCGAGCGCGCGCATCGGCGCGGCCAGGCTGACGCGACGGTCGAAGTCGGTGCCGGCGATGTGCACCCCATGGTGGGCCAGGATGTCGTCACGGCGCTCCGGGCGCGCCGCCCGCTGCGGCCCGACGCGGACCAGCGAGAAGTCGCTGGTGCCGCCGCCGATGTCGGCCACCAGCACCAGCTGCTCGCGCGGACAGCGGCTCTCGTAGTCGAAGGCGGCGGCGATCGGTTCGAACTGGAACGCCAGCTCGTCGAAGCCGACGGCGCGCGCCGCCGCTTCCAGCGCCGCCTGCGCCTGGGCGTCGCGCACGGCGTCGTCGTCGACGAAGAACACCGGACGGCCGAGCACCGCCCGGTGCAGCGGCTGACCCAGCTGCGCCTCGGCCAGCCGCTTCAGGCGCTTCAGGTAGCCGGCGACGATGTCGGCGTAGCGCGCCGAGCGGCCGCCGCCGACGTCGGTATGGCGCTCCAGCAGATCGCTGCCCAGGATGCTCTTCATCGAGCGCATCAGCCGGCCCTCGTGGCCGTCGACATAGGCCGCCAGTGCCGCCCGGCCATAGGCGCGCGGCGGCCCGTCGGCATCGTGATGGCCTTCGGCGAAATAGAACACCGCGGTCGGCATGGTCGGCTGCGCGCCTTCCAGCGGCACCAGGCTCATGGCCGTGTCGGTCGGGATCGCGACGGCCGAGTTGGAGGTGCCGAAGTCAATCGCGCAGAAGGGCGAGGAAGGCGCTGAGGCCATGGAGACGGGTCGCCGGAATGAAAAAGGGCGCGCATTGTGGCTGCGCGCCCTCGTCCGTGGCCGACTTCAGACGCCGTAGAACTGGAACGCCGTCTGCGGCCGTCGTCCGCTGATCAGTTCGGCCAGGGCGTGACCGCTGCCGGCGCCATGGGTCCAGCCCAGGGTGCCATGGCCGCAGTTCAGCCACAGATTGCCCAGCTTCCTGCTGCGGCCGATGTAGGGGATGTTGGTCGGCGTGCTGGGGCGCAGTCCGGTCCAGTAGTTCGGCTCGCTGAGATCGGCAACGCCGGGAAACAGCTCCTGGTAGCGCTTCACCAGCGCCTCGCAGCGGGTGCGGCTGGTGGGGGTGTCGAGGCGGGTATCGAGACCAACCAGCTCGGCCGTGCCGGCGATGCGGACGTGGTCGCCGAGCCGGCTGATGGCGATCTTGCGCGTGTCGTCGAGCAGGCTGACGGTGCTCGCCAGCTCGGGCTTGAGCAGGCGCAGCGTCGCCGAGTAGCCCTTGGCCGGGTAGATGTTCAGGCAGTCGGCCACCGGGTTGACCAGCTGTGGCGCGTAGGAGGCCAGCGCCACCACATAGGCGTCGGCCTTGAGCAGCTCGGTCTGGCCGTCGGGCCGGCGCACCCGCACGCCGCTGAGCGCGTCGCCCTGGCGCTCCAGCGCCAGGACATGGGTGTTGAAGCGCGCCTCGGCGCCGCGGGCGAGGCAGCGCCGGGCCAGCTGCTGCGTGAACACCAGCGCGTCGCCGGACTCGTCGCTGGGCGTGTAGGTGCCGCCGTAGATGTTCGGTCCGAAACTGGCAAGCGCCGGCTCGACCTGCAGCACCTGCTCGCGGTTCAGCACGCGGCGATCGACCCCGTGACGGCGCATCACCTCGGCACCGGCAGCGCCGTTGTCCAGATCGGCCTGGCTGCTGAAGAAGTGCAGGATGCCCTTCTCGAGCCGGTTGTATTCGATGCCGGTATCGGCCACCAGCTCCTTCAGCCGCGCGTGGCTGTAGCGGCCCAGCTGCACCAGCTCCTCGACGTTGCGCTCGAAGCTGGCGGTCGTGCACTGCATCAGGAAGGCCAGGCCGTAGCGCATCTGCGCCAGCTCGAGGCGCGGCCGGAACAGCAGGGGGGAGTCGTCGCGCAGCAGCCACTTGGCGACCTTGATCGGCACCCAGGCATTGGCCCAGGGCTCGCAGAAGCTGACCGAGATCTGGGCGCCGTTGGCGTAGCTGGTTTCGAGGGCGGCGTCGCCTTGGCGATCGACCAGCACCACCTCGTGGCCGTTCTCCAGCAGGTACCAGGCTGTCGTGACGCCGATGATGCCGGCGCCGAGGACCACCACTTTCATGCCGTCTCCTTGTGGGGTGGGCGTTGCAGGGCCGACACCTTAGCCGATGGGCTGCCGACCCTGCCGATGATCAAGGTGTGCGCTTTTACCAACTGTCGCCTTGATCCACCCTTTTGGGGGATGGTTCTGTCATTAACACGCGGCACACTGAAAGCACTCGGTAGTTTTACGAGGCCGCTGCCAGGTCAGACGATCGAGACACCCGCGAGAGGTTCCCCATGCGACTCGTTCCCGCCCTGCGATTCCTGCGCCGCACCAGCGACCGTGCTCCGGTGCGCGCCATCGACCCCGCCGATCTCGGCACCGCGTTCGGCATGGAGGCGAGCCTCGAGGAGGTCCGCTCGACGGCGCCCGGCTACGGCGAACTGGAGTCACAGCGAGCGCATCCGCCGCTGGAGAACCCGATGGCCTGGGTGCGCCGGGCACGCAGCTGATGTGACGACGGGCCCCGCGGGGCCCGTTTCTGTATCCGCTCAGCGGATCAGCAACACCGGCAGCTTGCTCTGTGCCAGCACCTTGTTGGCGACCGAACCGAGCACCAGATTGCCCAGGCTGCCATGGCCATGGCTGCCCATCAGCAGCAGGTCGTAGTCGCCCTGGGTGCCGACGGCGACGATCTCCTCGGCGGCATGGCCGATCTTGCTGACGTACTCGGCGTCCAGGCCCTGCTGCACGAAGAAGCTGCGAATCGGCTTGAAGACCTTCTCCGCCTCGTCTTCGTAGTACGCCTTCAGCTCGTCCTTCGCGATCACCGCGGCGGCGCGCGGTGGCACCGCAGGCACGACGGTGAGCAGGGTGTAGCGGTGCTGCGGTCCGAGCCACTCGTCATGAGCGGCGAGATACGCCAGCGCGTGCTTGGTGAATTCGCTGCCGTCAACAGGCACGAGGATCTTCATCGGGGCCTCCTTGCTTGAGAGGGCCGCAGTGTCGCGCGATCGGCAATCGCCGGCTTGCGCCGGGGCAAGGCGCAACCACACAGGCCGGCTGAAAGCCCTGCTGCTCGCCCTTGAGGGCGTAGCCCAGCGGATTGGCGACGACCCGGCAGCGGCCGACGCGATAGTCCTGCGCGCAGTGCAGATGACCGTGCAGCCAGAGATCGGCCTGCGGCAGCAGCTCGTCCAGCGCGTTGCAGAAGCCCGCGGTGCCCGGTGTCAGGCCGTAGCGCGGGTCGCTGGAGCGGCCGCTGGGTGCGAAATGGGTGACGACGACGGTCTTGCCGTCGAACGGCCGGGCCAGCGCCTCGCGCAGCCAGGCCTGATCGGCCAGCGCCAGCTCGCGCAGTCGCTCGGCGAGCATCGGCGTGCCGTTCTCTGAGGCGCTGAAGCGGCGCAGGTAGAAGTTCGCCGCCCGGTAGGCCTTGTCGCGGGCCTTCAGCTGCTGGGCCATGCTGGCCTTCGGATCGACGAGCAGATCGAAGTCGGCCCAGAGCGTGCAGCCGATGAAACGGGTGTCGCCGAGCACCAACTGCTCGCGGTCCAGCCAGATCAGGCCCAGGGCTTCGGCGGTCTCGCGCAGGCGATCGCGGGTAGCCGGCCAGGGCAGGCCGTCGTACTCGTGGTTGCCGGGAACGTAGAAGACCTTGTCCCAGCCGCTGGCGAAGCGCGACAGGCCCCAGTCGGCGTCCGGCCCGAAGGCGCCCAGGCGCGAGCCGGGTTGGTAGGAGCCGACATCGCCGGCCAGCACCAGGATGGGCGCGGCCGGCTGCAACTGGAAGCTCGGATCGCGCTCCAGGTGCAGATCGGACGCGAGCTGAAGCTTCAAGCCTGCCCGTGACAGGCTTTGTACTTCTTGCCGCTGCCGCATGGGCAGGGGTCGTTGCGCCCGATCTTGGGCTCCTCGCGCTTGATGGTCTCGACCTTGTAACGCTCCGGCTCGGTCAGCGCGTCGAGCTCGACGATCGCCAGCACCAGGTCCTCGACCGCTTCGTCGAGGTTCTTCAGCGGGATCGCCTCGTCGAGCGCCGCCATCGCCGCGCGCTCCTCGTCGTCGCTGGACGGCAGGTGGCGGGCGACGCGGTCCATCGCCGTCTCGGCATCCTCGTCGGTGAGGCTGAGCAGGCCGTTGGGGAACGCGTTCAGCGCGGTGACGAAGCCGCTGGCGAACGGCACCAGCGGCTTGCTGTAGTCGGGCAACGCGGCGAAGGCCGGGTCCGGGTCCGGTTCGGCGTCGCCGTCCGTCTGCAGCACGATGGGGTCGAACCACTGGTCCTCGGCCATGGCCTTGCGCAGCGCCGCGTGGCGGCGTTCGATCAGCTGCGTGACGCGGGACTGCCAGGCCGGGTCGGTGTCAGCCGGCAGCGGGCGGGACTCGCTGTCGAACACCGGCGGTAGCCAGTCCTCGGTCTTCAGCAGATCGGGCTGCACGAGCACGCCGCAGAGGTAGCCATCGAGCATGGCCACGTCCATGGCTTCGAGGTCGCCGGGGGTGTTGGCGAGCAGTTCGTCGAGTTCGTCGAACTCTTGGGGGGTGAGGTCTTGGGCCATGGACGCATTGTCGGAAGCAAAACGCCCGCAGCAGCGGGCGTTTGTGGGGGGCGATGACGATTTAGTGCTGGGCCAGGCGGGCCTCGATCGCCGCCTTGGTCGCCGGCAGCGCCGCCGGCAGGCGCAGCTTCAGCTGCTCGAACAACTCCTCGTGCAGCTTCAGTTCGGCCGCCCACTCGGTCTTGTCGATGTGGGTGACGGTGTCGAAATGCGCGTGGGTGAACGGCAGGCCGGTCCAGTTGATCTCGTCGACCTTGGGGCCGATGCCGAAGGCGTTCTCGCTGCCCTCGGCCTTGCCGTCGATGCGGTCCAGCATCCAGGCCAGCACGCGCATGTTGTCGCCGTAGCCGGGCCAGACGAACTTGCCGTTCTCGCCCTTGCGGAACCAGTTGACGCAGAACATCGCCGGCGCCTTGGCGCCCAGCTGCTCGCCGAGCTGGAGCCAGTGCGCGAAGTAGTCGCTCATGTTGTAGCCCATGAAGGGCAGCATGGCAAACGGGTCGCGGCGCACCACGCCCTGCTGGCCGAAGGCGGCGGCGGTGGTCTCGCTGCCCATGGTCGCGGCCATGTACACGCCCTCGGTCCAGTTGCGCGCCTGGGTGACCAGGGGCACGGTGCTTGAGCGGCGGCCGCCGAAGATGAAAGCGTCGATGACCACGCCCTGCGGGTCGTCCCAGTCGGCGTCCAGCGCCGGGTTGTTCGTCGCCGCCACCGTGAAGCGGGCGTTCGGGTGCGCCGCCTTGCGACCGCCGACCTTGCCGTCGTGCGGCGTCCAGTCCTTGCCCTGCCAGTCGATCAGGTGCGCCGGCGCCTCGTCGCTCAGGCCTTCCCACCAGACATCGCCGTCGTCGGTCAGCGCGACGTTGGTGAAGATGACGTCGCGCTGCAGCGACGCCATGCAGTTCGGGTTGGTGTAGGTGTTGGTGCCGGGGGCGACGCCGAAGTAGCCGGCCTCGGGGTTGATGGCGCGCAGGCGGCCGTCCGGGCCCGGCTTGATCCAGGCGATGTCGTCACCGATGGTGGTGACCTTCCAGCCGTCAAAGCCGGCCGGCGGGATCAGCATCGCGAAATTGGTCTTGCCGCAGGCGCTCGGGAAGGCGGCGGCGACATGGCGCTTTTGCCCCTGCGGGTTGGTCACGCCGAGGATCAGCATGTGCTCGGCCAGCCAGCCCTGGTCGCGACCCATGGTCGACGCGATGCGCAGCGCAAAGCACTTCTTGCCCAGCAGCGCGTTGCCGCCGTAGCCCGAGCCATAGCTCCAGATCTCGCGCGTCTCGGGGTAATGGACGATGTACTTGGTGGTCGGGTTGCAGGGCCAGGGGCTGTCGGCCTGGCCGGCGGCCAACGGCGCGCCCACGGTGTGCACGCAGGTCACGAAGGCGCCGTCGTCGCCCAGCACCTCGAGCGCGCCCTTGCCCATGCGCGTCATCAGCTTCATGTTCACCGCGACGTAGGCGGAGTCGCTCAGCTCGACGCCGATGTGGGCGATCGGCGAACCCAGCGGGCCCATGCTGAACGGCACCACGTACATCGTGCGGCCGCGCATGCAGCCCTTGAACAGCGCGCTGTCACCGGTCTGCAGCAGCGCACGCATCTCGGCCGGCGCCATCCAGTTGTTGGTCGGGCCGGCCTGGTCCTTGTCCTGGCTGCAGATGAAGGTGCGGTCCTCGACGCGGGCGACGTCGCTGGGGTCGCTCCAGGCCAGGTAGCTCCCCGGGCGCTTGGCCTCGTTGAGCTTCTTGAAGGTGCCCTTGGCGACCAGCTCGGCGCACAGGCGCTCGTACTCGGCCTGCGAGCCGTCGCACCAGTAGACCTGCTCGGCCTCGGTGAGGGCGGCGATCTCGGCGACCCAGGCGATCAGCCGGGCGTGCTTAACATAGGCAGGAACATTCAGGCGCAAGCCTTCCATCGCGGGGGTGTTCATGGGGAGGGAGTCCATCAAAGTTACAAAGTCGGAATCAGGTCAGCGTCGGAGCCTGTCGGCGCTCACCCCATGCCGCGTGGGGAGAGGCATTGTCCTGGCGATGTAATCGCGCTGTAACTCCCCCGACCTGCAGGGTTATGCCTGTGGAACATGGGCCAATGTCCGGCCGGGCGTGCATCTTTCACGCAGCGCCGACACTGCCGGCATGCAAGTCGTCAGCATCAACCGCGCTCGTGCCCAGACCCTGCTGACGCCGGGCGGCGCCGTGCAGAGCGCCATCCGCAAGCGTCCCGTCGACGGCCCGCTTGCGGTCCATGAGCTCGGACTCGACGGCGACGAGCAGGCCGATCTCAGCGTCCATGGCGGACCGGCCAAGGCGGTCTACGCCTACCCCAGCGAGCATTACCCGTTCTGGCAGACCGTGCGTGCGCAGGCCGGCCTGAGCGGCTGGGACGAGCACCTGCCGCCGGGGGCCTTGGGGGAAAACCTGACGCTGCAGGGTCTGCTCGAGACCCAGGCCTGGGCCGGCGACCGGCTTCGGTTCGCCGGCGGCGTCGAGCTCCAGATCAGCGAGCCGCGCCAGCCCTGCTTCAAGTTCAACGCCACGATGGGCTTCAAGCAGGCCGCCAAGCTGATGGCGCAGAGTGCTTACTGCGGCTTCTACCTCGCGGTGTTGAAGACCGGCACGCTCACGCCCGGCGAGCGCTTCGAGCTGCTGCCGGGGCCACGGACGCTGGCGATTCCGGAGTTGTTCCGGCTCGCGATGCGCGGCTGAGCCCGCCGCGCCTTCGCGACGGCGGGCGCAGCACGCCTCAGGTCAGAAGGTTTCCCAGTCGCCGTCGTCGGGGGCGGGTGCCGGGCGCGGCGTCGGGGCAGGTGCCGCCGCCGCCGGGCGCGGCGCTGGCCGAGCGCTGGCGGATTTCGCCGCTGCCACCGGTTTCGCCGCTGCGGCCGGCTTGGCCGCTGCGGCGCTGGCCGGCGGCTTCGTCGCGGCAGGTGCCGGTCGCGGGCTGCTCGCCGGCGGCTTGCCCATGCCCGGCAGGCGGAACGCGGCAACGACCTCCGCCAGCTTCTGCGCCTGCTCGCGCAGGCTTTGCGCGGCCGCCGCGGACTGCTCCACCAGCGCGGCGTTCTGCTGCGTCGCCTGGTCGAGCTGCACCACCGAGTCGTTGACGCTGCCGATGCCGCTGCGCTGCTCGCCGGTGGCGGTGCTGATCTCGCCAATGATGTCGGTGACGCGCTGCACGTTGTCGACGATCTCGCCCATCGTGCTGCCGGCATCGGCCACCAGCCGGGTGCCGACCTCGACCGACTCGACGCTGGCCGAGATCAGGCTCTTGATCTCGCGCGCCGCTTCGGCGCTGCGGCTGGCCAGCGTGCGCACCTCGGCGGCCACCACGGCGAAACCGCGACCGGCCTCGCCGGCGCGCGCCGCCTCCACCGCGGCGTTCAACGCCAGGATGTTGGTCTGGAACGCGATGCCGTCGATGGTGCCGATGATGTCGGCGATGCGCCGGCTGCCGGCATTGATGCGCTCCATCGTGCTGACGACCTCGCCGACGACCGCGCCGCCACGCTCGGCCGAACTGCTGGCCTGGCTGGCCAGCTGGGCGGCGGTGCGTGCCGAGTCGGCGGTGTGGCCGACGGTGGCGGTCAGCTCGTTCATCGCGCTGGCGGTCTGCTGCAGGCTGGCCGCCGTCTGTTCGGTGCGGTGGCTGAGGTCCTGGTTGCCGCTCGCGACCTCGGAACTGGCGACCTGGATGCTGTCGGCCGCCTGGCGCACATTGCCGACGATCTTCTGCAGCGACGCCTGCATGTCGATCAGCGCCTGCGACAGCTGCGCCGCCTCGTCACGACCCTGCGCGTTGAGTTCGCCGGTGAGGTCGCCGTCCCGCACCTGGCCGGAGAAACGCTCGGCACGGCGCAACGGGTCGACGATCGAGGCGGAGATGACGCGACCGCCGATGACCACGATGACCAAGCCGAGCAGCACCAGTCCGACGGTCGCGTACAGCACCAGCTTGTAGAGACCGTTGAGTTTCTCGCTGGCGGCCTTGGCGAAGCGGTCGACCGTCTCCAGCGCACCGGCGAGGATCTTGTCGGCCTCGACATAGGCTGGCTGCGAGGCGCGCAGTAGCTTGTTGGCCTCCACGATCTCCTTGCCTTCGAGCTCCTTCATCGCGGCGCGGGTGCCGTCGCGGTAGAGCTGCAGCTGCGCGGTGACCTTCTTCAGCGCCTCGCGGCTGCCCGGGTCCTGCACGCGGCGATCGAGCTCGGCCATGTTGCGCTCAGCCGCCGCATACGCCTCTTCCCACTTCTTCTGATAGTCGGCGCGCTTGTCGGCGTCCTGCACGTTCAGCGCTAGGTCCTTCTCGTAGCGCCGCATGTTGAGCATCTCGACGCGCGTCAGCAGCGCATGCGTGGAGCCGCCGAGCACCCCTTCCTGGAAGCGGTTGAACGCGGTGTTCTGCAGGTTTGCCGCCCAGATGCCCACACTGCCGAGCGCGCCGAGCAACAGCACGAAGACCCCATAGACCAGCAGCAAGCGCTTGCCGATGCTCAGATTGCGCATGTCGTCATCCTCAGGATTGGGAAGGAGACTCTAGCCTCAGTGCCAGCCGCCGCCTGCGGCGCCGCCGCTACACGCCGCGCGCGCGGTCGGCGTGGAACTGCTTGCGCCAGTCGGCGAACCGGCCCTGATCCAGCGCCTCGCGGATCTCGCGCATCAGGTTCAGGTAGTAGTGCAGGTTGTGGATGCTGGTCAGCACCGGCCCCAGCATTTCGCCACAGCGGTCCAGGTGGTGCAGGTAGGCGCGGCTGAAGTTCGCGCAGGCGTGGCAGGCGCAGCTCTCGTCGATCGGGCGGTGGTCGTCCTTGAAGCGGCGGTTGCGCAGCCGCAGGTCGCCAAAGCGCGTGAACAGATGGCCGTTGCGGGCGTTGCGGGTCGGCATCACGCAGTCGAACATGTCGATGCCCTGCGAGACGCCCTCGACCAGGTCCTCGGGCGTGCCCACGCCCATCAGGTAGCGCGGCTTGTCCCGGGGCAGCAGCGGCGCCGTGTGCGAGAGGATGCGCTGCATCTCGGCCTTCGGCTCGCCGACCGACAGGCCGCCGATCGCATAGCCGGGGAACGCCAGCTCGGCCAGCTTGGCCGCCGACTCGCTGCGCAGGTTCTCGTACATGCCGCCCTGCACGATGCCGAACAGCGCGTTCGGGTTCTGCAGACGCGCGAACTCGTCGGCGCAGCGCCTGGCCCAGCGCAGGCTCATCTGCATCGACGCGTTGGCCTCCTTCTCCGTCGTCAGCCTGTCCTTGATCTCATAGGGCGTGCACTCGTCGAACTGCATCACGATGTCGCTGTTCAGCACGGTCTGGATCTGCATGCTGACCTCGGGCGTGAGGAACAGCTTGTCGCCGTTGATCGGCGACGCGAACTTCACGCCCTCCTCGCTGATCTTGCGCATCGCGCCCAGGCTCCAGACCTGGAAGCCGCCGCTGTCGGTGAGGATGGGCTTGTCCCAGCTCTCGAAGCGGTGCAGGCCCTTGAACGACTCGATCACCTCCAGCCCCGGTCGCAGCCAGAGGTGGAAGGTGTTGCCCAGGATGATCTGCGCGCCCATCTCCGTGAGGTCGCGCGGCATCACGCCCTTCACCGTGCCGTAGGTGCCCACCGGCATGAAGATCGGCGTCTCGACGACGCCGTGGTTGAGGGTCATGCGGCCGCGCCGGGCGCTACCCTCTTGGGCGAGAAGCTGAAAATCGAGCATGCCGCGATTGTCGACGCGCGGAACCGGGGAGGCGGATTCATGGTGCCCTATCGCTACGCCTTGCTGATGGCGCTGAGCCTGTTCGCCGCCGCCGCCCCGGCCTGCGGTCCCTACCGCCTGGCCTACCGCATGCAGCCCGGCGTTTACGAGCGCCTGCCCGACGGCACGGCGCGGGGCACCGACCACGAGGTCATGCAGGAGTTGACACGGCGCACCGGCTGCCGCTTCGAGGAGCGCGTGCTGAGCAGCGCTCTGGCCTGGCGTGGCCTGGAGCAGGGCGAGATCGACCTGATCCCGACGGCGCTGCAGACCCCCGAGCGCGAGCCCCTGGCCGACATCGTCGCGGTGATCGCCGGCCGCATGGTGTTGCTGGTGCGCGCCGAGCAGGCGCAGCGCACACCGACGCTGGCGCTGCTGGCCGCCGATGCCGGCGCCCGCGTGCTGAAGCTGCGCGGCGCCGCCTACCCGCCGGTGGTGCAGCAATGGCTGGAAGGCTTCAGCGGCCGCGTCAGCGAGGCCGGCGACCTGCCCGCCGCCTTGCGCGCCTTCGAGGCCGGCCGCGCCGACGCGATGCCGATCTACCCGCTGCTGCTGCGCAGCGAGAACCTGCCTGGCCTGGAGCGCTATGTGGTCTGGGATCTGTGGCCGGGCAGCGCGATCCCTGGCGGCTTGGCGATGTCGCGCAAGACCGTCAGCAGCGCCGACCGCCAGCGCCTGCGCGAGGCTTTGCACGCGATGGTGCGTGACGGCAGCCTGCAACGCATCGTCGAGAAGTACTTCGAGCCGGCGCTGGTGCGCGACTACCTGCTGCTCAAGCCGCCGGCGCTGAAGCCCTAGCTAGCGCCACGGGTTGCTGCGCGCCTGGGGCAGCGACCACCAGACCGCCAGCGCCAGCAACACCGCGCCCCCGAGGGCCGGCTCGCTGCCGCTCTGCGCCCGCAGCCAGGCATCGGCCACACCGGGCCAGAGCAGGCAGAAGCCGAACAAGGCGGTGCTCAGTGCGGCCAGCTGCACGGCCCGCCAGGGCAGGCGGCTGCGGCGCCCGGCGACGCGCCGGCGCTGCGCCGGCAGGCGCTGCATCAGGCGTTGCGTGAAGTCGCCGTCCCCGGGGCCGGCCGCGGCGTCCAGGCGCAGCAAGGCGTCGAGTTCCTCATCCTTCATCGCCCGCCTCCTTCCAGCAGCTCGCGCAGCCTGGCGCGGCCGCGCAAGACCTGGGTCTTCAGGGTGCCCAGCGGCCAGCCCAGGGCCTCGGCCGCCTCGGCATGCGACAGGTCGGCATAGAAACACATCAGGATGGCCTCGCGCTCCGGCTCGCGCAGCTGGGCCAGCGCACGGGCCAGGTCGAGGCGCTGGCCCAGCGCCGGCGCGAAGTCGCTGTCGACGCCTTCGGGGGCTTCGTCCATGGCGTCGACCGGCGCCTGCGTCTCGCGCTGGCGCAGATAGGTGTTGAAGGCCAGGCGCGTGAGCCAGGAGCGAAACCGCGCGTCGCCGCGGAAGCCAGGCAGGCCGCGCCAGGCGGCGATGAAAGCCTCCTGCGCCAGCTCGTCGGCCCAGTCCTGTTGGCCGCGGGTGAGCCGGCGCAGGAACTGGCGCAGATAGGCCTGGTGGGCCTGCACCAGGCCGGCGAAGGCGGCGCGATCGCCGGCCGCGGCGCGCGCGAGCAGCGGGACCTCGTCATCGCCGGCCTCCGCCATCGATCAGCGGTTGATCTGCTGCTGTTGCTGCTGCTTGCGCTCGAAGCCCCACAGCAGCATCAGGCCGAGCCCGAGGCAGAAGGGGATCAGGCCGATCGACCACAGCCAGCTGCCCGGGCGCATCGCCGCGAACATGCCCATCAGGCCGAGGCCGATGCTGAGGTTGATGACCCCGGCCTGCAGCCCGGCATTGCGCTGCCGCTGGCTGCGCTGCTCCTCGAGGTCGCTGTCCTGGAACTCCTTGCCGCTGAGCAGCTGCGGCGGGATCGGCTGGCCGGCCTTGACCAGCTCGCGGATGGTCTCGTGCATGGCCTGCTCGCGGCGCGACTTCGTCAGGTAGTGGGCGACGATGGCGACGATGGGGATCATCAGCGCGAGGATGGGAATGAGGACGGGGAAGTTCTCGCGCAGGATGTCGGTGGCGTCCATGGAAGCTCCGGGTTCAGGGTGGAAGATGCTGGCTTAGAGCCGCGCGGCCTGCACTTTGGATTCAAGCCGGCGGACTTTTTTTGCATGGATACCCTGCCGCACGCCTGCCACGCCGAAACACTGGTCAAGAAGAGCCGCTTCCTGGCCTGCGTCGAGCCCTGCGCCGACCGCGCCCAGGCCGTCGCCCGCGTCGCCGCGCTGCGCGCCGAGCACCCGCAGGCGGTGCATGTCTGCTGGGCCTTGCTGGCCGGCGGGCAGAGCGCGGCGAATGACGACGGCGAGCCCGGCGGCACCGCCGGCCGGCCGATGCTGGAGGTGCTGCGTCATCAGGGCCTGGACGGCGTGCTGGCCACCGTGGTGCGCTACTGGGGCGGCGTGAAGCTGGGTGCCGGCGGCCTCGTGCGCGCCTACGGCGACGCGGTGTCGCAGGCGCTGCAGGGCGCCGAGCGCGTCGCGTTGGTGCGTCGGGTCGGCATGGCCGCGGCGGTGCCGTTCGCGCTCGAAGGCCTGCTGCGCCGCGAGCTCGCCACGGCCGGCCTGGAGATCGAGTCGGCCGAGCATGGCGCGATGGCGCTGCTGCGCTGGCAGGTGGCCGAGGACCAGGCGGCGCTGCTCCGCCAGCGCCTGACCGACCTGACGGCCGGTCGCATCGATTTCCGCTAGCGCCCCAGCCACGCGCGTGCGGCCGCCTCGTCGGCAAAGCCGGCGAAGCCGATGCCGGCATGGCGGAAGCCCTGCTCGAACAGCGGCAGCATCAGGCTGGCGCCCTCGCCGTCATCGCCCATGACGTAGGCGCAACGCACCGGCGCCATGCCGGCCGCGGCCAGGCTGACGAGCATGGCCTGCAGCGCGCGCAGGGTCTCGGGGGAGCACAGGGCGCTCTCGTGAAAGCGGCACAGATGCGTCCACTCGCGGCCCGCCAGCTGCTGCAACAGGCCGGGCAGCAGACGCTGCAGCTGAGCGACGAGCTCCTCGTTGAACGGCCCGCGGGCATCGCCGACGACACAGCACTCGCTCATCGTGAACACCACCCGGCCATGGGCGGGGAAGCCCCGGGCCGGCAGGGCATCGGTGCTGTGCGGTTCGACGGCATCGGCCATGCCCCAGTTTCGCAAGCGTTGCGGGCTGGCGGCAGCGTGGTTTGCCGCTGGCGAAAGCCGCTCCCCTAAAGTACCGGGTTTCCCCGGCCCCTACCGCGAGATCTGCCCGTGTCCGCCACCATCCTGCAAACGATCCCCGTCGGCCAACGCGTCGGCATCGCCTTCTCCGGTGGCCTGGACACCAGTGCCGCGGTGCACTGGATGCGCGCCAAGGGGGCGATTCCCTGCGCCTACACGGCGAACCTGGGTCAGCCCGACGAGTCGGATTACCAGGAGATCCCACGCAAGGCCCTGGCCTATGGCGCCGAAATCGCCCGCCTGATCGACTGCCGCGCGCAGCTGGTCGCCGAAGGCATCGCCGCCATCCAGTGCGGTGCGTTCCACATCAGCACCGCCGGCAACACCTACTTCAACACCACGCCGCTGGGTCGCGCGGTGACCGGTACCGCCCTCGTGGTGGCGATGAAGGAGGACGGCGTCAACGTCTGGGGCGACGGCAGCACCTACAAGGGCAACGACATCGAGCGCTTCTACCGCTACGGCCTGCTCGCCAACCCCCAGCTCAAGATCTACAAGCCCTGGCTGGACCAGCGCTTCATCGACGAGCTCGGCGGCCGCAAGGAGATGAGCGAGTACCTGATCCAGAACGGCTTCGACTACAAGATGTCGGTCGAGAAGGCCTACTCGACCGACTCCAACCTGCTCGGCGCCACGCACGAGGCGAAGGACCTGGAGTTCCTGAAGAACGGCATCCGCATCGTCAACCCGATCATGGGCGTGGCCTTCTGGAAGGACGAGGTCGTCGTCAAGGCCGAGGAGGTCTCGGTGCGCTTCGAGGAGGGCGTGCCGGTAGCGCTGAACGGCCGCGAGTTTGCGGACCCGGTCGAGCTGTTCCTGGAGGCGAATCGCATCGGCGGCCGCCACGGCCTCGGCATGAGCGACCAGATCGAGAACCGCATCATCGAGGCCAAGAGCCGCGGCATCTACGAGGGCCCGGGCATGGCCTTGCTGCACATCGCCTACGAGCGCCTGGTCACCGGCATCCACAACGAGGACACCATCCAGCAGTACCGCGCCAACGGCCGGCAGCTCGGCCGCCTGCTCTACCAGGGCCGTTGGTTCGACCCGCAATGCCTGATGCTGCGCGAGAGCAGCCAGCGCTGGGTGGCGCGCGCCGTCACCGGCGAGGTCACGCTCGAACTGCGCCGCGGCAACGACTACTCGATCCTCGACACCGTCAGCCCCAACCTGACCTACGCCCCGGAGCGCCTGTCGATGGAGAAGGTCGAGGACGCCGCGTTCACGCCGCTGGACCGCATCGGCCAGCTGACGATGCGCAACCTCGACATCGCCGACACCCGCGACAAGCTCGGCGTCTACAGCCGCGCCGGCCTGATCGGCTCGGGCTCGGACGGCAGCCTGCCGCTGCTGACGCAGGGCGATTGAACGCGCCTGGGCGCCCGGCTATGCCGGGCGAGTGAGCTTGCGCTGGCGCTTGTCCTCGTACATCGCCTGATCGCCGGCCTTCAGCCAGGCCTCCAGGTCCTGGTGTGCCGCGGACTCGTACTGCACCCGGCCCACGCTGCATTTCAGCTCGTAGCCGCGTTGCATGCTCTGGTTGTGGCTTGCCAGGGCGGCCTGAAGGCGCTCGACCGCGAGCAGGGCGAGGTCCGGCGTGCTGTCGGTCAGCAGCACCAGGAACTCGTCGCCCCCCATGCGGGCAATCACGTCCGAAGCGCGGACGGCCTCCGTCAGGCAGTGGGCAAAGGCCTTCAGGGCCAGGTCGCCTTCGGCATGGCCGAAGCGGTCGTTGATCGACTTGAACTCGTCCAGGTCCATGTAGAGCAACGTGGCCGGTTTGCCCTGGCGCTGGCACCACTGCAGGGCGTGGCGCGCCAGGACCATGAAGCCGCGGCGGTTGGACAGCCCGGTGAGCTCGTCGAGCGTGGCGATCTGGATCGCCGCCAGCTCCTGCTCCGCCATCCGAGCCAGATCGCGCAGCAGTTGCAGATCGTCGGCGTCCATGTGGCGCGGCTCGCGGTCGATCAGGCAGAGCGTGCCCAGGCGGCTGCCGTTGTCCACTTTCAGCGGGCAGCCGGCGTAGAAGCGGATGTGAGGATCGCCGGTCACGAGCGGGTTGTCCGCAAAGCGCGCGTCCTCGAGCGCATTGGGTACCAGAAAGACCTCGTCGGCCAGGATGGCGTGGCCGCAGAACGAGACCTCGCGCGAGGTCTCGTTCACGGGCAGGCCGATGCAGGACTTGAACCACTGCCGATTGGCATCGATCAGGCTGACCAGCACGATGGGCACGCCGAACAGTCGCTTGGCCAAGCGCGTCAGGCGGTCGAAGCGCTCTTCAGGCGGCGTGTCCAGAATGTTCAGCCCCTGCAGCGTGGCCAGTCGCCTGGCCTCATCGCCGGGTAGGTCAGGGGCTTGCATGGCTGCAACTCCTCGTGATGGAGGCTCAGTCTAGCGACGCGGCCGTTCTTGGTGCTTGTGTTGGCCGGCTTGCTGCCGAGTGGGCGGCGCAGGTACCGGAGCGCCGCGCGACAACGCTGGCTGCAACCAGGCGCGCACGGTCAAGCCGTCGAACGCTCGATCAGCATCGCGTCGCCATAGCTGAAGAAGCGGTAGCGCTGCGCGACCGCGTGCGCGTACAGCCTGCGCACCTGCTCGTAGCCGGCGAGCGCGCTGACCAGCATCAGCAAGGTGCTCTTGGGCAGGTGGAAGTTCGTCACCAGGGCGTCGACGACCTGGAACGCATAGCCCGGCGTGATGAAGAGCCGGGTCTCGGCGGCGCCGGCCTGCAGGGGGCCGGACGCCGCCGCCGACTCCAGCGCGCGCAGCGTCGTCGTGCCGACCGCGATCACCCGGCCGCCGCGGGCGCGGCAGGCGGCGATCGCCTCCACCGTGGCCGCCGGCACCTCGAACCATTCGCTGTGCATCTGGTGCTTGGCGAGGTTCTCGCTGCGCACCGGCTGGAAGGTGCCGGCGCCGACGTGCAGGGTCACCTGCGCGCGCGGGCAGGGCAGCCGGGCCAGCAGCGCCTCGTCGAAATGCAGCGACGCGGTCGGTGCGGCCACCGCGCCGGGCTTGGCGGCCCACACCGTCTGGTAGCGGGCGACGTCGTCCGCATCGTCCTCATGCGTGATGTAGGGCGGCAGGGGGACATGGCCGTGCTGCTCCAGCATCACCAGGGGGTCGGCGGGGAAGCGCAGATGGAACAGGCTGTTCTCGGGGCCGCAGCGGCCGAGCACCTCGGCGTCGAACGCGTCGGCGAAGCGAACCGTGGAGCCCGGCTTGGGGCTCTTGCTGGCGCGCAGATGGGCCCAGCCCTCGTCGGTGCCCGGCAGCAGGCGCTCGATCAGCGCCTCGACGCTGCCGCCGCTGGCCTTGGTCCCGTGCAGCCTGGCCTTGATGACCTTGGTGTCGTTGAAGACCAGCAGGTCCTCGGGCGCGAGCAAGTCGGGGAGCTCGCGGAACGCGCGGTCCACCGCCGGCCAGTCGCGGCCGTCGAGCAGCCGCGAGCCGCTGCGCTCGGCCGCCGGATGCTGCGCGATCAGCTCCGGCGGCAGCTCGTAATCGAAATCGGAAAGCGAGTAGGCCATGCCCGGGATTGTCCCGGCATGGCCGGGGAGCGCCTGCTTACTGGATCCGACGCACTCAGTAGACCAGCACCTCGGTGCGCGGCTGCAGGTCGGTGCTGCTGTAGGCGTAGACCGGCACGACATTGATGGCGTCGAGCACGGGCAGGCCGGAGATGATGCGACCGAACACCGCGTAGCCACGCGCCGACGGCGTGTAGTCGAGGAAGCTGTTGTTGGCGACGTTGACGAACCACTGCGAGGTCGCGCTGTTCGGGTCGCTGCGACGCGCCATCGAGATCGTGCCGCGCAGGTTCGACAGGCCGTTGTTGTCCTCGAGCTGGATCGCCGCGCCGGTGGCCTTCTCGACCATGCCGCTGCTGAAGCCGCCGCCCTGGATGACGAAGTCCTTGTCGACGCGGTGCACGATGGTGTTGGCGTAGAAGTTCGTGCTGACGTAGTTGAGGAAGTTCGCCACCGTCACCGGCGAGTAGCTGTTGTAGAGCTCGAACACCATCTCGCCGCTCGAGGTCAGCATGCAGACCACCGGCCAGGTGCTCTGCGCGGCGGCGGCCAGGCCGGCGGTGCTGCAGTTCTGCGTCGGCGCGTTCGGCACCGGGTTGGGCACCGGCCGTGGCGTCGGCGGCGGGGTCGAACCGCCATCGCCGTCGCCGCCTCCGCCGCCGCAGGCGGTGAGAAGGGCGATCAGGCTGGCGGCGGCAAGGAGTCGTAGCTTCATGATGGGACGGTGGATGACAGCGGTCCGGCAACGCCGGCCCGGAACGCCGCGTTGACGCGGCTCAGAATTCGATGTTGTCGATCAGCCGGGTCGCGCCCAGCCGGGCGGCGCCCAGCGCCACCAGCGGCTCGCCGTCGTGGGCGGGTCCGAGGTCGTGGCGGCGCCGCAGCGTCAGGTAGTCGGGCTGCCAGCCCTGGGCCGCCAGGCGGTCCATCGCCTCGCCCTCGATGCGCTGGCGGTCGCGCAGGCCGCCGCGCCATTCCTGCACCATGGCACGCAGCGCCGCGCTCAGCTGCAGCGCCTGCTGCTTCTGCTCGGCGCTCAGGTACTGGTTGCGGCTGGACAGCGCCAGGCCCTCGGGGCTGCGCAGGGTCTCGCCGCCGTGGATGGCGATCGGCAGCGTCATCTGCTGCACCATGCGGCGCAGCACCATCAGCTGCTGGTAGTCCTTCTTGCCGAACACCGCATGCGCCGGCTGCACGATGTTGAACAGCTTGTGCACCACGGTGCAGACGCCGGTGAAGAAGCCGGGGCGGAACTCGCCCTCGAGGATGTCGGCGAGATCGGCCGGCGGCGTCACCTTGTAGCCCTGCGGCTCTGGGTACAGCTCGGCCTCGTCGGGCGCGAACACGATGTCGCAGTGGCCCTGGGCGGCCAGCTGGTCGCAGTCGGCCTGCAGCGTGCGCGGATAGCGGTCGAAGTCCTCGTGCGGCAGGAACTGCAGGCGGTTGACGAAGCAGCTGACCACCACCGGCGCCGGTTGTGAGCAGGTCTGCGCGGCGGCGCGCGCCTGCGCCACCAGCGCCAGGTGGCCGGCGTGCAGATTGCCCATCGTGGGCACGAAGGCGGCGCGGCCGGCGCCGACGAGTTCGCGCAGCTCGGCAATCGTGTGAACGACTTTCATCACTGGAACGCGTGCACCGCATCGTCGGGGTACTGGCCGGACTTCACTTCGCTCACATAGCGGCGGATCGCGCCGGCCACCGAGTCGGAACCGCTCATGAAGTTCTTCACGAAGCGCGGCTTGCGGCCCGGCGTGACGTCGAGCATGTCGTGCAGCACCAGCACCTGGCCCGAGGTGCCGCCACCAGCGCCGATGCCGATCACCGGCACCGGGCTGTCTGCCGTGATCTCGCGCGCCAGCTGGGCCGGCACCATCTCGAACAGCAGCATCTGCGCACCGGCGGCCACCATCGCCCGGGCCTGCGCCTTCACGCGCTCGGCCGCGTCGCCGCGGCCCTGCACCTTGAAGCCGCCCAAGCTGCTCACGGTCTGCGGCGTGAAGCCCAGGTGCGCGCACACCGGCACGCCGCGCTCGGTGAGGAAGCGAACCGTGTCCACCGCCCACTCGGCGCATTCCAGCTTGACCATCTGCGCGCCCGCCTGCATCAGCGCCAGGCTGCTCGCCCAGGCCTGCTGCGGGCTGGCGTGGTAGCTGCCGAAGGGCAGATCGCCCATCAGCCAGGCGGTCTTGTTGCCGCGAGCCACGCAGCGCGTGTGATAGACCATCGCGTCCAGCTGCACCGGCGTGGTGGTGGCCTCCGCCTGCAGCACCGTGCCCAGGCTGTCGCCGACGAGCAGGATCTCGACCCCGGCCTCGTCCAGCACGCTGGCGAAGGCGGCGTCGTAGCAGGTCAGCATGGCGATCTTCTCGCCACTCTTGTGCATCTCCTGCAGCTTGTGCAGGGTGATGGCTTTGCGCTCGGGCATTGGGCCTCCGGGCGGGGACAGCAGAAAGGGCGCGCAGTGTAGGCTTTGGCTTCCCGTTGCCGTCAGAACAAGGGCGTTCATGACCCTGACCGAACTGCGTTATCTCGTTGCCGTGGCCCGTGAGCTGCATTTCGGCCGCGCCGCCGAGGCCTGCCATGTGTCGCAGCCGACGCTGTCCGTCGCCATCAAGAAGCTCGAGGAAGAGCTCGACGTGAAGATCTTCGAGCGCGGCGGCAACGAGGTCTCGGTGACGCCGCTGGGCGGCGAGATCGTGCGCCAGGCCCAGGTCGTGATCGAGCAGGCGAACGCGATCCGCGAGATCGCCAAGCGCGGCCGCGACCCGCTGGCCGGGCCGCTGCGCCTGGGCGTGATCTACACCATCGGTCCCTATCTGCTGCCGGCGCTGGTGCGCCAGGTGATCGAGCGCACGCCGCAGATGCCGCTGCTGCTGCAGGAAAACTTCACCGTCAAGCTGCTCGACATGCTGCGCACCGGCGAGCTCGATTGCGCGATCCTCGCCGAGCCGTTCCCCGATGCCGGACTGGCGATCGCGCCGCTGTACGACGAGCCGTTCCGCATCGCCGTGCCGGCCAGCCACCCGCTGGCCCAGCGCAAGCACATCAGCGCCGAGGCGCTGAAGCAGGAAACCATGCTGCTGCTCGGCAACGGCCACTGCTTCCGCGACCATGTGCTCGAGGTCTGCCCGGAGTTCGCGCGCTTCGCCAGTGGCGCCGAGGGCATCCAGAAGAGCTTCGAGGGCAGCTCGCTCGAGACCATCAAGCACATGGTCGCCTCGGGCATGGGCCTGACGGTGCTGCCTTCCTTGAGCGTGCCGTCCGAGCCGCAGGCGCATCTGCGCTTCCTCGACTTCGAGGCGCCGGTGCCCAGCCGCCGCGTCGTGCTCGCCTGGCGGCGCAGCTTCACCCGCTACGAGGCGATCGCGGCGCTGCGCAACGCCGTCATGGCCTGCGAGTTGCCCGGCGTGAAGCGCATCAACACCTGACGCGCCGGCGGCTCAGCCGGCGCTGCCCAGCAGGCCCTCGGCGCGCACCACCGCCTCCAGCGCGTCCTCGAGCAGCATGCGCGCCTGCCCGCTGACCTGCTGCAGGCGCCGATGCAGCACCGCGTCGTCGCTGCTTTGCTGGGCACAGCTGGCGCTGTAGGCCTCGAAGCGCTGCAGCTGCAGCAGCAAGCTGGCGAGGTGCTGCGGGCATTCGCAGGCGATGGTGCTGGACAGCCCGGCCAGCGTGCTCAGGGTCTCGAGGTCCCAGCGCGGCGACGCCGGGCTCGCCTGGCGTCCGCGGCGGGTGGCCGCGCGCGCATGGGTCCCCGCCATCCGCTTCAGCTGGGTCATCGGCTGGCCGGCCAGCTGGCCGATCGCATGGCCCTGCTCGACGAGCTGGCGGATCAGCGCCAGCCGCCGTACGTCGGCGGCGCTGTACAGGCATTGCCCGCTGGGCGTGCGCGCCGGGCGGCAGACGCCGTAGCGCCGCTCCCAGACGCGCAGCGTGGCGGCCGGCATGCGCAGCATGCGGGCCACGGCACCGGTGCGGAACTGGGGGCGGTCGGCGCTCATCTTTGACGCGGGTTTGACGCGGAATGGGACAGCATTCTGCGCGGTCGAAGCGGCGCCGCCGGCGGCCGTCGGCGCAAATCCCTAGGCTTGCCCCATGAGCATCCTGCCCCCTCTTGCCGCGGTCGTCGGCGCCGGCCTGGCCGGTGCCAGCTGTGCCCATGCGCTGCACGAGGCGGGTTGGGCCGTGCGGCTGTTCGACAAGGCGCGCGGCGCAGGTGGTCGGCTGGCCACCCGCCGCGCGAGCCTGGTCGGCGCGGGCGGTGCCGAGCAGGGCGTGGCGCTGGATCACGGCTGCATCGGCTTCACCGCCCACAGTCCCGCCTTTGCCGCGTTCTGTGCCGAGCTGCCTCGTTGGCGGCCGCGACCGGCGCCGCATGGCGCGCCGCTCGACGAGCGGGCCGAGCTGATCGTGCCCGCCCCCGACCTGCCCAGCCTGTGCCGCGGGCTGATCGCCGACCTGCCGCTGCGCACCGGCAGCGAGGTGCGGCGGCTCCACCGCGACGCCGGTGGCTGGCGCATCGACGTCGGCGACGAGCTGTTCGACGCGGTGCTGCTGGCGATCCCGCCGGCGCAGGCCATGCCCCTGCTCGCGCCGCACCGCCACGACTGGGCGCAGCGCGCGGCGCTGGTGCCGATGCAGCCCTGCTGGACCTTGTTCGGCGTCGCGGCGGCAACGCCGGCCGACGCCGGCTGGGACCTGCTGCGCCCGCGCCAGGGTCCGCTGGCCTGGGTGATGCGCAACGACAGCCGACCGGGCCGCGCCCCGGCGGCGGCCGGCGACGCGCACTGGGTCGCGCACGCCAGCCCGTCCTGGAGCCGCGAGCAGCTCGAGCAAGCGCCGGAGACGGTCACCGCCGCGCTCGACGCCGCGTTGGCGGCGGCGCTCGGCCACCCGCTGGACTGGCGCCTGCGCCAGCTGCATCGCTGGCGCTACGCGACGCCGGTGGCGCAGGCCGGCCAGCCTCGCGCCCAGGCCTGGTGGGATGCCGGCCTGGGCCTGGGCGTCGCGGGTGACTTCCTGGGCGGTGGCGGGGCCGAGGGCGCCTGGCTCTCCGGCCGCGCGCTCGCCGCCGCGCTGCTGCAGCAACCGTTCTCCCCGCAGGTCCCGGCGGCCCTGCCCGAGCCTGCCGCCTTTCTCCCTCCCCTTGGAGTTTCCGCATGAAGCAGCCCCACGCCCGTCGCCAGTTCCTGATCCTTGCCTCGGCGGGTGCCGCCGGCCTGCCGCTGTGCGCCAGCGCCCAGGCCTTTGTCGACCCCAAGGATGCCCAGGCCGTGGCCCTCGGCTACGTCGCCGACGCGAAGAACGTCGACAAGAAGAAGTTCCCGCGCTATGCCGCCGGGCAGCTGTGCAGCAACTGCGCGCTCTACCAGGGCAAGCCGAGCGACAAGGCCGGCGGCTGACCGCTGTTCGCGGGCAAGCAGGTGGCCGGGCCCGGCTGGTGCAGTGCCTGGGCGAAGAAGCCCTGAATGCGCGATCCCGGCCCTGCCCTGTTGGTGGCCTTCGACGGCGGCTGCCCGGCCTGCCGCCGCGAGATCGCCCATTACCGGCGACTGTGGCCGCTGCGGCCGTTGCAGTTCGTGGACCTGAGCGAGGCGACGCTGCCGGCGGACTGGCCGGCGCGCGACGCCCTGCTGGCGCGACTGCACGCGCGCCTGCCCGACGGCCGCTGGTGCAGCGGCGCGGCCGCGTTCGTCGCCGTCTGGGACCGGCTGCCGGGCTGGCGCTGGCTTGGCCGCGCCGCCCGCCTGCCGGGTGCGATGACGGCGCTGGAGATCGCCTACCGCGGCTTCCTGCGCATCCGGCCGCTGTGGCGGCGTCCTGCACTGTGCGAGCTGCGTCGATGAGTTCCTCGATCCTGATCACGGGGGCCGCCGGCGGCATCGGCCGGGCGCTGACCGAGCAACTGGCCGCCGCGGGCTGGGCGGTGGTGGTGGCCGGCCGCGACGCGACGCGCCTGGCCGCGCTGCCGGCCAGTGCCCGCGTCGTCGCCGACGTCACCACGCCCGAGGGCGCCTCGCAGGCGCTGCTGGCGGCCGGCGAGGCGCTCGGCGAGGCCCCGTTCGCGCTCGCGCACTGCGTCGGCAGCACGTTGATCGCGTCACTGCCGCGCACCGCGGCCGAGGTCTACCGCGAGCTGCTGCGCGTCAACCTCGACAGCGCGTTCTACACGCTGCAGGCCTGGGTCAAGGCGCGCGGCGGTGCCGGCAGCGGCAGCGCGGTGTTCGTCAGCTCGGTGGTCGCGCGCATCGGCGTCGCCAACCACGAGGCCATCGCCGCCGCCAAGGGCGGCCTGGAGGCGCTGGTGCGCAGCGCCGCCGCCAGCCACGCGGCGCAGGGCCTGCGCGTCAACGCCGTGGCCCCGGGCCTGACCGAGACGCCGATGACGGCCAAGCTGCGGGCGCTGCCGGCGCAGCGCGAGGCGGCCGCCCGTCAGTACCCGCTGGCCGGCGTGCAGAGCACCGCGCAGGTGGCGGCGGTGATGGCGATGCTGCTGCAGGCGGAGCGCGTCACCGGGCAGGTGCTGCCGGTCGACGGCGGCTTCAGCAGCGTGCGTCCGCTGCTGCGCTGAACCAGGCCTGCAGCGCGTCGGCCTGCGGCCGCTGCAGGCCGAGCTTGCTGCGTCGCCACAGGAAGTCGTCGGCGGTCGCCGCCCATTCGCGCTCGCGCGCATGCCGCAGCTCGACCTCGAAGATCCCGGCGGCGATCTCGGCGCCGGGCGCTGCGGCCAGCAGCGCCTCGGCCTCGCTGCCGTAGGCCCGGGCCCAGCGCCCGATCAGGCGGGGGTCGCGCCGCGGGTGCTCATGGCGCAGGCGCGCGATGAAGTCGGCCAGCGGTCCGCAGTCGCCGCCCGGCAGCGGCGCCTCTGCCGTCCACGCCGCCCGCGGCGCCTGCAGCAGCGGCGCCAGCCGATCGGCGGCCTGCTCGGCCAGCAGGCGGAACGTGGTCAGCTTGCCGCCCCAGACGTCCAGGCGCGGCGGGTCGGCGCCGGTCTGCACCAGGTCGAGGCGGTAGTCGCGGGTGATCGCCTTGGCGTCGCCGCTGGCGTCGTCGACCAGCGGCCGCACGCCGGCGAACACCTGGCGCACGTCGGCGCGCGTCAGCGGCTGGCGCAGCCAGCGGCTGGCCTGCGCGCAGAGGTAATCGATCTCGGCGTCGCTGGCCCGTGCCAGCGGCTGCGCCACCTCCTGGTCGGTGGTGCCGACGAGGCAGAAGTCGTCGTGGAACGGCAGCACGAACAGCACGCGGCCGTCGGGGTTCTGCAGCAGGTAGCCGGCGCCATGCTGCCAGCGTGCCGGGAACACCAGGTGCGTGCCCTGCACCAGCCGCAGCCGGGGCGGCGACGGATGCAGCAGGGCTTCGTGCAGGAACGCGCTGGCCCAGGGACCGGCCGCGTTCACCAGCGCCCTCGCCTCGATCGTGAGCGTGCCGCCGTCGGGCCGCTGCAGCGTCGCCTGCCAGCGACCCTGGCGGATCGCCGCCCGCACGCAGGCGTGGCGCGTCAGCACCTTCGCGCCCCGGCGGGCCGCGTCGCGGGCACAGGCCACGACGAGGCGGTCATCGTCGACCCAGCCGTCGCTGTACTGCAGCGCGCGCGTGAAGCGCGGCTGCAGCGGCTCGCCTTCGACGCCGTCCAGGCGCAACGCCCCGGAGGCGCTGCTGACGCGGCGCGGCGCCAGGTGGTCGTAAGCCCAGAGCCCGAGGCGCAGCTGCCACAGCGGCCGCTGCGCCGGGTCGTGCGGCAGGATCAGGCGCAGCGGCTGCATCAGGTGCGGATTGCGCGCCAGCAGGCGTTCGCGCTCGATCAGGCTCTTGCGCACCAGGGCCAGATGGCCCTGCTCCAGGTAGCGCAGGCCGCCGTGGATCAGCTTGCTGCTGGCGCTGCTGGTGTGGCCGGCGAGGTCGTCGCGCTCGGCCAGGCAGACCGACAGCCCGCGGCCGGCCAGGTCACGGGCAATCCCGGCCCCGTTGATGCCGCCACCGACCACCAGGACATCGACACTCAGGTCCATGGCGGCATTGTGAGGAGCGGCGCATGCCTTTTGTACTGGCCCTGGATCAGGGCACCACGAGTTCCCGGGCCCTGCGCTTCGACGCCCAGGGCGGCCTGTGCGCGCCGGCCCAGCAGACCTTCGCGCAATCGTTCCCGCAGCCCGGCTGGGTCGAGCACGACGCCGAGGAGATCCTGGCCAGCCAGCTGAGCACCGCGCGCGAGGCGCTGCATGGGGTGGAGCCACGGGAGGTCGACGCGATCGGCATCACCAACCAGCGCGAGACGGTGGTGATCTGGGAGCGCGCCAGCGGCCGGGCGCTGGCCCCGGCGATCGTCTGGCAGGACCGGCGCACGGCGCCGCTGTGCCAGCAGCTGCGCGACGCCGGTCACGAGACCGCGGTGCGCGCGCGCAGCGGCCTGACCCTGGACCCCTACTTCAGCGCGACGAAGATCGCCTGGTGGCTGCAGCAGAACCCGGCCTGGAGGGCGCGTGCCGAGGCCGGCGAACTGGCCGTCGGCACGATCGACAGCTGGCTGATCTGGCAGCTGACCGAGGGCCGCGTGCACGCCACCGATGTGACGAATGCCAGCCGCACGCTGCTGATGGACCTGCACCGCGGCGACTGGGACGATGAGCTGCTGCGCCTGTTCGGCATTCCGCGTGCACTGCTGCCGAGCATCCTGCCGTCGGCCGCCGACTTCGGCACGACGACCCTGCTTGGCGGCCGCATCGCGCTGGCCGGCGCCGCCGGGGACCAGCAGTCGGCGCTGTTCGGCCAAGGCTGCACGCAGGCGGGCCAGGCGAAGAACACCTATGGCACCGGCTGCTTCCTGCTCGCCCATACCGGCGCACGGGCGCAGGCGTCGCGGCATGGGCTGCTGACGACGCGCGCCGCGCAGGTCGGCGGCACGCCGCAGTTCGCGCTCGAGGGCAGCGTGTTCATGGCTGGCGCGCTGGTGCAATGGCTGCGCGACGGCCTGGGACTGATCGCGCACAGCGGCGAGATCGAGGCGCTGGCGGCCGGCGTCGAGTCGTCGGCCGGCGTCGTCATCGTGCCCGCGTTCACCGGCCTGGGCGCACCGCATTGGCGGCCCGAGGCGCGCGGCGCGATCCTCGGCCTGACGCGGGGCAGCGACCGCGCGCACATCGCCCGGGCGGCCCTGGAGGCGATCGCGTTCCAGAACGCCGACCTGATCGACGCGATGGCGCTCGACGGTGCGCCGCTGACCGAGCTGCGCGTCGACGGCGGCGCCACCGCCAACGCCATGCTGCTGCAACTGCAGGCCGACGCCATCGGCCTGCCGCTGCTGCGCCCGGCGCTGCAGGAGGCGACGGCCTGGGGCGCGGCGGCGCTGGCCGGGCTGCAGGCCGGGCTCTGGGCCGAGCCGCCGGCGGCGCTGGGCGCGCTGACGCGCGTCGAGCCGCAGCGGCCGCTGCCGCGCGACGCCTGGCGCCACGCGCTGCGCCAGGTGCTGACGCCCTAGAACGAAAAAGCCCCGCCGAAGCGGGGCTTGGGCGGCGGAGCCGCGAGGCTTTACTTGAACTGGTAGCTGGCGTTCACGTACCAGATGCGCGTGCGCGGGTCGGCGAACGAACCGGCGAAGCCGGCCGCGTGCGAGCCGTAGCTCGACGAGGCGACGAACGGCGGTTCCTCGTTCGTGACGTTGCGCGCGCCCAGGGTCAGCTTCAGGTTCTTGATGCCCTTGTAGCTGGCCGACAGGTTCCAGCGGCTGGTGTCCTTGACGTTGTAGGGCGCATCGACGCCGAGGTTGGTGTTGACCACCTCCCGCGACTCGGTCCAGCCCTTCGTGAACACGTTCTCCAGCGCGACGCTGAAGTCACCCAGGGTCCAGTCGAAGGCCAGCGTGTGCTGCCACTCCGGCACCGGCGCGTTGCCGCCCAGGCTGTTGCCGACGTAGTCGGTGAACGGCGAGTCCTTGCCGTTCTGCAGGTCGTACTTCAGCACGCGGCTGCCGCTGAAGGCGATGCCCAGACGGCCGGCGCCACCAAGCTGGAACGCGGTGCGGATGTCGAGGTCGATACCGCTGGTCTTCAGCTCACCGAGGTTCTCCACCGGCGTCTCGATGTACGAGATGTAGCCGGCGGTGGTGCGCTTCACGCGGCTCTTGTACTTCTGGTAGAGACCGGGCTCGGCCATCAGCGTGTCGCCGGTGATGGTGCCGATGGTGTCGCGCTTCTGGATGTTCCAGTAGTCCATCGACATCACCAGGTCGCGCACCGGCTCGAACACGATGCCGGCGGTGAACTGGCGGGTCTTCTCCGGCTTCAGGTTCGGGTTGCTCGACAGCTGCACGTTGAACTGCGTGTTGCACAGCGGCGGCAGGTTGCCCTGCGCGTCGGGCGGCACCGGGCAGTCCGGATCGACCTGCGGATCGGCGGTGTTGGTGTTCGCCACCGGGCTGTTGCCGTCCCACAGCGTCGGCGCGCGGAAGCCGGTGCCGGCGCTGGCGCGCAGCAGCAGCTCCTTCATCGGCTGGAAGCGGATCCGGGCCATCGGGTTGAAGCTGCCGCCGAAGTCGCTGTAGTGGTCGTAACGGGCCGCGACGGTCATCTCCAGCTGCTTGGTGAACGGCATCGCCAGCTCGGAGTAGACGGCGGCCACGTTGCGGCTGGCCGAGGTCGCCGGGACCGAGCCTTCGCCGCCGATGTGCGCGCCGGCCGAGTAGCCCGCGTTCGTCGGACGGTCGTCGGCCTTGTCCTTGCGCAGGTCGGCGCCGACGGCAATCGCCATCGCTCCGCCGCCCATCTCCATCAGCTCACGGCTGGCCTTCACGTCCAGCACCATGGTGGTGGCCTTGGACTTGCGCACCGTGCCCTTGAGCTGGGCGCCGTCGAGCAGCGCGATGCCGGCGGCATCGTTCGGGCCGAAGGGGTTCACATTGCCGGTGGCCAGCGCCGCCAGGTAGGGGTCCTGCAGCAGGTAGCCCTCGTAGTCCAGCTTGCCGCGTGCCTGGGCGATGTTGACGCCGGCGTCATAGTCCCAGCCGGCCATCGAGCCGTTCATGCCCAGCACCAGGCGGAACTGCTCGTTGGTGTTGTCGCTGACGCGTTCGCCGCGGTCCAGCGAGCGCGTCGCCACCTCGGTGAACTTGCGGCCGTTGGCGTCAACGAAGGACACGTAGTCGGCCTCGGTGTAGCCGAGCCGGTTCAGCAGCGCCAGCGGGAAGTACTTGCTGTCGATCGGCATCACCATGCGCGGGTAGTTGCCGTCGGCCTGCACCTTCATCGCCGTGCCGTCGAGCGGCGACGGCGCGGCGCGGCCGGTGGTGTGGTTGCGCGCCGCCGACGCCTCGAAGAACCAGGAGGTGTCGGCGTCGAGCTTGAAGGTGCCGCGCGCGAACAGATCGGTCTTCGTGCTGTCGGGCAGGTTGTCGAGCATCGCCGCGTAGATCGCGCGGCAGCGCTTGACGTCGTCGACGCCGTTGGGCGTCTTGCCGCCGACCTGCACCACCGAGTTCGCCGGGTCGCAGGCGGCCATGTTGGCGCCGGGGTTGGTGTAGGCGCCGGGGGTGATGCCGATGTCCATCAGCCGGCCGGGGAACGCGCGGAACGAGGTCGGCGGGATCGAGCCCGGCACCTCGGTGGCGTGACGCCAGTACCAGCCCTGCTCCGACGCCTTCAGCCGCGTCTGCTCCTTGATGTTGGCGGTCAGCAGCAGGTTGTAGCCGTCGCTGCCCAGGTCACCCATGCCGAAAGCCAGCGAACCGCCATGCTCCTTGCCGCCCTTGGACTCGTCGGGGTCGGCGTAGCGCAGCGTCAGCTCGCCCTTGTTGTAGTCCTTGCGGGTGATGAAGTTCACCACGCCGCCGACGGCGTCGGTGCCGTAGATCGCCGAGGCGCCGTCGCGCAGCACCTCGATGCGGCCGATGGCGGCAAACGGGATGCTGTTCAGGTCGACCGCGACCGAGCCGCCGATCGAGCCGAACGGATGGCCGGCGAGGCGGCGGCCGTTGAGCAGCACCAGCGTCGAGTTCGCACCGAGGCCGCGCAGGTTGGCGTTGCTGGTGGCGTAGCCGGCGCCCTGCGTCGAGTCGCTGAGCATGCCGGACATCGCGGCGACGCGGCGCAGCACGTCCTCGACGTTGGTCGCGCCGCTCTTCTCGATCTGGTCGCGGGTCATGACGCTGACCGGCAGCGCGGTCTCGGCGGCAAGGCGCTTGATCGACGAGCCGGTGACGACGACGCGCTCGAGCTGCTGGCTGGCCTGCGCCAGGGCCGGACTCGCGTACAGGCCGCCGAATGCCAGCGCCAGGGCGGCGCAGAGGCGGGTGGGATGTTGCATGGGATCTCCTCCAGGTGGGAAAAGGGAGCGGTGCGGACCGCTCTCGTGCTTGGTCCCCGATGCCGAAGCTCAGGGGCGCGGCGATTCTTGGAAGCTGAGGCCAGGGGTGCCGTAACGCACGGTAACCAGCGTCGCGCGCACGCCGCGGCATACCTGACCTTTGGGACTGGCCTGCCGGCGCCGCTCGGCGTAGCGGCGGTCGGCTTGACCCCTGAATCGTGGATAGGGAAAGCCCGGCCGCACGCCGCGGCCGGGCCGACGCAGCATCGGCCCATGGGAGCGACCCCCGCCCAAGACGCCGCATCGCAGCGGCGCAGGCACCCGGTTCGGCGCCAGCGCGCCGCCGCGGTGCTGTTGGCGCTTGTCCTGGGCTGTGGCATTGGCCGGGCCGGTCACGGCGACGGCGCGTCGTCGCGCAGCTTCAGCAGCGTGGCGGTGCCACGCAGCGTCGTCGCCGGCCTGGCGCAGGACCGTGAGGGTCTGCTCTGGGTCGGCATCGGCAACGGCCTGGCACGCTGGGACGGCTACCGCCTGCAGATGGTCGAGCGCGACGCGCCGCAACCGCTGCAGCGCAACCTCGGCTGGGTGCGCGCGCTGGCCGCCGGCGCCGACGGCCGCATGTGGATCGGCAGCGAGGCCAACGGCCTGCAGGTCCACGAGCCCGACAGCGACCGCGTGCAGACCCTGGGCAGCGTGGCGCCGCCACATGCCCCGGTGCGTGCGCTCGCCGTCGACGCCCGCCAGGTCTGGATGGCGACCCTCGGCCAGGGCCTGCAGCGCTATGAGCTGGCAAGCCGCCGCTTCGAGCGCCTGCCGCTGCCCGACGAGCGCGTGATGGCGCTGCACCTCGACGACCGGGGCACGCTGTGGATCGGTCACTGGAGCGGCCTGTCGCGGCTGCCCGCCGGGGCTCGCCAGGCCGAGACCGTGGCGCTGCCCGGTGGCGCGGCGCCGGTGCAGTCGATCGCCGGCGACGGCCAGGGTCGGGTCTGGATCGGCTTGCAGGACGGTCGCCTCGGGCAGATCGACCGCGCCGGCGAGCCGCGCTGGCTGCCGCCTCCCGAGGTGGCAAGCCCGATCCAGGCGCTGGCGCTCGACGCCGACGGCTGGCTCTGGGTCGGCCGGCGCACCGGCATCGAGATCCGTGAGCCGGCGCAGGGCCGGCTGCTCGAGCAGCTGCGCCACCACGCGACGCAGGCCGAGGGGCTCGCGGGCGACGAGGTCACGGCGCTGCTGCAAGACCGCGACGGCACGATGTGGGTCGGCGGCTTCGGCATCGGCCTGCAGCGCGAACAGCGCGGCAATGCGCTGACCGTGCGCGGCGCCGCCCTCGACCCCGGCAGCCCGCTGCATCAGCCCGACATCCGCGCGCTGCTGGTACGGCGCAACGGCGAGCTGCTGCTGGCCAGCCATGCCGGACCGGTGGCCCGGCTCGACGCCGCGCTGCGCCTGCGCGGCACGCTGCCGTCGCCGGGCTTCGCCGTCGAGGCGCTGACCGACGACGCCCAGGGTCGGCTCTGGCTGGCCGGCGCCGGCCAGCTGCAGTGCCGCCTGGCCGACAGCAGCTGCGGCCAGTGGACGCTCAGCGGCGGCCGCGCGCACCGGCTGCATGCGCGTGACGACGGCGAGCTGCTGATCGCGATGCAGGACGGCGCCTACAGCCTGCGGCCGGACGCCGCGCTGCAGCGCCTGCAGCGCGACGACGGCAGCCCGCTTCATGGCGAGGTCCACCAGTTCCTCGACGACGGCGACGGCGGGCTCTGGCTGGCGACGCTGCACGGCCTGCTGCAGCGCCCCGCCGGCCAGACCGGCCTGCGCGCACTGGCGCTGCATCCCGAGGAGGGGCTGGCGTTCCCGGTCGTGCTCGGCCTGCTGCGCAGCCGCGACGGCAGCCTGTGGGTCGACACCGCGGTCGGCGGCCTGCACCGCCTGCTCGGCGTCGACGCGCTGGGTCGTGCGCGCTTCGACCGCGTCAGCGTGCGCCACGGCGCGGTCGGCATGCCCTTCGGCGCCAATCTGCACGAGGACGAGCAGGGCCGCATCTGGAGCCAGACCCATGTCTACGATCCCCGCATCGACCGCCTGCATGCGCTCAGCGAGGCCGAGGGCCTGCGCATCGGCACGCCCTGGTTCTTCGCCACCGGCCGCCTGAGCGATGGCCGGCTGCTGTTCGGTGGCAGCCGCGGCCTGCTGGTAGTGCAGCCGCAGGCGTTCCAGCCGCGCCGCGAGGCGCCGCCGCTGGTGCTCACCGGCATGCGCCTGGATGGCCGACCGCACCGCCCGGCGTCCCGGCGCGAAGGCCTGGTGGTGCCGCCGGGCAGTCGCGGCTTCAGCGTCGAGTTCGCCGCACTCGACTTCGCCGACCCGTCGCGTCTGCTCTACCGCTACCGCCTGGTCGGTGCCGACCCCGACTGGATGGCGGTCGACGCCAGCCGTCGCGCCGCCAGCTACGGCCAGCTGCCACCCGGGCGCTACCAGCTGCAGCTGCAGGCACGCCGGCCGCTGGGCGTCTGGGGCGAGCCGGGACTGCTGATGCCGGTGACGGTGCAGGCCGCGTGGTGGCAGCAACCCTGGGCGCGCCTGCTCGGCCTGCTCGCCGGCCTGCTGCTGCTCTGGGGCGGCGTGCAGTGGCGCACGCAGGCGTTGCGCCAGCGCGAGGCACGGCTGCAGTCGCTGGTCGACCAGCGCACCGCAGCGCTGCGCGAGGCCAGCCTGACCGACCCGCTGACCGGGCTGAAGAACCGCCGCTACCTGATGCAGCGCATCCAGTCCGACCTCAGCCTGGCGCAGCGCCGCCACGCGCAGCAAGCCCCGGATGCCGACCTGCTCGTGTTCCTGATCGACCTGGACCACTTCAAGCAGCTCAACGACGAGCTCGGCCATGTCGCCGGCGACCTCGCGCTGCAGCAGGCGGCCGAGCGCCTGCGCGCGGTGTTCCGCGACTCCGACATGCTGGTGCGCTGGGGCGGCGAGGAGTTCCTGGCGGTGGCGCAGGCGAGCCGGCGCGAGCATGCGGCGGAGCTCGCCGAGCGCCTGCGCCGGGCCTTGGCCGACGCGCCGATGCTGCTCGGTCCCGGCCTGCAGTTGCGCACCGTCACCGCGTCGATCGGCTTCGCGGTGTTCCCGCCCGACGGCCGCGAGGCCACCACCTGGGACTGGAACGCGGTGCTGCAGCTGACCGACGCCGCGCTCTATGCCGCCAAGGCCGAAGGGCGCAACACCTGGGTCGGCGTGCGTGCCGCACCCGGCATGGCGCCGACGGCGCTGCCGCCGGTGCACGGCGTCGAGCTGCTGCAGGCCCCCGGCCTGCTGCTGGAACGCCCGCCGCGATGAGCAGTTCACGCTGACGGCGCCGGAGGCGCTTCTGACTGCCTCTAGCATGAGGGCATGGGAGTCCGGATCGCGGCGTTGGCGAGCATGGGGTCGCCGCACCGGGGTCGGAGGTGCGGCGCCATGGCCGTGCTCGGCTGGCTGCTGGCGGCGGCCGCGCTGGCGACGCCGGCAGCGCCTGGCCGCAGTCCGCTGGAGCCGCAGTTCCGCAGCGTTGCCGTGCCGCAGAAGCTGGTGCCGGCGGTCGCGCAGGACCACGCCGGCTTTCTCTGGGTCGCCACCAGCCAGGGCCTGACGCGCTACGACGGCTACCGGCTCAAGCCGGTCGAGCTCGAGGGGCAGCACGCGGCCGAGCGCAACCTCGGCTGGATCCGCGCGCTCAGCCCGGCTCGCGACGGCGGCCTGTGGATCGGCAGCGAGAGCCGGGGCCTGCTGCGTCACGACCCGGTCAGCGGCCGCGTCGAGCGGCATGGCAGCGCCGCCGGCGACGCCGGCCCGCATGCGGTGATCCGCGCGCTGGCCGAGGACGGCGACGGCAGCGTCTGGGTCGGCAGCCTCGGCGGCGGCCTGTGCCGCTACCGGCCCGACCTGCGTCGCCACGAGCGCCAGGACCTGCGCTGGCGCGGCGAGCCGGAGACGCGTGTGCTGGCGCTGCGCGTCGCCGCCGACGGCACGGTCTGGGCCGGCCATTGGCGCGGCCTGGCGCGGCGTGAGGGCGGCAACTGGGAGTCGCTGGAACTGCCGGGTGCCGCCGGCGGCGTCACCGTGCTCGCGCTGGCCGAGGACCGCAGCGGCCGGCTCTGGTTCGGCACCCAGGACGGCAGGCTCGGCGTCGTCGAGCGCGGCGAGGCGCGCTGGCTGCGCCAGGACCTGGGCCTGGCGGTGCAGGCGATCGCCGAGGGCAGCGACGGGCTGATCTGGGTCGGCACGAAGAAGGGCCTGCTCTGGCTGGACCCGGCCGACGGCCACCAGCGCGTCGCGCTGCAGCATGACCCGCGCCAGCCCGAGGGCCTGGCGGGCGACGACATCAGCAGCCTGCTGCGTGACCGCGACGGCGCGCTCTGGGTCGCCGGCTTCGGCGTCGGGCTGCAGCGCCACCAGTACCACCCGGCGTTCGCCGTGCGCGGCGCCGATGCCGACGCCGCCAGCCCGCTGGCGGCGGCCGACATCCGCGCGGTACTGGCGCTGCGGCAGCGCGACGAGGTGCTGGTGACCACGCAGACCGGCCATGTGGTGCGCCTCGACGCCCGTCCCGAGGCCGAGCTGGCGACGCTGGGGCTGTGGCCGCGCGGCGGACCGCAGGGCATCGTCGAGTCGCTGGCCGAGGGGCCGTCCGGCGAGATCTGGCTGGCCAGCGCCGGCCGGCTGCAGCAACACGCCGCCGACGGTCGGCTGCTGCGCGACTGGAAGCTCGACGGCGGCCGCGCCCAGCGCCTGCTGGTGCGCGCCAACGGCGAGGTCTGGCTCGGCATGCAGGAAGGTCTGTACCGGCTCGCCGGGGCGCAGGCGACCGCGCTGGAGCGCGTGCAGCCGGCCGCGGGGGCGCCGCTGCAGGGGGCGATCCATGCGTTGATCGACGACGGCGACGGGCTCTGGCTGGGTGGCCAGCAGGGCCTGTTCCGCTGGCGCTCGGGCCGGCTCGAGGCGGTGCGTGCCGCGCCCGGGCAGGCGCTGGGGACGCCGATCGTGATGGGGCTGCTGCGCGGCCGCGACGGCGTGCTCTGGGTCGACACCCCGGTCAGCGGTCTGCACCGGCTGGCCGGCTTCGACGACGAGGGGCGGGCGCGCTGCGAGCGCATCAGCGAGCGCCATGGCGTCGACGGCCGCTTCGGCGGCAATCTCGAGCAGGACGCGCAAGGCCGCCTCTGGAGCCAGCTGCAGGTCTACGACCCGAAGCAGGACAGCCTGGACGGCTTCGGGGCCGCCGAGGGCGCGTCCTTCGGCACCTACTGGTTCTTCGCCAGCACGACGCTGCGCGACGGCCGCATGCTGTTCGGCGGCAGCCGCGGCCTGCTGGTGGTGCAGCCGCGGGCCTTCAAGCCGCGCGCGCCGTCGGCGCCAGTGGTGCTGAGCAGCCTGCGGGTCGACGACAGCGCCCAGGCGCTGCCACCGCAAGGCCTGCGCCTGCCGGCCGGCACGCGCAGCCTGGCGGTGGAGTTCGCGGCACTCGACTTCGCCGATCCGTCGGCGCTGCGCTACCAGTACCGCCTGCTCGGCCTGGACCAGGACTGGACCGATGCCGACGCCAGCTCGCGCAGCCTGCGCTTCGGCACGCTGGTACCTGGCCGCTACACGCTGCAGGTGCGCGCCAGCCGCCAGGGTGGACGCTGGGGCGAGCAGCCGCTGGCGCTGGAGATCGAGATGCTGCCGGCCTGGTGGCAGACGGTTTACGCGCGCGTCGCCGCGCTGCTCATCGGCCTGCTGCTGCTCTGGGCGCTGGTGCAATGGAGCACGCGCAGCCTGCGGCGCCGCGAGGCGGTGTTGCAGGCCCTGGTCGACGCCCGCACCGCCGAGCTGCGCGAGGCCAGCCTGACCGATGTGCTGACCGGGCTGCGCAACCGCCGCTACCTGCAGCTGCGCATCGACGAGGACCTGCGCCTGTGCCTGCGCCGGCACGAGCCGCCGGCGGTGCCGGGGCCGGACAGCGACCTGCTGCTGATGCTGCTCGACATCGACCATTTCAAGCGCATCAACGACGCCCATGGCCATGCCGCCGGCGACGCCGTGCTGGTGCAGCTGGCCGAGCGCCTGCGCCGGGTGTTTCGTGACACCGACTCGCTGGTGCGCTGGGGCGGCGAGGAAGTGCTGGCGCTGGTGCGCGGCACGCACCGCGATCGGGCTGCCGACCTGGCGGCCCGCGTCGGCCAGGCGGTGCGCGACACCGGCTTCGACATCGGCATTGGCGAGCCGCTGCAGATCACGGTGTCGATCGGCTTCGTCGCGTTCCCGCTCGACCCGACGCTGCCGCGGCTATGGGACTGGCAGGCCAGCCTGGACCTGGCCGACGCCGCGCTGTACGCGGCGAAAGCGCAGGGCCGCGACGGCTATGTGGGCGTGCTGCGCGCGCATGGGATGCGGGCGGAGGAGTTGCCGAAGACGCCGGGGGCCTGGCTGCATGAGCCGAGGTTGGTGGTGAGGCGGGGCTAAGCTTCCACTTCAAGCATGAGCGCTTCTGCATAGAGCCCGCGGGGGCTATCCACCCCCGCGCCCCGGACCCCGCTTTTCTTTGCTTGCGCCAAAGAAAAGGGGGGAAAAGAAAGGCGCTCAATACCCGCCCTGCCCTCGGGGCATGGGCCGACGCCACCGGCGCTCACATGGCAACAACAGCCCATGTTTCTGCCTGCGAAGACTCGGGCGCTAAGGCGGCCCGGGTACGGGCCGCACATACCAGCGAGGACCATGTCGGTCGCGCTGCGAGAGCGGATCGCGACGGAGGACTTCCACGAGCCCGCCCGTGGCGTGCGAAGGCCAAGGCAGAAAGCCGGCGCGGGTACGCGCCGGACATGCCACCGCTGGACTGCTTCGGGCTGGTAGGTCCGGCCCGCTCGCGGGCCGGCTAAGCGGGCACGGCTTCGCAGGGCAGGGACAGAGGCCGAGGGAGTCCTCCGTCGCGTCCCCATCTCGCAGCGCGCTGGTGATGGTTCGCAGTGGCGAGTGCAGCCGGTACCCCGGCTGCCTTAGCGCCTTGATCGAGGCGGGCAGAGGACGGGCTCTCTTTGCCATGTCAGCACACGCCGCCTCGGCCAGCGCCCCTAGGGCGCGGCCGGCATGGAGGCGCCTTTCTTTTGCCCCCCCTTTTCTTTGGCGCAAGCAAAGAAAAGAGGGGGTCCGGGGGCGGGGGGGGATAGCCCCCGCGGGCTCTCCCCAACGCGCCTGCAGTCCTTTCGCAGCGGCAAGCAGGCGCTCTTAAAGCGCCGCCGCCACCTCGGTCCCCTGCCGGATCGCCCGCTTCGCATCGAGTTCGCCGGCCTCCAGCGCCCCCCCGATCAGCTGCACGGAGATGCCCAGCGCCTGCAGCGGCGCCTGCAGCTCGCGCAGCGGTTCCTGACCGGTGCAAAGCACGATGGTGTCGGCAGCGATCAGCTGGCCGTCCTGGCGCTTCTCGCCCCAGGTCACGAACAGGCCCTCGGGCGTGATGCGCTCGTAGTTCGCGCCGCCGAGCATCTCCACCTTGGCCATCTTCAGCGCCGCGCGGTGGATCCAGCCGGTGGTCTTGCCCAGGCCACCGCCGGGCTTGCCGCTCTTGCGCTGCAGCAGCGTGATCTGCCGCGACGGCTCGCCCGGCTGCGGCTTGACGAAGCCACCCGGCGATTGCTCAGGGTCGCCGACGCCCCAGTGCCGGCGCCAGGCCGCCGGGTCCAGCGTCAGGCTGTGACCGGCCTCCAGCAGGAACTCGGAAACGTCGAAGCCGATGCCGCCGGCACCGACCACCACGACCTTCTGGCCGACCGGCTTCAATCCCTTCAGCACGTCGATGTAGCCGAGCACCTTGTGCGCGACCGCCGGGTCGTCCTGGCCGGGGATGCGCGGGTTGCGCGGCGTCACGCCGGTCGCCAGCAGCACGGCGTCGAAGCCCTTCAGGTCGTCGGCGGCGACCCGGGTGTTCAGCCGCAGCTCGACGCCGGTGACCTCGATGCGCTTCCTGAAGTAGCGCAGCGTCTCCTCGAACTCCTCCTTGACGGGGATGCGCTTGGCGAGATTGAACTGGCCGCCGATCTCGGCAGCGCCGTCGAACAGCGTGACCTGATGACCGCGCTCGGCGGCCGTGGTTGCCGCGGCCAGGCCGGCTGGACCGGCACCGACGACGGCGACCTTCTTCCTCGCCTTCACTGGCTCGATGCGCAGCAGGGTCTCGAAGGCGGCGCGCGGGTTCACCAGGCAGGAGGCGATCTGCGCCTTGAACACATGGTCCAGGCAGGCCTGGTTGCAGGCGATGCAGGTGTTGATCTCGTCGCGCCGGCCCTCGCGGGCCTTCTTCACGAACGCCGGATCGGCGAGGAAGGGCCGCGCCATGCTGACCATGTCGGCCTGGCCGTCGGCGATCAGCTGCTCGCCGACCTCGGGCATGTTGATGCGGTTCGTCGCCACCAGCGGCGTGGTGATGCCCTCGGAGCGCAGCTGCTCGCGCAGCTTGTGCGTGACCCAGGCGAAGCCGGCGCGCGGCACCGAGGTGGCGATGGTGGGCACGCGCGCCTCGTGCCAGCCGATGCCGGAGTTGAGGATCGTCGCGCCCGCCTTCACGATGCCGCGCGCGAGTTGCAGCACCTCGTCCCAGCTCTGGCCCTGGGGCACGAGGTCGAGCAGGCTGATGCGGTAGATGAGGATGAAGTCGGGGCCGCAGGCCTCGCGGATGCGGCGCACGATCTCGACCGGGAAGCGCATGCGGTTTTCGTAAGCACCGCCCCAGTCGTCGTCGCGCTGGTTCGTCGCCAGGCTGAGGAACTGGTTGATCAGATAGCCCTCGGAGCCCATCACCTCGACGCCGTCGTAGCCGGCCTCACGGGCCAGCTGCGCGCAGCGCACGAAGGCGCGGATCTGCCGCTCGATGCCGCGCTCGGACAGCGCGAACGGCTTGAACGGCGAGATCGGCGCCTGGATGCGGCTGGGCGCGACGATGAACGGGTGGTAGCCGTAGCGGCCGGTGTGCAGGATCTGCGCGGCGATCTTGCCGCCCTCCGCGTGCACGGCATTCGTGATGACGCGATGGCGCTGTGCCGCGCCGCTGGTCGACAGCGTGCCGGCAAACGGCTTGGTCCAGCCGGCCACGTTCGGCGCGAAGCCGCCGGTGACCATCAGCCCGACCTCGCCGCGCGCGCGCTCGGCGAAGTAGGCGGCCATGCGCTCGAAGTGCTTGCGCCCGTCCTCCAGGCCGGTGTGCATCGAGCCCATCAGCACGCGGTTCTTCAAGGTCGTGAAGCCGAGGTCCAGCGGGGCGAGGAGGTTGGGGTAGTTGCTCATGACGGGGTCCGGGTTGGACAGGCATCGTAGGCATTCACCAAAGGAAGACACCGATGCGGGTTCGACAGCTGCCCCTAGTCCTTGCCATGGTCTTCACGGGGGTCGCGCAGGCGCAGAGCCTGCATCCGCAGACCCAGGCGCTGATCGACGCCTGGCTGGACAGCGAACAGGCCTACCACCGCCTGCCGTCGATGGCGGCCAGCCTGGTGAAGGGCGACGCGCTGCTGTTCGCCAAGGGCTATGGCAGCGTCAGCGGCGAACCCGGCGGCCTTCCGGTGACGCCGGACACGGTGTTCAGCATCTGCTCGGTCTCCAAGCTGTTCACCGCCATCGCCGTGATGCAGCAAGTCGAGCAGGGGCGGCTCGCGCTCGACGACCCGCTGGCCAAGCACCTGCCCGAGTTCAAGCTCGCCTCGCCCGATCCGCTGGCCGGGCCGGTGACGCTGCGCGGCGTGATGATGCACGCCGCCGGCCTGCCGCGCGAGACCGTCAACGACATCTGGACCGGGCCCGACTACCCGTTCCCGACGCGCGACGAGATGCTCGCCGGCCTCGCCCGGCAGTCGCTCTACATGGGCCCGCTGCAGCGCTACCAGTACAGCAATCTCGGCATCGCGCTGCTCGGCGAGGTGGTCGCCCGCGTCAGCGGTCAGCCGTATGAGCGCTATGTGATGGAGCGGGTCGTCAGGCCGATGGGCCTGACGCGCACCAGCCTGCAGCTGCCGTTCGCCAAGCAGGGCAGCGAGATGGCGGTCGGCCACACCATGGTCCGCCGCGACGGCACGCGCGCGAAGATCGGCGCCTTCGAGCTGCGCGGCCTCGAGGCGGCGGCCGGCTTCGGCTCGACGGTCGCCGATCTGGCCAGGCTGTCGCGCTGGCAGAACCGCGTGCTGGCCGGCACCGACAGGACCGGCGTGCTCAGCACCGCCAGCCTGCGCGAGATGACGCGCATCCAGTGGGTGGACCCGGATGGCAAGGCCAGCTGGGGCCTGGGCTTCGCGGTGACGCGTGCCGGCAGCGATCTGCAGGTCAGCCATGGCGGCAACTGTCCCGGCTACCGCACCAGCTACACCACGCTGCCGCAGAAGGAGCTCGGCGCGGCCGTCGCGCTGGGTTCGCTGGACGATCCCGGTGGCCGCGCCCGCCAGCTGCTGGCGCTGGCGCAGAAGCAGCCGGCGGCCGGCCAGGTCGACACCGCCGTGGCCGGCCGCTATCTGCGCGACCCTGGGCACCAGGAGCACATCGTGCTGCCCTGGGGCGCTGACCTGGTGCTGCTGGAGCTACCGACGCCCAGTCCGGCCGACTCGATGACCCTGCTGCGTGCGGTCGGCCCCGACCGCTTCCGCGTCGTGCGCGACGACAAGAGCCTGGGCGAGGACGTGCAGTTCCTGCGCGATGCCACGGGCAAGGTCGACGCGATGCGCATCTGGGGCGTGGTGCGACGGCGCCAGCCCTGAGACTCAGTCGCTGATCAGTGCGTGCTCGGTGGCGACGATCAGCCGGCCGTTGGGCCGCACCAGCACGCCCTTGGGCTTGTTGATGCCGCCGTTGACGCCCAGTTGCAGTACCGACGTGCCGTCGCCCATCACCACCGACACGAAGCCCTCGGGCGTGATGCGTCGGATCATCGCGTTGCCATAGTCGCTGACGTAGATGTTGCCCAGTGCATCGACGGCCAGGCTGTTGGGGCTGTTGAAGCGCCCGACCTGACCGTTGGACAGGCCGCTGGCGAAGGGCACGCCGGCGATCGTGACCAAGCGCCCGTCACTCTCCAGGCGGCGGATCGTGTGGCTATTGGATTCGGCCACCAGCAAGCGCCCCTGGTTGTCGAAGGCCAGGGCCGAGGGAAAGCAGAGCAGCGCAACCGCGGCCGCGCCGTCCTGCTGGCCGCAGACGCCGGGCTTGCCGGCGACCGTACTGACCAGGCCGCCGGGCGTGATTCTGCGGATCAGGTGCATGTCGCTGTCGGCGACGTAGAGCGTGCCATTGGCTTCGGCGAGCACCGCATTCATGTAGCCGAAACGCGCCTCGGCCCCCTGGCCGTCGCGGTGTTCGCTCTGCGCCTGCCATTCGCTGTTGCCGGCGTGCAGCTTGGGCACACCGTTCGGGCCGACCTTGACGATGCGGCGCAGGCCGCGATCGATGAAGTAGCTATTGCCCTCGGCGTCACGGGCGGCAGCCCCCGGGTTGTACAGGTCCTGCATGTCACCCAGGCCGGCGTTGACCATCTCGTTGTCGTTCTGCAGACGCAGCAGCGGATGGCTGTAGTAGCCGGTAGCGACGAGTACCCGTCCTTGCGCGTCGTGGCTCAGCGAGTACATGCCGCCCAGCCTGGCCATGCTGGTGATGCCCGGCGCGGCCTGGTACTCATGCACCGGCAGCCCGGCCAGCGTGCTGACGCGGCCGCTCAGCTCGAACTTGCGCAGCGCATGGCCGTAGCGGGCAGAAAAGACCAGGTGCTCGCCATCCGCCATTAGCGCCAGTCCCGTCGGGTGAGAGAGCCTGGCTGCGCTGCCGACGCCATCCCTCTCCTCGTTGCCCCAGGTGCCGGAGCCGGCGACTGAATACGTCGAGCCGTCGACGTCGATGCGCCGCAGCAGACCGCTTTGCGTGCCAACGTAGAGGCGGCCCTGGCGAGCAAAACCCAGCGCGACCGGCATGTAGAAACGCGCCTGCAGGCGGTGGGCGTCGCGGTCCAGCCATTCTTCGGCGTAGGTGCCCGCGTACAGGCTGACCTGGCCGTCGGCGCTCACGCGGCGGATGCTGTTGCGATCGGCGACGAACAAATTGCCATCGCCATGCAGCGCGAGCGCCGCCAGGTTCTGGAAGCGCGCCGCGCCGCCCTGGCCGTCGAGCTGCTGCATCTCGCCGGCCTTGCCAGCCAGCGTGCTGACCACACCGTCCTTGCTGATGCGGCGCAGGACCTGGTTCTGCCCGGCATCGGCGACGATCAGATTGCCCTGCGCATCCGACACCAGGGCGTTCAGATAGCTGAAGCTGGCCGCGCTGCCAACACCATCCGCACTGCCGCTGCTCCATCCGCCAGCCACCGTGCTGACCATGCCGGCCGGCGTGATCTTGCGCACCCGGGTGTTCTCGGCGACATAGAGATTGCCCGCCGCGTCGAAGGCCAGCGCGTTGGGGTAATAGAAGCTTGCCCGCGCCAGCGGACCATCCTCGGCACCGAACTGCCCCTGCCGCCCGGCATAGGTACTGACGACACCGGTCGGCGTGACCTTGCGAATCATCGCGTTGCCCGCATCGGGGACGTAGATATTGCCCCGCACGTCGACCGCCGGCGCTCCCGGCGTATTGAAGCGCGCATTGCCGCCGGCGCCATCGGCATAGCCGAAGCCGCCGACCTGCCCGACCAGCAGACGCGGGCTGGGCTGTACCTTCAGCGCCACCGGCGCGCTGGCCACCGCGCCGGCGACATTGCTGACGACCACGCGCAGGCGCGTGTCGGCCCAAGCCAGGGTCGCGCTGGCGACGTTGTAGGCGGTGCCGCTGGCGCCGGCGATCGGCTTCCAGCTGGTGCCGGCATCGTCGCTGCGCTCCCACTGGTAGCGCAGCGGCGGCGTACCGGCGGCGCTGACCGTGAAGTTGGCCGGGCTGCCGACCGCCAGCGTGACTTCCTTGGGCGCCTGCGCGACGCTGGGCGCCTGCGGGTCCACCGTGAGCAGCGCTGCCTCGCTGGTCGCGCTGCCATAGGCATTGCTGACGCGCACCGCGTAGCGATTACCGTTGTCGGCATAGCGGGTCGTCAGCGTGTAGCTGGCGGCGGTGGCGCCGGGGATCGCGCTGCCGTTGAGCAGCCATTGGTAACTCAGCGTGCCGCTGCCCTTGGCGCTGACCGTGAAGCTGGCGCTCGCGCCATCGAGCACGGTGCGCGCGACCGGCGCAACGGTGATCAATGCCGGCACCGGACTGACGGTCAGCGCGACGGCCGCGCTGCTCAGTTCGCCACCGCTGTTGGAAACCTTGACGCTGAAGGTGGCGCCGTTGTCGGCGAGCGTCGCCGGGTCCAGGGTCAGCGACTCCTGGTCCGCGTTGGCGATCGGCTGGCCGTTGCGCAGCCATTGGTAGCGCAGCGGCTTGGAGCCGCTGGCCTGCACCGCGAAGCCGGCACGCTCGCCATCGGCCACCGTCACCGCAGCCGGCTGCGTGCTGATGGCCGGCGGCACCGGCTTGACGCTCAGCGTGGCGACCGCGCTGCTGACCGAGCCGGCCGCGTTGCTGACCGTCACCCGGTAGTTCGCCTGATGATCCGCCAAGGTCAGCGGCGGTGTCGTGTAGCTGGCCGCGTTGGCGCCGGCAATCGCCTGCTCGTTGCGCAGCCATTGATAGCTCAGCGGCGCCGCACCGCTGGCGCTGACGCTGAAGCTGGCGGTGCCGCCGTCGTCAACGCTGAGTGCCTGCGGTTGCGTGGCGATGGTCGGCGGTGCCGGCGCCGGGGCGGGAGCCGGGGCAGGTGCCGGCGCCGCGCCGCCTTCAGCGCTGCCACCTCCGCCGCCGCCGCAGCCACACAGCGCCAACAAGCTGGCACAGGCCAGCAGGCGCAGCTGCGCATCGAAACGCATATCGATCTCCCTGAATGCTTTGTTGTCTGCCCGCGCACCGGCGGCGCAGGGCCGCGAATTCTCAGTTCGGATCGGCGCGAGCCGACGCGGTCCCCCGGGAGCGGGGGGGTAGGCCCGTCTGCCAGGGCAACCCCCAGGCAGCCGCAGACCCGCCGGGCTTGCTAAGGTGGGGCGATGAGCTCACCCACCCCCCGCGTCATCGGCCTCGGCGGCGGCTTCATCAAGGCCAGAGATCCCGCGCTGCTGCGCGACTGGTACCGCCGCCACCTCGGCCTAGCGATCGACGACAACTACGGCGGCTGCATGCTGCCGCTGGACGAACCCCCGCAGCCGGGCGCCTACACGGTGTTCAGCATCTTCAAGAGCGACAGCGACTACTTCGCGCCGAGCAGCGCGCCCTTCATGCTGAACTTCCGCGTCGCCGACCTGGACGCGGTGATCGCCGCCCTGCGCGCCGAGGGCTGCAAGGTCGACGCCAAGGTCGAGCGCAGCGAGTACGGCAACTTCGGCTGGGTCGTCGACCCCGAGGGCAACAAGATCGAGCTCTGGCAGCCACCGGAGCCCTAGCGCCCCGGGGCAGGCGACCCGTGGCCGGGCCTCACATCTTGTAGCGCAGCTCCAGGTAGTACTGGCGGCCGCTGACGTCGAGCTTCTGCTGCTCGGCCTCCGAGTAGCGGTAGCTGGCGCGCGTCGGGTTCGTCAGGTTGGTGCCGCTGAAGCTCAGCTGCAGCGCGTCGCTGATGTTCCAGTTCGCGCTCAGCGCGACGTTGCTGACCGGGGCCTGGATCAGCGGCGCCACCGGCATCGCCACGCCGTTGATCACCGACAGGCCCTGGCTGTTCGCGGTCGGCGCCGGTGCCGTCGTGCTGGCGACGTACTCGCTGCGGTAGTTGTAGACCAGGCGCACCGAGAACGCGTCGTTCTCGAAGTAGAGCCCGAGGTTGGCCGCCTTGCGGCTGGCGCCGACCATCGGCCGGCCGTCCTCGACCTTGGTGTCGGCCAGGCTGGCGTTGCTGGTGAAGCCGAAGCCCCAGGCCAGCGGCTGCTCCCAGCTCAGCTCGATGCCCTGGATGCGCGCGCGCTGCTGGCTGGCGGTGTTGATGAAGTAGGTGCGCGTGGTGTTGGTCAGCGGGTCGACGAGGTCGACGGTGGCGGCGTCCTGACGCACCGCGCCGGTCTTCGCGTAGCCGCGCAGCAGCGAGTCGAACAGACTGATCTGCAGCAGCGAGCGCCGGGCGTAGAACCAGGCCAGCGAGACGTCGGTGTTGTGCGCCGTCATCGGCTGCAGCGTCGGGTTCGGGCCGGTCACCGTGCAGCCCTGGGCGTTGCAGGTCTGGCCGGTGAAGCCGACCCCGGAGATGTTGTAGTTCTGCCGCCCGATGGTCTTGCTCAGCCCCAAGCGCGCGATCAGCTTGGGGTCGATCGCCCAGCGCAGGTTCATGCTCGGCAGCAGGTGATCGAAGGTCTTGCTGGTCGGCACCTTGTAGTAGGTGGTGCCCTGGGCCGGGTTGAACGGCACGCCCTCGTAATAGGTGTTGCCGTCGCCGGCGGTGTTGATCGCCGTGGGGAAGCGCGCGCAGGGCACGACAGGCTTGCCGGGCTCGATCTTGTTGCAGATCGTCGCCGCGATCGGCGTGGCGATCTGCGCGTCGACCTCGGTGCGCACCAGGCGCAGGCCGAGGTTGCCGCTCCAGGCGCCGTGCTCCAGGTTTTGCTGCGCGTAGAACGCGGTCTGGCGCTCCTTCAGGTCGATCTCGCCGGCGACGCGGCGCTCGAACTCCGGCGTGGTGGCGCGGAACTGCGTCTGCATGAAGCTGGTGATGACCGGCCCCGGGAAGTAGAAGCCGCTGTTGTCGAAGCTGCCGCCGAGGCCGGCGCCGAAGTCGCCCGGGTAGCCGACCGCCAGGCTGGGGTCGGGGCCGGCGATCGCCGCCGCCTTGAACGCCGGCGCCCAGCGGTAGAGATTGCGGCGGTGGTCGGCACGGCGGTAGCCGAACTCGATGCTCTCGAGCGGGCCGTCGTTCTGCACGTAGTCGGCGTCCAGCGCCAGGCTGCGCTCGCTGTCGACGGTCTTGACGCTGCTGGCGCCGCGGCCGACCAGGCTGTAGCCGCTGCCGTCGGCGTTGCGCTGCGGCAGGTTGGGGCCGACGCCGAGGTACTCGACGAACGGTGCCTGCTCCAGCTCGCGCAGCGCGTAGCGCACGCCGGTGCCGTAGCGGGCGTAGGTCAGGCCCTGGTCCAGCGCCGTGGTGCCGACGCCCTTGGTCGTGCTGAGCAGGCCCTTCACGGTCATGCGATCGTTCGGCTTCCAGGTCGCGTCGATGTCGAAGAAGCCCGAGCTGGCCTTGGCGCCGTCGCGGTAGAAGGCCTCGCTGTTGCCGATGTACTGCGGCGTGGTGCCGTTCGGGAACACGATGTCGGCCGACTTCAGCACGCGCAGCTGGTGGCCGTAGATCGTCGTCTCCTCGACGATCACCGGGTTCTTGATCTGGGCGTAGACGCGCTGGCCGTTGCTGTTGGTGTTCAGGCTGGTGGCGGCGACGCCGCCGAAGGCCTCGCCCTTGCCCAGCAGCATCGAGTACATCGCGCCGGCGTTCAGGCGCCCGTAGTTGTTCGCGCCCATCTCGGAATAGAAGCCGGTGGCGCCGATGTCCAACGTGCTCGACAGCCGCGCCTGCGCGCTCAGCATGCCGCCCTTGCGGTCACGCACGCCCTCGACGAACTCGCTGGACATCGAGCCCGGCATGCGCACGCCGTTGAGCTGGGCGGCGGTGTAGCCGCTGCCGGCCAGCGACGCGTCGGTGATGCCCAGCATGGTGCTGGTGTTGATGACGTCCCAGCCGCTGCTGGCGCCGTAGGCCAGGCGCGACACCGAGTCGCGGCGGATGTGGCGCTTCTCGGCGAACACCTGGCCGATCAGGCCGAAGCTCTCGGCCTGGTTCTTCCAGTTCATGCTGGCATTGAGCTGGTGGCCGAACTTGCCCGGCAAGTCGGCATAGACGGCACCGACTCGCACCTGGCCGCCGAAGCGCTGGCGCTCGTCGAGCGGCTTGCGCGTCGTCACGTTGATCGTGCCGGCCAGGCCGCCGTCGAGCACGTTCGCCTGCGAGGTCTTGTAGACCGTGGCCGCGTTCAGCACCGACGACGGCATCAGGCTCAGCGAGGTCGAGCGGCTGCTCGATCCCTGGTCGGCGACGTACCAGTCACCGCCGCTGACGGTGTGGCCGTTGAACAGGATCAGCGACATGTCGGGGTTGGTGCCGCGCATGCTGACCTTCTCGGCCTCGTCGTAGTCGGTGCGCACCGCCACACCAACGACACGCTGCAGCGAGTCGGCCAGGTTCTTGTCGGGCATCTTGCCGACCTCGATGGCGGTGATGACGTCGACGTTGGCGCTGGCGTTGCGCTTGTCGTTGAGCGACTTCTCCAGCGTCGCGCGGATGCCGGTGACAACCACCTTCTCCAGCTGCGCGTCCTTCTTCTTGTCGTCTTCGGTCTGTGCCTGCGCCAGCAGCGGCAGGGTCAGCACGGCAAGGGCGATCGGCGAGAGCAAGGGGCGCATGGGATCCTCCTGATTGAAGCAGCCTTCGATTGGAGGATGGCCACCGGCGCCGGCACAGCGGGTTGTCTCGCGGCCGCCATCACGAAGCGTTGGGCAACCATGGCCTGCGGTTATCGACCGCTGCCCCTACAGTCGCCGCGCAATGGCTTCCGATGCAAAACAAGGCCTGGGCTGGCTGGCGCCGGCCGCCTTCATCCTGATCTGGTCCTCCGGCTACCTGGCCGCCAAGGCCGCCGCGCCGCATGCCGAGCCGCTGACCTTTCTGGCCTGGCGCTATGCGGGGGTGCTGGTGCTGATGGGCCTGCTCGCGCTCGCGTTTCGCGTGGCCTGGCCGAGCCGACGCGAGGCGTGCATCCTGGCCCTGACCGGCATCGCCATCCAGGCCATCTACCTCGGCGGCGTCTGGGTTGCGGTGCGGCAGGGCATGGCCGCTGGGGTGGTGGCGCTGATCGTCAATCTGCAGCCGGTGCTGGTGGCGTTGGCGGCGCCCTGGATCGGCGAGCGGCTCAGCGGCCGGCAAAGGCTTGGCGTGCTGCTCGGCTTCGGCGGTGTGCTGCTGGTCATCGGCCACAAGCTGGCCGGCGCGCAGCTGGCCTGGGGGCCGGTGCTGCTGTCGCTGATGGCCTTGCTGGCGATCACCACCGGCACCCTGGCGCAGAAGCGCTGGGTGCCGCACTTCGCCCTGCGCAGCGGCCAGGTGATCCAGTTCGCCGCCTCGCTGGCGGTGACGCTGCCGTTCGCGCTCGCCTTCGAGAGCGGCCGCATCGACTGGAACGCGCAGAGCATCGGCGCCATGCTGTGGTCGATCTTCGTGCTCACCGGCATCGGTATCTCGCTGATGTTCTGGATGCTGCGCCACGGCCAGGCGACTGCGGTGACCAGCACCATGTACCTGGTGCCCTCGGTTACGGCGCTGCTGGCTTGGGCGATGTTCGGCGAGACCCTGACCGGGCTAGCGATCGCCGGCATGGCCGTGTCGCTGCTCGGCGTCTATCTGGTTGTCGGCCACCCCTACCGGCTTCGCCGGCCTCTCTAGGGGCGCCGCCAGCGGCCCGGCAAAGCCGGTTCCGCGGCGGCCGCTTGATCGAGTGACTCAGGCCTCGTTCGAGACGGGACGCGCACCGGCGTTGGCGGCTTGTGCCGCGGCCTTCTGCGGCCACAGCAGATAGCCCAGCGTGCCGAAGCTGCCCAGCAGCACCGTCGCCAGCGCCCAGGGCCACCAGGCTCGGCCCTGGGCCTTGCAGTCGCGGGCGACGAAGCCGATCAGCAGGATGCTCGACACGATCAGGTCGAGCGTGATCTGCGTGGCGCCGATGTTCGCGAAGCCGCCCTGCCAGAGGCCGAGGTAGCCGACCTGAGCCAGCGCCCAGAACGAGTAGGCGCCGAAGGCGGCGGTGACGATCCAGAGCAGGGGTTTGGGCATGGTGTTTCTCCTGGTTTGGGGTGGCCGCAGTGTTTGCAGCCGCGCGCCTTGCCGCAATGACCTCGCAGGTCATCGAATCGCCGCCGGCTCTTGCGTAAGCTGCCGGCCCATGCACCCCCTGAGCCTTCTGCGGCGTGAGCGCCGTGTCAGCCAGCTGGAGCTCGGTCTGCGCGCCGGCGTGTCGCAGCGTCATCTGAGCTGCATCGAGACCGGCCGCAGCCAGCCCAGCCGCGCCACGCTGCTGGCGCTGCTCGACGCGCTGGACGCGCCGCTGGAGGCGCGCAACGCCACCTTGCTGGCGGCAGGCCTGGCGCCGCAGTACAGCCAGCACGCGTTCGACGACCCGCGCCTGGCCCCGGCGCGCGATGCGCTGCAGCGCCTGCTGCACGCCCCCGGCGCGGCGCCGGCCCTGGTCATCGACGCCGAGTGGAATCTGCTGATGGCGAACGCCGGCGTGATGCGCCTGCTCGACCTGCTGGCCTTGCCGATGCCGCAGCAGCCGAATCTGCTCGACTTCCTGCTCGGCCCCGGCGGCCTGCGAAGCCGCCTGATCAACGAGGCCGAGGTCTGCGGCGAGATCCTGCAGCGCGCGCGCCGCGAGGCGGCCCATGTGCCCGCGCTGCGCGAACGCCTGCAGGCCATCAACCCGCCGGATTGGGCGCCGCCGTCCAACCAGTCGCCGCTGCTGCTGACCCGCTTGCGCGCGCAGGGCGGCGAACTGGCGCTGTTCTCGATGTTCAGCAGCTTCGGCGCGCCGCTGGACGTGACGCTGGCGTCGCTGCGCATCGAACATCTGTTCCCCGCCGACGCGGCGACCACCGAGGCCTTGTATGGACCTGCCCCATAGCCTGCGCATCCAGGCGCATGCCAACCATCTTGCCAACCGCCGCCTGCAGCGGGCGATCGCGCAGCTCGCGCCCGAGGACTGGGATGCGCCGCGGGTGAACTTCTTTCCGTCCTTGAGCGCGACGCTGAACCACATCCTCGGCGTCGACCTGTACTACATCGCCGCCTTGCACGGCGACGCCGAGGCCGACCGTCAATGGACGGACTACCGCGATGCCGCGTCGCTGGCCGAGCTGGAGCCGCGCCAGCGCGAGTCCGATCTGCGCCTGATCGCCTTCTGCGACCGGCTGGACGCGGCCGCCTGCGATGCCGAGGTGCGCATGCCGCGCGGTCAAGGCCGCATCCAGCGCGACTCGGCAGCCGCGGTGCTGATGCACCTGTTCAACCACCAAACGCACCACCGCGGCAAGGTGCACGCGATGCTCGCCGGCACCGCGGTGAAGCCGCCGCAGCTCGACGAGTTCATGATGCCCAGCGAGGCGCATCTGCGCCTGGACGACATGGCAGCGCTGGGCTGGGACGACGCGGCGATCTACCAGGGCTAAGGCGGCCTCGGCGCTGGGCCGCTCCCGAGCCGAGGCCAGCCACCTCGGGGGATGGCGAGCACGCGAAGCGGCGCAGCCTGGGGGCTCACAAGAGCTGCTTGAACATCCAGGTCGTCGCACCGAGCGAGCCGTCGGCCTGCTCGGCGTAGTCGGGCATCACGCCGCAGACCTGCCAGCCCAGGCCCTCGTACAGGCGCTGCGCCGGGCTGTCGGTGTTGGTGTCGAGCAGGATCAGCCGCTTGCCCAGCGTCAGCGCCTCGGCCTCGGCGGCGCGCATCAGCGCCTGACCAAAACCGCGGCGCCTTGCGGCCGGGTGCACCATGACCTTGCAGACCTCGGCGCGCAGGCGGCCGTTCTCGGGGCCGTCGGTGACCAGCTGCGCGGTTCCGAGCATGGCGCCGGCCTCTTCGATCACCCACCAGCAGCGCTCGCCGCGCGCCTCGGAGTCGGCGATGCGCTGCCAGTAGGCGCGTGCCGCGTCCAAGCTGGGCGTGCGCACCCAGCCGATGCTGGCACCGGCGTCGATGCAGTCGTGCAGCAGCCGCGCCAGCGCGTCGAGCTGGGCGGGCGAAGGCTTCGAGAGTCGGATCGGCGTCATCGCGGGGGCGTCAGCGCCAGCAGGTAGCGCGCGGCCGTGGCGCCCAGCGCCTCGTAGCGGCTGGCGCCGAACAGCTTGTAGGACAGGGTGTCGCCGGCGCGCAGCTCGTGCTGCTGGCCTTCGAGCGTCAGCCGCAGCCGGCCGGCGCGCATCAGCAGGTGGTGCTCGAGGCCGCGGATCGGCGGCAGCTCGTAGTCGATGCCGCTGCCGGCGGCCAGCTCGATCTCGAGCAGCTCGGTGGCGAAGCCGGCCAGCGGCGGGCAGCGCATGTGCCGCGTCAGGCCGGCGCTCTTGTCGCGCCAGCTGCCCTGCTCGGCGGCGCGCAGCAGGCGCAGCGGCGCGCTCTCGACCTCGGCCAGCAGCCGGCTCAGCGTCAGCCCATAGGCGGCGCACAGCCGGTTCAGCAGGCCGGCAGCCGGGCTGGTCTCGCCGCGCTCGAGCCGGCTCAGCGTGGCGCGGCTGATGCCGGTCTGCTGGGCCAGCTGGTCCAGCGACAGGCCGGCGGCGGCGCGCAGATCGGCCAGGCGCTGCGCCAGCCTGGCTTCCAGTTCGCTCTCCGGATTGAGCGATTCGGCGTGGACGGGTTCTCTCATTTCTGAGACGATGCTACCGGAACTGAGAACACCGTCAAGATGAGCCAACGCCTACCGCTGCTCGCCGGCATCGCCGTGATCGCCACCTGGGGCCTGAACTTCCCGCTGCAGAAGGCCATCCTGGGCCAGGTCTCGCCGCTGGCGAACGTGGGTACGCGCTACTTCATCGTGCCGCTCTGTGCCGTGCTGCTGCTGCTGTGGCGCTACCGCGGCGCCTGGCCGCGCCTCAGCCGCGCCGACCTCTGGCAGCTGGCGCGGCTGGCGGTGATCGGCCAGGCCATGCACCTGGTGCTGGCGGCGATGGGCATGGCGACGTCGACCGCGTTCAGCGCCGCCGTGCTGCTGGCCTGCGGACCGGTGTTCACGCTGCTGATCCTGCGCGCCTCCGGGCTCGAACAGCTGGCGCCGGCCCAGCTGCTCGGCGTCGGGCTGGCCTGCGCCGGCGCGCTCGCGTTCACCGGCGACAAGCTGCTGCAGCTCGAATGGCAGGCCAGCGGCGGCGACCTGCTGCTGCTGCTCGCGGCGGCGCTGTTCAGCTGGTACACGGTGGCCAGCAAGCCGCTGATCCAGCGCCATGGCGGCGTGCTGGTGCTCGGCTACGGCACCCTGCTGTGCACGGTGCCGGCGCTGATCGTCTGCGCGCCGGCCTTGCTCGCGCTGCCCTGGCACGAGGTGCCGGCCTGGGTCTGGTGGGGCCAGCTCTGGCAGGTCGCCGGCGGCGGCTTCATCGGCTGGCTGGCCTGGGGCTGGGCCAACGAGAAGCGCGGCGTCGCCCGCACCGCGCCGCTTATCTACCTGATGCCGGTGATTGCCGGACTGTCGAGCTGGGCCTTCAGCGGCGAGCGCTTCAGCCTGCACAAGGTCGGCGCCGCGGCGCTGGTGCTGGCCGGCGTGGCGCTGGCGCAGTTCGGCGCGCGCTCGCGCGCGGTCGTCGAGGCGACACCTGCCGACTGAGCGCGGCGGCTCAGGCCTTCTTGCCCAGCGACGGGAACGCCTCCTCGCTGTCCAGGCCGAGCGAGGTCTGCGATTCGTGCAGGTGGTGGATCTCCACCGTGGCGCCGGCCATGCGCGCCTTGATGCCGACGGTCGGGCACTGCAGCACGCCGGCGCAGCGCTTGCCATCGGGGCTGCGCACGCCCTGCTTGGCGGTCTCGCCGCCGAACGGCAGCTGCACCACCGCGCCGCTGGCGGCGGCGGCCTCGATGTCGTCGGCGGCGTCGATCACCGCCAGCTTCAGCGTGCCTTCGTCAACCAGGGTGTTGCGCGGCACCTTGCGCGCCAGCAGGCGGCGGTGCACCTCGGAGTCGCTGTTGTCGTTGCTGAGGTGGTTGGTGTCGAAGTTCGCCGAGGTCTGGACGGCGGCGGCGTCGACGACATTGCCGTCGACGCCGGCCTGCTGCGCCGGACAGAGCAGCTGGCGTTGCAGTGCCGGGGCCAGCGCCGCGCGTTGCATGCGCTGGCGCGGGCTGCCGGCGAGCAGTGCCGTCGCCAGGCCGGCGCCGCCGCCCGGCTGGCTGGCGACGGCACGCGGGCGCGAGGTCGGGCGGGGGGTCATCGGCAGGCGCATGGCGGGGCTCCGGAACAGGACCCTGCCACTGTGAACGGCGTCGGCCGCCGCCGTCCATCGGTGGAAATCGGATTCGCGGGCGGCCGCGCCGGGATGGGACAGTCGGGCTCACGATGAGCAGCAAGCCGACCCGCGCGCAGACGCGCCGCCTGCGCGAGATCTACCGCAGCGCCGGCTGGCCCTGCCAGGACAGCCTGGAGCTGGAGCTGCTGGCCGCCGGTTGGCTGGAACGCCTGCGGGACGCCGACGGCCGCGAACGCCTGCGCCTCAGCGACGCCGGCGTGCAGGCCGCCGTTGCCGGCCTGGACGCGAACCGCCGCGCGCGCGACGCGCACGAACAGCTGGTGCAGCGCGTCGCCACCGAACTGCAGCGCGCCGGCCGGCTGGTCTGGACCGGCCTTTCCCTGCGCGCCGGTCTGGCGCGCGAGCAAGAGCGCGAGCTGATGCGCTGGCTGCTCTGCCAGCCCGACGTCTACTCGCTGCGGCCGAGCAGCAAGCCCGAGGGCCTGGAGGTGGCGATCCACGAGATCAAGGTCAGCCGCGCCGACCTGCTCACCGAGCTGCGCCGGCCGAGCAAGAGCGCCGCCTATGCGGCGCTGTCGGGCCAGACCTGCTTCGTGCTCGCCGCCGGCATCGCCGAGGTTGACGAGATCCCGGCGACCTACGGCGTGTGGTTCGCCCACCCGACGCATTTCGAGCTGGCGCGGCCGGCGCCGCGTCGCGCGCACTACCCGGATTTCGCGAGCTGGCTGGAGCTGGCCCGTCACAGCCCGCTGGCGCCCGGCCTGGACGACGCCCAGGCGCGCCTGGGCGAGACTGCGGCCGACCACTTCGGAGACCCTCCATGTTCAGCCACGTGATGATCGGATCGAACGACATTTCGCGCTCGCAGCGCTTCTACGACGCCGTGCTCGGCGTGCTCGGCGTCGGCGCACCGGTGCTCAACCGCAACGCCGGCGGCCAGACCCGGCTGTTCTACCGCCACGAGGGCATGAGCTTCTGTGTCAGCGAACCGATCGACGGCCAGCCGGCCAGCTGCGCGAACGGCGGCACGATCGGCTTCAAGTGCAGCTCGCCCGAGCAGGTGCAACAGTTCCATGATGTCGCCGTCGCGCATGGCGGGACCTCGATCGAGGAGCCGCCAGGCCTGCGCGAGAACAAGCTGGGTTCGCTCTACCTGGCTTATGTGCGCGACCCCGACGGCCACAAGCTCTGCGCCTTGCACCGACCCAAGCCCGCCGGCTGAGCCAGCCCCAATCGTGGCTTGCGCCACCCCCTCCAGGAGAGCCCCGTGGGAACCGTGAACCTGCACCGCGTGCTGCGCAGCAGCCCCGAGAAGATCTATTGCGCGTTCCTCGACGCGTCGGCGCTGGAGCGCTGGCTGCCGCCTTTCGGCTTCACCGGCAAGGTGCACGAGATCGACGCCCGCGTCGACGGCGGCTATCGCATGTCGTTCACGAATTTCGGCAGCGGCAAGAGCCACTCGTTCCGCTGCCGCTTCGTCGAGTTGAAGGCGGGCGAGCTGCTGCGCTACGAGGACCAGTTCGACGACGCCAACCTGCCCGGCACCATGCAGGTCACGATCCGCCTGCGCGCCGTTGCCTGCGGCACCGAGATCACGGTGCAGCAGGAAGGCATCCCGGCGGCGATCCCGGTGGAGTTCTGCTACCTGGGCTGGCAGGAATCGCTGCTGCAGCTCGCCAATCTGGTCGAGCCCAACATCGCCGACTGAGGCTCAGCCCGGCACCGGCCCGGCATCAAAGCATTCGGCCGGCGCCAGCCGCACCAGCTTCGCCGCCTCGGCCGGCGGCGCGTACAGCCAGGTGTCGACCTCGTCGGCCTCCAGCGGCACGACGCTGCGCTTGTCCTGCTGCTCGGGGCCGAGCTTGGGATCGGGCTTGTGCATGCGGCGCATCAGCGGGTGCGCGTCGGCGTTGATGGTCAGCATCGTGAACGACTCGACGATCTCGCCGGTCTCGCGGTCGGTCCAGGTGTTCCACAGCCCGGCCAGCGACCAGGGCGCACCGTCGCGGCGGCGGAAGCGCCACCAGACGTTGCGGCCGCTCTCCCAGCAGGGTTCGTCGAACGACGCCGCCGGGATCACGCAGCGCTTGCCATGGCGCCACGGGTCCTTGTAGGAGGCCTTGGCGCTGAGCTCCTCGAAGCGCGCGTTGACGGTCGAGTAGGGCAGCTTGGCCGACTTCGCGAACCAGGGCACCAGGCCGAACTGGCCGACCACCAGCTCGCGCGCCGGCGCGACGGCGTCGCGGGCGGCGCGGATGAACGGCGCCTGGCCCCGCGGGAAGGTCAGCGTCGCGTGCCAGGGCTGGCGCCGGCCGATGTGCCAGAAGCGCTCGACGTCGGCCATCTCCGGCGGGATGTAGCGGGTGCACATGGCGCCGTGGCTACGGAGCGGGCGGCGTCAGCCCGTCGAGGAAGCGGGCCGGCGGCCCGCTGGGCACGAACAGCAGCAGGTCGAAGCCGGCCACCGCGCGCTGCACGCTCGCCGGCAGATGCGCGAAGCGGCCCGGCCGCAGCCGCCAGCTGCGCAGGTCGAACACGGTGATCGCGTCGGGGTACAGATAAGGCTCGAGGAAGGCCCAGTCGCCGCCGTAGCGCGCCGCGTTGCAGGGCAGCTCGCCGCCCTGGAAGCTGCCGCTCTGCCCGCCTGGCGCGCACAGCGTCAGCAGCGACAGCGAGCTGCGGTCCTGGCTGCGCGCCAGCTCGACCATGGCGTTGCCGAAGGATTGCACCCAGGTCGTGCTGGCGCCGCGGAACAGGTGGTTGGCACCGAGCTTGGCGAAGACCTTGGGCGGCCGGCCCTCGCGGCGCTCGGCGTCGCGGTAGGCACGCAGGAAGTCGCGCCGCATGCCCTGCTCGCGCGCCTCGTTGGCGCCCCAGGCCTCGCCGTCGCCGCCGCTGAACGGCTGATAGATCGAGCGCGAGTCCAGCAGCGCCTGCACGCGCGCCTGCAGATCGGGCTCGCGCTTCGCATCCAGGCGTTGCCGCAGCGCCTTCAACAGCGGCAGCGAGTCCTTGCTCAGCCAGCTCAGGCTGCCGCGGGAAGCGGCGATCGCCTGCGCGGCCAGGCGCCGCGCCTCGGCGTCGCGGGCGCCGGCGGCCACCGGTGCCAGCACGATGGGCACGCTGCCGAGAAACACCTGGTCGACCCCCCAGAGCCGCGGCGCGCGAGGCGCCGGTCGGCTGTCGACGATGGCCTGCAGCCAGCGCAGCTCGGGCGCCAGCGTGTAGAACGGCAGCGCGATGGCGCCGCCCTGCGCCTTCAGCCAGGGCAGCAGCGGCTCGCCGCCGGCGAGGCGGCGTTCGAGCTCGGCCACGCTCCAGCGATCGGCCTCCAGCACCGCGTGGCGGTAGCCCAGCGCATGGGCCTCGTGCCAGAGCGCGGTGGCGAAGTCGGCGATGCCGCTGACCAGGTGGTCCTCGCCCAGCAGCAGGAACTGTGTCGGTGCGAGCAGCGCGCGCAGCGCCGGCAGGCCGTCGCCGGCAAGCCGGCCGTCCTGCACCTGCAGCCGGCTGCGCGAATGCTCGATCAGCGCCGGCAGCAGCTCGGCGCCCTTGAGCCCCGGCGCCGCGGCCGGTGGCGGCGCGGGCTCGGGCAGTGCCCGGCTGGCGGGCGGCAGCAGCAGACAGGCCGCCACAAGGAAAGGCAGGAATCGGACCATCAGCACTCCCGGCGTCGCATCGCGTCATCATGCCTGCTCCAATGGGCGCCGATGAAAAGTCGCCCCCTGCATCCGACCGCCGTGCTGGTGCTGCTGTTCGCGGTAGCGATCGCGCTGGGCACGCTGCTGCTGCTGCTGCCGATCAGCGCCCACGCGCCGACCAGCCCGCTGGTGGCCCTGTTCACCGCCACCTCGGCGGTCTGCGTCACCGGCCTGGCCCTGGTCGACACCGGCACGCACTGGACCGGCTTCGGCCAAGGCCTGATCCTGCTGATGATCCAGCTCGGCGGCCTGGGCATGATGACCGCCGCCAGCCTGCTGGCGATGCTGGTCAATGCGCGTCTGCGCGCTCGCTCCCGCCTGCTGCTGCAGACCGAGAACCGGGCGCTGAGTCTGGGCGACGTGCGCAGCGTCGCCAAGCTGGTGCTCGCCGTGTCGCTGGCCATCGAAGGGGTCGCCTGCCAGCTGCTGGCGGCGCGCTTTCACTTCGGGTACGAGATGCCGTGGTCAGAGGCCCTCTGGCAGGGCCTGTTCCACGCCGTCTCGGCGTTCAACAACGCCGGCTTCTCGACCTGGCCCGACAACCTGATGCGCTTCGTCGCGGACGGCGCTGTGCTGCTGCCGCTGATGCTCTGCATCCTGATCGGCGGGCTGGGCTTTCCGGTGCTGCACGAGCTGCTGCTGCGTCGCCGCCGGCATGTGCGGCTGTCCCTGCATGCCCGCCTTACGCTGCAGCTCAGCCTGCTGTTGCTGGTGTTCGGCTTCGTCGCGCTGCTCGTCAGCGAGTGGGGGAACCCGCGCACGCTCGGCGGCCTGACGCTGGACGCCAAGCTGTGGGCGGCCGCGTTTGCCTCGGTGTCGGCACGCACCGCCGGCTTCAACAGCATCGACATCGGCGCCCTGAACACCGAGAGCCTGTTGCTGCACGACCTGCTGATGTTCATCGGTGGCGGCAGCGCCGGCACCGCCGGCGGCGTCAAGCTGACCACGGTCGGCGTGCTGCTGCTGGTGCTGTGGAACGAGATCCGTGGCCACGAGGACGTCGAGTACGCTGGCCGGCGCATCGCCGGCAGCGCCCAGCGTCTGGCGCTGACGGTGTTCCTGATGGGGGCCGGCGTGGTCGCGCTGGCGCTGCTGCTGATCGTGCCGATGGCGCCGGGCTTTCGCTTCGAGGCGCTGCTGTTCGAGGTGGTGTCGGCGTTTGCCACGGTCGGCCTGAGCACGGGCATCACCGCGCAGCTGCCGCCGGCGGCACAGCTGCTGCTGATCGCACTGATGTTCATCGGTCGCGTCGGCGTCGTCACACTCGCCGTCGCCGTCGCGCTCAACACCGGTCGACGACCGTTCCGCTATCCCGAGGAGAAGCCGCTTGTTGGATAAGAACCTGATGCCGAGTGATTCGGTGGTGGTGATCGGCCTGGGCCGCTTCGGCTCGGCGGTCGCCCATGCGCTGACCCAGCTTGGCCATGACGTGCTGGCCATCGACAGCCAGGCGAGCACCGTGCAGCAGCTCAGCGACACCCTGCAGCATGCGGTGCAGGCCGACGCCACCGACCTGGAGACGCTCAGGCAACTCGATGTCGGCAGCTACGCGCATGCGGTGGTCAGCATGGGCGAGAGCCTGGAGTCGAGCGTGCTGGCGGTGCTCAACCTGTCCCAGATCGGCATCAAGGACATCTGGGTGAAGGCCAACAACCCGGCCCATGGTCGCGTCGCCGAGCGACTCGGCGCGCATCACGTGGTCTATCCGGAAGCGGACATGGGCGAACGCGTCGCGCACCTGGTGACCGGCAAGATGATTGACTTCATCGAGTTCGACGACGGCTTCGCGATCGCCAAGACGCGCGCACCCGCCGAGACCCTGAACAAGCCGCTCAGCGAGTCGAACGTGCGCCAGCGTCACGGCGTCACCGTGGTCGGCATCAAGCGCCGGCATGAGGACTTCATCTACGCGAAGGCCGACACGGTCGTCCGGCCCGGCGATCTGCTGATCATTGCCGGCACAACGCCGGTGATTCAGCGCTTCGCCGCCAGGGTCTGAGACTCAGCGCTTGGGCCAGGCGCTGAACAGCGGCTGCGGCAGGCGTACCGGCGTGATGTCCAGCCGCAGATTGATCACCGTGTACTGCTCGCCGCCGAACGCATCGGTGCTCCAGCCGACGCTGTCCGGGGCCTTGTAGAGCCGGAACAGGAAGCCGAGCTCGGCCAGCGGGTCGCCGGCCTTGGGCAGCACGTCGAAGCTCAGGCCGCTGGCCTCGCTCTGGTTGCTGTCGATGAGGAAGCGCATCGCGTTGGCGATGGTCTGGTCGCCGAGCATGTCCAGCTGGAAGCGGGGCTCGAGGTGGTAGGGCTTGAAGTCGCCGCTCGCCGGCTCCAGGCGCTGGCCGCGCAGCTTCACCGGCGCCGGCACCACCGCACGCGCCTTCAGGTCGATGCGGTCGCCGTCCTCGACATAGGCGAGCCGCGCATTGCGGACGTTGAAGGCCTTGTGCTCGGGGTCGCTGCTGGCTTCGCTGAGATCGACGAACAGCGCCCCGCTGGCGCCGATGATCTCGACCTCGTCGCCCTTGAAGATCGCCGCCGTGTTCTCGTCGACGCCGAGGCCGAGCTTGTAGCCCTTGGCCATCATGGCGGGGATCAGCCGGCCGAAGCGGCCGCGCTTGAGGAAATGCTGGTCGACGAAGACCTCGGGGCCGACGAAGCCCAGGCCACGGTCGAGCTGCTGGCCGTCGGCCAGCTGGCCCTTCAGCACATTGATGACCGAGGGCGCGTCGCGGAACATCACCTTGCTCATGATCGCCGCGCCGGCCGAGGTGCCCGCCACCACGCCGCCCTTGCGGTAGACCTCCCAGATCGCCTCCAGCATCGGCGTGACCTCGCCGCCGGGCTGCAGCACGTCGACGATGCGCTCCTGCAGGCCGCCGGTGAAGAACACGCCGCGCGCGGCGCGCACCTTGGCGATCAGCGCGCGGTCGCGCACCACCTTGTCGAGGTCGACCCAGCCGAACTTCGGCGCCACCGGCAGCGCCTCGGCGACCGCGCCGCGCCGCTGCAGCAGCTCGACCGCCTGCTTGGCACTGGACTCGGGGTCCTCGGACGCGGTACCGAACACGACGAAGCGCGCGCCCCGACCACCAGCCAGCTGCACGATGCGGCCCCAGACCTCGTCGTTGTCGCTCTTGAGCGCGCCCCCGATCGCCACCGCCGCGCCCTTGATCGCGTGCTCCTCGGGCTGGGGCGGCTTGGCCGGCACCGGCGACGGCGTGCTGGTGACCACCGTCGGCTTGGCCGGTGGCTGCGCGAGCGCGGCAGCGCCCAGCAGCAGGGCGGCAAGAAAGCACAGCGGCCGTCGGGTCATGCGGTGGTGGCTCATGGCGGCAAGGAGTGGCTGGCCCCGATGATGCCCGAGGCGCAGCACTTGACAGGCCCCGCAAGTCGGCGGAGCCTAGACACGGCGCGGAGTCCCCATGTACTGGTACCTGCAGATGCTTCAGCTCCACGTCGGCCTGGTGGTCGGCATGGTGCTGCTGTTCCTGATCCGCGGCGCTGGCGCGGTGGCCGGCGCGCGCTGGGCGATGGACGACCGGCTGCGCACGCTGGCCGGCGGCATCGACTTCATGGTCACCCTGGTCGGCCTGAGCCTGTGGGCCATGCTGCAAGTCGACCTGATGCAGCAGCCCTGGCTGGCGATGAAGTTCCTGCTGCTCGCCGTCTACATCCTGCTGGCCAACGTGACGCTGCGGCTGGCGCGCAGCACCGAGGCGCGGCTGCTGGGCTACATCGGCGCGCTGCTCTGCCTCGGTCTGATGGTGGCGGTGGCGCGCACGCGCCTGGCGTTCGCCGGCCTACTCGGCTAGCTGGAACAGGGTCGCCGCATTGCCCCAGGCGATGCGCTGCGCCAGCGACGGCGGCAGGCCGCCGAGCCAGACCCGGTAGGCCTGCATCAGCGAGCCGTAGTGCTGCCAGCGCGCGTTCACCCAGGTGTCGGAGCCGATCAGGAAGCGGTCGGGAAACGCCTCGACCAAGGCCCGCCACGCCGGGCTGAGCTGGCCGTCGTCGGTGCTCAGGCCCGGCCGGTACGACAGCTCGCCGTGCAACGTCGGGTAGCGGCGCAGCAGCTCGCGCACGCGCTCGAGCGGCACCCCGCCGATGCCGGTATGAGCCCAGATCAGCTTCACGCGCGGCGCATGCGCGAACAGCTTCTCGATCGCGACGTCGTCGCAATGCGCGAGCAGCACCAGGCCCTGTTGCTGCGCCAGCTGGGCCAGCTCGCGCGCGACCGCCCCATCGGCGTTGGCGCTGTCGTAGAGGTGGAACTCGCCGATGCCGCGGTAGGGACCGGCCTGCGTGCCGGCGGCCAGCTCGCTGCGCACCATCGCCGCGATCTCCGGGTTCTCGAACCAGCTGCCGTAGTCGGCGCGGTTGCGGTAGAGCCGGATGAAGGGCACCACACGCGGCCCCCCGGTGGCCGCGGCCAGGGCCTTGGTGCCGACATTCGGCCGGCTGTTGGCGAGCACGGCGCGCACGCCGGCCTGCTGGAAGCGGGCCAGCACGTCCGGCAGCGGATGCGGTCCTTCGTGGGCCTCGTCGTTGTAATGCAGGTGCGCGTCGAACAGCGGCCCTTCATAGGGCGTCACCGCCAGCGCCATGACGAACAACAGCGCGCGCATCGCCAGCGCCTCAGTCGGCGTTGAAGAAGAAGCCGGTAGCGATCAGGCCGTCCCTGACCTCGTAGGCGGCGACGACCTCGAACGGCTCGTCGCGCACGCCGCGGATGCGCTCGTGGTCGAACACCTTGTTGCCGACGACGAGGCGGCCGCAGAGCTCGGCGTGCAGCGCGGGCAGGTTGAAGCGGTTGGCCGCGTAATGCGCCGCCAGCTGGTCCTTGCCGCTGATGAAGGGCTCGGCCGCCGGCGGCCGGTAGAGCTTGATGTCGTCGGCATAGCAGGCGACGAAGCGGGCGAGGTCGCGCGCGTTGTAGGCGTCGAGTTGTTCCTGGGCGAGTTGTTCGGGGCTCATGCGTGCTTTCTCAGTAAACCCAGCGTCGCCGCTGGCGGGGCGTCGGGCCACCCGCTGACTTCCAGGGCCTGCAGCGCACGCGCCCAGTCCAGGGTCTCGGCCAGTCCCGGCGCGTATTCCAGGTGCTGATCCAGGCGCAGCTGCTGCACATGGTCGACGATTTGCGCGCGCAGGCGCTCGCTCAGACCCGGCAGGTGCAGGCGCAGGATCGCGTCCTCCTGCTCGCGCGTCGGCCGGTCCAGCCAGTGGAACAGGCAGCGGCGGCGCAGCGCGTCCGACAGCTCGCGGCTGCGGTTGCTGGTCAGCAGCACCAGCGGTGCGCCGGCTTCCGCGCGGATCGTGCCGAGCTCCGGAATGCTGAGCTGCCATTCGGCCAGCAGCTCGAGCAGGAACGCCTCGAACGGCGGATCGGCACGGTCGATCTCGTCGATCAGCAGCACCGCGTCGCGCCCCGCCTCGAGCGCCAGCAGCAGCGGCCGCGGCAGCAGGAACTCACGGCCGAACAGGCGCTCGGCGCCCGCGGCGCGCTGCTCCGGCGCCGCCGCCTGCAGCGCCACCAGCTGACGCGCATGCTGCCAGTCGTAGGCCGCCTGCGACAGCTCGATGCCCTCGAAGCATTGCAGCCGGATCAGGCGCCGGCCCAGCGCGGCGGCGAGCGCCCCGGCCAACGCCGTCTTGCCGCAGCCCGGCGGGCCCTCGAGCAGCAGCGGCTTGTCCAGGCGCAGCGCCAGCCAGGCGGCGGTGGCCAGCAGCTCGTCGGCGAGGTAATGCTGTGCCGCCAGCGCGCCGGCGAGCGTGGTGGCGGTGCGGTCAGCGGCCATCGGTGCAGTGTGCCAGCCGCACCGCATACTTGCGCCCGTCCAGCCCGCCGACCTCATCATGCGCTCCACCTGCATCGCCACCCTGCTCGCCCTGCTGCTCCCGGCCGCCCATGCCAGCGACACGCTCAAGCCCGGCTACTGGGAGGCGAGGCTGAGCTTCTCCGCCGACGGCAAGCAGTGGACGCCGATGGGCGCGGCGCGCGGCGAATGCCTGCTGCCGGACCAGGCGAGCAAGGTCAAGAGCACGATCCGCCGCCACCTGATGCTCTACGGCTGCCGGCTCGACCGCCTCGAGCTCACCGGCGCCAAGGGCAGCGGCGCGGCCGGCTGCTGGCCGCAGGGCAAGGGCGCCGACTTCGGCTTCAGCGTCGGCGTCAGCGCCGATCGCTACGAGCTGCAGCTCGACACCAAGGCGGTGGCACCCGAGGCGCCACGCCAGCTCGGCCGCCAGCTCGCGTCGCGCACCCGCGACTGCGACGAGAAGGAAACCAAGATCGCCAAGACTCGCGCCGCGCTCGAAGCCGAGGACGGCTCCGGCGGCGCGTATTGATTCACAGCCCGGTGGCGGCGGCTTCGACGGCGCGCGCGCAGAGCTCGGGGATCAGCGCCGCGCGGTAGGCGGCGCTGCCGTGCAGATCGCTCATCAGCAGGTCGGGGGCGATGCGCACGCTGCGTGCCGCCGCCGGGCTCCAGTGCGCCATCAGCGCCGCCTCCAGCGCATGGGCGCGGAACACGCACGGGGCGGCGCCGGTGACGCCGACGCGCACGCCGCTGCCGTTGCGGCTGACGAAGACCCCGACCAGCGAGAAGCGCGACGCCGGCTGGCGGAACTTCTGCCAGGCCGATTGCCGCGCGACGGGAAAGCTGACGCTCTGGATCAGCTCGCCCGGCTCGAGCAGCGTGGTGTAGAGGCCGACGAAGAAGTCGTCGGCGGCGATCTCGCGCTGCGAGGTGTGGATGGTGGCGCCCAGGCCCACCAGGGCCGTCGGGTAGCAGGCGGCCGGGTCGGCGTTCGCGATCGAGCCGCCCAACGTGCCCAGGCGCCGCACCTGGCGGTCGCCGATCTGCGCCGCCAGCATCGCCAGCCCCGGCAGCAGGCCGCGCACATCGTTGTTCGTCGCCACCTCCTCGTGGCGGCAGCAGGCGCCGATGTGCACGCGCTGCTCGTCCTCGACATGGATGCGGTCCAGACCCAGGCCCTGCAGGTCGATCAGCTGCGTCGGCTGGGCCAGGCCCAGGCGTATCGCCGGCAGCAGGCTCTGACCGCCGGCCAGGAAGCGCGCGTCGGGATCGGCGAGCGCCAGATCGCAGGCCTGCTGCTGGCTGCTGGCGAGGAGGTAGTCGGCCATCGCGTGCTCCCTATTGCTGTTGCTGCTGTTGGTCCTGCAGCGCGCGCCAGATGTGGAACGGGCTGGCCGGCATCGGCACGTCGGCAACGCCGAGCGCATCGCAGATGGCGTTGATCAGCGCCGCCGGCGAGCCGATCGCGCCCGCCTCGCCGCAGCCCTTCACGCCCAGCGGGTTGTGCGTGCACGGTGTGCCCGGCGCGGTGGCGACGGCGAAGCTGGGCAGGTCGTCGGCACGCGGCATCGCGTAGTCGAGGTAGGAACCGGTCAGCAGCTGGCCGGAATGCGGGTCGTAGACGCCCTGCTCGAGCAGCGCCTGACCGAGCCCCTGCGCGATGCCGCCATGCACCTGGCCCTCGACGATCATCGGGTTGACGATGTTGCCGAAGTCGTCGACGGCGCTGAAGCGCTCGACCCGGACGGCGCCGGTCGCCGGATCGACCTCGACCTCGCAGACGTAGGAACCGGCCGGGTAGGTGAAGTTCGTCGGGTCGTAGAAGGCGTTCTCGTTGAGCCCCGGCTCCAGGGTCTCGAGCGGGTAGTGGTGCGGCACGTAGGCGGCCAGCGAGACCTCGGCGAAGGCCTTGGCGCGGTCGGTGCCGCGCACCTTGAACTGGCCGCCCTCGAAGACGATGTCGGCCTCGGCCGCCTCGAGCAGGTGGGCGGCGATCTTGCGCCCCTTGGCGATGACCTTGTCGACCGCCTTCACGATCGCCGAGCCGCCGACCGCCAGCGAGCGGCTGCCGTAAGTGCCCATGCCGAAGGGCACGCGACCGGTGTCGCCGTGGACGATCTCGACGTCGTCCAGCGCGATGCCGAGGCGGTCGGCGACGACCTGCGCGAACGTCGTCTCGTGACCCTGGCCGTGGCTGTGCGAGCCGGTGAACACCGAGACCTTGCCGGTCGGGTGCACGCGCACCTCGCCGGCCTCGAACAGGCCGGCACGCGCACCGAGCTGGCCGGCGATGTTGCTCGGCGCCAGGCCGCAGGCCTCGATGTAGCAGCTGTAGCCGAGGCCTCGCTTCAGGCCCCGCGCCTCGCTGACCGCCTTGCGCGCGGCAAAGCCGGGCACGTCGGCCAGCTCCAGCACCTGGCGCAGCGTCGCCTCGTAGTCGCCGGTGTCGTAGGTCAGACCGACCGGCGTGCTGTAGGGGAAGGCGGTGATGAAGTTGCGGCGGCGGATCGCCGCCGGGTCGATCCCCAGCTCGTGCGCCGCGGTGTCGACCAGGCGCTCGACGACATAGGTGGCTTCGGGACGGCCGGCGCCGCGGTAGGCGTCGACCGGCGCGGTGCTGGTGAACACGCCGGTGACCTCGCAATGGATCGCCGGCGTGCGGTACTGGCCGGCCAGCAGCGTCGCGTAGAGGATGGTCGGCACGCAGCTGGCGAGGGTCGACAGGTAGGCGCCGAGGTTCGCCGTCGTCCTCACGCGCATGGCGAGGAACTCGCCGTCGGCGGCCAGCGCCAGCTCGGCCTGCGTCACGTGGTCGCGGCCATGGGCATCGGTGAGGAAGCTCTCGCTGCGCTCGGCGGTCCATTTCACCGGCCGGCCGATCAGCCGGCTGGCCTGCACCAGCGCGGGCTCCTCGGCGTAGAGAAAGATCTTGCTGCCGAAGCCGCCACCGACATCGGGCGCGACGACGCGCAGCTTGTGCTCGGGGATGCCGAGCACGAAGGCGCACATCAGCAGGCGCTCGACATGCGGGTTCTGGTTGGCGACGTAGAGCGTGGTGCTGTCGCTGGCCGGGTCGTAGCTGGCGTTGGCCGCGCGCGGCTCGATGGCGTTGGGGATCAGCCGGTTGTTGACCAGGCGCAGGCGCGTGACATGGGCGGCGCGGGCAAAGGCCGCGGTGGTCGCGGCGTCGTCGCCGATCGCCCAGCGGTAGCAGACGTTGTCGGGCGCCTCGGCGTGCAGGCTGCTGACATGGCCGGCAGCGCTGGCGGTGTCGGCCACCGCCGGCAGCTCCTAGTACTCGACCTGCAGCACCGCCGCCGCCGCCTTGGCCTGCGCCAGCGTGGACGCCACCACCAGCGCCACCGCCTCGCCGGCATACCGCACCTTGCCTTCGGCCAGGATCGGGTGCTTGGGCTCCTTCATCGGCGTGCCGTCGGCACTGTTGTTGATCAGCCAGCCGCAGGGCAGGCCGCCGAAGCTGGCGAAGTCGGACGCGGTGAGGATGCGCAGCACGCCGGGCAGGGCGGCCGCGGCGGCGCTGTCGATCGCCCCGAGCCTGGCGTGCGCATACGGACTGCGCACGAACACGCCGTAGCTCTGGCGCGGCAGCACGATGTCGTCGGTGTACTGGCCGCGACCGGTGAGGAAGCGCGCATCCTCGCGGCGCTTGACGGGCTGACCGATGAGACTCATGGCGGCTCCTTCGTCAACGCTTCATAGCCGCGGCGCCCTGCTGCACCGCGCGCACGATGTTCTGGTAGCCAGTGCAGCGGCAGAAGTTGCCGTCCAGGCCGTTGCGGATGTCGGCCTCGGACTCACAGGGGTGGTTCTGCACCAGGTCGATGGCGCTGAGCACCATGCCCGGCGTGCAGAAGCCGCATTGAAGGCCGTGGCAGTCCTTGAACGCCTGCTGCATCACGTGCAGCGAGCCGTCCGGCGGCGACAGGCCCTCGATGGTGGTGACGTCGGCGCCGGCGACCTGCTGCGCCAGCACGTTGCAGCTCTTCACCGCATGACCGTCGACGAGCACGGTGCAGGCGCCGCACTGCGCGGTGTCGCAGCCGACATGGGTGCCGGTCAGACCGAGGTCCTGCCGCAGCAAGTCCACGAGCAAGCGGTCCGGCGGCACCTGCAGGCGCTCGGCCTGTCCGTTGACGTTCAGTTCGATGTCCATCGCGCTCGTCTCCTGCCGTGCGGGAAGCGGGCATCGTCGCGCGGGCGCGACGCCGGGCCATTCGGCGATACCCGCAGAGCCCCCCTAGTTCTTTGGTTTGGCATCCACAGGGATGCAGGCGGATAGTGGCCCGCCTGGACCCCGCAACGCAGTACCGGCGCCGCCGGCAGCGGGGCGAGGAGGGGCCCATGGATGCCCACAGGTTGGGGGTGGTGTTTGGTCTCGCGGCAGCGCTGCAGGCGTTGCCGATACCGGCAAGTGCCGAGCCGCAGTCGCGGGTCGGGCCGTTCGTGTACACCGGTGCGCGATGCGCCGGTTACTCCGGCCCGTTCGAGACAGAAGGCGAGACGGCTGCCGTCACCACCGAGGCGAACTACAGCAGCAGCAAGTGCTGGTACCGCCTGGATGGACCGGTAGGCCCCTGGGGGGCGCACACCCTGATTTGCGGCGCTCAGGATGGCGGCACAGCGTCCAGGTACGGGCTTCAGTACTGGGCCGTTCGCCGCTACCAGGTGACGTTCTCGGCCAAGACCTGGAACGACTACTACAAGCGCTGGGAATGCACCAGCCCGATCGTGGACGGGTTCTATGTCTACCGGGAGCGCAAGGTCTGCCCCCCTGGCGAGATCTACTACCGCCCCGCCGATCGCTGCGTCAAGCTCAATGAGCGGGACCTGCTGGCACTGAAGAGCTGCCCGCTGCGCACGCCGAACCCGACGCTGGTCGCCACCGGCAGCAAGGAGTTCCGGCTGGCCACGGGGCTTGGGCTGGCAGGTCTGCCCTTCGAGCTGCGTTACGACGCCAGCCGTCGACCAATTCCGGAAGGCATTCCGGCACCTCAATCAGGCCGGCCTGATCTGCTTGGGCCCCTGTGGTCAACCAGCCTGCACCGGATGCTGGTGCGTCAGGGCAGCAGTGGCGTCATCGTCGCCCGTCACGATGGTGGGCGATCGAGCTTCCGCACGCCGTCGAACTAGACCTTCGTGCCCGACGCCCGTGAGGCCAACGAGCTGCAGCCCTTGCAAATGGGTTATGGCTTTCGCGACAAGCTCGCCGGTCGCTTCGAACTGTTCGACACCGAGCAACGCCTGCTCGAGGTTCAGTCCATCGAAGGCGTAAAGATAAGCCTGAGCTACAGCGACGCGGCTGGCGCCCAGGCGCCTGGACCCGGCTTCCTGTTGCGTGCCACTGATTCCTTTGGCCGCCAGCTCGCGTTCCGTTACCGCAAGCTCTGGGATGGCGATCCGCCCGACCAAGCCGTCCTGGCTTCGGTAACCGCAGATGACGGTCGTGTGCTTAGCTTCGACTACGACGCTGCACGGCGCCTGTCCTCGGTGAGCCTGCCGGACGGTGGCGCTGAGCGCTTCTTCTACGAGGACCCCCGCCACCCCTGGGCGATGACCCGACGGCGCAACGCGCTGGGAAATGACGTCGGCGTTTATGAGTACGACGACAGAGGCAGTGTCGTTACGAGCACGGGCGCCGGCGGAAGCAATCGCCACCAACTGCGCCATGAGGTGTCGCCGGGGCGCGTCACCACCGAGCACTACGACGCTGCGACCAATGTGCTGTATCGCAGCCACGAGTGGGAGTGGCCACGTCGTGTCACCGTGGTCGGCCCGATGAACAGCGAGCTCCTGCTCGACACTCGCAAGGAGGGGGGCTATCTGCTGGAAAGCGGCAAGAGCCAAGCAGCCGGCGCTGGCTGCGCTGCGGCGACCAGTCGCCAGGCCGTCGACGCGCAGGGCAATCTGCTTTGGCGTGAGGACTTCAACGGTCAGCGTAGCTGCCATGCGCATGACGCCGCACGCCATCTGGAGCTGACGCGAGTCGAAGGGTTGGCGGCGGGTACCGGCTGCGAGGTGCTGCAGACCCAGGCACAACTGCCTGCCGGCAGCCTCAAGCGGAGCTGGCAATGGCATCCGGTCTGGCAACTGGCCACCCGGGTGGCCGAGCCGGGCCGGATCACCACCCGCGTTTACAACGGCCAGCCCGACCCGTTCGCGGCCAACGCCTTGGCCAGCTGCGCTCCGGCAACGGCACGACTGGCCGATGGCAATCCCATCGTCGTGCTGTGCAAGGAGGTGGTGCAAGCCACTACCGACACCGATGGCCGGCAAGGCTTCTCTGCCACGCCTGACCTGAAGGTGTCGCCGAAGGTGCAGGCCTGGACCTACAACCAGCACGGTCAGGTGTTGACGCACAAGGGTCCGCGCACCGATGTCAACGCCACCACGCAGTACGAGTACCACGCCACCAGCACCACCGACTTCAGCGCAGGTGACCTGAAGCTCGTTCGGAACGCGCTGGGTCAGGTCACGCAGTTCCCCCGCTACGACCGCGCCGGGCTGGTGCTGGAGTCCATCGATGCCAATGGTGTTGTCACCCGCTACGCCTATGACCTGCGGCAGAACCTGATATCGCTCTCCATCGCTGGCACCACCTGGAACTACGACTACCTGGCTAACGGGCTGCTGGAACGCATCACCGAGCCAGACGGCAGCTATGTGCTGCTGAGGTATGACGAGGCGGAGCGCCTGGTCGGATTGGCCGACGGCAGCGGCAACCGGATTGACTACCTCCTCGACGCCGCCGGGCAGCGCGTCGAAGAGCGGGCAACAGACCCCGATGGCCAATTGCGCCGCTTGGCGCTGAGGCAGTTCGACGCGCTTGGCCGGTTGTCGCAACTGACCGGCAGGCCTTGAGGGAGGTATGTCATGTCACCACATCGCCTCATCCCGGCCGCGCTGTTCGGCTGTCTGCTGCTCACAGGGCCAACTGCCGGTCAATCGCCGCCGCCGGTTTCGCGCTTCGAGTACGACGCTGAAGGCAGACCGACCCGCGCGGTTCTTGCACCCCAGTCGCTCGCGCTTGGCGACGAGCTGCGCTATGACAGGCTGGCGCGCGTCATCCAGCATCTCGATCCCAGCCAAGGCAGCACCGAGTTCGCCTACCTGGGCGCGCAGGCGGGGCTGAGCCGGGTGACAGACCCGCGACGCCTCGTCACGAGTTATGGACTCGATGGCTTCAACCAACGGCGATCCATCGCCAGCCCTGATCGTGGCGCCGAGACCCAGGCCTTCGATGCCGCAGGCAATCCGCTCGGGGGCAGCGACGCTCGCTCTGTGCGCACCATCCGAAGCCATGACGCGCTGGACCGGCTCACCCGGGTCGATTTCCAACAGCCCGCAATTGGGGTCGAACCGGCGCAGTCCGATACGGTCTACACCACGGTTGCGACCCACCACTTCGTTTACGACCAAACCGGACCTGATCACGGTCACGGCATCGGTCGGCTGACCACGCAGCGCACGCCCGCCATCGAGACCCGGTACGGCTATGACGCTTGGGGTCGTGTCGCTCGCATACGCCAGTCGGTTTCGCACCTTGGACGCAGCTTCGAGGCGGTTGTTCAGTACCAGTACGACCTGGCTGGGGGCCTGATTGGCATCGACTATCCGTCGGGTCGTCGGCTGGTAATGACGCGCGAGCAAGGCTTGCCTCGCAGCGTAGGCATCAGCCTGGCGGCGGGCCACAGGGCGACACCGATCATCGAAGACATCCACTGGGCCAGTTGGAGTCGGACGCACCAGGCCGCGCAATGGCAAAGCTGGACCTGGACAGCCACGGGCACCCGCCATGAGCGTCGTTTCGACACCTCGGGCCGGATTGAGGGGCTGAGCCTGGGGCCATGGGCACGGCACTTGCAGTATGACGACGCCGATCGCATCGTGGCGTATACACACGTCGACGGTCAGGGGCACGCGGTGCCATCGCTGGATGAACGCTTCGGCTACGACGCGAACAGCCGACTCAGCTTCGCCAGTCGCGGCAATCTGCAGTGGACCTACGCCTACGACGCCAATGGCAATCGCATCGCCAGCAACAGCGCCGCCGGGCCTCGTGAGTTCAGCTACGGAGCGCTCAGCAACCGGTTGGTCAGCGTCACCAACCCCATGATGAGCTGGACTCATGACGCCCAGGGCAATGCGCGAGGTGCCACCCCCTGGACGGCGTACTACGACGTGACGGGTCAACTCAGTCGCATCGAAATCGGGCCCAGCAGCACCCAGTACTTGTATGACGCGCATCGGCGACGCGTGCTCAAGAGCTACTCATCCGGCGTGGCCACGGTGTTTGTCTACGGCTTGCGCGGAGAGTTGCTGGGCGAGTACGACCTCCAATCGGGGGCGGCGATCCGAGAGTACGTTTGGCTGAAAGACACACCGATTGCACTGGTCAGCTTTACCATCGATCAGCCACGCGCCGAAGCCTTCGCGATTCACACCGATCATCTGGATACGCCCCGACTCGTCACCGACAGGCAGGGGATGGTGCGCTGGACTTGGATGGCCGAGCCTTTCGGCAATGAAGCTGCGCTCCACGGGGATCCGGCCGCTGGGCTGGCTTTCATCAACCTGCCCCTGCGGATGCCGGGTCAGTACTGGGACGCGGAGTCGGGCTTGTTCTACAACCACCATCGGTACTACGACCCGCGGGTGGGGAGATACATGCAGTCAGACCCCATCGGGTTGGCGGGGGGGATCAATACGTACAGCTATGTCGAGGGAAATCCGGTGAGTGCGGTCGATCCGGAGGGCCTTCGCGCTGCCGGGGGCGGGACGTTTCAAGTGCCCACGACGATGTTGAGGCAGACGTCGCTGCCAGGCTTCCCAAGTCCAGTGCCATCGCCCGGGCCTCAGCCAGTGCCTACTTTGTTTACGCCGGTCAATCCGTTTCTCGGTCGCCAAGCCGGTGCGCAACTAGTGGCGGATTCAATAGGCAACATCGATGTACGTACGCCGAGCAACGTGAACTGGGGTAGTCCACTCCCTCGCCCACCGTTACCACCGAGGTGCACAGAGATTTGTTTCCCGAACAGAACCCATGAGTGCCCGGCTGACATTGGCTGCAGGGTGGTCTGCGGCCCGGTGGCAGGCTCTCGCCCCTATTGAGCGGAACAATGACGCGCCAAGCTCGGAAAGTGCTCGCATCGGCGACCTTGATATTGTTTGTTGGGTTGCCCGTCGTTGTGTTTCTCTTCGGAAGAGATGGTCGAGATTTCGAACGCGCATGCCGCGAGAAATGCGCGCCTCGGTTTTCTCGAGTTGGCCCCGATCCGGCCTACCCAGCGCCTGCAACTGGAAAGAGTCCTCCATCGAAATGTGAATGCTATTGAGCCGGTCCAATTGGACGGATCAGCGCCCAGTCGAATCCCGGTGGACTCACAGGCGGCATCAAAACTTAGACGTAGATCAGGAGAAAGTCGATTCGCTTTGCTGATCCACCGGGTTGTGGTCCATCACCACTTAAGGGTTACTTGGAGTGGGTGGTGGCGTCACGATTGGTTGCGATCCATCACTGGGCAGCCGCTCTCGACGCTTCCGGCAGGCCGGGGAGTTGGCGGTCGTCTTGAGTGGGAAGCTGATCTGGGGCGCTGCCATGGTGCTTTGCCCGGCAGATATGCTCCTGTTTGCTTTGGCTCGTAACGACATGGTGGTATCGCCTGGCTGGGGTCGGCTGGTACTGGCATTTGCGCTACAGCTTGTCGTCCTAGCCCTCGTCGCCGGTTGGTCAGTGATTCGGGCTCGGGGCTCATCGCACGATGACAGCGACGCCTCGTACCGAAGGCATGTCCCGGTGACTTTCTTGACGCTTGTCGTGATTACGACGGCCCTGTCCCTCGATCTTCTTTATACCGCGCTGGTCTGCCCAGGCGTAGGCATGCAGACGGCAAGGGGTCAACCTTTGTGCTGAAGTAGGGGTTGCGGCCCATTGGCAACAGAGCGCCAGTCCGCCATCCGTCAGCCCATCGCGCTCAGTCGCGGGTGCCTAGCACTGAGCCGAGGGCAGGCCCGGCCGCCTCAGACCCGCGGCCGCAGCTGCACCAGCACCGCCACGCGGGCCAGCAGCTCGCGGTCGTTCCAGGGCTTCTTGAAGATGCCGAACAGGCCCCTGGCGTCCTGCACCTTGGCCTGCAGCGCCTCGTGGCCGGTGATGGCGACGATCGGCAGGTTCTCGGTGCGGATGTCGTTGGTGACATGCGCAATCAGCTCGAAGCCGTCCATCTCCGGCATCTCGAGGTCGGTGATCATCATCGCGAACCAGTGCTGGTTCAGCTGCTCGAGCGCCTCGGCGCCATGGCGGGCCATGGTCACCGCATAGCCGGCGCCGCTGAGCAGCTTGCTGAGCTTGGCGCGCACCACCGCCGAGTCGTCGACGATGAGCAGCGGCACCGGTCCGTCGGCCGGCGCCTGCGGGCCGGGTAGCGCGTCGGACGCGCGCCGGCGCTGCACCGGGGGCGGGGCCGGGGCTGCGATCTCCGGCTCGAGGATCGCGTGCGTCTGCGGCGCGGTGTCCTCGATCGCCTCGATGAAGGGCGAACTCGGCGCCCAGGCCTCGGCAAAGGCGGGCGGCGGCGGTGGTGTCTCGACATCGACCGCCGTCGGTGCGGCCGGCGGCTCGGCGCTGCGCGGCAGCGGCGCCGGCGCGGCGCGCGGCGCGGCCGGAGGCGGTGTCCAGCGCGGCGGCGGCGCCTGCGGCTCGTCGCGGCGCTGGGTCCAGGGTTCGTCGTTCTGGTTGCGAGTGGCGACCAGCACCACCACCACGGCCAGCGGCACCAGGATCAGCAGCGGCAGCAGGTACTCGCCCAGCATCGAGGGCAGGTCAAACATCGATCCACTCCAGCAAGAGTCCGGGGCGCATTCTGGCTGCTGCTTCAGCGTCGCGGTGCGCCCAGCCGCAGCGCGGGCAGCATCCTGCCCTGCGACTGCGCCGGCGCCGGCTGCCCGAGCAGCGCCGACAGCGTCGGCGCGATGTCGGCAACCTGCACCTCTTCCGTCACGCGCTGCGCCGGGAACCAGCGCGGGCCCCAGGCGAGGATCGGCACATGCTGGTCAACGCGATGCGGGCTGCCATGGGTGGCGCCGAGCGGGCGGCTGCCCAGCAGCCAGCCGTCGGCCAGTGCATACAGCAGCGGCGCGCTGCGCTCGCGGTGCCAGGCCAGGCGCAGCGCGGCCAGGTGCGGCTGGTCGGCGCGCGGCGGGCTGCTGGCGAGCAGGTCCTCGGGGCCGTAGGCGGCCGCCATGCCGTCGAAGCCGCGCAGCAGCTTGGCGGCATGCTGCACGACCGCGGCCGGCGACAGGCCGGCGGCCTTCATGCCGGCGTCGTCGAACAGCACGCCGCTGGCGCTCAAGGAGCGCGCCAGCCGCGGCGCACCGAAGCGCTCGGCAAGGCCGGCGTTGAGCTGGCCCAGCAGCTGCGCCGGCGGCAGGCGGCGGCCGGGACGGCCGTTCCGCTGCGACCACTCGGGGCTGTCGGTGAAGCCGTGATCGGCGGTCAGCACGATGGCATAGCGGGACTGGCCGACGCGTGCGTCGAGATCGCGGAAGAAGCGCTGCAACAGGCGATCGAGCTGCAGCAGGTGGTCGTGCACCAGCCGCGACTCGGGGCCGAAGGCATGGCTGATGTAGTCGTGGCTGGACAGGCTGATGGCGAGGATGTCGGGCACGCGGTCCTGGCCGAGTTGCTCGTTGGCCAGCAGGGCACGGGCAAAGTCCAGCGTCAGCTGGTCGCCGAAGGGCGAGGTCAGCACATCGGCGTAGTAGCGCACGGACTTGGACTCCAGGCCCTTGCCCAGCGTCGCCGGCAGGCGGTTGCCATAGCCGGCATTGGCCATCCAGGGCGAGCCGTCCGGGGCGTCCTGCGCGTAGGCGGCCTCGGGCAGCAGTGGCGCCCAGGTCTGGCCCCAGAAGGCATCGGCCGGGCGCCGGGCGTTGAACGCGTTGACCCAGGCCGGGTGCTGCTGCATGTAGTAGCTGGTCGACGTGAACTGGCCGCTCTCCGTCAGGTACATATAGGCCGTGCCCTTGTGGCCGGCCGGCAGGATCGCGCCGCGGTCCTTGCCGGAGACGCCGAACACCTTGGCGCTCGGTTCCCGGCCGCGCAGCACGTCGCCGACGGTCTCGACGAGCAGGTTCTTCGGGCTGGTGCCGGACTCGGGCGGCGTCTTCTCCAGCAGCAGGTAGCGATGCGACTCGTCCTCGACGCAGTAGATCGAGTCGCCGCTGCGCGGATCGGTCCACTGGTTGCTGATGACGCCGTGGGTCTGCGGGTGCGCGCCGCTGAGCATGGTGGCGTGGCCGACCGCGGTCACCGTGTGGCCGTGCGCGTAGCGCGCGTTCGCATAGGTCACGCCGCGGTCCAGCAGACGGCGGAAGCCGTCGGGTCCGAGCTGCGACTGCCAGGCCTCGAGCTGCCGCATCGGCAGGCCGTCGACGGCGATGAAGACGATCAGGCGCGGGCGCTCGGGCGCCGCCTGCATCGCCATCGGGGCCAGCGCGAGGACCGCGGCCAGGCAGATGGCAAGACGGGTCATGACAGCGGGGTGGCGGGATTCAGGGCCTGATCGAGCACCTCGATCCAGTGCACGACGCGGCGCGACGAGCCGCCGGCCAGGTGGCTGATGCAGCCGATGTTGCTGCTGGCGACGCAGTCGGCCGGCAGCGCGTCCAGCGCCGCCTGCTTGCGCTCGCGCAGCTCGTTCGCCACCGCCGGCTGCAGCACCGAGTAGGTGCCGGCGGAGCCGCAGCACAGATGGCTGTCGGCCGGCAGCCGGACCTCGAAGCCGAGCGCGCGCAGGCCGGCCTCGACCCCGCCCTTGAGCTGCTGGCCATGCTGCAGCGTGCAGGGCGGGTGGTAGGCGATGCGCGGCAAGGTCTTGCCGGCCAGCTGTGCCTGCAGCTTGGGCAGGAAGCCGGCCTCGGGGTCCAGCAGCCATTCACCGAGGTCGCGGGTGGCGCGCGCCAGCTGGTGCGCCAGCGGGCTGCCGAGCTGGTGGCCGTAGTCCTTGACCATCACGCCGCAGCCCGAGGCGTTGGACAGCAGCGCCTCGACCTGCCCGAGCTGAGCGCCGGCGCGCTCGGTCAGCCGGCGCATGTCGGCATGGCCGCCGTCGCGGTCGCCCAGGTGGCTCTTCAGCGCGCCGCAGCAGCCGTCGACCTCGATCGCCTGCACGCCCAGGCGGTCGAGCACGCGGATCGTCGCCGCGTTGATCGACGGGCTCAGCGCCGGCTGCACGCAGCCGCGCAGCAGCAGCACGCGGCGCGGGTGGGCGTTGCGCGGCACCGCGCCCACGGCGTTGCGCGCCGGCAGCTTGGCCTTCAGGCTCGCCGGCAGCAGCGGCCTGAACAGCCGACCCAGCGCCAGCGCCGGCGCGAACAAGGGCGAGGTCAGGCCACGCGACAGCAGCGCGCGCTGCGCGCGGGCGGCGAGCGGTCGCGGCGCGGCCCGCTGCTCGGCAAGGTGGCGGCCGATCTCGGCGATTTGCCCGTACTGCACGCCCGAGGGGCAGGTGGTCTCGCAGGCGCGGCAGGTCAGGCAGGTGTCGAGATGGTCGCGGCTGCTCTCGGCGGCGCCGGGCTGGCCCTCGAGCAGCTGCTTGACGAGGTAGATGCGGCCGCGCGGGCTGTCCAGCTCGTTGCCCAGCACCTGGTAACTCGGGCAGGTGGCGGTGCAGAAGCCGCAGTGCACGCAGGCCTGGATCAGCTGCTGCGCGCGCTGCGCCTCGTGATCGCCCTGCAGGTCCTTGCTCAGCTCGGTGTGCATGGCCGCATCGTAGAGGCGAGCACTGTCGATTCGTCGCCGCGGCCGGCGATTCGTCTCGCCGCCGCAGGGGGCCTTGACCCGCCCTGCCTACAGTCGCGCCGCATCGAGTCCCGAAGAAAGCACCGCATGACCAAGCAACACCGCGGCCTGATCGGCCTAAGCACGCTGGCAGTCCTGCTCGCCATCGCCACGCCGGCCGGCGCGCAGCGCATCGTCGTCAACGAACAGCAACCGGTGCTCGCCGGCACACCGATCCGGCTGCAGCTCAGCGAGCTCAAGCCGGGCCAGACGGTGATCCTGCAGGCCGAGCGCGCCGTGCGCATGTTCACTGGACAGACCGCCCGCTTCGAGGGCAGCGCCCGCTTCCAGGCCGATGCGCAGGGCCGCGTCGACCTCGCCAGCCAGGCGCCGCTGCCCGGCTCGAGCTACAGCGGCGCCGATGTGCATGGCCTGCTCTGGTCGATGAAGCAGCAGCCCGGCAGCGTCGAGCAGCCGGTGTTCAACCGCATCGGACTGCGCCTGCAGGACGCGGACGGCAAGACCCTGGCCGAGGCCGAGCTGAAACTGCAGCAGCAGCTGGCGACGGTGCAGACGCGCAAGGCCGAGGGCTTTCCCGGCGCGCTGCTGGCGGCGCCGGCCGGCGCCGTCAAGGGCCCGACGCTGATCCTGCTCGGCGGCAGCGAGGGCGGCAGCCTGATCACGCGCGACGCCGCGCACTGGGCCAGCTTCGGCTACACGGTGCTGGCGCTGCCCTACTACTCGCCGGCACGCTGGAGCGCCAACGGCCCGCTGCCGGCCGAGCTGCCCGAGCTGCCGGAGGCCTTCAGCATGATCCCGGTTGATCGCCTGCAGGCGGCGCGCGACTGGCTGGCCGAGCAACCCGAGGCCGATGTGCGCCGCCTTGGGCTGATGGGCACCAGCAAGGGCGCCGAGTTCGCGCTGCTCGCGGCGGTGCGCTTCCCCTGGATCAAGGCGGTGGCCGCGGTGGTGCCCAGCGACGTCGTCTGGGAGGGCTGGAGCGGCATCGGCGTGACGAACATGCCGAGCTTCGCCTGGAAGGGCGAGCCGTATGCCTTCATCCGCTACAAGGAGTTCGCCGAGGAGTTCCAGGGCTTCCAGACCGGCAAGGACGTGCACATCCGCCGGCCGCAGGACAAGGGCCGCGCGGCGTCGACGACGGAGCAGATCGCCGCTGCGCGCATCCCGGTCGAGAGCATCAAGGCGCCGGTCTGGCTGCTCGGCGGCGGCGACGACCAGATCTGGGCCAGCGGCGAGATGGCGGCCAACATCAAGCGCTCGCGGGACGCCGCCGGCCTGACGACGGTGGCCCTGGTCTACCCGGAGGCCGGACATTTCCTCGGCGGCACCGGCACCGGGCCGACCACGCACTACAACGACGGCCCGAGCAAGAACGGCGGCACCCCGGCGGCGAATGCCCGCGCCCAGGCCGAGGGCCATGCGTCGCTGCTGAGGTTCTTCGGCGAGCACCTCAAGTAGGGCCCCGCCCCGCGCTTGAGGGGGCCGGGCGGCATGCGTTCGGCCGCGGGTCTGACCACAATCCGCGCTCCCCGTTCTCGATGCCGCGCACCATGCACCCGACCCGCCTTTTCAGCCTGATGCTGGCCGCCGCCCTGCTGGGCGCCTGCAGCCGAGACGAGGGGCAGTCCAGCCAGGCGGCGGGCGAGGCGCAGCCGACCATGGCCAGCGCCGATCGCCTGCTGCTGCAGCAGCAGCTGCAGACCCAGGCCAATGCCGACGGCGCGAAGCTGCAGGTCACGCTGGGCGACGGCAAGGCGATGCGCATGGAAGGCGTCGACCGTCACGGCAAGCCGGTGCTGATGCATTCCGGCGTCACCGACATCACGGCCGCGGAAGCCGGCATCGCGCTCTACCCCGGCGCACAGGTCGACGCCGAGGGCGGCACCCGCAGCCGCAACGAGAAGTTCAGCGCCTGGCTGCTGCCGCTGGTGAGCAACGACGCGCCGGCCCAGGTGGCCGCCTTCTACCGCGCCGAGGCGGCGAAGCTGAAGGGCCTGAAGGAACTGCTCGACATGCCGTCCGACCAGCCTGGCAGTGCGCAGCTGGTCGCCGTCTACGGCACCGAGCACCGGAGCCTGAGCATCACCATCGAGCCGCGCGCCGAAGGCGGCAGCGCGATCCTGATTTCACGCAGCGAGCCGCTCTAGGGCGTCGACGAAGCGACCGGCGACATCGAAGCCGGTCTGCGCGCTGATCTCCTGGAAGCAGGTCGGGCTGGTGACGTTGATCTCGGTGAGCTGACCGCCGATCAGGTCGAGGCCGACGAGCAGCAGGCCGCGCGCCGCGAGCAGCGGACCGAGCTGCTCGGCGACGCGCTTCTCGGCGGCGGTCAACGGCATCGCCACGCCCTTGCCGCCGGCGGCCAGGTTGCCGCGCACCTCGCCGCCCTGCGGGATGCGCGCCAGCGAGAACGGCACGGCGACGCCGTCGATCAGCAGCACGCGCTTGTCGCCCTCGCTGATCGCCGGGATGAAGCGCTGCGCCATGATGGTCTGCGTGCCGTCGTGCGTCAGCTGCTCGAGGATCGCGCCGAGGTTCAGCGCGTCCTCCTTGACGCGGAAGATGCCCATGCCGCCCATGCCGTCGAGCGGCTTGAAGATCAGGTCCTTGTGCTCGGCATGGAACGCGCGCAGCTGCGCCATGTCGCGGCTGACCAGGGTCGGCGTGGTGAACTGCGGGAACTCGAGGATGGCGAGCTTCTCCGGGTGCTCGCGCAGGGCGGCCGGGCGGTTGAAGACCTTGGCGCCCTCGCGCTCGGCCTGGCTCAGCAGGTGCGTGCAGTAGATGTACTCGGCGTCGAACGGCGGGTCCTTGCGCATCAGCACGGCGTCGAAAACGGCAAGCCGGCGGCGCTGCGGCGCCTCCACCTCGTACCAGTCGTCGACCGCCTCGCCGGCGGCGCTGGCCAGCGCCGCCGCGCTCAGATGCAGTCGCGTGGCCTCGGCGGCGACTCCCTCGCCGGGCCGGCTGGCGATCTGCCAGGGCTCGCAGGCCCACAGCCGGTGACCGCGACGCGCCGCCTCGCGAAGCATCGCGAAGCTGCTGTCCTTGTAGGTTTTGAAGCGAGCGAAGGGGTCGGCAACGAGCAACAGATCCATGGCGTGCGGGCTTTCAGCGCTGTGCGCCCAGTGTGGCATGGGGCAATATCCCCGCATGTGCCGATTCCTTGCCTACCGCGGTGATCCGATCTATCTCGAGGACCTGGTCTGCCGGCCCAAGCACTCGCTGGTGCGCCAGAGCCTGCGCGCCGAGGAGGCCAAGGTGGTCACCAACGGCGACGGCTTCGGCGTCGGCTGGTACGGCGACCGCGACACGCCGGGCATCTACCGCGAGGTGACGCCGGCCTGGAGCGACGAGAACCTGCTGGCGCTGGCCGCCCATGTGCGTTCGCATCTGTTCTTCGCCCATGTGCGCGCGGCCACCGGCGGCGGCATCGCGCTGTCCAACTGCCACCCGTTCGCCAGCGGCTCGTTCCTGTTCATGCACAACGGCCAGGTCGGCGGCTTCTCGGTGATCCGCCGGGAGCTCGAGGCGCTGCTGCCCGACACGCTCTGGCACCAGCGCCGCGGCGCCACCGACTCCGAGCTGCTGTTCCTGCTCATCGTGCAGCGCATCGTCGACGGCTATGGCGTGGTCGAGGCCGCCGGCGAGGTGCTGGGCCTGGTGCTCGACGCGATGCGCACGGCGCGCATCGATGCGCCGCTGCGCTTCGCCGCCCCTCGCCGACGGCGACGACGTGTTCGCGTTCCGCTGGGCCAGCGACGACCGGCCGCCGACGCTCTACCTGCGCCGCGAGGCCTACGGCCAGATGGTCGCCAGCGAACCGCTGGAAGGCGACGCCGACGGCTGGGTGCCGCTGGCCCACGGGGCCGCGCTGTGCCTGCACGCCGACGGCCGCACCACCGAGCACCGGCTCACGGTCGCTTCCTGAACGCCAGCGCCAGGCTGCCGGCGAGCACCGCCCAGAACGGCGCGCCGATGCCGGCCACCGTCAGCCCCGACAGCGTGACCAGGAAGGTCAGCACCGCGGCGTCGCGCTGCGACTCGTCCTGCAGCGCCGCCGCCAGGCCGTCGGCGATCGTGCCGAGCAGGGCCAGCGCGGCGACCGCCAGCACCAGCGCCTTCGGAAACGCGGCAAACACGGCCACCACGGCGGCGCCCGCCAGACCGACCAGCAGGTAGAAGCCGCCGGCGGCCACCGACGCCAGCCAGCGGCGCCGCGGGTCCTCGTGCGCCTCGGGGCCCATGACGATGGCGGCGGTGATCGCCGCCAGGTTCAGCGCGTAGCCGCCGAAGGGCGCCAGCAGCAGGGTGGCGACGCCGGTACCGCCGATCACGCTCGACAGCGGCACCTGCACGCCGGCGGCGCGCATCACCGCCACGCCGGGCAGGTTCTGCGATGCCATCGTGACCACGAACAGCGGCAGGCCCAGGCCGATCAGCACGGCAGGGTTCCATTGCGGCGCGACGAACACCGGTGCCGCGCCGATGCCGCCGCCCAGTTCCAGCGGCGCCACCAGGCCCTGCGCCAGTGCCAGCAGCACGCCCACGCCGAGCACCGCCGGCACCGCCCAGCGCGGGAACCAGCGGCGTCCGAGCAGGTAGGTCAGCAGCATCGGCAGCACCAGCAGCGGCGCCTCCGGGGTGGCGCGCACCGCATCGAGGCCGAAGCGCGCGAGCACACCGGCCAGCAGCGCCGCGGCGATGGCGGCCGGGATGCGGTTCATCAGCCGCGCGAACAGGCCGCTGTAGCCGGCGATCGCGATCAGCAGTCCGCACAGCAGGAACGCGCCGACCGCCTCGGGCAGGCTGATGCCGGCGCTGGCGGCGATCAGCGCGGCCCCTGGCGTGCTCCAGGCGGTCAGCACCGGCAACCGGTAGCGCAGGCTGAAGGCGATCGAGCTCAGGCCCATGCCCAGGCCCAGGGCCAGCATCCACGACGCCGTCTGCGCCGGCGTCGCCTGCAGCGCCTGCGCCGCCTGGAACACCAGCGCCACCGAACTGGTGAAGCCGACCAGCACGGCGACGAAGCCGGCGACCAGGGCCGGGAAGTCCTTGGAGCTTGGCAATCGCGTCAAGGCCGTGCGCCGGGCCGCCTCGGCACAGCGACCTCGGCCCTCGGCAGGCGTCGCGAGCCCGCAGGGCTCGCTCGGTCCAGTCTCAGCCCCAAGCCCGGCCAGCCCCCACGGGGCTGAGCCCGGACAGTGACTGTCCAGCGGATGGTTGCTGCCTGGCGAAGAGTCGGGCTGCGAGGCCCGGCGCGCCCTGCAAGGGTGGCGAGGACGCGAAGCGCCGCAGCCTGGGGGCTCAAATCTCGACCTTGGAGCCGAGTTCGACGACCCGGTTCGTCGGCAGGTGCAGGAAGTCGGCGGCGCCGGCGGCGTTGCGATGCATGCTGGCGAACAGCTTCTCGCGCCACAGCGCCATGCCGCCGCCGATCGTCGGCATGACGATGTCGCGGCTCAGGAAGTAGCTGGTGTCCATGTCGTCGAGCACGATGCCCTGGGTCTTCTGCAGCAGCTTCAGCGCCTCGGGCACATCGGGCTCGTTCTTGAAGCCGAAGTGCAGCACCACCTGCCAGCAGCGATTGCCCAGCGACTGGACTTCGCAGCGCTTCTCGAAGCCGATCCACGGCACCTCATGGTGCTTGACGGTGACGAACAGGTTCTGCTCGTGCAGCACCTTGTTGTGCTTGAGGTTGTGCAGCAGCGCGTTGGGCGTGACGCCGGCCTCGGTGGCCAGGAACACCGCCGTGCCCTCGACGCGGGTCGGCGGGCTCACGAACACCGCCTGCAGGAAGCTGTCGAGGTCGATCGCGTCCTCGCGCAGCTTGTCGGCCATCAGCTTGCGGCCCTGCTTCCAGGTCAGCATCAGCGTGAAGCACCAGATGCCAATCGCCAGCGGGAACCAGCCGCCGCTAGGCACCTTCAGCAGGTTCGACGCGAGGAACAGCAGGTCGATCGCGAAGAAGGCGCCGGTGGCGGCGATGCACAGGGCCAGCGGGTACTTCCAGCCGAAGCGGATGACGAAGAAGGTCAGCACCGTGGTGATCGTCATGTCCAGCGTCACCGCCACACCATAGGCGCCGGCCATCTTCGTGCTGGAACCGAAGAACACCACGGCGACGACGACGAAGGCGTACAGCGCCCAGTTGATCGCCGGCACATAGACCTGGCCGGTCTCCTTCACCGAGGTGTGCCAGATGCGCATGCGCGGCAGGATGCCCAGCTGCATCGCCTGCTTGGCGACCGAGAAGCTGGCGGTGATCAGCGCCTGCGACGCCACCATCGCCGCCAGCGTGGCGAGGCCGAACAACGGGATCTCGGCCCAGTCGGGGGCGAGCAGGAAGAACGGGTTCTTGATCGCCGCCGGCTCCTGCAGCAGCAGCGCGCCCTGGCCGAAGTAGTTCAGCACCAGCGCCGGCATCACCAGGCCGTACCAGGCCCAGCGGATCGGCTGCTTGCCGAAGTGACCGAGGTCGGCGTACAGCGCCTCGCCGCCGGTCACCACCAGCACCGCGGCGCCGAGGGCGACGAAGGCGATCCACTGGTGGCGCAGCGCGAAGTCGATTGCCCAGGCCGGGTTCAGTGCCGCCAGCACGTCCGGGTTGGCGACGATCTTCGGCACGCCGAGCAGCGCCAGCGCGACGAACCAGGCCAGCATGATCGGCCCGAAGGCCTTGCCGACCACTGCCGTGCCCAGGCGCTGAAACGCGAACAGCCCGGTCAGGATCAGCAGCGCAATCGGCAGGATCAGGCCGTGGTACTGCGGCGCGTAGACATCGATGCCCTCGACCGCGCCCAGCACCGTCATCGCCGGCGTGATCACGGCGTCACCGAAGAAGATCGCGGTGCCGAACAGGCCGAGCAGCATCAGCTGCCGGCGCAGCGCGGGCTTCGCGCTGACCGCGTTCGTCGCCAGCGCCATCATCGCGATCAGGCCGCCCTCACCGTTGTTGTCGGCGCGCAGGATCAGCAGCACGTACTTGAACGAGACGACCACCGTCAGCGTCCAGAACAGCAGCGACAGCACGCCCAGCACGTTGGTGCGGTCGACCGTCAGATGCGCGCTGTGGAAGACCTCGCGCAGCGCGTAGAGCGGGCTGGTGCCGATGTCGCCGAAGACCACGCCGAGCGCGGCCAGCGACAAGGCGGCCAAGGCAGCGGGCGAGCGCGGCGCGCCCTGAACTGGATTCACACGAAGCAAACGGCGCCCGCGGGGAGGCGCCGTTGGAGTCTGGGTGCCGCCACTGTACGCCCGAAGCCGCGACTTCATGCTGCAGTGCAGCAACAATCGCAGCCGGTACGGCATGGGCCGATGCAGAAACGAAAAAGCCCTGCCGCGGTGGCGGCAGGGCTTTGCGGGGCGAGTCCCGGAGGACTTAGTCCAGCTTGTAGCTGACGTTCAGGCTGAAGCGACGGCCCAGCTGGCCGGCGGTGCCGGAATCCCAGTAGTTGAAGGCGTAAGGGATCTGGATCGAACGGCTGTAGTCGTTCAGCGCGTTGAGCATCGAACCCGCGACCGTCAGACCCTTGATCGGCTCCATGCTGAAGCCGACGTCGATGGTCTGCTCACGACCCACATAGCAGCCGCCGTTCTGGTTCAGGAACGCATTGCCGCCGGTGGTCGCCGCCAAGCAGGGCTCGGTGACGCCGATACGGCGCATCTTGTCCTGGTGGTTGTAGCGAGCCCACAGGCTCCAAGAGTCACGCTCCAGGCGGACCTGCGCGGTGGCCTTGGTCTTCGGGATGTCGGCGCTCGAGGTGCCGCCCCAACGATCCACCGTGCCGCCAGCCAGCACCAGCGAGTCGTAACGACCCGTGTAGGTGCCGTTCAGCTTGAAGCTGATCTTGCCCAGGTCATTGGCAGGCAGGCGGAAGTTCAGGTCGTAGTCGATACCCGAGGTCTTCGTCCACTGGTAGTTGCCGTAGCCGCGCAGGATGCCGACGATCGGACCGCTGTTGGCGACGCCAGGCAGCCAGGTGGCCGGGTTCGGGTCACGCAGCACGTTGGCAGCGTTGGCTGCCGGGTTGGCAAGGTAGGCGTCCATCACGTCGACACCGCGTTGCACACGGATCTCGTCGTTGCGCTCGAAGTACCAGGCATCCAGGGCGATGTCGAGGTTCTTCGTCGGCGAGAACACCAGGCCGGCGGTGGCCGACTTGCTCTTCTCCGGCTTCAGGTTCGGGTTGGCCGAGATGATCGACGGGATCGAACCGGCGGCATTCGTCGCCGTGCGGCCGAGCACGTTGCAGTCGCGCAGCACCGGCGGATCGCTCAGCGACGTGCCGTTCGGGCAACGGATCGGATCCTGGATCGCACGTTCCTGGAAGTTGTGGAACGACAGCAGGAAGGCGTTGCTGATCTGCGCGATCGACGGCGCGCGGAAGCCCGTGGCCACCGTGCCGCGGATCGCCAGCGTCGACGGGATCGCCGCCCACTTGGCGCCCAGCTTGCCGGTGGTCGCATTACCGAAGTCGCTGTACTTCTCATGGCGGACCGCGGTCTGCACTTCCAGGCTCTTCAGCACCGGCAGGCGGAACTCGGCAAAGGTTGCCCACAGGTCGCGCTTGCCACCGGCGCCGTTGCCGACCAGACCGACGTAGTCGCCGCTCTTGTAGATGTCGTCAGGCACCGACTCGAGCTTCTCTTCGCGGTACTCGGCGCCGACGGCCACGGCGGCCTGGCCGCCGCCCATGGCGAACAGGTCACGGCTGCCGCGCAGGTCGAAGCTGGTGATCGTCGATTCACCCTCAACGACGGCGTTGGAGGCGACGCTGGCGATGGCCGCGGCGCTGTTCGGGGTGCCGTTGAAGCGATAAGTGCCCGAGGCGATCGAGTTGTTCAGCAGCGAGCTGCGGATGCGGTTGACCAGGGTGCGCTTGTTGTCCTGGCGGCTGTGCATCACGGCGCTGTCGATGTCCCACTCGCCCAGCGAACCCTGGAGGCCGACGGTGAAGCGGGCCGACTCGAGCTCGCTGATGTCCTTCTGGTTCAGGTCGACGAAGCGGTAAATGACCTGCACCGGGATCGGGTTGGCCGTGCCATTGGTCGGGTTGTCCGGATGGCCGACGGGCAGGATGATGGCGTTCTGGCGCTTGAGAACACCGTCCAGCGTCGACCAGGTCACGGCGACCGGGTTGGCGCTGCTGACCACCGTGGTGGTCAGCGCCTGCGGGATCGGCGTCTCGGTGGTCTTGGTCTTGGACAGGATGGCGTCGGCGGTCAGCGTGAAGTTGGAGCCGAGCGCGAAGGTCGCCCCGATCATGCCGTTGACGCGGTCCTGCTCGCTGATCGCCTGGTCGGCGTTGTCAAAGTTGAAGCGGCACTGGCCGGTGCGGAAGCTGGCTGCGGTCGGGCCGATGCCGGTCGGGCGGTTGGCGACGCCCTTGCCGACCGTCAGCTCGTCCGGGCAACCGGCATAGGTGCCGAGGTAGTGCTGGCCGAACGGGCTGTTGTTGGCCACGGTGCGGCCGTCGATGACGGTGCTGCCGGCATTGCTGGTCGGCACGCGGTAGTAGCTGCCCCAGGGCGACGCCACCGAGTCCGGCGTGAAGCGCGGGAACGAGCTGGTGGAGCCGCTGACCAGGGTGGCCAGGTACTGGTGGTGCAGATCGAGGTTGCCGCGGTCCTTCAACTCGTTGTGGAAGACCGGATCGCGCTTCGACATCTCGACGCCGCCGAAGATGTTGAAGCCCTTGCTGTCGAGATTGCCGAAGCCGAAGCTGAAACCGCCGGTGGCGGTCTTGCCGACGCCCTGGTCATTGGCGGTGTAGCCGGCATTGGCCTCCATGCCCTCGTAGTCCTTGCGCAGGATGTAGTTCACCACGCCAGCCATGGCGTCGGAACCGTAGAGCGCCGAGGCGCCATCCTTCAGGATGTCGATGCGCTCGATCGCGCCCTTGGGGATGTTGTTGACGCTGATCAGCGAACCGCGGCCGAAGTTGATGTCGACGGCAGCGACAGGCGCCACGCGGCGGCCGTTGATCAGCACCAGCGTGCCTTGCGAACCGAAGCCGCGCAGCGAGATCGTGGCCAGGCCGCCGACGAAACCGGTGGCGGCGCCGTCCTGGATCGAGCTGGCGTCAACGGCGCCGGTCGAGCGAAGCAACTCCTCGATCGTCGTGTAGCCGGAATTCTGGATGTCCTTGCGCGAAATCGACTGGACGACCGAGGGCGTCTCCTTGTCGGTGCGCTTGATCAGCGAACCGGTGATCTCGACCCGCTCCAGCTTCTGGGCGTCGGCGGTTCGGGCTTGGGCTTGGCTGGCCATGGCCAGCACGGCCAAGGTGGCCCAGCTGAGGCGGGGCAGGCGCGTGTTCATTGGCGGTACTCCGAAAAGGCGGAGCCGGCACAGCGCCGGCTCTTGCAGATGAGTGTCTCAGCCTAGTGAAGCAATGTTTCCAAGGCACTCCGGGCGCACACCGTGTGACTTCCGATTACCGTTGCAGATCAATGACTTAGCCAATCACGCCGGGGTTGCCGGCGTTGGCCTGACGCGACAGCATGACGTCTGACACTGACGGCGCCGCGTCAGCGCGCTTCCGCCAGCTCGACTTCGGCGTTCGGATCGGTCTGCTCCAGCTCGTAGCTGGCGCCCAGCATGGCCAGGCGGCCGATGACGCCGTACATGTAGAAGCGGTTCGGCGCACTGGCGCCAGGCTTGTCGCCGGGTCGGGCCATCGACGGCGGCTCGGCGAACGCCAGGGGCACGAAGCTGGCACCCGGCGCGTTGAGGTTCTCGTCGATGCCACGGTCGGCGTGCACGCGGTAGAAGCCGCCGACCACATAGCGGTCCATCATGTAGACCACCGGCTCGGCAACGCCCTCGTTGACGCGCTCGTAGGTCGGCACGCCCTCCTGGATGATGACCTGGTTGACCTGCTGGCCATCCTTGACCACCGCCATCTTGTTCTTCGTGCGGCGGTTCAGCTCGTCGAGCTCCTTGACGTCGCGCACCGTCATGATGCCCATGCCATAGGTGCCGTTGTCGGCCTTGACGATGACGAAGGGCTTCTCGTTGATGCCGTAGTCCTTGTACTTGCGGCGGATCTTCGTCAGCACCGCGTCGGCGTGCGACTTCACGCACTCGATGCCGGTGCCCTCGTGGAAATCGACCTCGCCGCAGCTCTCGTAGAGCGGATTGATCAGCCAGGGGTCCATGCCCAGCAGCTTGGCGAACTTCTTCGCCACTTCCTCGTAGGCGTGGAAGTGCTTGCTCTTGCGGCGAACCGCCCAGCCGGCATGCAGCGGCGGCAGCAGGTATTGCTGCTCGAGGTTCTTCAGGATGTTCGGGATGCCGGCCGACAGGTCGTTGTTCAGCAGGATGGTGCAGGGATCGAAGTCCTTCAGCATCACCCGGCCGCTCTTGCGCAGCAGCGGCTCGACGGTCAGCGTGCCGCCGTCGGCCAGCGCCAGCTGCGCCGGCGCGGTGATGGTCTCGTCGAGCGTGCCGAGCCGCACGTTCAGCCCGGCCTGGTGAAAGATGCGCACCAGCGTCGCCACGTTCGCCAGGTAGAAGCTGTTGCGGGTGTGCTTCTCGGGGATCAGCAGCAGGTTCTTCGCCTCGGGGCAGATCTTCTCGATCGCCGCCATCGCCGCCTGCACGGCCAGCGGCAGCATCTCGGGCGTGAGGTTGTTGAAGCCGCCGGGGAACAGATTGGTGTCCACCGGCGCCAGCTTGAAGCCGGCATTGCGCACGTCGACCGAGCTGTAGAACGGCGGCGTGTGCTCCATCCATTCGAGGCGGAACCAGCGTTCGATGGCCGGCATCGAATCGAGAATCCGCGCCTCCAGCTCGTTGATGGGTCCGGTGAGGGCGGTGATCAGG